>Ga0137308_101204_pt1 | contig 28188 bp, 25 predicted proteins | sample Inofrocosms_June_FD_97181 | JGI IMG/M metagenome (GOLD analysis project Ga0137308, IMG submission 97181) | Mouse cecal microbial communities from Vienna, Austria - N-Acetylneuraminic and N-Acetylglucosamine D2O microcosms_June | ecosystem: Host-associated > Mammals > Digestive system > Large...
CCACCAGGCCGTACATGGCGGCCTTCAGCGTGCCGAACACCGCCGCCACCGCCAAAATCACCGCCAGGTCGATGCCCATGAGCAGCTTGCCCATGGGAAGCCACGCCAGCTTGAGCTTGAGGAGCCGGGCCAGCAGGTCGGTGCCGCCGGTGGTGGCCCCCTGCTGGAACACCAGCCCCAGGGACAGCCCCATCAGCACCCCGCCGAAAACGCACGCCAGCATGGGGTCCATGGGCTGCCAGGGGTACAGGGGGGTGAGTATGTCGATGAACACCGACGAGATAAACATGGCGTACAGCGACGAGACCAGCAGCCGCCCGCCGATGAGCTTCCACCCCAGGATGAACAAGGGGATGTTGAGCACGATGACGGTGACGCCCACGGGGAAGGCGGGGATCAGGTAATTGACAATCTGGCCCACGCCGGTGACGCCGCCAAAGGCGATGGCGTTGGGGGCGTAGCACCAGACGAAGCCCAAAGAGTAGCAGGCGGAGCCCAGGGTGATGATCAAAAAAGAGAACACGGTTTTTTTCATGCTTGCCATATGGCGGCCTTCTTTCTTGCTCTGCGCTCTTGCCGCGCCGTGCTTGCCTGCGGCGGGGCAATTGGGGTCCCGCAAAGCGCCGGCGGGGCTTTGCGGGGAGGGGAGAGGCGTAGTACGCGGGCCTCCGCGGTGGATGGAGTGCGGGCTTACAGCGGCCCCGCGCTTATTTCCAGCTGCTGCTCCCCGCGGTCTTCCTCCTTCAGCAGCGCCCCCGCGGCGGGCAGCGAGCGGGCCCGGTAGCGCCCGGCGTTGACGATGTGGGTGGCGGAGAGGGGGCGGGCCCATTCCAGCTTATGCCGGGCCTTCACGGCCATGACCCCCACCCCCTGGGTGTTCCGGGTGGTCTTGGGGGTGAGGGAGGCGGTGTGGAACACCACGCACCGCCCGTCGCTGGCCCCCACGGCCATCTCCTGGTCCTCGGTGAGCAGCAGGGCAGACACCAGGGGGAATTTATCGCAGTAGGCCCCGGTGAGCTTGCGCCGCCGGGTCTGGGTCTGGTAGGCGGACAGCTCCACCCGGGCGGCCTTGCCGTTGTCGAAGAAGAACAGCAGGTGGGCGGAGTAGTCCCCCGGGGCGCAGGCCCAGACAAACCGCTCGTCCGCGTCCATGCCCAGCTTGGTGGGCAGGTAGTCCCCCAGCACGCTGGCCTTGGCGTCGTCGAAGTCGGACAGCCGTGTTTTGTAGCACTGCTGCGCATCGGTGAACACCAGCAGCTCGTCGGCGTTGGTCCCCTCCCACTGGAGGAAGGGGCCGTCCCCCTCCTTGTATTTCTGTTCGCCGCTCATCCGCAGGGACTGGGGGGTGATCTTTTTGAAGTACCCCTCCCGGGAGATGAACACGTTCACCGGGTAGGCGGGGACCTCCTCAATGGCCGCGGCGGCCTGGGCCTCGGCCGCCTGCTGGTGCTCGTAGACAATCTCGGTGCGCCGGGGGGCGGCGTACTTTTTTTTCACGTTTTGCAGCTCGTCGGTGATGATCTTTTTGATCCGGGCGGGGGAGGAGATGATGTCCCGCAGGTCGGCGATCTCCCCCTCCAGGCTGGCGGTCTCGGCGGTGCGCTTGAGGATATACTCCTTGTTGATGTTGCGCAGCCGGATATCCGCCACATACTCGGCCTGCACCTGGTCGATGCCGAAGCCGATGATGAGGTTGGGCACCACCTCGGCCTCCTCCTCCGTCTCCCGGATGATGCGGATGGCCTTGTCAATGTCCAGCAGGATGCGCCCCAGGCCCTTGAGAAGGTGCAGCTTTTCCTCCTTGCGCTTACAGATGAAATAGGTGCGCCGGCGCACCCCGTCCATCCGCCAGGCGGTCCACTCCGCCAAAATCTCGCCCACCCCCATCACCCGGGGCATCCCGGCGATGAGGATATTGAAATTGCAGGAGAAGGTATCCTGAAGGGGGGTCATCTGGAACAGCCGGGCCATCAGCTTGTCCGGGTCGGTCCCCCGCTTCAGGTCGATGGCCAGCTTCATGCCGTTGAGGTCGGTCTCGTCCCGCATGTCGGAGATTTCCTTGACCTTCCCCCCCTTGACCAGCTCGGCCACCTTGTCCAGGATGGCCTCCACGGTGGTGGAGTAGGGGATCTCGTACACCTCGATGAGGTTATCCTCCTTGACATAGCGCCACTTGGCCCGCAGCCGGAGGGACCCCCGGCCGGTGCGGTAAATGCCGGCCAGCGCCGCCCCGTCGTACAAGAGCTGCCCCCCGGTGGAGAAGTCCGGGGCCTTTAAAATGCCCAGCAGGTCCACGCCGGGGTCCTTCATATAGGCGATGGCGGCGTCGCACACCTCCCCCAGGTTGAACCCGCACAGGTTGGAGGCCATGCCCACGGCGATGCCCTGGTTGGCGCTCACCAGCACGTTTGGGAAGGTGGTGGGCAGCAGGGTGGGCTCGGTGAGCTTGCCGTCGTAGTTGGGCACGAAGTCCACCGCGTCCTGGTCGATATCCCGGAACAGCTCCTGGCAGATGGGGTCGAGGCGCACCTCGGTGTACCGGGAGGCGGCCCAGGCCATGTCCCGGGAGTACACCTTGCCGAAATTGCCCTTGGAGTCCACCAGCGGGTGGAGCAGGGCCCCATAGCCCCGGCTGAGGCGCACCATGGTGTCGTAAATCGCGGCGTCCCCGTGGGGGTTGAGCTTCATGGTGGCCCCCACCACGTTGGCGGACTTGGTGCGGCTTCCGCCCAGCAGCTTCATCTGGTACATGGTGTACAGCAGCTTGCGGTGGGAGGGCTTGAAGCCGTCGATCTCCGGGATAGCCCGGGAGACGATGGCGGACATGGCGTAGGGCATGAAATTGACTTCCAGCGTATCGGTGATGGGCTGCTCCAGCACCTGGGCCCGCAGGCCCATGACGTTGGGGTTGTTCACCTTTTTGGGGCCGTTTTGCTCGGGAGTTTTTTTCTTAGCCAAATGAATCAATCCTTATATCAGCATTGAAGGGGGACGCGCGGGGAAATTATTCCGGCTCAATTTCTACGACTAAAAATTCCACGCCGCCGGAATCAAAATATTCTTCCCCCCGGAATTCGGCAATCTCCATGCCTTCTTCGAAAGCGCCGCTGCACTGGCTTGCGTGGGCTTCCGCGTCCTCGCGGGCGTCAAATATGACATCGTCAAGGGTTTCTATGACGGCCCCGGTATAATGGTTTACCATCTGCACAACGTACCTTGAACGCTCAGCGTGGGCATCCTTTTGGCCCTGCCTCATGTTCCGCACCTCTCATCCGTTTAAGATATATCCGCCAGATCCAGGTACTTATACCCTTCGTCCGCGATGTGGCCTTTGCGGCCCTGAATGTCGTCGCCAAGCAGCAGGTCAAACACCTGGGCGGTGCGCTCCACGTCCTCCGGCATCACCTTGATGAGCCTTCTGGTGTCCGGGGACATGGTGGTCAGCCACATCATGTCCGGCTCGTTCTCGCCCAGGCCCTTGGAGCGCTGCATGTCGAACTTCTTCCCCTCCAGGGAGGCGGCGATCTCGTTGCGCTCCTTGTCGGAGTAGGCGAACCAGGTTTTTTCCTTATAAGTGATCTCGTACAGGGGGGATTCCGCGATATATACGTACCCCTTCTCAATGAGGGTGGGGGTGAGGCGGTAGAGCATGGCCAGCAGCAGGGTGCGGATGTGGAAGCCGTCCTCGTCGCCGTCGGTGCAGATGACGATTTTGTTCCAGCGCAGCAGATCCAGGTCGAAGGCGTTGAGGTCCTTCACGTGCTTGTCCTTGACCTCCACCCCGCAGCCCATCACCTTCAAAAGGTCGGTGATGATCTCGCTTTTGAAGATGCGGGCGTAGTCCGCCTTGAGGCAGTTCAAAATCTTCCCCCGGATGGGCATGATGGCCTGGAACTCCGCGTCCCGGGCCAGCTTCACCGCCCCCATGGCGGAGTCGCCCTCCACGATATAGAGCTCCCGCCGGTCCACATCCTTGCTGCGGCAGTCCTGGAACTTGGACACCCGGTTGGAGATGTCCACCGAGCCGGACAGCTTCTTTTTGATGCCCAGCCGGGTTTTTTCCGCCGTCTCCCGGGAGCGCTTGTTCACCAGCACCTGCCCGGCAATCTTTTCCGCGTCCATGGGGTTCTCGATGAAGTAGACCTCCAGCTGGGCGCGCAGGAATTCGGTCATGGCGTCCTGTACGAATTTGTTGGTGATGGACTTTTTGGTCTGGTTCTCATAGCTGGTCTGGGTGGAGAAATTGCTGGACACCAGCACCAGCGCGTCCTGTATGTCGGCCCAGGTCACCTTGGCCTCGTTTTTCTGGTACTTGCCGTTCTGCTTGAGCCAGCCGTCGACGGCGGACACGAAGGCCAGCCGCATGGCCTTTTCCGGCGAGCCGCCGTGCTCCAGCCAGGAGGAGTTGTGGTAGTGCTCGATGAGCTGCACCCGGTTGGAGAAGCAGAAGGACACGGACAGCTTCACTTTATATTCGCCCTTGTCCGCCCGGTCCCGGCCCCTGCGCTCGGACTGCCAGAACACCGGCGCGGTGAGGGAGTCCTCCCCCGCCAGCTCGTGGACGTAATCAATGAGGCCGTTTTCGTAGCGGAAGTCGGTGGTCTCGAATTTCCCGCCGGCCTGGTTGCGGAAGCGGAAGGTCACCCCGGCGTTAACCACCGCCTGGCGCTTCATCACGTCGGCGTAGTAGTCCGCGGGAATGCTGATATCGGTGAATACGTCCAAATCCGGCTTCCAGCGGAACCGGGAGCCGGTCTTTTTGCGGTCGGCGGGCTCCTTGCGCATCTCGCCCACGATCTCGCCCTTCTCAAAGTGGAGGGTGTATTTGAACCCGTCCCGGTAGATCACCGCGTCAAAGTACTCGCTGGCGTACTGGGTGGCGCAGGAGCCCAGGCCGTTGAGCCCCAGGGAGTACTCGTAGTTGTCCCCGGCCCCGTCCTTGTACTTGCCTCCGGCGTACAGCTCACAGAACACCAGCTCCCAGTTATAGCGGCCCTCCGCCTCGTTCCAGTCCACCGGGCAGCCGCGGCCGAAGTCCTCCACCTCGATGGACCTGTCCTCGTACCGGGTGACGGTGATGAGATCGCCGTGGCCCTCCCGGGCCTCGTCGATGGCGTTGGACAAAATTTCAAAGACGGCGTGCTCGCACCCCTCCAGCCCGTCGGAGCCGAAGATGACGCCGGGGCGCTTGCGCACCCGGTCCGCCCCCTTCAGGGAGGAGATGGAGTCGTTGCCGTACTGCTGCTTTGGTGTGGATTTTGCCATAGCTGCACCTCTTCATGCTCAGAAGCTGAACCAATAGACCCCAGCACACATCCTTGCGGGCCAAACTGCCGCCAGGCTGTGTTAAAGAATCTTGAAATACACAAAGTATTCCTGCGATTTTTTGCCTGGCCGGCGGCAATTTTTCCTCGCAAGGCTGCATACTTCGGCTATTGGTACAGCTTTTCATTGGTGGGCGCGGGGGACAGCCCCGGCCCTAACAATCTAGTATACCGCACACAGGGCCGTATCGTCAAGGGAGGGGACGAAAAAATGTTCGCCCGCCGTTGCCGCAGGGCCCGGACTGTGCTATAATACCGGCATCGGGCCGCGCGGCGCGCGGCGGCTCCCGGCTGGGCCGGGGGGAAAAACGGAAGGAGGCGGCGCTGGATGGACCGCGGGGAAATTTGGAGAATTGCTATGGAGCAGTCCGCGCTGGAGCTGGGGTGCGCGGCGGAGGACTTTTTGCGGGAGGAAAACGCCGTCGTACCGCTGGGGCTGGGCCCGGGGTCCCGGAGCTACTACGAGCAGCCCATCGGCTGCACCCTGGTCTCCTACGGGAATAATATCGTGGCCGGGACGGAGGAGGGCTGCCGCCGGGCGGTGGAGGAGTACCTGTCCCGGTATGAGTTTTACCACTGCTTTGAAACGCCCAACCTGCACTGGCTGGACGGCAGGCTGAGGGCCGTGGGGCAGCGGGTGTGCTTTATGGCGGAGTACTACCTGCCCGATTTGGAGAAGCTGCGCCCCCTGGGCTGCGGCTATGAGCTGCGGCTGCTGGAGCGGCCCGCCTTTGCGGGGCTGTACAGGCCGGAATGGGGCAACGCGCTGTGCGAAAAGCGGGCGGCGCTGGACGTTTTGTGCCTGGGCGCCTACGACGGGGGAAGGCTGGTGGGGCTGGCGGGCTGCTCCGCCGACTGCGAGGGCATGTGGCAGATCGGGGTGGATGTCCTGCCGTCCTACAGGCGGCGGGGGATCGCCGCCGCCCTCACCAGCGGCCTGGCGGCGGAGACGCTTCGGCGGGGCAGGGTGCCGTTCTACTGCTCGGCCTGGTCCAACCTGAGATCGGTGCGCAACGCGCTGAAATGCGGCTTCATCCCGGCCTGGGTGGAGATGAGCGCCAAGCCGGAGGGCTTTGTGGAGGAAATGAACGCCTGCCCCAGATAGATTAGGGGATTGCCATTTCCCTGCGCAAAGTATATAATAAGAATTTGAAATTGATCCGTCACAGGAGGTACTACCATGAAAAATCTGCTCCAGCTCTTGGAGGATGACTCCACCCTGACCCACGCCCAGCTGGCCGCCATGACCGGCATGACCGAGGCGGCGGTGTCGGAGGCGGTGGCGCAATATGAGAAGGACCATGTGATTTTGGGCTACAAGACCATTGTGGATTGGGACCGCACCCAGCAGGAGTCGGTGACCGCCCTGATTGAGGTGAGCGTCACCCCCCAGCGGGGGGAGGGCTTTGACCGGGTGGCCCAGCGCATCTACCAGTACGACGAGGTGGAGAGCCTCTATCTCATGTCCGGCGGGGCCTATGACATGACCGTCACCATCTCCGGGCGCACCCTGAAGGAGGTGGCCCAGTTCGTGGGGGAGAAGCTGGCGCCCATCGAGGGCGTCACCGGCACCGCCACCCACTTTATTTTGAAGAAGTACAAGGAAAAGCACCTGATCTTCCCCGTGCAGGAGGTCCAGGAGGAAAGGTTTGTGTTTGAATGATGGACTACGGCAAAATCATGTGCCGGCGGGTGCAGGATATCCAGCCCTCCGGCATTCGGAAATACTTCGACCTCCTCCAGGGGATGGAGGGGGGCATCTCCCTGGGCATCGGGGAGCCGGATTTCCAAACCCCCTGGCACATCCGGGACGCGGGCATCTTCTCGCTGGAGAAGGGCTTCACCAAATACACCCCCAACGCGGGCCTTTCCGACCTGCGCGGGGCCATCTCCCGGTATTTGAAGCGCCGCTTTGACCTGGAATATGCCGCCGTGGGCCAGATCCTGGTCACCGTGGGCGGCAGCGAGGGGCTTGACCTCACCTTCCGCACCCTGCTGGAGCCGGGGGACGAGGTGATCATCCCCACCCCCTCCTTCGTGTGCTACGGCCCCCTGGTGTCCATGGCCCATGGCGTGCCCGTGCTGGTGGAGACAAAGGAGGAGCACGAGTTCCGCCTCACCCCGGAGGAGCTGCGCGGGGCCATTACGCCCCGCACCAAGGCGCTGGTGCTGCCCTTCCCCTGCAACCCCACCGGCGGCGTCATGGGCCGGGCCGACCTGGAGGCCCTGGCGGACGTGCTGCGGGGCACCGATATCATGGTTATATCCGATGAGATTTACGCCGAGCTGACCTATGGGGGGCGGCATGTGTCCATGGCGAATTTGCCCGACATGTATGAGCGCACCGTGGTGGTCACCGGCTTTTCCAAGGCATATTCCATGACGGGCTGGCGGCTGGGCTACGTGTGCGGCCCCAAGCCCATCATCTCCGCCATGACCAAGCTCCACCAGTACGGCATCATGTCCGCCCCCACCACCAGCCAGTATGCCGCCATCGAGGCCCTGGACCACGGCGATGGGGATATTGAGGCCATGCGGGAGGAGTACGACGGCCGGCGCCGCTTCCTGGTGGACGGCTTCCGGCGGCTGGGGCTGTCCTGCTTTGAGCCCCTGGGGGCGTTTTACACCTTCCCCTGCATCCGGTCCACGGGACTGAGCAGCGAGCAGTTCTGCGACCGTTTCCTGGCGGCGGAGAAGGTGGCGGTCATCCCCGGCTCCGCCTTCGGCCCCGGCGGGGAGGGCTATGTCCGGGCTACCTACGCCGCGTCCATGCACGACCTGGGGGAGGCGCTGGAGCGGCTGGAGCGGTTCCTGGGCTCCCTCTGACCCGGTGTTTCACGTGAAACATTAGTTTTAGACTGAGAGGAGCGTTTGCATGAACATCGTCTGTTTGGATATGGAGGGCGTGCTGGTGCCCGAGATCTGGATCGCCTTTGCCCAGGCCAGCGGCATCCCGGAGCTCTCCCGCACCACCCGGGACGAGCCGGACTACGACAAGCTGATGGCCTGGCGGCTGGGGGTCCTGCGGGAGCACGGCCTGGGGCTGCGGGAAATCCAGGCCGTCATCGCCAAAATCGACCCCCTGCCCGGCGCAAAGGAGTTCCTGGACGAGCTGCGCGCCATCACCCAGGTGGTGATTCTGAGCGATACCTTCGAGCAGTTCGCCAAGCCGCTGATGGCCAAGCTGGGCTGGCCCGCCCTGTTCTGCAATACCCTGGAGGTTGGCCCGGACGGCGCGATCACCGGCTACAAAATGCGCTGCCCCCATTCCAAGCTCACCACGGTGAGGGCATTGCAGTCCTGCGGCTTTGACACCATCGCCGCCGGGGACAGCTTCAACGACCTGGCCATGATCCAGGCGGGCAAGGCGGGCTTCCTGTTCAAGTCCACCCCGCAGATCAAGGCGGACTACCCCCACATACCTGCCTTCGAGGAGTTCCCCGCGCTGCTGGACGCCATCAAGGAGGCCCTGTGACCCGGGCGTCCGTATACAGAGGAAAACACAACCCCGCCATCCCAAGCCCCATTTCAGAAAGGAGTTTCCGACATGGCAAACACTTTCGATAACCTCCCCTTCAAGCCCGCCGATATCCTCCTCCCCCAGGGCTGCGACTACGACAAGTGGGCCGTGGTGGCCTGCGACCAGTACACCTCCCAGCCCGAGTACTGGCAGCGGGTGGAGGAGCGGGTGGGCCGCGCGCCCTCCGCCCTGCGCCTCATCCTGCCCGAGAGCAGCCTGGACGGCCCCCAGGTGGAGATGGACATCATGGACATCAACGCCACCATGTCCCGCTACGTCCGGGAGGGGCGGTTCAAGACCCTGCCCGGCGCCATGGTCTATGTGGAGCGTACGCTGTGGGACGGCAGGCTCCGCCGGGGGCTGGTGGGCATGGCGGACCTCACCGCCTACGACTACGAGCCGGGCTCCGACGCCCTCATCCGGGCCACGGAGGGGGTGGTCATGTCCCGCATCCCGCCCCGCATCGCCGTGCGCAAAAACGCCCCCATCGAGCTGCCCCACGCCATGCTGCTGTGCGACGACCCCGGGCGCACCCTCATCGAGCCCTTGTCTGCCCAGACGGGGCAGATGGAGCTGCTCTACGACTTTGACCTGATGGAGCAGGGGGGCCATGTGAAGGGCTGGCTGCTCGGCGGCAGGCAGCTGGACCAGGTGGCCGCCGCCCTGTCCGCCCTGGCCGACCCCGCCGCCTTCAACGCCAGGTACGGCGTCCAAGACCAGTCCGTCATGCTCTTTGCCATGGGGGACGGGAACCACTCCCTGGCCACCGCCAAGGAGTGCTACGAGCGGCAGAAGCGCCTCGTCCCCCCGGAGAGGTGGGACGCGCTGCCCGCGCGGTATGCTCTGTGTGAGCTGGTGAACCTCCACGACAAGAGCCTGGAATTTGAGCCCATCCACCGGGTTGTGTTCCACACCGACCCCCAGGCGCTGCTGGACGCGCTGGTACGGGCCTATCCCGGCGCCCGCAGGGACAAGGCGGCCGGGAGCGGGGGCCTGCCCCTGCGCTATGTGTGCGCCGGGAGCGAGGGGGTGGTCACGGCGCCCGCCTCCGCCGCCCGCCTGCCGGTGGGGGCCCTCCAGGGATTTTTGGACGATTACCTCATGGGCCACCCGGGGCGGGTGGACTACATCCACGGCGAGGACGTGGCCCGGGAGTTCGCCGCCCGGCCGGGGAATATCGCCTTCCTGCTGCCCCCCATGGACAAGCAGGCGCTGTTCCCCTCGGTGATCCACGACGGGGTGCTCCCCCGCAAAACCTTTTCCATGGGCGAGGCCCACGACAAGCGCTTTTACCTGGAGGCGCGGAAGATCCGCTGAGCGGGGGAAGGGCATACCGTCGGTGCGCCGCCCGGGCGGATATCACGGCACAATGAAAAAAGACCGTCCGGCCTGTGGCCGGGCGGTCTTTTTTTCGTTTACAGTGCGCCGTCGTCGAAGTCGTCAAACTCGGCGGGTTCGAAGCAGCGGTCGGCCCGCTTCTCCTCCACCTTGTCCATCACGGTGTCAATCAGGTCCATGATCTGGTCCCAGAAAGCCGCCACAGCGCACACCACGGCGGCCACCGCCATGGCAGTGGCCACAATCTTCAAAATAAAGCCCAAGGTCTTTTTCATGTTCATACCTCCTCTGGTCAGTCGGCGTCCCGAAGGGACGCGCACAGGTGGGCCACTACCGCGCAGGCCACCGAGGCCGCCGCCAGGGCCACCGCCGTGGTCTTGAGAATAAAGCTGGCAATTTTCATGAGCTGTCCCTCCTGGTAATGGATGGCTTTAGTGTACACGATTTTGAAGGAAATTACAATGGGTATTTTGAGACAAAGGCGGCGGGACGTAAAAAAGCAGCGCCCCGGGAGACCGGGACGCTGCTTTCGTCCATCAATAAAACTTCTTGCTGCGGTTCTTGCGGGCCGCCTCGCTCTTCTTGCGGCGCTTGACGCTGGGGCTGTCGTAGAACTCGCGCTTGCGCACCTCGGCCAGCACGCCGGACTTGGCACAGCTGCGCTTAAAGCGCTTGAGTGCGTTCTCCAGAGACTCGCCCTCGCGGACATGAACTTCGGACATCTATATTTCCCTCCCTCCGAGGCATCCGGTTATCTCCAGGATGCTTTAAGGGCCACTTGGCTATGGCTTCAACAGGATTATTATATGGGAAAATACCCGGTTTGTCAACCGCAAAATATGGGGGATTTTACGCTTACCGCCCCCCACCCGCTGTCCGGCGGCGTCAACGCTCCTGAAACAGCTCCACGCTCTCCCCGGCGGGCCCCCGGAAAAAGGCGATGCGCACCGGGTAGTCCTCCCCCAGGCACTTGTCCGCCGGCTCCATGGTGATCTCACAGCCCGCCCTGCGCACCCGCTCCACCGCGCCGTCCACATCGCCGGTGCGCAGGGCCATGTGCCGGTATGCACCGGAGGGCAGGGGCTGGGGGGCGTCGGCGAAGATTTCCAGCAGGCAGTTTCCCAGATCCACCATGGCGCCGCTGCCGTCCCCCTCCCCCCACGTCCGGACCAGGGGGAAGCCCAGCATCGAGGTGTAGAAGGCCACAGTGTCCTCCCATGCCGCCCGCCCCGCCGCCTTCAGGCAGAGGTGGTGCAGTCCTGAAACGCCGCTCATTGGGGCTTCACGATGAGGTTCACCAGCCGCTTGGGCACCACAATGGTTTTCGCCAGGGCCATGCCGTCGGTGAACTTCTGCACCTTGGGGTCGGCCTGGGCGGCGGCGATGACGGCCTCGTTGTCCGCGTCCGCCGGGACGATGATGTTGGCGCGCACCTTGCCGTTCACCTGCACCGCCATCTGCACCGTGTCCGCCACCGTCTTGCTCTCGTCGTAGGCGGGCCAGGGCTGCCGGCACACAAAGTCCTCGCCGCCCAGCATCTCCCACAGCTCCTCCGCCACGTGGGGGGCGAAGGGGGAGAGCAGCGTGACCAGCGTCCGCATGTCCCCCCGGGAGCAGCCGTTCTTCTGGAACTCGCCCACCAGGGTCATCATGGCGGCGATGGCGGTGTTGAACTTCATAGCCTCGATATCGTCCGCCACCTTCTTGATGGTCTTGTGGACGGCGGCCTCGTTGGCGGGGGTGTAATCCAGGCTGTCCGAGCAGCCCTCCGCCAGGTTCCAGACCTTGTCCAAAAAGCGCTTGCAGCCCTTGACCGCCTGGTCCGACCACACCGCCGCCTGCTCAAAGTCGCCGATGAACATGACGTACAGGCGAAGGGTATCCGCGCCGTAGGCCTTTACGATATCATCCGGGTTGACCACGTTCCCCCGGGACTTGGACATTTTCTCGCCGCCCTCGCCCAAAATCATGCCGTGGCTGGTGCGCTTCTGGTAGGGCTCCTTGGTGGGCGCCACGCCGATATCGTACAGGAACTTGTGCCAGAACCGGGAGTAGAGCAGGTGCAGGGTGGTGTGCTCCATGCCGCCGTTATACCAGTCCACCGGGGACCAATACTCCAGCGCCTCCTGGGAGGCCAGAGCCTGATCGTTGTGGGGGTCCATATACCGCAGGAAGTACCAGGAGGAGCCCGCCCACTGGGGCATGGTGTCCGTCTCCCGCTTGGCCTCGCCGCCGCAGCAGGGGCAGGCGGTGTTCACCCAGCCGGTCATCTTGGACAGGGGGGACTCGCCGTCGTCGGTGGGCTCGTAGGACTCCACCTCCGGGAGAAGCAGGGGCAGCTCGCTCTCGGGCAGAGGCTGCCAGCCGCACTTGTCGCAGTGCACCATGGGGATGGGCTCGCCCCAGTAGCGCTGGCGGGAGAACACCCAGTCCCGCAGCTTGTAGTTCACCTTGGCCTCGCCGATGCCCTTCTCCTCCAGCCACTTTGTGACGGCGGGGATGGCGTCCTTGACGGTGAGGCCGTTGAGGAAGTCGGAATTGACCAGGATGCCCGTCTCGTCCTTGGCGGTGAAGGCGGCCTTCTGCACGTCCTCGCCGCCGGACACCACCTCGATGATGTCCAGGCCAAACTTTTTGGCGAACTCCCAGTCCCGGTCGTCGTGGGCGGGGACGGCCATGATGGCCCCGGTGCCATAGGTGGACAGCACGTAGTCGGAGATGAAGATGGGAATCTCCTTCCCGTTGACGGGGTTGACGCCCCGAACGCCGTCCAGCTTCACGCCGGTCTTTTCCTTGTTCAGCTCGGTGCGCTCCAGGTCGGACTTGGAGGCGGCGGTTTTCTGGTAGGCGGCGACCTCACCGGCATTGGCCAGCCTGCCGGATTCCAGCCAGGCCCTCACCAGCTCATGCTCCGGGGAGAGCACCATGTAGGTGGCGCCGAACAGGGTGTCCGGCCGGGTGGTGAACACCACGATGTCGTCCCCGGCGGTGGACTTGAAGGTGACCTCCGCGCCGGTGGAGCGGCCGATCCAGTTGCGCTGCTGGATCTTCACCCGCTCGATGAAGTCCACGTCGTCCAAATCGTCGATGAGCCGCTGGGCGTACTGGGTGATTTTCAGCATCCACTGGGACTTTTCCTTGCGGATGACGGCGGAGCCGCACCGCTCGCACACCCCCTCCACCACTTCCTCATTGGCCAGCACGCACTTGCAGGAGGTGCACCAGTTCACCGGCATGGTGGCCTTGTAGGCCAGCCCCTTTTTAAACAGCTGGAGGAAAATCCACTGGGTCCACTTGTAGTAGGCGGGGTCAGTGGTGTCCACCACCCGGTCCCAGTCGAAGCCATAGCCCAGCATTTTCAGCTGCCGGGTGAAGTTCTCGATATTCTGCTTCGTGACGGCGGCGGGATGGACGTGGTTTTTGATGGCGTAGTTCTCGGTGGGCAGGCCGAAGGCGTCGAACCCGATGGGGTAGAGCACGTTATACCCGTCCATCCTTTTTTTCCGGGTCACGATATCCATGGCGGTGAAGGGGCGGGGATGGCCCACGTGGAGCCCCTGGCCGGAGGGGTAGGGGAACTCGATGAGGCCGTAGAACTTGGGCTTTTCGCTCTGGTCCCCGGCGGCGTAAACCTTGGCCTGCTCCCAGCGCTTTTGCCATTTGGGTTCGATGGCGGCGAAATCGTACTTCAATGTGAACACTCCCTTGGGTGAGGATTTTTTCAAGTTAAAACATTATATAGGAAAAATTGTGGGATTGCAAGGGCCTGCCGGGAAAAACAGGGCCGCCCGGGAATCCCGGGCGGCCCTCCCTATTCTCTTGCGCTGTGCGCGGGCGCCTTATTCCACACTCACCCGGTTTTTCTCCACCGCGCCGCCGGGCTTTTTCTCGCTGCTGGCGGGTTCGCCGGTGCCGCCGGCCTGGTTCACTGCGTCGTTGATGGTGCGCTCGCCCGCCTGCTTGGCGTGCTTGGCCACCTCGGCCTTATTCTTGGGGCTGCGCATGATGACCGCCGGGCCCTGGACGCAGCCGCCCTGGCAGGCCATGCCCTCGATGAAGTTCTCGGGCAGCATCCCCTTGGACATTTTCAGCAGGGCGATCTTGCACTCCTCAATGCCGGAGCAGGGCAGGGTCCTGGCCTCTGCCTTGCTGCCCATCTCCTTGAGGGCCTGGCCCACCGCCGCCGCCACGCCGCCGCTGGCGGCAAAGCTGCGGCCAAAGCCGCTGGCGTGGTCCAGGGTGGCCTCGGGCATCTTGGATACGTCGATATCCTTGGCGGCCAGCATGGAATAGAGCTCCTCGAAGGTGATGACCAGATCCACGGAGGAGCGGGTGCGGCCCAGATGGAACTCCCGCTTTTTGGCCACGCACGGACCGATGAACACCACTCGGGCCAGGGGGTCGCGGTCCTTGATGTACCGCCCCAGCATCACCATGGGGGAGGGGGTGGTGGAGACCTTGGGCACCATGTCGGGCATGTGCCGCTCCACATAGGCCACGAAGGCCGGGCAGCAGGAGGAGGTCATGGGCTCGCCGCCGCGCTCGTCAAACTCGGCGGCCTCCGCCTTGGCGGTGAGGTCGGCCCCCAGGGCCACCTCGGCCACGTCGTAGAAGCCCATCTCCTTCAGGGCGGATACCATCTGGCCGGGGGTGCAGCTGAACTGGCCCACGAAGGAGGGGGCCAGGACGGCATAGACGTGCAGCCCCCACTTGTCCGCCCCCATGAGCATCTGGATCACATCCACAATGTAGGATTTGTCCATGATGGCGCCGAAGGGGCACTGGACCACGCACTCGCCGCAGGAGATGCACTTGCTGGCGTCGATGCTGGCCTTGCGGTCCTCGCCCATGGAGATGGCCTTGACGGGGCAGCCGCGCTCACAGGGGCGCATGTTCTTGGTGATGGCGCCGTAGGGGCAGGCGGCCACGCACTTGCCGCACAGCACGCACTTGGAATGGTCGATGACGGAGCGGTGGTTCTCAATGCGGATGGCGCCCTTGGGGCAGGCCTCCATGCAGCGGTGGGCGATACAGCCCCGGCAGGAGGGGCCCACGCTGATCTCGGTGACGGGGCACTCGTCGCAGGCGATGGGCAGCACCTCCACAAGATTGGGGTTGGCCCGGTCGCCGCCCATGGCCATCTTGATCCGGCTGCCCACCACGGCCCGCTCCTTATAGATGCAGCAGCGCATCTGGGCCTCGGGGCCGGGGACGATCTCCTCGGGGATATCCAAAATTTCGTTGGTCTGGAGCTTGTCGTTCCAGGCAAGGCGGGCCACGGCGGTAAGTACCTTGTCCTTCAGCTCCTGGACGGAAGTTTCGTAATGGCGCATAGGCTTGCTCCTCCTTCTCAGCGTTACAAATTTATGTTAAAAAAATGTCGATCACGATACCTGCATTATATCCCGTCCCCACCCCCCGCGTCAAGAAGCAAGCGGCAGATTTCCGGCGAAAATTCCTGGCTGCGCTGCCATGGGACGGGATGGGCATTTTAACTGGAAAAACCCGGAGAAGCGCCGGGAAAAATTGTGGATTTCCCCATGTACTCCCTTGACAATCCCGTGCTGTTTGTGCTATGTTTTTAGTAATATGGAAAAGGGGTGCGCCGCATGTCCCGGCGGGCTCTTTGGACATGATTTCGGCGGTTGACAGGAAGGGGCGCGGCGGCGGTGGGTCTGTTCCCAAGGTTTGACGAGGAGGAATCCGGGCGCGGGGGGGATATCCCCCGCAAGACCGGCTTTCCCCCCCGGGACTTCTGGGATAATTTCCGGGCGGGCTTTCTGGCGCTGGTTGGCTGCCTGCCCTTCATCGCGGGCATGTTTTTTGCCGTGTCCACCCATGCGGTGCTGCTTGCCCCCCTGGCGGGCCTGATGGGGGGCGCCATTGCCGGGCCGGAGCTGTGCGCCCTGGCGGACACCCTGCTGCGGGGGCTGCGGGACGACACGGGCCGGGTCTGGTGGCGCACCTACCGCACGGCCTGGCGGCGCAGCGCCAGGGCGGCGCTGCTGCCTGGGGCGCTGGGCGGGGCGCTGCTGGGTACCCAGATTTTTTTGCTGCTCCACGCCGGGGCGCTCCAGGTGGATCTGGCCACCAGCCTGGCGCTGGTGCTGGGGGTGCTGCTCCTGCTGGGCATGTCGCTGTACCTGTGGCCCCAGCTGGCGCTGATGGAGCTGTCCCTGGGCCGGCTCATCAAAAACTCCGCCCTGCTGTTCATTGCCCAGCTGCCCAGGACGGCGGGGGCGGTGGCCGTTTTCCTGGCGTATGTCCTGGTGTCCCTTCGGTTTTTCTCCTTCGCGGTCAGCCTGCTGCCGCTGACCAATTTCTGGCTGCCCACCCTGCCCGCGCTGATGCTGATCTATCCCGGCCTGGACCAGGCCTTCGGCATCGAGGAAAAGTTCCGGGAGGGGCAGGAGCCGCCCCAAGGCGGGGGATGACCCGCGCCCCGGGGCATACCATTTATGATGGCATTGGCGGCATGTCCGCCTGTCCATACCAGCGCTTTGAAAAGGCGCACAATTTGACGGGCCGCGGACTACTCCATTACAATAGTACGCGGTACTGAAAAAAGGAGGAAAAAACACCGCTTCGGCTTGCGGTGCGGCAGTGTGGAGACCTGTCGCAAGACCTCTGGGACCTGTGCGCCCGGAGGTGAGGTGGAGATGGCGGAGGCCGCTCCATCAAAGCCGGGTACTATGGCCGGTTTGTCCCTGAAGAACATCATGAAGATCTATCCCCACAGCGGCGACCAGAAGAAGTCCAAGAAGAAGAAGGGCGAGCCCGAGAAGAAGACCAACCTGCAGGTCACGGACGAGGGCGTCATCGCCGTGCAGAAGTTCAGCCTGGACATCGCGGACAAGGAGTTCATCGTTCTGGTCGGCCCCTCCGGCTGCGGCAAGTCCACCACCCTGCGCATGGTGGCCGGCCTGGAGGAGATCTCCGGCGGCGAGCTGTACATCGACGGCAAGCTGATGAACGACGTCGCCCCCAAGGACCGCGATATCGCCATGGTGTTCCAGAGCTACGCCCTGTATCCCCACATGACCGTGTATGAAAACATGGCCTTCCCCCTGAAGCTGCGCAAGGTCCCCAAGGATGAGATCGACAAGCGGGTGCGCGAGGCGGCTGAGATCCTGGATATCACCCAGTATCTGGACCGCAAGCCCAAGGCCCTGTCCGGCGGCCAGCGCCAGCGCGTGGCCATCGGCCGCGCCATCGTGCGTGAGCCCAAGGTGCTGCTGATGGACGAGCCGCTGTCCAACCTGGACGCCAAGCTCCGCAACCAGATGCGCGCCGAGATCATCAAGCTGCGCCAGAAGATCGACACCACCTTCATGTACGTCACCCATGACCAGACCGAGGCCATGACCCTGGGCGACCGCATCGTCATCATGAAGGACGGCTTCATCCAGCAGATCGGCACCCCGCAGGAGGTGTTCGACCATCCTGCCAACCTGTTCGTCGCCGGGTTCATCGGCACGCCGCAGATGAACTTCTTCGACGCCAAGCTGGTCAAGGACGGCAGCAAGTACTCTGTCGAGCTGGGCGCCATGAAGGTTGCGCTTTCCGACGCCAAGCAGAAGGCCCTGGCGGCCAAGAACGTGTCCTCTCAGGATATCACCCTGGGCGTGCGTCCCAGCCATGTGGTTCTGAGCAGCGACGCCGCCAACTCCATCGAGGCCACCGTGGACGTGTCCGAGATGATGGGCAGCGAGGTGCATCTCCACGCCAACGCCAACGGCAAGGACGTGGTCATCATCGTTCCCACCGTGGACCTGTCCGGCAACCACATGGAGACCTTCGCCTACGGCGCCAAGATCCGCTTCACCTTCAGCGGAAATGTGTGCCACGTGTTCGACAAGGGCGGCAAGAACCTGGAGTTCTGATCTCAGCCAAGCACAGACACAGCCCGGGGGCCTGTATGGGGGCCTCCGGGCTTCCTTTCTGCCATTGTGTTCCCGCACATGTCCCCCCGTGCGGCCGGGGCCTCATCCCGGCGGGCTGCCCCGGGTTACGGTGAAGGGCACAGAAATCCTTCCGGTATTGGAACGATGCTGCCCATGGCGGAGGGCGCCCACCTGCCTAGCTGGAGGGCGCACACGTCGGGGCTGGGCTTCAGGTACTTCTTGAGACAGCGGCATGATTTCCCGGAGCCCAAGGATGGTGTGAAAGGCATCAACCTGCTCAGGCGCATAGCAGCGAAAACTATTTTTATCATTAAGGAATGGGGGAAATAGGCCGATCTTAATCATAAATAGAGCAGCGTCTAAAAAAAGAGGCGTTCTCAATGGAGCTTTTGATACGCGCCAAGCTGGCGGCAGGGTGCGGCGGCCTGGAAGGGATCGGCGGGATTGTCCGGCGCTCCATGGCCCGGAGCGCTGTGGATGACAATGCGCCTGTACAGGAAGAAAAGGAGGAAGAATCATGAACTTGTGCATGGATGATTGCCGTAAATTCGACGCGATTCTAAATGGGGAGCTGCTCACGGCGCTGGGCTGTACGGAGCCCATCGCCATCGCATACGGCGCGGCGAAGGCCAGGGAGCTGCTGGGCGCCCTGCCCGAGCGCATGACGGTGGAGTGCAGCGGGAACCTCATTAAAAATGCCAGGGCGGTGGTGGTGCCGATGTCGGTGGACCTGCGGGGGATTGAGGCGGCGGCCGTCCTGGGCGCTGTGGGGGGAGACGCCTCCAGGGAGCTGGAGGTTCTGGCCACCGTGAGGCAGGAGGATTTGGCCCTGACCAAAAGGCTTTTGGCGGAAAAAATGTGTGAGGTCCGGCTGCTGGAGACCTCCGCCAAGCTGCACATCATCATTTCCTGCTGCCGGGGCGGGGACAGCTGCATGGTGGAAATTATGCACGAGCATAACCGCATTGTCCATATGGAGAAAAATGGGCAGACCGTATACGATGTGCCCCACGACCCGACCGCGGTGGAGGGAGGCGGCGTTGACTGCTCCTGCCTGACGCTGGAAAAGATCGCGGCCTACGGCAGGACGGCGGACCTCTCCGGGGTGACGCAGGTGCTGGACAGGCAGATCGTCTATAACAGCGCCATCGCCCAGGAGGGCCTTACCGGCAGCTGGGGCGAAATGGTTGGCCAGACGCTGCTGGACGTATATGGGGATTCGGTGGGGGTCCGGGCCAGGGCCGCCGCGGCCGCGGGCTCGGATGCGCGGATGAACGGCTGCGAAATGCCGGTGGTCATCAATTCGGGCAGCGGAAACCAGGGCATTACCGTGTCTGTGCCGGTTATTGAATACGCCAAGGAATTGGGGAGCTCCCATGAGGAGCTGTGCCGGGCCCTGGCGGTATCCAACCTGATTGCCATCATGCAGAAGTACAAGGTGGGCCGGTTGTCCGCCTTTTGCGGCGCGGTCAGCGCCGGAACGGCCGCCGCCTGCGGCATCGCGTTCCTCCAGGGGGCGGACGCCGATATTATGGGGGTGATCATCACCAACGCCCTGGGCAATATCGGCGGCGTGGTGTGCGATGGGGCGAAATCCTCCTGCGCGGCGAAAATATCCTCGTCTATCGAAGCGGGGCTCATGGGATATGAGATGGCCAAGCGGGGCCGGGTGTTCCGCCCCGGCGAGGGCCTGGTGAAGGACAGGTATGAGCAGACCATCGACAACTTCTGCCGCATGGCGAAAAACGGCATGGAATCCACCGATGAGGAGATCCTGCGCATTATGGTGGAGAGCTGACGGAGGGACGCACCGTCCCATTTTTCCGCCGCGCAGAGGAGCGCCGGCCCACGGGGCCGGCGCTCCTTATCTTCGCACAAATTCGCGGGGCAAAGCCGCTGCGGCGGGACAAAACCCATAGACTGTCCGCCCAAGGGGCGTCAGCCGGGAGAGGCTCCCCTTGCGCGCAGCCGCCCGGACCGCCTGAAGCGGAAGGAAACCAGGATGCCGGCCAAAAGGGTCAAAACCGATATGCCCAGCAGGGCCAGGGCGGCCGCGTCAATTTTGGCGCTTTCCCCGCCGGGAGCTCCCCCGCTGTGCGGAAAGCTGCCGGGGAAGCCGTCCTGCGCTTGCGCGCCGCCGGCCGGCCGGCGGTTTCCGATTGCATCGCCGTCTCCCATGGCGGGGACGCCGCCGCCCTCCGGGAAAGTATCGCTTTCCCTGCCTGGCTCTCCTGGGAAAGCACTGCTTTCCCCGCCGGGCCCTCCCGGGAAAGCGCTGCCTGCGCCGGGGCGGCCCTCTTCCATTGTGCCCATTTGGGCCAGGCTGAGGGTGGAGGCGTCCACCAGATTGGAGCTGTCCGCAGCCTGCCCCTTGTTTGTGGAGGGGATGGAGCCGGAGAGCTGGCCGTCCACGCTCTGGGAGCGAAGCGTGCAGAAGGCGGTCAGCGCCTGCACCCCGGCCTCAAACTCCTGGTAGGTGCAGAATTTGGTGGGGTCCCGCTCCACATAGGGGGCAATCAGGCCATACGCCTGCTCAATAATGGCGGCCCATCCGGCGCTGTCCAGGAATTCCCGGAAATACTGGTGGTACAGCTGGGTGTACTCCTGGCGGGCGAGTATCCAGTCGGCCATGGGGCGGCTGCCGTCCCCGGTGACGGACAGGGGGGTGTCGATGGGGTCGTTCACCGCCCCGGACGCGTCACCGCTCTGAAAGGTGCCAAAGGCCAGGTTATAGTCCCAGGGGATCATGGACATCTGCCCATCCTGCTCATAGAGATAGTAGTTGTGCACCATGGAGCCGGTGTAGCCGTCGGCGTTGACCACAAAGTTATGGACCACGAAATACCGCAGCACCTGGTCGATATCCAGGGCGCTTTCCGCATCCCCGCTGTCCAGCGCCTTCAGCGCCCGGATGAGCCGGGCCTGATCGGCGCCGGATAGTTCGGTTTTGGCGCTGCCGAAGATGTTGGGATAGCTGTCCGGGTCGTCGCCGGCATATTGCAGCTTCACATCGCTGGAGCCCATGCCGCCGAAGCCGCCCGGCCCGCCGCCGCCAAACAGTGCGGAGGGGTCGAACCCCTCCGAAGCGGACCCGGCCTCCCGCTGGAAGGACTGCCCGCCGTTCGCCCAGGCGGGGGGAGCGCCCTGCTGCGGCCGGTCTCCGGCCTCCTGGTCCGGGGACTGCCCGCCGGAGGAGGCCGGGTCAAAGCCCTCCGGGCCCGTCTCCTGCGGCCGGGACGGCCCCATGCCGCCCTGATCCCCGCCGTCGCCGTTCATGAAGTCCTCCATATCGAAATCCCGGCCATTGCCCCGGCCCCCGCCGAAGCTCATGCTGTCCGGCTTATAGAGCTCGCCGTGGTCCCGGCCGTAATTGCGCTGGAGAAAGGCGTCCTCCACCCCCTCCACCGCCAGATACAGCCCCCAGTCCTCCCCGTTGACGGTGATATATACATAGCTGCACAGCGGCGCGTTTACCCCAAAGCCCGCCATCAGCCGGTATGTGAGGTAGTCCTTCATCATGGTGTTGTCCTGGATCAGGTTATTCAGGCACAGCTTATCCAGGCCGTAATAGGTTTTGCCGCTGTCGTACTGGTCAAACTCGATTTTAAAGCTGTACCGGTCGCTGCCCATCTGGGACACGGTGGACAGGGAGGTGTTTCCCTTGGCTCGGATGCCCACATTTTTGTACCCCTCGTTGTCAATGACCACCGAGCAGGCGGCATATTCCTCGTTTTCACAGGTGTCGATGAACGCGTCCCAACCGTCCATGACGATCTCAATGGTATGCACCCTTGACGTGTCGAACAGCCGGGCCTCATACCCCATGGCCGCCGGGGCGGGGCGCGCCCCCAGGGCCTCCGCGTTCATGAACAGGAGGGCCAGCAGCAGGGAGAGAATGATGGCCGCCGCACAGATACGGTCAATCTGCTTATGGGTCGACATGGCCTCACCCCATATAGTCGCCGTTGTAGCTCACCAGCACGGCGCTGTGGACGCCCTCCATCCCGGCCAGGGTATTGATGAAGCCGGTGTCGCCGCTGCTCAGCCGGATCTCCAGGTTCAGCTCGACGAGGCCCTGCCGGGCCGTTTTGCTCTTGACGGCACAGCGGCGGGTATTGTGCTCCAAAAACGCCCATGCATGGCCCTCCGCCTCCTGGTCCGCGCACTGGAGCACCAGAATGTATGGGTTTTCAACGGACTTCCTGTTGACGAATACCAGCAGGATCACGCCGATGACCACGCTGCCGAAGACGGCCAGGGGGATCATCCCCGCTGCCAGCACGATGCCCACGGCGGCTCACACGCCGTAAATCCGGCAGGCGGCGTACTTGGAGAAGGCGGCGGCGCGCCGTCCCTCCAGCTGCACCGCGGCCCGGATGATATCGGGCAGGAAAGCGTCCCACTTCACCTCCAAAATGGAGGCATCCCCCGCCGGGATGGTCACACAGCCGGGGTTCAAAAAGCCGGCGCACCCCACCCCCGTGCGAATGTCGTAATCCAGCGTCACCCGCACGTTCCCCGGCGCGTAGACGAAGGGCTCCCGGGTGTAGTCCACAATGGTGCGCGGCCGAAGGCCCTGGACGCGCATTTTGTGGTACAGCTCCTGCACCAGCGGCCTGCCGCTGCCCAGCATCCAATCCAGCCTGCCGTCCACCAGGTTCTGGGCCTCGGCGGCGGACAGCTGCGCCGTGGCTTTCGTGCCCAAGCCGTCCCGGCGGCTCTTCTTTTCCAGGCGGATGAGGGAGGCGTCCCCGTTGTAATATCGGATGCGGAACTTTTCCCGGCGGTTCACCCCGTCGATTTTCTCCCGCAGGGCCTTGTCCTCCGGCGTGTCGAAATACAGGCTCCTGACCCGGTAGCTGCCGACCGGCTGGCCCTCCGGGCCCGGCACACCGCCCCGAGCCGGGCCCGGAGGGCCAGCCGGTCGGCAAGATTGATCTCATGCTTCCACTCATGCCGGTATTGAGGCATTTTGATCACGTCCTTTCTGCTTTGCTGAAGGCACTCTACCACACGAAGCTGAACCGGCTCTGAAAAACGCGGGCAAATACGTGAACAAATTGTAAATCCATGGTACGGCCCGTAAAATCGTCTTGAGCGCGGTCCGCCTTTTGGACCGCGCTCAAGTAAAAGGATTTATGAAAACACCGTGACGCTATTGCCAAGGATACGCCGCTGCCGGCTTCATCCGCAGCTTCTGCCGCGGCACAGCGGGCGCATATAGCCAGGTTCCTTCCTGTTCACAGTGAAACTGCCGCCTTGTGTTTTGCTGGGATCATAATACCATCCATATCTGAACGCATGCTGAAAAAATTGGGAAGGGTCTGTAAAGAAAACGTAAACAAACTGTGTTTTCTGCGGGCGGCTGAAAAACCGTTTGACTTTTCCGGCGGCCCATGGTATCATAAGTCAAAGCTCATAAAAGTGAATGGGTAACTCTTTGCCGCCGGGTAAAGAGGGAGACGCCGGACCTTCTATCGTTAGGCCACAGAAGATAGAAGGACTGGCGTTATATTTTTTTAGGAGGCTCCGATCATGAAAAAGTTTATTGCCGACCCCTCGTTTTGGGCACTGTTCCCCGATGCCGCCATCGGTGTTCTCACGGTCAAGGATATCAATGAGGCGGCTCGCCTCGCCCCGGAGCAGGCCGCCGAGGTGGAGGCGCTGCTGAAAAACGCCAACGCCGCCGCCCTGGCCCACCTGGACGAGGGGGCGGCGCTGTCCCAGAACCGGCCTGTGGCCGTGTGGCGGGAGGCGTATCAGAAATTTCCCACCAAGAAAGGGGCCCGCTGCTCCATTGAGGCGCTGCTGAAGCGGGTATCCAAAGGGGAGCCGGTGGGCTCCATCGCCCCCACGGTGGATATCACCAACGCCATCTCGCTGAAATACGCCCTGCCCATCGGGGCGGAGGACATGGACGCCTTTGAGGGCGACCTCCACCTGGGCGTGATGGCGGGCGGCGAGGATTTCCTGCCCATCGGCGCCGATGAGCCCGATCCGCCCCGTCCCGGCGAGCTGGCCTATTATGACGCCGCCGGCGCGGTGTGCCGCTGCTGGAACTGGCGGGATGGGAAGCGCACCGCAGTGAACGACGCCACCACCAGCGAATTCATTGCCATGGAGTGCGTCGATCCGGCGCGGATGGATGATTTGCGGGCGGCGCTGGACGAGCTGGCCGGGCTGCTGGAGCGGTACACGGGGGCCAAGGTGGTGTCCAAGGCTGTGGTGGACAGCGCGGCCCGGGAGGTCATGATTCAGGAGTGAATGCCCGCCATAGCTACAGGCAGGACAGCAGCGCAGGCCCCTCTCGCGCCGCCGCTGCGCAGAACAGAAAAAGGGCCTCTGATTTCCACAGAAATCAGAGGCCCTTTTATGCCGCCCGGGGCAGTTTTGGCCTGGGGGCCGGTGCGCCCTGCGCCGCTGTTTCGCGGCAGAGGCGGGGTGTCTTCAAGCGCTATAGGTTTGCGAACATATCCATCTGCTTTTGAAGCTCCCCCACGATTTCCTGATTGGCATCCATCCGCCCGGTGATTCCCTCCATGTCATCCACCAGGATGCGGGTGTTGCCGGCGGCGCCGCTGATGCCGGAGGCCGCCCCGTCAATGGAGCCGGAGATGCTGGAAATTGAGACGGCAATTTGATCAATGGCGCTTTTCAGGCGCTCCGCCCGGTCGTTGAACTCCTCCATAGCGCTGCCGATGTAGTCCGAGTCCTCCCGGTACTGCTGCCCGGCCTGGACGGACCGTTCCAGCTGCTCCGCGATGACCCGGCTCAGATAATCGGCCAGCTCCCGGGCGCTGCCGGCCAGATAGTCCACCGCTCCCGTAACCACCTCGCTGACCTTCTGGATGTGGTTGGCGGTTTCGGCGCAGGAGTCGGCCAGCTTGTGGACCTCCTGGGCCACCACGGAAAACCCGGCGCCTGCCGCGCCCGCCCGTGCGGCCTCGATGGAGGCGTTGACGGCGATGAGGTTGGTGGAGGAGGATATGCTGAGAATGTCCTCGGTCAGGCTGCGGATCTGCTCTACGCTGTGGCTCTTCTCGATTGCCTGGTCCAGCATGGCCATGATATCCGCCGTTTTGTCCCGGATCACCTGTGTCTCCAGGCGGGCGGAGCGCTCCATCTCCTCGGCGCGCTCCCGCATCCCGGCCGAGTAGGCCGTGATGGCGGAGCACTCCTGGGCCATGCTCTGGGTGTCCCCCTGGGTCCCGGCGGCGCTGGCGGTGATGGCCGCGGCGCTGCCCGCGATCTCCTCCAGGGCGGCGGAGAGCTGCTGGGTCAGCCCGGACAGGCTCCGGACGCTGTCGTTGGAGTGCTTTGCCCGCCGGCGCACCTCGCCCACCACGCCGCTGATCCGCTCGGAGCTGTCCTGGAGGGTGCCCATGGCGTCCCGGATGGGGGTGAGGACATACCGCCGGATGATTCGCAGGGCCGCCGCCACCAGGAAAATGCCCAGGGCCAGCGTAAGGGCGCTGGTGACCAGGGAGATAATGTAAACCAGGGTGAGCCGTCCCCGCGCCTCCCCCACCTGGGTGCTGACGGAGGCGGAGAGGGCGTCAATATCCGCTTCCGCCGCCTCGCCCCAGCGGGCCACGTCCCCGTTTGCCGTGGCGTAGGCGTCCTGGGTCTTGCTGTCGGCGCTGGCGCTGACCAGGTAGACCAGGGCGTGCTTGAATTCGGCGTAGCTGCCCAGCAGGGACTGGTAGGTCTCCCGGTCCTCCCCGGAGACATAGCTCTCGTACGCGCTCAGCTTTTCATCCAAGGCCGCCTCCTCCGCCTTGATCTCCTGCACCAGCCGGATCATGGTGGCGTGGTCCTCCGCCACGATATGGGACAGGGCCAGACGGTGTATATCCATGACCGACCGCCTGATATCGTCCAAGCGCTCCTCGCTGACCATGCTCTTGTCCACAATGGTCCCCGCGTTGGCGTGGACGTTGTTGATGCTGAATACCGCCAGGATATTGGACAGCAGGGTGATCAGGCCCAGCAGGATAATGGGCAGGATCAGGCGCTGCTGAAGTGTCAGTCTGCCTTTCATACGACTTCCTCCCGATTCGATGTGCTCAGCGCTCAATCACGCCTTCAACCATTTTATCCAGCTGGGCCTGGAGCGAAGCGCCGGAGGGGTTCCCCAGGGCCATGCTGGTGGCGAACTCGGTCACAGGGTCCCAGAATTTCCCGCCCACCCGCTGGAGCTGGGAGTAGTTGGACTGCTCCAGCAGGGCCGCGATGGCCAGGGAGGACTGAACCTGGGGGGAGTTGGCCGCGTTGACGTTGGCCGGACCCTGGCCCCGCACCTCAAAGCGCAGGCGCTGGTTTTCCTCGCTGGTGATCCACTCCGCCAGCCGGGCCGCCCAATCCGGGTGCTGGGAGTAGGCGTTTACGCCGATGAGCTTGCAGCCGGAGAAGGAGGCCATCTGGACCTGCCGCCCCGCGCAGGTGTATGTGGGCAGCTTGGCGGCCCCCATGTCGTCCCCCCATGCCTCCTGCACGGCCATCGCGTTCCACACGCCGCTGATGCCGGCGATGACGGTGCCGTCCCGCACGCCGGCGAGGAAGTCCCCGTCCGGGCGGTTGGCGAAGGCGGGGCTGGCGGCGATGTCCAGCATGGCCTGGGCCACATCCCGGCCCCGGATGGGGCCCTCGGTGCTGTTCCAGGTGCAGTAGTTGGTCAGCCCGTCCTCGTTGAGGCCCACCTCCAGCCCGGTGTTCCCGAAGAACGCGTAGACATACCATGCCGAGGACCAGTCCATGGTCACCAGGCGCTCGGCCTGGGCGGCCACCTCCAGCATCCGTTCCAGGCTCTGGATATCCTCCTGGGTGAAATATGCCTTGTTGTAGTACAGGAAATAGCCGTTATCCGCCGTCAGCGGATAGGCGTACAGGGTGTTGCCCACGCCGGCCGCCTCCACCGCGGCGGGGAGGGACGCGCTGCGTATGGCCGCCTCGTCCGCGATGGGGTCCAGCCCGCCGGCGGCGGCCAGCGCGGCCACCTGGTCGTCGGCAAAGGCGAACACGTCCGCGCTGCCCTCCAAATCACCCAGCAGCACGTCCTTGCAGTTGGATTCGCTCTGGGGCTGGTAGGTGATCTGGAAATCCGCCTGCCCGGCGTAATGCGCTTTAAAAGAGGCGAATATCTGCTGAAGCAGGGCCTCGTCCTCCTCGGCGCCCCATACGGTGAGCGCGACGGTTTCCTTTACAGGCCGGCTCTCCTCCGAAGCCGGCGCCTGGCTGCGGCAGGCGGCCAGCAGGAATAAACAGCAGGCGGACAGCGTCAGAAGAAAAATCCGTTTTGCCATGGTGCTTCATTCCTCCCATCAAATGCGGAAATATTATAGCATCCCGCCGCCCGGATTTCAACCAAAAACAGCGCCCGTTGGGAATCGACTTTCCCTGTTGAAATCACCTGTTCCATTTGGTATAATAAATTGTTAATTTGACGCTGCGCGCCGGCCCCGTCCCGGGCGGCGGCGCTTGGAGAGGAGGGGGCGGGCATGAAATACCAGCAGTGGAACGTGCGCCGCCCCGGCGGCGCGGCGGCGCGGCGGGCGCTGGAGGGGGCGGGGATGTCCCCCCTGTGCGCGGCGGTGCTGGCCGCCCGGGGGATCGCCGGGCCGGAGGAAGCCGCCCGGTTTTTGTCCTGCGGCCCCCAGCGCTTCCACGACCCCTTCCTTCTCAAGGACATGGACAAGGCGGTGCGGCGCATCCATGCCGCCATGGCAGGCGGGGAGCTCATGTGCGTCTATGGCGATTATGACGTGGACGGCATCACCGCCACCTGCCTGCTCACCGAGGCGCTGGCCTGGCTGGGCGGCAGGGCGCTGAGCTATATCCCGGACCGCAGCGAGGAGGGCTACGGCCTGAACCCCGGGGCAATCGCCCGGCTGGCCGGGGAGGGTGTGACGCTCATTGTCACTGTGGACTGCGGCATCACCGCTGTGGCCGAGGTGGAGTTTGCCCGCTCCCTGGGGGTGGATGTGGTGGTCACCGACCACCACCACTGCAAGGACAAGCTCCCCGCCGCCGCGGCGGTGGTGAACCCCCGGCAGGACGGCTGTCCGTATCCCTTCCCCGAGCTGGCGGGGGTGGGGGTGGCCCT
>Ga0137308_101205_pt1 | contig 28186 bp, 26 predicted proteins | sample Inofrocosms_June_FD_97181 | JGI IMG/M metagenome (GOLD analysis project Ga0137308, IMG submission 97181) | Mouse cecal microbial communities from Vienna, Austria - N-Acetylneuraminic and N-Acetylglucosamine D2O microcosms_June | ecosystem: Host-associated > Mammals > Digestive system > Large...
AAAAAACATACTGAACCGGGATTTCCAGCCTCAGAGACCGGATGCGGCATGGTGTACGGATATCACCTATCTTTGGAACGACGGGGCTTTGTATACCTGGCCAGTATCATGGACCTGTATTCAAGAAAGATCATTTCCAGGACACTGGGGGAAACGCTGGAGGCAAAGTGGGTATTGGAGGTCGTGGAAAAAGCGAAAAAGGAACGGCGTGTGCCCCAGCCGCCGGTCATCCACGGCGACCGGGGAGTGCAGTATACCTGCGGGGACTATGAGGAAGCGACGGAAGGGATGGAGCGCAGCTATTCGGCGAAGGTCTGCCCATGGGACAACGCCTGTATAGAAAGCTTCCATTCCCTGATCAAGAATTGCCTTACTCATTCTAACAGCTCAAGCAACAAAATGGGTAATTTCCTTACTGGTTGTAAGGGGGATTAACCATAAATACATTGTAGTAGGAAGGAGGTGCTGCGGGATGAAGTCAAAAAACGTGGAGACACTGATTCAGGAAAGGGAAGATCTGCGTGACCTGCTGGAAGATATCATGGAACGGATCCAGGAGTTCCGTGAAGAGATGTTGACCGGATTGGATGATCTGGAAGACATGATTGCGGAAAATGGCGGGATAGAATTCCGATGATCAGGCAAAAAGTCCACGTTTAACTTGTACTTTTTCTTGACATAGTACCAATGCGAGAATAGAAAAAAATATTGAAGATGGAAGACCTGATGGTGGTATAAGCCGCATGACGCTATCTGATGAAATCAGATGCAAAGCCGTACCGCAGGGAAGTCCGCCATGCACCTCGTGAACAGGTTCACTCGGTCACGGCTGTCGCCGTATCGTCTTATATTATCATACAGCCACTCGTGAGCAAGCTCCCGGTGTCTGCTGCCAATATAATCCGGCATGGCTCATAGCTAACGTGCAAATTGGTTATAACACACGTTATTTGGCATTTTAGAGAAATTTTAGAACCCGCAAACCCGTATAAACACTGGATTTGCAAATAATTTCACAACAATCCGGATGGATTGTTGAAAAATATTAGCACTCACCTCTTGACAGTGCTAACAATTGGTGTTATATTCTCACTAGAACAATAAAAGGAATATAATAAGTAGTAGATTGACCGGATATACTGTAAGGAGGAAATCCGGCGGAGAGGAGTGCTTATGAATATATCGAAATTCACACAGAAATCCATGCAGGCGGTGGAAGGCTGCGAGAAGCTTGCCTATGAATACGGCAATCAGGAGATCGAGCAGGAGCATCTGCTCTACAGCCTGCTCACCATAGACGACAGCTTGATTTTAAAGCTGATTGAGAAGATGGAGATCAACACCCAGTACTTTTTGAACCGGGTGGAGCAGGATTTAAACAGGAGGACAAAGGTGCAGGGCGGAAAGGTTTACGTGGGACAGGACCTGAACAAGGTACTGGTCTCTGCGGAGGAGGAGGCCAAGGCCCTCTCTGACGAGTATGTTTCCGTGGAGCATCTCTTCCTTGCCATGATCAAGTATCCAAACAGGGCCGTCAAGGAACTGTTTCGGGAGTTTGGAATCACCAGGGAGCGGTTTCTGCAGGCCCTCTCCACTGTTCGGGGCAACCAGAGAGTGACCTCGGACAACCCGGAGGCCACCTATGACACGCTGAACAAATACGGCCAGGAGCTGGTGGAAAAGGCAAGGGATCAGAAGCTTGACCCCGTGATCGGAAGGGACGGCGAGATCCGCAATATCATCCGGATTCTTTCCAGAAAGACTAAGAACAACCCGGTTCTCATCGGAGAGCCCGGCGTGGGCAAGACGGCCGTGGTGGAAGGCCTTGCCCAGCGGATTGTCAAGGGGGATGTACCCCAGGGGCTTAAGGATAAGAAAATATTCGCGCTGGATATGGGCGCACTGGTGGCAGGAGCCAAATACAGGGGTGAGTTTGAGGAGCGTTTAAAGGCAGTTCTGGAGGATGTAAAAAACAGCGACGGACAGATTATTCTGTTTATCGACGAGCTTCATACCATTGTGGGAGCCGGAAAGACAGACGGGGCACTGGATGCGGGAAATATGCTAAAGCCCATGCTGGCAAGGGGAGAGCTGCACTGTATCGGCGCAACCACTCTGGATGAGTATCGGCAGTATATTGAGAAGGATGCGGCGCTTGAGCGGCGTTTTCAGCCTGTGATGGTGGAAGAGCCCACGGTGGAGGACACGATTTCCATTTTGAGAGGTCTAAAGGAGCGCTATGAGGTCTACCATGGCGTGAAGATCATGGACAATGCCCTGGTCAGTGCTGCGGTGCTCTCGAACCGTTATATCTCGGATCGTTTCCTCCCGGATAAGGCTATCGACCTGGTGGACGAGGCCTGCGCCCTGATCAAGACGGAGCTGGATTCCATGCCCACGGAGCTGGATGAGTTGAACCGTAGGGCCATGCAGCTGGAAATCGAGGAGATTGCCCTCAAAAAAGAGAGCGACCGCTTAAGCCAGGAGCGGCTGGAAGCGCTGCAGAAAGAGCTTGCGGAGTTGAAGGATGAATTTAACAACAGGAAGGCGCAGTGGGAGAATGAAAAGGCCTCTGTGGAGAAGCTCTCAAAGCTCCGTGAGGAGATTGACTCGGTGAACAGCCAGATCGAGATCGCCCAGAGAGAGGGAGACTATGCAAAGGCCAGCGAGCTGAACTACAGCACGCTGCCCTCCCTGAGAAAGCAGCTGGAGATCGAGGAGGAGCAGGTTAAGAATAAAGATCTTTCCCTGGTACACGAGAGCGTGTCCGAGGAGGAGATCGCCAGGATCATATCCAGGTGGACCGGTATTCCGGTGGCAAGACTGACGGAGAGCGAGCGGAACAAGACACTGCATCTGGACGAGGAGCTTCACCGAAGAGTGGTGGGGCAGGACGAGGGCGTAACCAAGGTGACGGAAGCCATTATTCGCTCCAAGGCCGGGATCAAGGATCCGGGAAAGCCCATCGGATCCTTCCTGTTTCTCGGGCCTACCGGCGTGGGAAAGACGGAGCTTGCCAAATCCCTTGCGGCGGCGCTGTTTGACGACGAGAACAACATGGTTCGGATTGATATGAGCGAATATATGGAGAAATATTCCGTATCCAGACTGATCGGAGCGCCTCCCGGATATGTGGGATATGAGGAAGGCGGCCAGCTCACCGAGGCGGTCAGGAGAAAGCCCTACTCCGTTGTCCTTTTTGACGAGATCGAGAAGGCGCATCCCGACGTGTTCAATGTGCTTCTGCAGGTATTGGACGACGGGCGGATCACGGACTCCCAGGGGCGTACCGTGGATTTTAAGAACACCATACTGATCATGACCTCCAATATCGGCGCATCCTATCTGCTTGAGGGAATCGACCGGGAAGGAAACATCAGCGGGGAAGCGGAAAAAATGGTGATGGAGGAGCTGAGGGCTCATTTCAGGCCGGAGTTTTTGAACCGGCTGGATGAAACGATTCTGTTCAAGCCCCTGTCAAAGGAAAATATCAGCGGCATTATCAAGCTGATTATCGCAGACCTGAACCGGCGTCTGGAGGACAGGGAGCTTTCCATATCCCTGACACCGCAGGCCGAGGCCTATATCGTGGATCAGGCTTACGATCCGGTCTACGGTGCAAGACCGCTGAAACGGTACATTCAGAAATATGTGGAAACCCTTTCCGCAAAGCTGATTCTGGAGGATGCGGTCTCTCAGGGAGATACCATTGTGATTACCGTTCAGGACGGACATCTGGCAGCGGGAGTTGGTTACTGATATTTTTTCCCGGTCACATAGATTGGAACAAAAAAGCCCGCAAAGAAGAGGATCAGGTTGACAAAGGAGAGTGCCATCAGCCAGGAATCCGGAAGGAGCGTAAGCTGCGCCAGGCAGATCAGCGGAGAGAGGACGGCGCAGCTTACAGACCAGATCCGGCAGGTGCGCAGAATATACGGCCAGCTTCTGTTATTGAAGACAATGCCGGGTATGCTCATGCGGAAGAAACCGTCATTATAGAAGTTCAACCGGTTTTCGTCATAGTAAGCGGGCATCCATTCTTTGGCGACAAGGAAGAAGTAGGCACCAAAAATAAGACTCAGCAGTTCGGCTACCAGGAGATTGCTCACCACGAGCTGATAGGGCGTTATTTTAAGAAACAGAAGAAGAGCGCACTCAAGGAGAGCGGCCAGGAGGCCGAGCGCATAAATGCAGATATGTTTTATCTTTTTTTCTCTGGGCTTTCCAGGGCCGGTCACGGCTACGGAAAGGCTCAGAGTTTTTTTGACCAGATCCTCCACCTGCAGGGCGTTCATTCCGGAATCTTCCTCAATATGTCTGCATTCCAGAAGTTCCGTCACAGTGACCCCAAGCAGATTAGCCAGGGGCATCAGAAGGGAGATGTCGGGCATGCTCATGCCTCTCTCCCATTTGCTGACAGCCTTGTCGGAAACGAAAAGCTCTGCGGCAACCTGTTTTTGCGTGTATCCCTTTTCCCTCCGGAGCTGTGCAACGAATTCCCCGAATTTCACCTTGTCGATTTCAAACATTTCTTTTTCCCATCCTCGCCGATATTGCTGCGGGAAGCACCCGCAAAAGTTACCGTGTGCCGCTTCCCTTTCCACCATTATAGATTTCGGACCGCATAAAAGCAACCGACAGCCGGTAGAGTTTGTTTTGCGGCGTATAAACCGCATTTTTTGCGATTGATGTTGTGTGAACCAGCGGTGGATTTTTGCCAGAAGACATTGAACAGATGAGGGTTTTGGGATAAACTGATATCTATACGTTTTGAATTGGCACAGATGAAATCCTGCCGCCTGAGCAGGTGCAGCCCTGAAGAAACCAAATGAAACAGGACCGGGAGGAATGAAAAGAAATGAAGGTGAGTATATCCGCCAAGACAGTGCTTCTGAAAATCGTAATGATATTTATTATTCCCTTCTTTCTGTTTTTGATTATCTGCTTTGGATATGGTTATGTGGATTCCTATTATAACAGATCCATGAGTAACCGCAGCGAGCTCAAAATGTATCAGTCCTTTTTGGAGGACGAGATGCAGAAAATATCTTTTTTTATGTCCGATATAGCCGCAAATAATACGGCGTTCAGCTGCTTTCGATACCCCCAGAGCAGTCTGGATGAACATCTGAACAAGTACTCCCTGATGGAAAAGTTTGAGTCTATTATGAAAATAGATGAGAGAATCAATTTGATGGGAATCATTTCAACCGAATATAATGTATATGGAACAAACTACCGGAGAGGCATTTCCTACGATAAAAAGGAGCATATAGATAACTATATCCGGGAACGGGCAGCTTTAAATGAGGATGATGAAATTGGCAGATGGGAGATCTGCAAAATTGATGGTACGAACTATTTTCTGCAGATTATGGGAAGCAGGGGAGTGTACTGTTTTTGCCTGGTATCGCTGGCAAGCGCATCCCAGAAGATGGATACGGGGCATGGCTGGAGGTATATCACCTTTGCGGATGAAAATGGGTTTTTACTGTACGAGAAGGAGATGGAGGCCCTGCGGCTTCGCTGGAAAACGCAGGAAAGCTATTTGGGAGGCAGGTTTTTTCAGCAGTTAGTAACAGGAAGCAGTTCGGATATTATGGGATGTAATATGGTGCTTATAGATTCTATGTGGAGCGTATGGACGGCAAAGAGCGTTCCTTTCAGTGTCGCCTGTTTTGCGATCCTGTTTTTTCTCATCCTGATGAAATGCTACCGGATGGTAAAGACCAGATTTCTGCTTCCTCTGGGAGCCATGGTAGAGACCATGGACCGGATTGCGTCAGGAAAGCTGGAATCCACTTTGGTGGTGGGCAGCGACATTGAGGACAATATGGTTCTGCATTTTCACCGCTATGCCGAAAATCCGGACATTGCCTGCCTGAAACCCTATATGGAAAAGGCCGAGGAACTCGATATCCCCCTGTGGCTGGGAGAGACGGGAGAAAACACAAACGAATGGTATGCGGCGCTCTATCCGCTCTCGGAATCGCTTGGAATCGGATATAACATATGGCCCTGGAAAAAGATGTCGTGTACCAATTCGCCCTACTCGATCCAAAAACCGGAGGGTTACGAAAAGATTCTGGGCTATATAAACGGAGGCCCCCATCCGGGTTATCTCGGTGCGCAGAAGATTTTTGACGAGTATCTGGAGAATATTAAGATCGAAAACTGTAAGGAGAATCTTTCTGTCACCTGCCATGTGCTGCGCAGGGCTCCTTTTTGCCTGCGGGCAACCGATTTCGATGAGTGCCCGGGACGGGGGATATCCTTTTCGGGCACCGCGGAGGAAGAGAATTCGATTGATTACCGCAGAGGCTGCGGCATGAAGCTTTTGGAACTGAACGCAAAGGAAGAGAAACGGTTTGGTTTTGACTGTCAATGGGACCGCTACGGTCTTGTTATGGAAGAGGGGGAGTTTGCCTGTTATCGGTTGGAAGCCGGTAAGGATATCGCACTGAACCTTAATTTGGAGGGGCAAAAGGATTCCTCCGTACTGGAAATCTCAGGAATGGAAAGCGGAATGTGCAGGATAATCCGAGTGGAACCGGGTGAAAGTGAGGTCTCGGCTGCTGTTCCAAAGGGTGAAACAGGGATAAGGATTATGGTACGGGAAGGGAAGGTATGCATTGTCAGACTGGAGTTTCAATAGGCAGAGTTGCTGACTTATGGGAAACCAATGGTGACCGGTTGTAAATGGCCGGACATCATTGGTTTTTTCAGGCGGCACTGGATATAAAATTCGCTGACGAAGCCATCAGCAGATTTTTTTCGGAAGACATTGAAGAGATGAGAGTTTTGGGATATACTAATAACTATGCTTTTCCATTTCCGTAAGCCATGGGCCGGTCGGGAAGGAATAAATGCAGGAAGGTTTTTTATGGAAGCAGAGAAAGGAGAGTGACGGGTGGATATACAGGCAGACTTTGACAGAGATATGGATGAGGAGCGCAGACAGATGCGCAGGGAGCGGATCAGCAAGATGAAGCTTCTCAAGGAAAAACAGATGAGAACACGCAGATACCTGAAAATGGCGGCTCCGGCAGCAGCGGGGTTTTTGGCCCTGGTATTTGCGTTTATGATAGTTTCACCCAAAAAGGACACACGGAATAAGACCGTGCCGGAGAATACTGCAGCGGAGAATACCGTGCCGGAGAATACGGTCCCGGCAGCCCAGGCTCCGGATATAAAAGATGATGTGAGCCAGCAGGCGCGGATTTCACGGGCGGATGCCCGGGAGCCGTACGCCTCCCCGGCCGAAACGAGGATAAGCGCCGTGCTTTCCGACAGTATCAGCCAGATCAAAGTTCCTCTGGCAAAGGAGACCGGCAGCACCCGGCAGGTGGGCGGGGAGATCCTGAGCACCCATGCGGTTCTGGTCGACCTTGACAGTAACAGCATTGCCGCCCAGAAAAATGCCAAGGAGCGCATGAATCCCGCTTCCATGACGAAGATCCTTACGGTTCTGGTGGCGGCCGAACAGCTGGAGAATCCCAGGCAGAGACAGGACGATACCTTTACGATCACCCTGGATATCACGGATTACAGCTATGTCAATAAGTGCAGCATCGCGGGCTTTGACCGGGATGAGACGGTTACGGTAAAGGATCTGTTTTACGGAACCATTCTGCCCTCCGGTGCGGATGCGGCGGTGGGACTCGCCACTTATGTGGCGGGGAGCCAGGAGGATTTTGTGAAGCTGATGAATCAGAAGCTCGAGGATCTGGGACTGGCGGATACGGCCCATGTGACCAACTGCGTGGGACTCTATGATGAAGAGCATTACTGCAGCGTCTACGATATGGCGGTGATTCTGCGGGCGGCCCTTGCCAATGACTACTGCAGGGAGGTGCTTTCCGCCCATACCTACACCACGTCCAAAACCGAGCAGCATCCGGAAGGAATTACCATTTCCAACTGGTTTCTGCGCCGGATCGAGGACAAGGATACCGGCGGCGAGGTGGTCTGCGGGAAAACCGGATACGTGGTGCAGTCGGACCACTGTGCGGCAAGCTACTATGAGAGCGGGGACGGAAAGAGATATATCTGCGTGACGGCCGGGGCCAGCAGTCCCTGGAGGTGCATCTATGATCAGGTGGAGCTGTACCAGAATTACCGTTAAACGTTCATGTGCCGCTTTGCCGTAAATGAAAGGAGGATGAGAAAATGCCGGAGGATCCGAATTTACTGTTGAGTTATGTAAATCTAAAGCTTAGGGATTACTATTCCAGCCTGGAGGATCTGTGCGAGGATCTGGATACCAGCGCATCCGATTTGGAGACAAAGCTTATGGGAATCGGATATCATTATGACAGAGGAAGAAATCAGTTCACGGCAAAGTAAATTATGTCGTTAACGATAAGAAGAGAGTGGGTATGAAAATTTTACTGGTGGAGGATGATGCGGAAATCTGCTCCATGCTGAAAACTTATCTGGAGAGAGAAAATTTCGAGGTGGCGGCGGCCTGCGACGGCAGGCAGGCCGTACGGATGTTTTCGGAAGAGAGATTTGATCTGGTGCTTCTTGACCTGATGATACCGAAAATAAGCGGAATGGATGTGCTGCAGAAGATCCGTAGTCAGAGCGTCGTCCCGGTAATCATCCTTTCCGCCAAAGCTTCGGAGACGGATAAGACGCTTGGTCTTGGTCTTGGGGCCGATGATTATATTACCAAGCCTTTTTCCCTTGCGGAGGTGCTGGCAAGGGTGAGGGCGGCTCTGCGCAGGACGTTGCAGTATGATGCGGAGCCCGTCCGGGAGCCGCAGGTATTAAAGGCGGGGGATTTGTCCATGAATCTGGAGGATTATTCGGTCACAAAGGCGGGAGAGCGGATTGAGCTGACCGCAAAGGAATTTGCAATTCTGAAACTCCTTATGAAAAATCCCAAAAGAGTCTACACAAAAGAGCAGATCTATTCCCTGGTATGGAATGATGAATATTTCGGGGATGAAAATGCCGTAAACGTACATATAAGCAGGCTGCGAAACAAACTGGAAGGGGATCCCAGAAGGCCCGAATACGTGGTCACGGTCTGGGGAATCGGCTACAAGCTGGGGGAATTGTCATGAGTGATTCAATGATTCTGTTTTTACTGATTTTGGGGATTCTTTTTCTTGGCTGCGCTGTGGTTTCGCAGCTTTTTTTTCGCCGCCGCACACAGAAGAACCTTTCCGCAATGACAAAGGAGCTTGGCCGCATACTGGATCAGGACAGTGCGGAATCGGTCATGGTGTTTACGGATAATCCGGGGATCATGGAGCTTGTCTCGCAGATTAACCGCCTGCTTAAGGAAAAATCCAGGGTAAGGGAGGAGTTTCGCCGTCTGGAGTTGTCCTCCCAGAAGATGCTTTCCAATATCTCCCACGATATCCGCACACCCATGACCGTGGTTCTGGGCTATCTGGAAATGATGCGGGAGCAGGGGTGTAAGAGTGAGGAAATGCTGGAAAAGGCACAGAGGAAGGCGGAAGGTGTGATGGAGCTGACGGATCAGTTTTTTACGCTTGCAAAGCTGGAAGCCGGGGATGCGGATATGGAGATTTCCGGAGTGGATCTCTGCGAGCTGTGCCGGGAGGCGGTTTTGGATTTTTATGAGATTCTGACAAGGGACAGCTTTCAGGTGGAGGTATCCATTCCCAAGGAGGCGGTTCTTGTCTATGGGAATAAAGAAGCCCTGGGACGTATCTTATCCAATCTCATTTCCAATGCCATCCGCTATGGAGGGGCGGGAGGATATCTGGGGATTGCGCTCCGGATGGAAGGAAATTATGCCCTGGTGGATGTGACGGACAAGGGGGCGGGAATCGACAGGGCATTTGCGGAACGCATCTTTGACCGGCTTTTTACCCTGGAGGATTCCAGAAGCCGTCAGATACAGGGGAACGGCCTTGGACTTACCATTGCCAGGAATCTTGCCAGGCAGCTGGGCGGGGATCTGGTTCTTTGCAGCATTCCGGGCCGGCGGACGGTGTTTACGGTCCGTCTGAAAAAATATCCGTTTACGGGCCAAAATGAGAGAAACGAAAGAAATTTGTAAGATTTATTCAACAGTTTCGAAAAGAGAACCCCTTACAATGGTATCTGGAAGGGAGGAATGGAGAAATGACATACATTTTACAGACAGATCATCTGACAAAAACCATTGGCGGCAGGCAGATTATAAAGGATGTGAGCCTGCATGTGAAAAAGGGGGAAATCTACGGATTTCTGGGCCCCAACGGAGCGGGCAAGAGCACGGTGATGAAAATGCTCGCCAATTTGTGGAAACCGACCTCGGGCAGTATCGAGATGTTCGGGGAAATACTCACCCCATCGTCCTACGGAGTGTTAAAGCGCATGGGAAGTATCATCGAGTTTCCCTGCTTTTATGAGCACATGACGGGACGGGAGAATCTGCGGCTTCACTGCGAGTACATGGGTTATTACAGTCCGGGCTGCATCGAGGAGGCGCTGGAGCTGCTGGATCTTTCCTCATCAGCCGATAAGAAGGTAAAGAGCTATTCCCTGGGAATGAAGGAGCGTCTGGGGATTGCGAGGGCGTTTTTGTGCCGTCCCGAGCTTCTCATTCTGGACGAGCCAACCAACGGGCTGGATCCTGCGGGGATGAAGCGGATTCGGACTCTGTTAAAGAACATGTCTTTGGAAAGGGGGATCACCATTCTGGTTTCCAGCCACATCCTCTCGGAGATTGAGAGCGTTGCGGATACGGTGGGAGTGATCTGCCGGGGAGAGCTGACAAAGGAGATCGCGATCAGGGAGATTGAGGAGATGAGCCTTTCTTATATCGAGCTTTCGGTTCTGGACGTCAGGAAGGCGGCTTATCTTCTTACGGAAAACTGCGGGATCACCAACTTTAAGATTCTGGAGGATAAAATCCGGATCTACGATCCGGGCGCATCCACAAAGGAGCTGACAAAGGCTCTGGCCCTTGGCGATGTTGATGTGACGTCCATAGGCAAAAAAGCGGAGACACTGGAGGATTATTTCTTAAAACTGACCGGGGAGGCAAAGGGGCATGTTGAAATTAATTAAACTGGAATGGAAGAAAAACAATGTGGGCAAATACGTAAGGAATGCTCTGATCACAGTGGCGGTGCTTGTTCCCTTTATCCTGGCTATGGCAGGCGAGCTGGAAGGGGCGCAGACCGTTGAATCCTATGGGAGTGGCATGATAAACGCAAGCATTGACCTGTTTGCTAATATGTGCTTTATGGTCTTTACCGGCGCCATGCTTTCGGCCTTTATTGTGGGCGCCTATGAAAACCGGACCATGGGGCTTATGTTTTCTTATCCCATCAGGCGGTGGAAAATACTGGTTTCCAAGATGCTGGCTGTCTGGATTTTTAATTTTGCGGCAGTCATCGTCTGCAAGCTGGTTCTCTATGGGGCGGTGGTTCTGACAAAGTCATACACCCATGTGACGGCGGACAGCATTCGGCTGACCGATCCCTTTTTTTATGTGCAGATGCTGGTTGGCAGTGCGGTCATGGTGAGTGTCAGCTTTCTTGCCCTTCCCGTGGGGCTTATGGCCAGATCCTCAAAGGCGGCGGTCATAGCTTCCGTTGTCGTGGTCTGCTTCACCCAGGGCCAGATCGGTCAGTACACTTTAGTCAATAATATAGGCTTTCATGCGCTGCTGCTGGCGCTGTGGGCTGTTGCCGTGTTTCTGACACTGCGCGGAGTGGAAACAAGAGATGTGATGTGAATGTCAGAAGGTTTCGAGAGATCCTGCGGCCTGCATGCATGAGAGCGCAGATCCGGCATATAAATAGAATAAAGCTTAGGAAAGATCTGCACCATGAATTTGAACAAGAGGATTTTGTCCTGCATTCTTTTGATGGCGCTGCTTGCGGCGGTGGTTCTGATCGGGTATCTTCGCCGCGACGCCGCACCGGCCATGGGAGAAAATTTGGGGGACGGGAGAAAAAAAATTGCACTGACCTTTGACGACGGGCCACATCCTTATTACACGGAACAGCTCCTTAAGGGACTGAAGGAGAGGGATGTGAACGTCACGTTCTTTATGACGGGCAAAAACGTGGAGACTTATCCGGAGATCGTTAGGAAAATCCATGAAGAGGGCCATCTGATCGGAAACCATACCTACAATCATACCCAGCTTGGGAGCCAGAATCAGGAGAGCTTTAAGCAGGAGCTGATCAGGACAAATGAGGTGATCAGGGAGGTTACGGGGGAGGATACGATCTTTGTCCGGCCTCCCTATGGAAGCTGGAACAAGGAGTTTGAAAAGGAGCTGAACATGTTTCCGGTCCTCTGGACCATTGACCCCAAGGACTGGTGCAGCAGCAACGTCGCCTGCATTGTGAGCAGTGTCTGCGCCAAGGCGGGGGAGAACGATATCATCCTGATGCACGATCAGTATAAATCCACGGTGACAGCCGCCCTTAAAATTGTGGATGAGCTGACGGAACAGGGCTATGAGTTCGTGACCGTGGACGAACTGCTGCTCGACTGACTGCGGGGCGGCACTGCGCCTTGTGCGCAAAGGGACAGGCGATGCGGGCAGAAGGCGGAATCCTGTAGAAAAATGGCGGTTGAAAATACTTGCAATTTCAGACAGGTCTGCTAAAATAGGCAGTGTTGTGTTTGAGCGGTGCGGAGACGGGACGGAAAGAAAAATGGGAGTTGACTTTTGGTCTTTTTCTGTGTTATACTAAGTGTTGTGCAGATATAGTTCATTGGTAGAACATCAGCTTCCCAAGCTGAGGAGGCGGGTTCGATTCCCGTTATCTGCTTAGAGAGGCTAGAAGTATGATAATCGCATGCTTCCGGCCTTTTGTATTCCAGAACCGCATACGGAAGTTTTTATCTGGGAAAGCAGAGGGGGAAATAAAGTGATTTACAGTCTGGTGGATGGAAACAAACCGCTGCTTGCGGCGATCGGCCTGCTTGCGGCTTTTGCAGGGACATGCTTTTTCCTGACAAAACTAAGCGCTTATCTTCCAAAGGATGCGGGACGGGAGTTTGCCCATGACGGAAAGCTGTCAGCGGGCAAGCCAAGGGGCGCCGGAATTATCTTTGTCCTGGTCTTTGCCGCGGCGGCCCTGATTTTTGTGCCCTTTGAGAGGGAAATCTGCATTTATCTGGTCCTGGTAGCGGCAGAGATGCTCACCGGCTATATGGATGACGCTTCGCCTCATCCCTGGGGCGAGTACAAAAAGGGGCTCCTGGATCTGATCATAGCCGTGGTGCTTGCGGCTACCTTTTTGAATTTTAATTCCAATACCATAGAGATTGCGACACTGGGGATCCAGGTGACGATTCCCCCGGTGCTGTTCGGTATTCTTACCGTGGTTCTGGTCTGGGGCTCCATCAATGTCACGAACTGCACGGATGGCGTGGACGGGCTCTCCGGAACCCTTGCGATTATTTCGCTGATGACCATCTATGTGATCGACAATATCCGCGGCGTGACGGGAAGCTTTTCCTATCTGATCCTGCTGTTCGTTATCTGCATCCTGGGTTATCTGTGGTACAATGCCACGCCAAGCCGTCTGATGATGGGGGATGCGGGCTCCCGTGCCATGGGAATTTTTATCAGCATTGCGGTTCTCAAGTCGGGATGTCCGCTGCTCTATCTTCCGGCGGCTGCGGTGATTATCCTGGACGGGGGACTTGGGCTTTTGAAGGTGGCTCTGCTTCGGTTTTTGAAAATTCACATTCTCAGGAATGTACGGACGCCGCTCCATGACTATGTGCGCAAGGGAAAGGGATGGTCGAATACCCAGACGGTTTTCCGCTTTGCGATCATACAGATCGTGATTTCCGTCGCCGTGGTTTATCTGCTGCTGTCCAGGCAGTTTGGCGGTCTGTAAAAAGTACGAAGGAGTATTGATGAGAGAGAGAAGAGATAAGGTAAATTATTATCTGGATCTGGCGGAGAGTGTTTCCCAGAGGGGAACCTGCCTGCGAAGAAATTATGGAGCGGTCATTGTAAAAAATGACGAGGTGATCTCCACCGGCTATGTGGGGGCTCCCAGGGGAAGAAAGAACTGTAACGATATCGGTAAATGCATCCGTGAGGAGATGAAGATTCCCAGAGGAGAGCGGTACGAGCTGTGCAGAAGCGTCCATGCGGAGGCGAACGCCATCATCAGCGCATCCAGGGACAAGATGATCGGAAGCAGCATCTATCTTGCGGGGACGGATGCCCGAACCGGGGAATACATTGCGAATTCCAACAGCTGCTCCATGTGCAAGCGAATGATTATCAATGCGGGAATCGAGAAGGTCTATGTGCGGGATGACAAGAACCACTATCGAAGGATCGAAGTCAGGGAATGGATCGAGCAGGACGAATCCTTAGACGGCGTACTTGGCTATTGACATTCCAGGGGGATTTGAGACGGCATGGAGAGAAAGAACGGCCATACGGATTTATATGAAAAAGCGCTTCCCCTTGCGGCCAGGATCCTGGGTTATGCCAGGGACAGCATCCTGGTCAATCTCCGTTTTCTGAGTACTGCGGCCCTGGCGCTTGTGCCGGAGCCGGCAGAGGGCCTTGGAGGCATTTCCTGCGACGGGAGCAGACTGTATTATGATCCTGTATTTCTACTGAAACGATATAAGGAAGAGCCGGCATTTGCAGTGCGGGCTTATCTTCATGTCCTGCTTCACATGATTTTTTACCACAGCTTCCGTTACGAGAAGGTGGAGCATGCGCTTTGGGATCTTGCGGCGGATATTGCGGTGGAAAATACCGTATTGGAGCTCGGGCTTTCCCAAAGCGGCCTTGCCAGGGACGAGGGGGCGAGGAGGAAGCTTGCGGCGCTTTCCGGGGAGGTGAGCGCCCTCACGGCGGAGAGGCTGTACCGGTATTTTCGAAATAACCCACCGGGCGTAGGACAGGCCGGGGAATATCGGGAATCCTTTTCCATGGACAGCCACGTGCGCTGGGAGAGGCAGAGGGAGGAAATCACCCTGTCCCTGGAGCAGTGGAGAAAGCTCAGCGAGCGGGTGCAGGCGGATTTGAAATCCTTTTCCAGGGGAAGAAACAATTCCGAGAGTCTGGACAAAAATCTGGCCGAGAGCACCAGGGACCGATACGATTACGGGGAGCTTCTGCGCCGTTTTACGGTCATGAACGAGGACATGCAGGTTAATGACGATGAGTTTGACTACATCTACTACACCTACGGGCTGGAACGCTATGGGAACATGCCTCTGGTCGAGCCGCTGGAATACAAGGACAGCAAAAAGATAAAGGAATTTGTAATTGCTATAGACACATCAGCCTCCTGCAGGGGCCCAGTGGTGCAGTCCTTCCTCAGAAAGACCTACTCCATTCTGCAGGGGGAGGAAAACTTTTTCCGGAAAATGAACGTGCATATTATCCAGTGCGACAGCCAGGTGCAGAAGGATACCAGAATCACCTGCAGGGAGGATTTTGACCACTTTATTGCCACGGAGAAGCTCTCGGGCTTTGGCTCCACGGATTTTCGGCCGGTGTTCGAGCACGTGGGGGAGCTTCTGGCAAAGAGAGAATTTGAGAACCTGAAGGGCCTGATCTATTTTACGGACGGATACGGGGTGTATCCGGAAAAAATGCCGCCCTACGAGGTCATGTTTGTGTTTCTGGATTCCGGGGACGAGGGGCCGGATGTGCCGCCCTGGGCAATCAAGGTTCTTCTTGCCGGGGATGAGCTGGAAGAGTAAAACAGACGTAAAACGAAAAGAGATGAGAAATGATGAATATCAAACAGGCGAAGGACTGCATAGAAAATACGGTCCGTCTCTATTTAAAGAAAAATGAATTCGGGGAGTATCGGATTCCGGTGGTACGCCAGCGGCCCATCTTTCTTCTGGGTGCGCCGGGAATTGGAAAGACGGCGATCATGGAACAGATCGCCCAGGAACTTTCGGTGGGGCTGGTCTCCTACTCCATGACCCATCATACCAGGCAGTCCGCTCTCGGGCTTCCCTTTATCTCCCACAGGCAGTACGGCGGGAGGGAAACGGCAGTTTCCGAATACACCATGAGCGAGATCATCGCCTCGGTCTATGAGGTGATGGAGGAGAGCGGCACAAAGGAAGGAATTTTGTTTCTGGACGAGATCAACTGCGTGTCGGAAACCCTGGCGCCCTCCATGCTGCAGTTTTTGCAGTATAAGGTTTTTGGACGTCACAGCGTGCCCGAGGGCTGGGTGATCGTGACCGCCGGAAATCCGCCGGAGTACAACAAGTCCGTCAGGGAGTTTGACGTAGTGACCATGGACCGCCTCAAGGTGCTTTCCGTGGATGCGGATTATCCGGTGTGGAAGGAGTACGCAAGGGAGAGAGGCGTACATGCCGCTATCCTGAATTTTCTGGAGCTGAAAAAGGAATACTTTTATAAGATAGAGACCACGGTAAACGGCAGAAGCTATGTGACGGCAAGAGGCTGGGAGGATTTGTCCGGAATCCTTGCTCTGTATGAGGAGGAAGGGATGAAGGTGGACGAGGCGCTCATCGGCCAGTATCTCCACAATGAAAAGATTGTCCGGGAATTTGCCGCCTACTATGATCTGTTCAATAAGTACAAAAAAGAGTATGAGACGGAGGAAATCCTGAGCGGAACCGCACCCGAGCAGACGGCCGAGAGGGCAAGAATCGCCGCCTTTGACGAGAGGCTCTCCCTTCTTGGGATGCTTACGGACAAGGTGATGAGCGAAATGCGTGAAAACCTGGAGAGCTCCGATTACCTGACGGATCTGTTTCAGGGGCTGAGAGCGGTGAAGGCCGTGGTGGAAAAGGGCTGCCAGGAGCCGGTGGTTGTGGATATGCTGCAGAGCCAGGCACAGGCTCGCAGGCAGTTGCTGCAGTCCAGACAGAAGGCGGGAAATCTCTCCGGCGAAGAGCGCAGAAAAAGTAACCGCATCATCCGTTTTTTGGAGGAAGCGGGCAGAGGGATTGTGCTGGAGGCATCCGGCAGCCAGCAGGAGGCTTTTGGGCTGGTGAAGGCCAGGTTCGAGGACGAGCTTGACCGGATGAAGAAGGAGACTGTGCGGATAGGCGGCAGGCTCTCCCATCTGTTTGCTTTCGTGGAAAAGGCTTTTCCCGAGGGAAATGAAATGCTGATTTTGGTTACGGAGCTTACGGTAAACCAGGCCGGAGCCGGTTTCATCAGCCGGTTTGGCTGTGAGCCCTATCAGAGATACAACGAGAGGCTTATGCTTTCCGAGCGGCAGTCGCTTCTGCAGGAGGAGATTGCGGCTTTGGATTTATAAGGAAAGATACTGCAAGATAGCGTGATACAGGAGGAAATGGGATTTGAAAGTGGATTTGTTTTCCGTCGGGCCTTTTACCGTACACGGATACGGCCTGATGATCGGGATTGGCGTGCTGTGCTGTATTTTTATGGGAATGCGGCGGGCAAAAAAATATGGGATGAGTGAGGATGCCGTGATCGACATTGCGCTTTTCGGGCTTCTGGCAGGCTTTCTCGGGGCCAAGGTTCTGTATGTGATCGTGGAGTTTGAAGCCTTTGTCAGGGATCCCTTGAGCGTTCTGGGCTCCGAGGGCTTTGTGGTATATGGCGGGATCAGTGCGGGCGTGGCGGCTGCGATTGTCTACTGCCGGATCAAAAAGCATGTGTTTCTGGAGTATTTTGACCTGCTTGCCCCCTGTATTGCGCTTGCCCAAGGGTTTGGAAGAATGGGCTGCTTTCTGTCAGGCTGCTGTTATGGGAGAGAGACAGATTCTTTTCTGGGGGTGTCTTTTCCGGAGGGAAGCCTTGCGCCGGCCGGGGTGAAACTTCTGCCCACTCAGCTTTTTTCCTCCGCCGGGGATTTTGCCGTCATGGGAATTCTGCTGTGGCATTACGGGCGCAGGAATCGGGTGGGAGATACAGGATTTCTCTATATGCTGCTCTACGGCGTGGGACGTTTCTTCCTTGAGTTTTTGAGAAATGACGAGCGGGGAAATGTAGGAAGTCTTTCCACATCCCAGTTTATTTCTCTGTTTATCGTGACGGCCTCCCTGTTTCTTCTTTCTGCCAACAAAAGAAAGCCGGAGCTTGCCCGCAGGCAGGAGGAGCCGGCACCGCAGGATGAGGAAAGCGGAGAGCAAGGGGCGGATCATGAGTAAGACATTTGAGGAAACGGTAAAGGGCGGGAGGCTCACGTTCCAGGCATGCGGCAGACAGGCCCATGTAGTTTCCGGCAGGGTATTGGAGCCGTATCTGGAGATACCGGATGAGATCCATGGTCTTGTGGTAACGGGAATCGAAAAAAAAGCGATGCTCGGGAGCAGGGCGCTCAGGGAAGCGGCGCTTCCTGCGCAATTGTGCGAGATCGGCGACTGGGCCTTTGCCAGCTGCCGCCAGCTGGAGAAAGTTTGGATTCCCAGAAGACAGATCCGTTTTGGCAGAGGTGTTTTCAAGGGCTGTGGGAACCTTTTGCAGATTCCCTTCCGGGAGGAGGAAAACCAGGCATTGTCCGAAAAGGTTTCTGGACTGCTGGCCATGGCGCCGGTGATGCTGGAAGCGGAGTATCTTCTCTCCCCCATGGAGGCGGGGGAGGAGGTCTGGCTGGAAAAGCTGGATGCAAGGCTGGAAATTCTTCTCGACAGACCGGATGCGGAGGGATATTCCAGGCAGGTTCTCTGCGGGGAGGAGGATCTGATGGCCAGTCTGGATCTCTATCTGGAGGAGCGCAGGCGGCAGAAGGCGAGGCTCTGTTACCGGCGCCTTTTAAACGATTACGGACTTGGGAAGGGGCTTTCCGAACGGCTGGAAGTTTTTCTTCGGGAGAATACAAAGGGCTGCGCCTACCAGGCGGCCTGGGAGGTGGCGTTTCGGGAGCACGGCTCCCGGCGGGCGTATTATGAGGTTTTTGCCAGGGCGGGCTGCATCACGGAGGAAAATTTTCCACAGCTTCTTGCGGACATGGGAGAGCGGTATCCGGAGATGAAGGCCTGGCTGATGCGCTACCGGGAGGAGAAGATGAGGAGAGCGGACTTTTTTGCGGGCCTCAGTCTGGATTAGGGCCCTGAGCCTGCCCCACCCTCAGTTTTTTGCGCAGCTTTGCCGGAGTGGTATGGTAGGTCTCCTTAAAGAGGCGGATGAACGCCTTGTAATTGCGGATCCCGTTCTGTTCCATCAGGTCGCCTACGCTGTAGCTGGTCAGCGCAAGATCGTGATAAAAGTGAAGCATCCGGACAGCGTTTACATATTCGCCCAGCGTCTGTCCGGTATATTTTTTGAAAAGTCTGCAGAAATATTCGGGGCTGATATGCACAAGGCCCGAGGCTTCCTCCAGGGAAATATCCCGTCTGTAGTTGTTCTTTATGTAGCGAATCGTCTCCTCGATCCGTTCCAGATTCCGGTTATCCTTTTCCTTCCGCTCTCTGGTGATTTTTTCCGAGTGATTCCGGTACAGGATATAGAGAAAACAGTAGGTTACAGAGGAAAAGTAAAGCTGATAGCCGTCTTCTTTTTTCGTGTAAATCTCCAGGAGCTGCAGAAGGCATTCGCGCAGCTTTTTTTGTGTGGAATTTCTGGTGATGAATGGAAAATACGTCTGGAAATGGAGCAGGGAGCTCTGGTCTGTGGCTTTGTCCAGATAATCACGGGGAATCTGAAGAAGGAGATAAGTGACTTCCCCAAAGCCTCTGGTGGAGTGGAGCTCTCCCGGATTTATGACCAGCATGTCATCTCTTTTCAGCGTATATTTCTTTTCACTGACAAAAGCGGTCAGGTAGCCGTCCAGGATCAGGATAACCTCCAGATGACTGTGCCAGTGAAGAGGGCTGTAGCCGTTGACGGAGCGGATGGGTTTGAAGTTCAGCTGCAGGCTGGTATCGTCCGCAATGATCTCGTGTTCATAATGGTTCATGGAAGGCCCTCCTTTTTCCCGCCATGGGATCAGTACGGCGGCATTGGTCAAAAAAAGGATGTTTTACAGAAATATTATAAGTAAATCATGAGATTTGTGTCAAGATTGACCTGAAAATTGGCTAATAACGCTACTAAACAAAACAGGATTTTCAGGATAAGATGAGAAAAAAGATGCAAAAATGCATACGGAGGTTACTATGGACAGAATGATTCTTGATTTTGATGTCTACAGCAAGGCGGCAATCCTTGCGGCGGCGGAGGGGCAGGTATTGCTTTGCAATGACAATCAGGCGCTTCCCTTGAAGGAGCATGCGCGGGTGGCGGTGTTCGGGAGAATACAGTCCCACTATTATAAGAGCGGAACCGGTTCAGGCGGCATGGTGAACGTAAGTAAGGTGACGGGGATTGTGGACGCTCTTCAGGAATCGGGAAAGGTGGAAGTAAACGAAAGGCTTCTTGAAATTTACCAGGAATGGGAGAGAGAGCATCCTTTTGACGAGGGCGTTGGCTGGGGAAACGAGCCCTGGTCCCAGGAAGAAATGCCCGTTTCGGACGAGCTGGTATCGGAAATCGCACAGGAGGCGGACACGGCGCTGGTGATTCTGGGAAGAACGGCCGGGGAGGATCAGGATAACCTGAACCATGCCGGTTCCTACCTTCTTGCCCGGGCGGAGGAAGAGCTGCTCTCCTGTGTGCGCCGTCATTTCGAAAAAATGGTGGTAGTCCTGAATGTGGGCAATATCATCGACATGAGCTTTGAGGACAAATACCGGCCGGATGCGGTGCTCTATGCGTGGCAGGGCGGTATGCTTGGCGGAAAGGGCACGGCGGCCGTGCTTACCGGCGAGGTGAATCCCAGCGGAAAGCTGACGGACACCATTGCCTATGGAATTGAGGATTATCCCTCCCATGCCAATTTCGGCAATCTGGACAGGGATGTCTATGAGGAGGATATTTACGTGGGCTACCGTTATTTTGAAACGGCGGCAAGGGAAAAGGTGCGCTATCCCTTTGGTTTCGGCCTCTCCTACACAGACTTTGAGATTTGCACGCAGAGCGTTTCCGCAGACGAAAAGCGGTCGGTCTGCAGCGTCAATATCACGGTGAAAAACACGGGAAGCCTTGCTGGAAAAGAGGTGGTGCAGGTATATGCGCAGTCTCCCCAGGGAAAGCTGGGAAAGCCCGCAAGGAGCCTTGCGTCTTTTGCCAAGACAAGAGTTCTCATGCCGGGAGAGGAACAGGTTTTTTCACTTGCGATTCCCTTTTCCCGTCTTGCATCCTATGACGAGACGGGAGTGACAGGCTTTGCCTCCAGCTACGTGATGGAGGAGGGAACCTATCGTATCTTTGTGGGAAACAGCGTGAGAGATGCGAAAGAGGCGGGAAGCTTCGCGCTTGCCGGGACAAAACAGCTGGAAGCGCTTTCCCAGGCTCTCGCACCCACTGCGGCTTTTAAGCGCCTGAGGCCGGTGGAAAAGAGCGAAGGAAGCTTTGTGTTTGAGAAGGAGGAGGTACCGCTGCGCAAAATCTCCCCGGCAAAGCGGAGAGAGGAAGGACTGCCGCAGGAGATTCCCTTTACTGGGGATCGAGGCTATAAGCTTTGGGATGTGAAAAGCGGGGCGGTCTCCATGGAGGATTTTGTGGCCCAGCTAAGCGATGAGGATCTTTCCTGTATCATCCGGGGCGAAGGGATGGGAAGTCCCAAGGTGACACCCGGAACGGCAGCGGCCTTCGGCGGTGTCAGCGAGAGCCTTGCCGGCTTTGGAATTCCCTGCGGCTGCTGCTCGGACGGCCCTTCCGGCATGCGTCTTGACAGCGGTATGAAAGCGTTCAGCCTTCCCAACGGGACTCTTCTTGCCAGCAGCTTTAACACGGATCTGGTGGAGGAGCTGTACGGCTTTACCGGAATGGAAATGGTGAAAAATAAGATTGACGCGCTGCTTGGACCCGGCATGAACATCCACAGGCATCCGCTCAATGGAAGGAATTTTGAATATTTTTCGGAGGACCCGCTTGTCACGGGCCAGATGGCCGCAGCCATGATCCGCGGCCTGCACAGGGCGGGGGTAACGGGAACGGCCAAGCACTTCTGCGCCAATAACCAGGAGACCAAGCGGCACAGCCTTGACAGCGTGGTCTCCGAGCGCGCCCTGCGGGAGATTTATCTGAAGGGATTTGAGATAGCGGTAAAAGAGGGACATGCGGACTCCATCATGACGACCTACGGGGCGGTAAACGGCATATGGACGGCCGGGAGCTATGATCTGAACACCACGATCCTGCGCGGAGAGTGGGGCTTTACCGGCTTTGTCATGACGGACTGGTGGGCAAAAATAAACGACGAGGGAGGGGAAGCCCTGGCCAATAATTTTGCGGCCATGGCGAGAGCGCAGAACGATGTCTATATGGTGTGTTCCGACGCTTCCGTAAACGGAACCGGGGACAATACCCTCCCGTCACTGGAGAAAGGGACGCTCACAAGAGGCGAGCTGCAGAGAAATGCGGCGAATATCTGCCGTTTTCTGCTTCACACCCATGCCCTCGACAGGCTCTGCAAAATCCAGCCGGAGCTTACGGTTACAGGGGAAGAGGCCTTCTGCGATGATCAGGGCTCTGAGGTGGTTTACTATCAGGTGGATAGGGAATTGGTGATCAGCTTAGAGGATATCGAGATAAAGAGAGGAACCAACTTTGTTTTCGCTCTGGACTTGAGCAAGGCCGGAGGCTACCGGGTGGAGATGTCTGCGTCATCCGACTTGGGAGAACTCGCCCAGATCCCGGTAAGTCTGATTTATCAGGGCACGCCCATGGCCATCTTTACCTTTAATGGCACGCAGGGTAGGACGGATACCAGGCAGAAGAAGGTGGTGTTTCCCAATAAATATGCGGTTCTGAGGCTGTTCTTTATACAGGCGGGCCTTAAGGCAAAGGAAATTAAATTTACCTTTGAGCGGACAATGGACGAGATCCCGGATATGGGAGCTTACGTGAGATCTTAGCATGACCACACCAATTACCACTATGTCTTGCGAAAGATAAATTTTCGGTCTGCAAGGCGCAGAAAGGAGGCGATGCAGACCGGATTGTGAATACTGAAGGCAGCTGCGGGAGTGCGAGTGCACAAAGCAGCTGCCTTTCATTCGTGGTGGCAACGAGCCAAGCGGACATGTCTGTGCGGCATCTAATGATGTCCTTTGTGGTGTCCGCTGTGATGCCCTCTGCTCCTGTGACAGCCTGACGACGCAGTGGTTCTGGCTACGGCAGGCTTGCCGTGTTCATGGCAGTGATCGCAGATTCCGTCGGAATCCGCATCGACAAAAAAGTCGCAGATACTATCGCCGTCCTCATCCGTGTAGCAGTGATTGTCGCAGATGCCATCGCCGTCCTCGTCAAGAAAGCAGTGATCCCCGCATATGCCGTCATTGTCCGCATCGGTAAAGCATTGTGCCACATCGCAGCAGCCGATGCCGCAATAAGGCTGCACTTCGGCAGCTTGGACGGGAAGAAGCATGGAAAATGCCATCCAGCCGGCAATTCCTGAAAGTAACATTTTTTTCATGATCAATACCTCCATTTATATAGATGCCAGGGCTGCGAAGCACGAGGTGCGATACAATCCGCAGGCATCGGGGATCAAAACACCTTTTGACCCCAATAATTCAAATATAGTGTAACATAAATGTGGAAGGTTTTCTATAGTTACTTTTCGGTTGACAAAATTTTTGAGAATACACTTGACAAGTCTTTCCATTCTATAGTATACTAACGAAGTGGTTCGGGGAACGAACCAGGGAGCGGGATCTTAGCTCAGCTGGGAGAGCATCTGCCTTACAAGCAGAGGGTCATAGGTTCGAGCCCTATAGGTCCCATTCTCCATCAGGCATTGATGGAATTTATATGTATATGGCGAGATAGCTCAGCTGGCTAGAGCATACGGTTCATACCCGTAGTGTCGAGGGTTCAAGTCCCCCTCTCGCTATTTAAAAGAAGTCCAGAAACCTTGTAAAACAGGGAGTTTTGGGCTTTTTGTTTTTGTGAGGTAATCAAAAGGTAATCAAAAAAGTAATCTAACATATGTTCGATTAGAAATCGTACAGGAAAGGAGAAAATCTGTACATCGTGACAATTAAATATTTTGTTGGAACACGTAGATAAGTCCTTTATCAGTTGTAGCGATATGATTGATAGAGGGCTTATTTATGTGGTTTAACAATGAATCACATAAATTCCACACATTCACTTTCAAAACGTCTGTATGAGCCCTACAGAGCGTCACAGGGGCATTCCAGAACACGATCCGCAGAACAATTCCACGCAAACTTAAAACACGGATTTCATAGCCAAAACAAAATCATAAGGGAGGGTCACGGCAATGTATGGCACAGTAACAAGATATCTGACTGACAGGGGATTCGGCTTTATCAGGGGCGAGGACGGCAACACGTATTTTATCCATCATTCCAGGCTGGACGGAGAATATATAGACGATGGATATTATGTGTCCTTCAGGCCGTTCCAGAATGACAGAAGCGATTACAACGCAAAGAATATTATGGTGATCGAGGCACCGGAGAGGAGGAGAAGACATGGCAAAGCACATAAGAAACACGGATGAGCTTGCGCAAGCGATCCAGCCGGTATTACTCAGAATGACAGACAGGCTGGCAGAGGAAGTATATGAAACATTGAACTATTTTTTACAGGATTATTATTCGGGGTATGATCCGTCAAGCTATCGGAGAACAAAAGATTTCCTTTATTCAGCGGTGAAGGTGGATGCAAAGCCATACAAAGGCGGCGTGAAGGCAAGCGTGTACATTGATTATAGGAGCATGAATAACTACGTAAATGCAACTGGATTCCAGGTTGCAACATTTGCGAATGAGGGCACGCACGGAGGACTTTCAGTGAACCATAAGCCCCATGTATGGGATGATACCGTGGATAACACGGTAAACAACGGGACTTTATTAGAAATGGCAATTGAATACTTAAAGAGCCGTGGAATATCAGTAAGACGATAGGAGGATTAAAACAGATGGCAGTACTGAAAAAAGAATTTATTGACAGGATGGCGGAGACAGGAGGCATTACGAAGAAAGATGCCAGAAGGGGAGTGGAACTGTTTTTCGAAACCCTTATGGAGTGTATGAGTGAAGGTGAAAAAGTAATGTTTTCCGGATTGGGAAGGTTTGAGATGAAAGAACGGATTGACGATATGGGGAAGTTAAGTGTAAATGAGTTGCTGGATGAAAGCCCTGAATGGTGCCCATTGAGAAAACATTAGTATAGGAGCATATATGCAGTTTAAGGATTTAGAATGGAAAGATGTTGGATCAGATGGAGTTATTGTCTGTAGCCATTGTGAGATTAATTTATGTGGCGTGATCAAAATAGAATTCAGGATTAACCATGAGCCAAAAGAGGATAAATATCTTTTATATTGTTTTGGTAAAGGAAGTCTCAGGAGATTGCAGCCTGAAAAGTATGATTCTGTAGAATTAGCGAAAAATGCGGTATACAGGATATATAATAATGAAATGACAAGAATAAAGAAAGCGGTTGATTATCTGAAATATAGAGGGCTTATTTTGAAAAAATATTGATATACAAAAATAGGTTGAATATATCCTATAAATTGCATATACTATATTTAAAATACGATGTAGGAGATATCTTGTTATGAAGATTGACACAAATACAATGGTTTCCATTACAGAAGCAAATCAGAATTTTTCAAAAGTGGCAAGACTGGTTGATGAACATGGGACTGCTGTAATTCTAAAGAATAATGTTCCAAGGTATCTTGTAATAGATTTTAGCAAGGCTGAAAATGATTCCATAGCTCCAGATGAAGATATAGTAAACATATCAAAAAGACTGGTTGAACAGAATAGAGAGGCTTATGAGGTATTGGCAAAATGATTAGGCTGACAAAAGAGCAGGTGTTGATGCTTCACAGGCGGCTATAAAAAAATAATGCCATAGGAATTTTGGTACTATCAGGCAAAAGTATAAAGAAATGGCTTAAAATCAAGGGTTTTAAGGCTTGGCGGGGTTCACTGGAATGGTTGGTGAACCCCACTTTTTCGTGTTTTTTAATGCCGCTGATAGCATGGCGATTGGGGCAAAATTATACTATCACGCAAAAGTCGGGAGTTTCCGTGATAATATCCGAGTTTTGCGTGAAAGTATAAGGGTTTCCGTGATAGTTTGAAGTTTCGCCTGTTTGTAGAAAAATGCTGTTGAAATATGGGGGATATTATCGAATTTTGTCAAGGTGTCTTAGTTTCCGGCAGATACAGACACGGAAAGCCGAGAAAGCCCGTAAATACGCCACTTTTGGCACTACATAGCTTTGAAAGTTACATTATTTCCGTGTGCTTTAGAGGGCGTTTTTACATTAGTAAGAGCGCGAACAGTTGTTCGGGGTTTGCCTGATATTTTATACTCATAGGCAAAAGTCGGATATTATCACGGAAACACGCTGGGAGTTTTCGTGATAATATAGGTGTTTTCGCGATAGTGTAAACGGTTTTCGTGTTTGTATATGAGTAAAACGGTAAAAATTAACGGGAAAAATGATAATGAGAGAAAAGGGCTGTTCCGGCAGTCCTTTTTCTCATATCTTAAGTTTTCACAATTCATTTTTTTATCTTTCAAATTTCACAGATATTTTTATAATAGTTCAGAAAATAATAAGTTGGAAAGCGGGGAAATCAGAGTTAATATGCTTACACAGTGATTTACGTTTTTGCATAACGGCTATATGCTATATAAAAATTTTGCTCACTGGGAATGGTGTTCGCTATAGTGGAAAATAAAAAATGAAAATGCTATAATCAGATTGTTTGTAAAGACGATATGGAATGTGGAGAAAATATATTTATGGAAACTAAAATGTTATATAGACCGTTGACGGCAACACCCTTCAAACATAATTCAGCTTATCAGGAAATAGAGCCATGCAGGATGCTGCAGTCTTATGTCAGATGCTTTTGGGGCGGGCGTATGACGTCTGGTACAGAGGCAGTCGAATCTTCTGGCATTGTAATCCCTGACACCTGCGTAGATATTATTTATCGAATGGACGATATGGGTAACATCATTATTTCTGATTTTGTCGGAATCAATGACAGGAGTTTTTTCATTCGGAGCAACCATAATGCCGAAAATAAGATGGCGGTGTTTGCGATCCGTTTCTATGCGTGGGGCGCATACGCTTTCTGTGAGGATTCATTTGTCGGAACGGTTAATGGGAGATATGATGTCAAGGAAAGATTCAGCTGGCTGGACAGGGAATTGCGCAGCCGTCTGTCTGAGCCGGGGAATCTGGCAGATTGGATTCGATTGGTGGAAACGCTGCTTCTGAAAAAACTGGAAACAGCGAGGGAGAACGTGATAGTAGACAGGGTTATGCAAGATATTCTCCGGCATCACGGCGGGTTGGAGATTAGTCAGTTGGCGAAAGAGAATCTTATCAGCAGCAGGCAGATGGAACGGCTGTTTCATGAATATATCGGAATGACGCCAAAAAAACTGAGCAATCTGGTGCGCTACCAATGTTTATGGAGGGATATTGTAAGTCAGGGGCATTTGAACATGATGGATGCCGTTGACAAATATGGATATACGGATTTACCGCACTTGATGCGTGAATTTGAACGCTATCATTCCATGAGTACCCGGAATGCAAGAGAAATAGCTTTCCGGCAAAAATAGAAGCTTCCACATTCTATGTGCGGGAACCCTCCCAAAAGAGGAAATGGCTGCTGGAAGCATAGGGATGTCGGAAATATACAATACAACCGTTCATGTATGCTGTATAATAAAAAAGAGGAGAGTGTGCTTTTACCGCTTGAAAAAACGCATACCGATTTTGGAATTACCATCAAATAAAAGGAGGCATTTACATGAACACAAAAGAGACCATTTTAGCCCGCGCTGCTGAAATTATCGCCCAGCGTACCGTGCGTCAGGACAAGGATAGCTTCGGCACCCTGATCACTATTGATCCGGACGGTTCCCCTGTGCCTACTACTATCAGTCCTTCCCGCAGCGAAGGAATACGCTGGATTACTTTCTGCACAGGCCGGGGCGCTCCAAGCCCTGTACGCCTTGACCAGAATAACAAGGCCGCCGTGTGCCTGAATTCTCCAACCTATCATATTTCCCTCACTGGAACGGCGGAGGTTTGCACCGACCCGGAAACCTGCTGGGAGATGTGGTACGAGGGTTTGGCAAATCACTTTTCCGGTCCCGATGATCCCAATCTCTGCGTGATTCGGTTCACGACACAGCGTTATAGCTTATTTGTGGATTGGGAATCGTTGAAAGGGGAAATGGACG
>Ga0137308_101208_pt1 | contig 28158 bp, 22 predicted proteins | sample Inofrocosms_June_FD_97181 | JGI IMG/M metagenome (GOLD analysis project Ga0137308, IMG submission 97181) | Mouse cecal microbial communities from Vienna, Austria - N-Acetylneuraminic and N-Acetylglucosamine D2O microcosms_June | ecosystem: Host-associated > Mammals > Digestive system > Large...
GACCCGCTTCTCCGCCTGGATTCCGAAATCCTGCCCCTTCCTGCCCAGGCATTTCCGTGGCATGCCCCCAGGAAAACAAAGCTCCAGATATCCTTCATCTGTCAGCCACTGCTCTATGGATTTGATCGTCAGCCGTTTCATGGCTTCCTCATCCCGCAGATCATTGATCTGGCCCACGAAGTCACTTAAAGATATTCGCTCCGAATAGTGAAGCTGCTGCGCCAGCTCCTCAGTCATAGTAAACTCCCCCCGGGGTCTGCTGCCTGCCCGCCTGCCGCCCTCACCAGCTTTAAAACCATAGCCGGAACTGTCCGGTTCTCCGGCTTCCTCCTCCGTGGCCGCCCCCTCCTGCTTCCCGGTCTCCGCCTGCACAAACGCCATGAACCGTTCCCCGTACTTGTCATACTTAAATGCCCCCACCCCGGACACAGACAGCATCTCTGCCTTTGTCACCGGCTTCACCATGCACATAGACACCAGGGTCTTGTCAGAAAAGACAATATAAGGCGGCACCTGCTCCTCCCTGGCAATCTCTGTCCGCAGCCCACGGAGCTTCTCAAACAATGCCTGATCTGCCTCTGTAAGAGAGACTCCAGCCGTCCGGCTCCTTGACTCCTTCTTCCCGCTCTTCTCCTGAGGCTGCCGCTCCTGCTCCTTTGCCATCTTCATGGACACCTGCTCTTCTCCCTCCAGGATCCGGGCTGACTCTCCGGTAAGCTTCACAATGGCATATTCGTCATTGCTCACCCCAAGGAAGCCCTGGAGCATCAGGTGGTTCATGATCATGCGAAGCCGGTAAGTGGGCACCTTGGCCAGAGTTCCATAGAAGGGGCTGGCATCCATCCGGTACTGGCGGATCTTGGCCGTATTGGCGCCATGGACCGTATCCAGGATCACATTGACCCCATAGCGCTGGCGGCAGGCGGACACACAGCCTATCAGGGCCCTGGCTTCCTCTGTTACATCCACAGTTTCAAACTGGGTGAGACAGTTCTGACAGTTGCCGCAGTAGTTGGAGCCATACTCACCAAAATACCGCAGGATATAGTCCCGGAGACATTCGTTGGTAAAGCAGTAATAGGTCATCTTACGCAGTCTCATGCGGTCCCGCTCCTGGACAATCTGGCGGGTAAGGGGATCCAGCTCCTGGTTGTCCTGGTTATTGTCAATAAAAAGCTGGTTGGTGACCACATCCTGACCGCTGTAGAACAGGATACACTCCCCAGGCTCCTGATCCCGGGAGCACCTGCCAATCTCCTGGTAGAAGGCTTCAATGCTTTTGGGCATATTATAATGGATAACATACCGTACATTGGATTTGTCGATCCCCATGCCGAAGGCATTGGTGGCCACCATCACCTGACAACGGTCATAGATGAAATCATCCTGGTTCTTTCTGCGCTCCTTATCCCCCAGGCCTGCATGGTACCGGGTAACGGAGATCCCGTCCGCCCGCAGCCGGTCACTGACCTCGTCCACCAGCTTCCTGGTCAGACAGTAAACAATCCCGCACTGACCCGGATGGGTATCCACGAAATTCCTCAAAGCAGCATATTTGTCCCTGGGCGACTGGACACCCAGATAGAGATTGGGGCGGTCATAGCCTGTGGTCACCACCACCGGATCCTGCAGCAAAAGGATATCAGCAATGTCCTCCCGGACTTCCCTGGTTGCCGTGGCCGTGAATGCACTGACTACCGGGCGCCTGGGAAGCTTCTTTATGAAATCCACGATTTTTAAGTAGCTTGGCCGGAAATCCTGCCCCCACTGGGACACACAGTGAGCCTCATCCACTGCCACCATGGAGATTCTGGCGTTAAGGGCAAAGTCCAGAAAAGCTTCCGTCTCCAGCCGTTCCGGTGCCACATAGATAATAGGATACCGCCCTTCCTTCGCCAGTCCCAGAGCCTTGTAATACTGGCCCGCAGTCAGGGAGCTGTTAAGATAGGCGGCATGGATTCCCGCCTGGTTCAGGGCCGTCACCTGGTCTTTCATCAGGGAGATCAGGGGCGAAATCACCAGGGTGATCCCTTCCAGCATCAGGGCCGGTATCTGAAAACATAAAGATTTTCCCGAGCCTGTGGGCATGATGCCAAAGACATCACGCCCCTCTAAGATCCCGTCGATCAGCTGCTCCTGCCCCTCCCGGAAGGTATCATAACCAAAATACTGCTTTAATACCTGATATTTATCCATTCCCCTTTTGTTTCTCCTTATTCTTTCGTTCCTTTTTCTTTACAGGCCCCTCATCCAGGCCGATTACCTTCTCCGGCGCCATTTCTCCGTCAGGAACCTGCTCCTTCTTTATGCCGGAAGGATTTTTCTCCGCCTCCAGCTTCTGCTGCTTGATCCGCCGGAAATAAGAACTCATCTCGTCAGCCATTCCGGCCAGCCGGTTCAGCAGGGTAGAGAAATCGCTGAGCATCTCATCATCCATAAAATACGGATAGACTATGTCATGGTCGATCTCGCTCCACCCTTCCTCGAACAGAGTCCGGCCCTGGATTTCAATATAGTATCCCTTATACTTGATAATATAGTGGAGAGACCGGTAGATCCCCTCGGACCGGATCTCGATCTGCCTTTTGTCATAGATCCTGGTATCACCGGTACGCCGGTATACCTTGGGCTTCTCCGCGATATAGTTATGCTCCGGATCCTCATCAAAATCAGTCAGCCGGTCTTCTAAATACAGCTCCGGGTTGTTTTCAAACCGGGAGATAATATAATTGTGGAAATAGATCCAGTCTTCCCGGTACAGGAAGAATACCCGGATGCCGATCAGGTCCGTCATATACTTGTAATAGTTCTTCCGGTCAATATATTTGTATTCTTCCGGAGATTCACTGCGCTTGCGGATGATCTTCTCCAGAAGATGCCCCGGCTTCTTGGTCCGGTAGCGGTAGGAATGGATCCCTGCTCCTTCGATATCGTACAGGTAATCATTGACAAATTCCCTTCCAATGGCTTTCAGCCTTCCTTCTATGGCACAGTAGCTGTCGTAGATGGCATTAAGCTCCGCCCACTTCATCCCGGCCTGGGCAAAAGTTTCCTTGTCAATATTATATTCCTTCAAAAAATCTTTCTTTTTTATCATTCTGCTCCTTGTCAGTCTGCAGCAGTCCGGACAGGATCTCTTCCTGCCCCCGAAATGCGTCGGGGGCAGGAAGCCCCGGGCGCCAGACCCATGTCAAACAGGATTTGCCGCCTGCCGGAACTATTGCGTCAATTTAATATTACTTTCATAAAATTCTTCTTTCCACGTTTGACCACCATGCCGTCCCCGGCAAAGGCGTCTTTGTCATAGGATGCTTTGATATCCTTTTCCTGGGTACCGTTTATGGACACGCCGCCCTGTTCCACATTCCGTCTGGCCTCAGACCTGGAGGCAGCCAGACCGGACTTATGGACAACAGACAAAATGTCGATCCTCCCATCCGTAAAATCCTCCTGGGACAGCCGGAAGGTGGGCATATTGTCCAGATCTCCCTGGCCGCCAAACAGTGCTTTGGCCGCAGCCTGGGCCTTCCCGGCTTCCTCGTCACCATGTACCAGCCTGGTCAGCTCATAGGCCAGGATCTCCTTGGCCTTATTCAGCTGGCTCCCCTCCCAGTGATCCATCTCATCAATCTGCTCCAGAGGCAGGAAGGTCAGCATACGCAGACATTTAAGAACATCTGCATCCTCCACGTTCCTCCAGTACTGGTAGAAATCAAAGGGCGAGGTCTTATTGGGATCAAGCCATACAGCGCCGGACTGGGTCTTGCCCATCTTCTTGCCCTCGGAGTTTAAAAGCAGGGTAATGGTCATGGCATGAGCATCCTTGCCCAGCTTGCGGCGGATCAGCTCCGTACCACCCAGCATATTGCTCCACTGGTCATTTCCACCGAACTGCATATTGCAGCCGTACTTCTGGAACAGCATGTAGAAATCATAACTCTGCATGATCATGTAGTTAAACTCCAGAAAACTCAAGCCCTTCTCCATCCGCTGCCTGTAGCACTCAGCCCGCAGCATGTTGTTGACGGAAAAGCAGGCCCCCACCTCCCGCAGCAGCTCCACATAGTTCAGTTCCAGCAGCCAGTCTGCATTGTTGACCATCAGGGCCCTGCCTTCTGAGAAATCGATGAAACGGCTCATCTGCTTCTTGAAGCATTCGCAGTTGTGCCGGATGGTCTCCACCGTCATCAGCTGGCGCATATCCGTGCGGCCAGAAGGATCTCCCACCATGCCGGTGCCGCCGCCGATCAGGGCGATGGGCTTGTTGCCTGCCATCTGCAGACGCTTCATCAGGCACAGCGCCATGAAATGCCCCACATGAAGGCTGTCTGCAGTCGGGTCAAATCCGATGTAAAAGACAGCTTTGCCTGCGTTGACCATTTTTTTGATTTCCTCTTCATTGGTAACCTGGGCGATCAGTCCGCGGGCTACCAGTTCCTCGTAACAGTTCATAGTATTTCTCCTCTTCTCTTAAAATGAATTTGTTTTTGAAATTTAGAAGGTGCAATTTCCGATAAACCAAAAAGCCCCGTCCAGAAAAAGGACGAGGCATGCTCCCGTGGTACCACCTTTTGTTTATAAGCAGCTTACGCCGCCTACCTTATCAGATACCTGACTGCAGGTCATGATATCTTAGCACGATAACGGGTGCAGACATACCGTCGCAGCCTACTTAAAGAAGCCATCACGCCTGCGTGTGTCTTAAAATCCATTCCCGACACGGCCACAGAGAGTGTCTGAATCCATGGGAACTCCCAGGATATCCTACAGGCTGTAACGCGCAGATGACGGAAAGCATTTTCAGACATGCTCCTTCGTTCGGTGCAAAGCTCAAAGATGTATTCACAAACAGCCTTCCGTGCGCCTCTCATCCCCCGGCTGCTTTCTGTACGGGACTCTGTCTGCTACTTCTTCTTATCATCGCCAAATCATATAAAATTCAAAGACATGTCAGGAACATCTGACTATGGGGTGATTATATCCGCAGAATCCGGTTTTGTCAAGGTGTTTCCTGCTATCACGAACCTATTGAATTTTTATTTTTTTCATATTATAATGTAACAGTTCAGACGGGCGGACCCCCATCCGCACGACCATGACATCATTACAGGAGGACCTAATATTATGGGATTCGAATTTTTAAATAAACTGCCAACTCCAGCGGAAATCAAAGAACAGTTTCCCCTTCCATCCGAATTCGCTGCCGTCAAGGCCGCCCGCGACCAGGAAGCAAAGGATATCATCATGGGCAAAAGTGACAAATTTCTGGTGATCATCGGCCCCTGCTCTGCAGACAATGAGGATTCGGTGCTGGACTACACCAGCCGGCTGGTACCGCTCCAGGAGGAGGTAAAGGACAAGCTGCTGATCATTCCCCGTGTCTACACCAACAAGCCCCGGACCACCGGCGAGGGCTACAAAGGCATGCTCCACCAGCCCGACCCGGAGAAGCGCCCCAGCATGGCTGAAGGACTTCATGCCATCCGCCATCTCCACATGCGCGTCCTGATGGAGACCGGGCTTTCCACGGCGGATGAGATGCTCTATCCGGATAATGTCAGCTACCTGGATGATATCATGTCCTATATCGCCGTAGGCGCCCGGTCTGTGGAGAACCAGCAGCACCGCCTGATCTCCAGCGGCTGTCAGGTTCCCGTAGGCATGAAGAACCCCACCAGCGGCGATCTGTCGGTGATGCTCAACTCTGTCCAGGCTGCCCAGCACGGCCACGATTTCATCATGCGGGACTGGGAGGTAAAGACCCAGGGCAACCCCTGGACCCACACGATCCTGCGGGGAGCTGTCAGCAAACACGGCCAGTGCCTGCCAAACTACCACTATGAAGACCTGATGCTGCTCTACCAGCTCTACACAGAGCGCAGCCTCCGGAATCCGGCGGCCATCGTGGATGCCAACCACTCCAACTCCAACAAAAAGTACAAGGAGCAGATCCGCATTGTCAAGGAGGTGCTCCACAGCCGCCGCCACTGCAGCGACTTAAAAAGCTTCATCAAAGGTGTTATGATCGAGAGCTATATTGAGGAAGGCAGCCAGAAGATCGGGGAAGGCTGCTACGGCAAATCCATCACAGATCCCTGCCTGGGCTGGGAAGATTCCCAGCAGCTGATCCGGGATATCGCAGAAGGGATCTGAGCATTACCCAGGGCAGGCGGCCCCACGTTACCGCCTGCATGCCCCATGGACAGTGACAAAACGTGCCCGCAGCACGTTTTCTGCACTTTAAAGCCAGTGCTCCATCCGGCCAGTTATCAGACTTTCAGCGCCGCCCATTTAACCATCTGCACGTCTGCGAAGCCAGACGCAGGCCCCCTGCGCCGTCGCTTCACAGACGCACTGCTTACCCGAATGTCAGGCACTGCTTACTTCGAGACTATCGGCCAGATGGCGCACCATATCGCGCCTAAAACATCGTGTTTCTCCGTTTTTCCCGCAATCAGTTGTGTCAAATCCTCTAATTCTGGTATTCTCCTTTTCGTCTTGTATGGTAGTTTTTTTTATTTCAAATTAGAACTCGGGATTTTTACCAATTTTTTCTATGTTTTTTATGCAAATCATCTAATATTGCACTTTTTACCCCCGTCCTATTGATCTTTTTTGTTTTTTCATGTATGATTACTTGTATGGAAGCTGTCGATAATTTTTCACTAAAATCAAGTAAAGGGAGTGTCCAATTTATGAAAGCTGTACAGATTGTAAAACCAAACGAACTGAAGATCATTGACATGGAAAAGCCAGTCATTGATGAGAAGAACAATGTCCTGATCAAGATGACAGCGGCCGGGATCTGCGGTTCCGACGTAGGCATCTACCATGGTACCAATGCTGCCGCCACCTATCCCAGGGTTATCGGCCATGAGATGGTCGGCCGCGTCGAGGAAGTAGGCGCCGGCGTCTCCGGCCTGAAGCCAGGTGACCGGGTCATCGTAAATCAGGTCACCAGCTGCGGCCACTGCTACCCCTGCCGGATCGGCAGAGGCAATGTATGTGACAATCTGGAGGTAAGAGGTGTCCATATCGACGGCGGATACCGTGAATTCATCGCCGTCCCTGAGGCTGACTGCTATCTGCTGCCGGAATCCATCTCCGACACAGACGCCATCATGATCGAGCCTACTACCATTGCCATCCAGTCCTGCACCAGAGCAGAACTTGTCAAGGATGATATGCTTCTGATCTTCGGCTCCGGCGCACTGGGAAGCTCTATCCTGAAGATCGCCCGTCTCATGTGTGACCACATCATCGTAGCGGATATTATGGATGAGAAGCTGGAGCAGGCCAGGGCAAACGGCGCCAAATACACCATCAATGTCCTGAAGGAGGATCTGGTGGAGAAAGTGAAAGAATACACCTTTGGCCACGGCGCTACCGTATCCATTGACTCCGCCTGCACCAAGGATTCCCTGATCTCCCTCTTAAAGGCCACCGGCAATGCCGGCCGTGTCATGACTATGGGCTTCTCTGTAGCGCCCACGGAAGTGAACCAGTTCCTGATCACCTCCAAGGAGCTGGATGTACGGGGCTCCCGCCTGCAGAACAAACGTTTTGGCGATGCCATCCGCCTGATCAATGAAGGCAAGCTGGATCTTAATGGCTCTGTCTCCCACACTTTCCCGCTGGTGAAGGCCCAGGAAGCTTTTGACTTTGTAGACAGCCGTGATCCGTCCATCCGCAAAATTGCCCTCACCTTTGATTAAGCAAAACCTGCTGTCAACAGCCTTTTGGTGATGCGAAGACATGAAAATCCATACCAGACTACAAAAACCATGTAAAATTCATTAATAAAGGAGAATTACCATGAAAGCAGTAAAACTGGAAACCCCAAGAAATATTGCACTAGTAGAGCTTGAGAAGCCGGTTCCCGGCCCGGGAGAGGCACTGATCCGGATCAAGACTGCCGGCATCTGCGGCAGCGATATCGGCGCCTTCCGCGGAACCAATTCCCTGGTGTCTTATCCCAGGATCATCGGCCATGAACTGGCCGGTATCATCGAGTCCATCCCCGAGGACAACCCAAAGGGCTTCAAAGTAGGGGACAAGGTAATCGTGGATCCCTACCTGTACTGCGGCGACTGTTATCCCTGCAGCATCGGCCGTACCAACTGCTGCACCAGCCTTAAGGTACTTGGCGTCCATGTAGACGGCGGCATGGCTGAGTATTTCTGCCATCCGGCCAATATGCTGGTAAAGATGCCTGATGATATGAGCTGGACAGATGCCGCTATGGCAGAGCCACTGACCATCTCCCTTCACGGCATCCACAGAGGCGGCTTAAAGGCCGGCGAATACTGTGCCATCATCGGTGCAGGCCCCATCGGTCTTCTGGCAGCTATGATCGCCCAGGCCTACGATGCCCACGCCATCCTTATTGACCTGGTTCAGGAGCGTCTTGACTTTGCAAAGCAGCTGGGGGTTGAGTATGTGATCAACTCCGGCAACGAGGATGCAGAAGCCAGAGTCCGGGAGATCACCGGCGGCAATATGGCCCAGCAGGTGATGGAGTGCAGCGGCGCCAACGCAGCCGTCCTCTCCACCCTGAACCTGGTCAGCAATGCAGGACGCATCACCCTGACCGGCTGGCCCAAGCATGAGACCCCCATCCCCACGGATGTGATCACCAAGAAGGAAGTGGACATTCGCGGCGCACGTACCAGTGCCGGTGAATTCGAGGAAGCCATTGAGCTGATCTACACCAGAAAGGTAGATGTACAGAAGATCCTCACCAAGACCATCTCTATGGAAGAGGCGCCGGAGACCATCATCGATATCGAGAAGAATCCGGGTAGTTATATGAAGGTAGTAGTTAATGTGTAACAGTTCAACGGGTGTCTGAACTGTTACGTTAATGTGGACGCAGAATGACGGATATAGGTTCCGGTCAGCCGGCCCTATCCTGACACAAGACAATTTCCGTAGCTTCCCGTTTCCCAGGGCAGTTACATCATTTCGACGTTCCCAAGAGGGGGGGTATGGCAGGTTCATCCAGACAGATGATCCTGCCATATCCCCTCTTTATTTTGTTGCTGTTCACAGATACCCCTATGTAAAAGAAATCCAGGTATTTTTCCCTTCCTCCAATTCTAATATATTAGACATTCATATTCCTGGCCAGAAAGCTCTTTTTCTCCTTCCAGCATTCCTCGTTTTTCCTGTTATGTTCTTGTTAACACCTGTTAAAGTTCTGTTAATACGCCTCCTTTTTCTTCGTTAAAAATGACAAAAATATCAGTTTTTCTCCTATTTTTTTCAGTAATACTTTCTCTTTATATAGGCAAAAACACAAAATTTTCCGTTAAGAAACCGTTAACAATAGGTATTTTGTATAATTTTCACTGTCAATTACTGGCTATTTTTTGGATAGCGGAGAATCATGGAATATGGCAATATATTACCATGGGAATGCGTTTGCGGTGTAAACTCACAAATTCCAGAATATTACCGGTATCTATGTACTCCAAAGTTTTGCATCTTCTTATGAATGGTAAAATTACAAGAGTACACAAAAAACAGAAAGGGAGTAAATCTATGAAAAGAACCAGAAAATCAACTGCTATCCTGCTTGCCGCTGCCATGGTCATGTCCCTGACCGCCTGCAAAGGGAACTCTGGCACACCGGCCACCACTGCCGGTGGAAGCTCCTCCGAAACCACAGCCGCCTCTTCTAATGGAAAGGCTGAGTTCGAGATCAACATCGGCCACATCAACGACGAGCGTGATTCCTGGCACCAGGGCGCGCTGAAATTCAAAGAATATGTGGAAGCTGAGTCCGGCGGACGGATCGCGGTCAATGTGTACCCCAACAGTCAGCTGGGCACCGAGGTGGATATGATCCAGTCCATCCTGACCCAGGGCGGATGTGACATCACCTTCACCGGAGAGTCCATGCAGACTTACCAGCCAGACCTGGGCATCATCGGTATGCCTTACCTGATCAAGAGTGACGAGCACATGGAGGCTGTCCTCAATGGTGAGGCAGGCAAAGAGCTTGAGGATCTCATGGACAAATGCGGTATGAAGGTTCTTGGCTACTACACCCGCGGCCCCCGCAATGTCACCTCCAACAAGAAGATCACTTCTCCGGCTGACATGAACAACTTCGTCATCCGGACTCCCCAGTCAGCCATGACTGTAGCCGCTTTTGAGGCAGTAGGCGCCAAGCCCACCCCCATGGCACTGGCAGAGGTTTTCACCAGTCTCCAGCAGGGAACTATTGAGGGTCAGGAGAATCCCCTGGCCATGATTCAGAACAGCTCCTTCTACGAGGTTCAGGATTACGTGATCCGCACGGAGCATCTGCGTGCATGGGTATACATCGCCATGGGCAAGGCCCAGTTCGAGGCTCTTCCCGCAGACCTTCAGGAGATCGTGGTGGAAGGCGGCAAGGAGATGCAGGCTTATGAGCATGAGCTGTTTTTAAAGAATGAGTCCGAGCTGGAATCCAAACTGACCGAGGAAGGCATGGAATTCATTGACGTGGACCAGGATGTATTCGCAGAAGCTATGACCGCCGGTGTCATGGCCGTCCTGACCGACAGCCAGAAGGCGCTGTACGAGAAGATCTCTGCCGCCAACCCGGAAGCCTGATCAGAAAGTGAGGTATTTCTATGAGTGGATTACGACAAGGACTGGACCGTTTCCTCAGCCTCTTTGAACATGTCCTGTGCTTTTTGGGAGTTATCTTCTACATAACCTTTGTGGTGTGTGTACTGGTGCAGGTCATCAGCCGCAACTTCCTTCCCAGCGCCCCGTCCTGGACCGAGGAGGCTGCCCGCTACTCCTTCATCTACATGGTGGCCTTCGGCTGTGCCGTAGCCGTCCACCGCAATGAGTTTGTAAACGTGGAATTCCTCCATGACGCCCTGGAGCCCAAGTACCCTATGGTGAACCGGATTATGGATCTTCTCATCAAGATTCTGCTTCTGGTCTTCACCGTATATATCCTGCTGTTTTCCGTAAGGCCCTTTGCCTTCATCAAATTCCAGATGCTGTCCACAGCCATGTCCCTGCCTATGCAGTATGTGTATTTTTCCATGGTGCTGATGTTCACATTTATGGCAGTGGCTTATCTGTGCGAGATCCTGACCATTATCCTTGACTGGAACCGGAAGGAGGAACATTAAATGGTATCAGTATTATTTGTCACATTCCTGATTTGCCTGTTTGCCGGTGTTCCGGTGGCCTTCAGCCTGGGAATCTCCTCCCTGGCCTACTTCCTGGGAACGGGTATGCCCATTGCCACTTTCTCACAGCGGTTCTTTGCCGGCATCGACAGCTTCACCCTGCTGTGTATCCCCGGCTTTACCCTGGCCGGCAACCTGATGAACCAGGGCGGTATTTCCGACAAGCTGATGGATTTCTGCGACAAGCTGGTGGGACACCTTACCGGCGGACTGGCTTACGCCAACATCCTGGCCTCCATGATTTTCGCCGGCATCTCTGGTACGGCGCTGTCCGACACCGTAGCCCTGGGCGGCATCGAGATTCCCATGATGGTCAACCTTGGCTATGACGCCGACTTCTCCGTAGCGGTGACGGCAGCCTCCAGCTGTATGGGGCCTATCATCCCTCCGTCTCTGCCCATGATCATGGCCGCCACCATGACCGGCCTATCCGTATCAAAAATGTTCATGGCAGGCATTGTCCCCGGTCTTCTCATGGGCGGCGGCATGGCCCTGGTGTCCTATGTGATCTCCAAAAAACGCAACTATCCCAAGCGCGACCGGATGAGCACCTTTGGCGAGATCGCCCAGTCCGGCAAGGAAGCCATCTGGGCTATTATCATGACCCTGATCATCCTGGGCGGCATTATCTTCGGCGTGGTCACCCCCACAGAGGCATCCATCATCTGTATCGTATACGGCACCTTTGTAGGCTTTGTGATCTATCGCAAGCTGACTCCCAAAACCTTTTATGAGTGTCTGCAGCAGACCTTGTCCAGCGCGGCCTCCATTATGGCTCTGGTGGCCTTTGCCAATGTATTTGCCTACATCCTGACTAAGGAGCGCATCCCCAACATGATCGCGGAAGCCATGCTGAACCTGACTACCAACAAATACATTCTGCTGCTGATGATCAACTTGTTCCTGATCTTCGTGGGCATGTTCATGGAGACCATAGCGGCCATCCTGATCCTGTTCCCTGTACTGCTGCAGCTGGCCACCTCTGTAGGCGTAGATCCTGTACAGTTCGGAGTCCTGGTGGTCATGAACCTGGTGCTGGGTCTGTGCACTCCGCCGGTTGGTGTCTGCCTCTTTGCTGCCACCAATATCGCAGGCAACAAGCTGTCGGAGAACGTAAAGGCCCTGGCCCCCTTCCTTGTAGCCAACTTTACAGTTCTGGCCCTGGTCACCTACGTGCCCTTCATCACCTCCGGAATCGCCAATCTGGTGCTGGGAGCCTAGAGCGTGTCTGAAAATTGCTTTCTGGCAGATGTGCGTCACAGTTTGTGGGAGATTTGGGCCAAATGAAGGGCGCATAGTGGGCTATGTAACCTGAATTTGGCCCAAATATCCCAAGGGACGCCTACGGTGTACCGCGAAGTGGGGCGTGCACACCGAAGGCGTCCCTTGTGGAGATGCCAGGAATGAATTTTCAGACACGCTCTAGACCGCCCCCTTAAGCAGCAACATCTGCAAAGCAAGACATGATTGTTTTTACTGTCCATCTATGATAGAATAGATTCGATAAAGCTGCGGGAGCATTCCACGCCGCCATTCCGGCAGGGAATGCTCCCGCGGTATCTTTGCAGCCACCGTCTGCCGGAGCCTATGGTACCGCCGGATATGCGGTGCCAGGATCCCGGACCGGCTGCAGTCTGGTCGTAACAGTTCAGACGTGCTTCTTGTCCCCGGTGCTTTTCGGGGGAGCAGGAAGATGCCCCGCCGGAACTGTTGCGTCTGATCCCATAAGTACAGAACCCTATAAAGGAGTAACATCATGTCTGAAATACCCGTATCACAACTTATCTTTATCGTCGTCATGGGAGTCCTGCTGCTCCTCATCGTCCCGGTCATCGAATCCAGGACCGGCAAGAGCCTGACGGAGCTGCTCTTCGGCTTCCGCAGGAAGTCCCAGCGCACCCAGGACAAAGAAGGTACCCCAGCAAAAGCAGGGAAGGAACCCCGCATCAACAACGGCACCAAAGGAGAGCTGCTAAGCTTCATTTCCCAGCTGATCACCTTTGCCCGCAAGAACGGGATGCAGGTGGTTGCACCCGGAACCGTGACTTACAACGGAAACACGGCCCGACTCTCCGCACTCTTAGTCACCCCCGGCGGTGTTACTGGCATCTACTGTCTGGGCTTTGGGGGAACCATCACCGGAACCAGAGAGCCCCACTCCTGGCGCCAGCATATTAATGGGGAGGACAAGACCTTCCCCAATCCCCTGACCGCCTGTCAGGAGCAGAAGAAGATCCTTCAGGGCGCTATGGACAATGCCGGTATCCGGGCTGAAGCAGACGTGGTAACCGTATTCACCAATCCACGGGCCACCCTCTGTCAGATCCCCTCATCCAGGATCCACAGCCAGCCCGACTTCATGAAGTACTTAAAAGAAACCAGCGCCCTGCGAAACGGCAGCCTGGACGTGAAGGAGACTGCCCGTCAGCTGGCCGTTCTTGCAGATGTAAAAGGCAGGCAGGAAGAAGCAAAGGAAAAAAAGAAGAAAAAGAAATAGGCAGCAGTTCAGATACCGAACTGCTACCTATTTATCTTACTCTTACATTCCACCCAAAATCAGGTTGGCAACACCGCCAGTGATGAAAGGAACATAAGTAACCAGAGCCAGCACTGTAAAGTTGGCTATCAGGAAGGGAGCCAGTGCCTTCACGTTCTCCGACAGCTTGTTGCCCGCAATATTGGTAGCAGCGAAGAGACAGACTCCAACCGGCGGGGTACACAGACCCAGCACCAGGTTCATGACTACCAGAACACCGAACTGCACCGGATCCACACCCACGGAGGTAGCCAGCTGCAGCAGCACCGGGAACAGGATCAGGATGGCCGCGATAGTCTCCATGAACATACCTACAAAGATCAGGAACAGGTTGATCAGCAACAGCAGGATATACTTGTTGGTAGTCAGGTTCAGCATGGCATCTGCGATCATATTGGGGATGCGCTCCTTGGTCAGAATGTAGGCAAATACATTGGCAAAGGCCACCAGAGCCATGATAGAAGCGGCGCTGGACAGCGTCTGCTGTAAGCACTGGTAGAAGCTTTTAGGAGTAAGCTTCCGGTAGATCACAAAGCCTACGAAGGTACCATATACGATACAGATGATAGAAGCCTCTGTAGGAGTCACCCATCCAAAGATGATGCCGCCCAGAATGATCAGGGTCATGATGATAGCCCAGATCGCTTCCTTACCGGAGTTGAATATCTCTCCCATAGTACTCATCCGGTCACGCTTGGGGTAATTCTTCTTCTTGGAGATCACATAGGACACCAGGGCCATGCCGCCGCCCATGAGGATCCCAGGCACCATACCTGCCACAAACATCTTGGAAACAGACAGGCCGGTCATGGTAGCCGCCATGATCATGGGAAGGGACGGAGGAATAATGGGTCCCATACAGCTGGAAGCCGCTGTAACCGCCACGGAGAAATCTGCATCATATCCCATATCTACCATCATGGGGATCTCAATACCGCCCAGAGCCACGGTATCAGACAGAGCCGTACCGGAGATACCGGCAAAGATCATGGAAGCCATGATATTGGCATAAGCCATACCACCGGTCAAATGTCCCACCAGCTTGTCGCAGAAATCCATCAGCTTATCAGAGATACCGCCCTGGTTCATCAGGTTACCGGCCAGGGTAAAGCCCGGGATACACAGAAGCGTAAAGCTGTCGATACCTGCAAAGAACCGCTGGGAGAAGGTGGCAATGGGCATTCCTGCACCCAGGAAATAAGCCAGGGAAGCCACGCCCAGACTGAAGGCTACGGGAACTCCGATCACCAGACAGATGACAAATGTAATGAATAAAATGGATACCATACTTATTCGCCCTCCTTTTCATTCCAGTTAAGCACCGTAAGCAGTATCTCGCACACATAAGCGATGACCATAAAGGCGAACATCAGCACCATGGAGAAATATACATACTGCATGGGCAGGGACATGGCTGTGGACAGCATCTGGAACTTGATGAATGCAAAAGGTCTCACAGAGAAGATCAGGATATATGCGGTGAAGGCAAGAAGCATCACCTTGATCGCCAGCCCGATCACCTTGTTGACCATCGGAAACTTGGGTTCCAGTGCATCATGAAGGAATTCCACATTTACAAACTCATTGCGGTGAACTGCCACGGCGCAGCCAAAGGCCACCATGTAGATGAAGGAATAGCGCGCTGCCTCCTCGGTCCATGACGGAGCGCTGGGAAGGAAGTTACGGCTGATAACCTGTACCAGAACGCACACCACAAAGGTTATGTAAAAGATAACACCAAAGAAACACAGGACATGGTTGAACAGATCAACGAATTTCTCCAGTCCTTTCTTCAAATCGCCCATATAGGAGCACCTCTCTTTCCTGCAGAATGGAACAAAAAACGCAGTGCAAAACCAAACTGGTGTTGCACTGCGTCCGTAATATCTGAAATCTACGTCAACGCCACTAACCAGCGTCATAGCCGGCACCAGCATATGAAAACCTGTTGCCGGCCTGCGTCTATACCGGAACTTTGTCCTTACGCATCCGGATTAGCAGCAGAGATCTTCTCATACAGTGCCTTCTGGCTGTCGGTCAGAACTGCCAGCACGCCAGCGGTCATAGCCTCGGCAAATGCATCCTGGTCTACATCCACGAACTCCATACCCTCCTCGGTCAGAGTCTTCTCCAGTTCGGCCTCGTTCTTTAAGAACAGTTCATGCTCATAGGCCTGCATCTCTTTGCCGCCTTCCACTACGATCTCCTGGAGATCAGCCGGAAGAGCCTCGAACTGGGCCTTACCCATGGCGATGTATACCCATGCACGCAGATGCTCACTGCGGATTACATAATCCTGAACCTCATAGAAGGAGCTGTTCTGGATCATAGCCAGCGGATTCTCCTGTCCCTCGATGGTTCCCTGCTGAAGGCTGGTGAATACCTCGGCCAGTGCCATGGGTGTGGGTTTGGCGCCTACTGCCTCGAAAGCAGCCACGGTCATAGCTGACTGGGGAGTACGGATAACAAAGTTGTTCATGTCTGCCGGGGAAGTGATCTTTTTGTTGGATGTGATATTACGTGGTCCGCGGGTGTAGTAGCCCAGAACCTTCATACCACACTTGTCCATAAGATCCTCAAGCTCTTTTCCCACATCGCCGGTTAAAACCGCTTCCATATGGGCATCGCTCTTGATCAGGTAAGGCATACCGATAATGCCCAGATCCGGCTGGTAAGTCTGCATGGACTCACCGGTAAAAGTGATATCGCATCCGCCCTGGGTCAGGATGGACTGGATCATATCCACCTCGGTGCCCAGCTGGCTGCTGGGATATACATTGACCGCGATCCGTCCGCCGGACTTCTCTTCCACATACTCTTTGAACTTCAGGGCGCCCTGGTGCCAGGAGTCGCGCTCATCATTGATATGGCCGATGTTGATCTCGAATTCAGCCTTGCCGCCAGAAGAGGATGCCCCATTCGTCTCAGCTGCTCCGCCGCCCGCGGCCGCTGTTGTAGCCGGCGTGCTGGAGCCTCCGCCGCCGCATGCGGTCATGGATGCCGCCATTACAGCAGCAAGCAGTAAAGCAACTGGTTTTTTGTTCAATTTCATAGTCTTCTTCTCCCTTTCTTTTGATAAATTTTTAACCCTTAACACTGTCTTCGCAGCATATTAACACTATATTAATATACTGCCATATAAGTCATTTTATTGCTATATTAATTTTCACCAGTTTATCACACTCATTTTTGTGCAATTTTACACTTTACAAGAATTTATTTCCATTTTGCCCTATTTCAAATAAATACTTTTCTTGTTTTTATGTCAAATTTTGTCATGTTTTCACAAATACTTATTAAAATATCAATTTTATTTTCCGCCGGATTTTTTTCTGGTTTTAACAGAATTTTAACGCGAAATTCTGGAAAAAAAACCTTAAAATTCTTCGGAAGCCCTGAAAAAGTGAAGAACGGGAAATCAACTAATATATTAATCCATTACCAGTCGGATCAGTCCGAAAAATATTTCGGGTGGGCAGCTATGGTCTTCTGGAAATCCAGCATAAACCGCCCCAGATGGCTGCGGCAGAATTTCTGGATATCCACATCCGCCGGAATCCCCAGCAGAAGATAATAGTAGAGATCAATGTGATGCTTTAAAACCACGTTCAGATCCACCGTGTTCACCAGAGTATCCAGATAACGGATCCGGTCATAATGGGAATTCAGTGAATGCACTGCCGTCCAGATCCGGTCCCGGCGGCTGAATCTGTACAGCAGCTTATGAAGCTGGTCATCCAGCTCTATAAAATACTCCGTATGGGGTTCTTCCCCCGCAAGGAGGAGCCTCTGACGGTCCAGATTCTCCTTTAAAAGCTGCATCTGATCCGGGGCCAGGGTGCCTGCAATATCCGCAATGATCGCCGCCTCCAGGATCTGCCGCATGAAATAGCCCTCCTTGACCTGGTTCAGGCTGATACAGCTCACCTTGCTCCCCCTCTGGGGAAGGATGTCCACCAGACCTTCATTTTTAAGGAGGATAAGCGCCTCATGGACAGGTGTGCGGCTCATTCCCAGAACCTCGCTGAGCTCCCCTTCACTTAAGGCTTCTCCTGGCTCCAGATTCAGCATCATGATGCTCTTTCGCAGGATCCGGTAAGCGTAATCCCGGTTGTTTTCCTCCGTATTGCGTATTTCCATTACCTTAAATGCCATTGGACTGCTCCTCTCTCCTGCTGGTCTGCCAGTCCTGCTCTGGAAAGACAAAATAATCCGGGTACCGTCTGCACAGCTCCTCCTTCTCCACCTGGTGTCTGGCCAGATGCTGGGTCATAACAAGCTCTGCCAGCTCCCCGTCCTGCTTCTCCATGGCATACAAGATATTCTCATGGTCATTGAGGGTCTTGCTGTTCAAGGAGGTCTGCAGGGACAATGCCCGCAGCCGGTCAAAATGGATCATCTGCCTGTGAACCACCTGATAGGTCCTCAGCTTGCCTCCGGCCTCAAAGATCAGTCTGTGGAATTCATTGTCCAGCTCCATAAGAAGCGAATAATTCTCCCCGGATATGGAATCCCGGTACCGGGACACATTCTCCCGCAGACGCGCCCTATACTCCCCGGCGAGGCCTTTTGCACACACCAGCTTCAGCACAGCCGCCTCAAGTGTCAGCCGCATAAACCGCGACTCCTCGATCAGGTCGTAGTCAATTCTGGTAATGTAGCTGCCCCGCTTGGGAAGGATTTCCACCAGCTCCAGCTTGCTCAGCTCGATCAGGGCTTCCCGGACAGGTGTGCGGGACAGATTCATCTGGACCGACAGTTCATTCTCACTGACGGAACTCCCTGGCGCCAGTTCCAGACGGATGATATTGTCCATCAGCACCCGCACCGCGTAGGTTCTTGCATTTTCCCCTGGTAATTTTTCTAATAATTTCATGGGTCCCCCAGCTGTTTTAAAATCACTTTCGTTATTATTGTAACATTTTACTGAAAATCTGTCCAGCTAAAAGTCAGTTTCTGTTCACGGGGACCTCTTCCTGTCCGGCTGCGCCAGACAAGAAGCATCGGGCATCCGCCTGATGTGGAAAACCACTACCAAAAGACGCTGCACCCATTCTGGGTACAACGCCTTTTTATTCACGTCAGTTCCGGTTAATACGGACCTTCGTCAGATATTATGCCAGATATTTCTTCAGGGCAGCGCGGACAGCCCCCGGTCCGGCAATCTCCTCCAGGAACATCTCCTCCACCTTGTCGCCGATACCTGCCTCGTACAGATCGATGCCGAAGATATTGGCATTGGAAAGGATTCCTTTAAGCTGGCCGGTATAGGTCTCGGGCTTTCCTACCACGATACCTTCCACTGCCGCAGTCAGCTCCGGGATCATAGGATCAGCGGAAAGCTCGAACTTCTCACCCTTGTCGTCAACAGCCAGCAGATATCTGCACCAGCCTGCAATAGCCAGGGGAATGGCGGTCAGCTTCTTTGCATCGCCATATTTTGCCACATAGGACTTGATGGTCTCACCATAGCGGATGCCTACCTTCTGGGAGGTATCCGTGGCAATACGCTGGGGCGTATCCGGCATGAAGGGATTCGGGATCCTCACGTTGATCACCTCGTCCACGAAATCTACCGGGGAAAGGATGCCGGGATCCGTCACCACCGGCATACCCTCGGTGGGGCCGATCTCATGAACCAGCTTATTAAGCTCTGCGTCCTTCATCTCGTCTGCGATCAGGGTATAGCCCAGGACGCAGCCGTACACGGCCAGAGCAGTGTGAAGCGGATTCAGGCAGGTAGTCACCTTCATGCGCTCTACCTTGTTGACCGTATCCCGGTCAGTCATATAGACGCCTGCCTTCTCCAGTGCCGGACGTCCGTTGGGGAACTTGTCCTCAATCACCAGGTACTGGGGCCCCTCTGCGTTGACGAAGGGAGCGATATAAGTCTTCTTGGATGTGATGACCGGATCCATATCCTCCACACCGGCCTTCTTTAACTCTTCGCATACAGAATCTGCTGGCCTTGGGGTGATCTTGTCGATCATGGACCACGGGAAGGAAACCTGCTTCTCGTCAGTCAGATAAGCCAGGAAACCTGCATCCACAAAGCCCTTCTTCTCCCACTCCTGGGCCATGGCGACGATGGAACTCTGCAGCTTCTCCCCATTGTGGGAGCAGTTGTCCATGGATACCACAGCCAGGGGGGCCTTGCAGGCTTTGTAGCGCTCATAGAGCAGCGCGCATACTACGGCCATAGCTGCCCCCGGCTTCTCCGGACCATTGTCAATATCTGCCTGGACGAAGGGGAAGAAATTGCCGTCAGCACTTCTTAACGCATATCCCTTCTCCGTGATGGTAAAGGAGATCATCTGGAGACCGGGATTTACAAAAATCTCTTTCAGCCGCGCCCATTCCCGGGCATCAGAGGACTTGGCATGGACCGCCTCAGTCAGGGATCCGATGACTGCCTTGTCAGTGGAACCGTCTGCCTTCAGGGTCACAGCCAGCACCAGATTGTCATACGGCTCGTAGATCTTGTCAATTACATCGAAATCAAAGGTCTCCACGCAGGTAATGCCCTTCTCCATCTCCCCTTCCTGAATCAGCTTGTCAGCCAGACCACCGATGAAGATACGGAAAATGTTGCCGGCGCCGAAATGTACCCATACCGGAGCCTTCTTTGTCTCTTCTGCCACATGCTCAATATCATATGCCGGAAGCTTGATCCCTGCCGCTTCCCACGCGGCGGTATCCTTCAGGCCTTTTAATGTCAGTTTCATGTTAATCTTCCTTCCTTTTATTTATGGTGCTTAAAATATTGCGGATAGCTCTGCCTGATCGCCTCTTCGTCGACCTGGTAACGTTTGAGATGTATCTCCATCAGTCTGGCCGCCTGCTCCGGGTCATTGTCACGGACTGCCTCGTAAATGTTGTAATGCTCTTCCATCCATTTGTGCTCTTTCACCGCGCTGATTGCCAGATTCCGGACCCGGTCAAAATGAATGGTAATCCTATCCATCATCTCATAGGCCTGCCGCTTGTTGGCAATCCAGAAGAGCATTCTGTGAAACTCATTGTCCAGTTCCAGCATCCGCTCTACCGAAAGATTCTGGTGGTAGAACTTCTGGAGACGGATATTGTCCTCCAGCTCCTCCATCTGTTCCGGCGTGATTAGCCCGCAGGCCAGTCTCACCACAGCCACCTCCAGAACACTGCGGATGAACCGGGCTTCTTCCACCAGATTGTAGTCGATAAAGGAAACCATGGTCCCTCTCTGGGGATAGATCTCCACAATCTTCACCTTTGCCAGTTCCAGAAATGCTTCCCTCACGGGGGTCCGGGACAGATTCATCCCGGCTGCCAGCTCCCGGTCACTGATGATCGAACCGGGCTCCAGCTCCAGACGAATGATATTATCCTTCAGTACACGCATGGCATAATCCCGTCCGGTTTCTCCGCTGAGTCGTTCTGCAATATGCATACCATGCCTCCCTGCTGTCTGCTGTCTGCTGCCTTTGCCATATCATACAGAAGACTCCTTATGCACACGAACGCGTGTCTGCGGCACCGTTTTCTGTATGATATGGCGCTCGGCCCATCTCCGTTCGTACGGATATCTTCCTCCCCAAAAGCATGGGACAGGAAGATACCGGCGTCCTTCTGAACTGCTTCCCTTTATTTTGCTTTCTCCATCTTGTCGATGGCTTCCCAGAGGCCTTCCAGATACTCGGCGCCCAGGGCACGGTCATACAAGCCATAGCCAGGACGTGCAACCTCGTCCCAGATCATTCTGCCATGGTCCGGACGGACATAGATGTCATGGGGGCAGGTATCATATACTGCCTTAACGATCTCAAACAGATCCAGATCACCGGTGCGGGACAGATGTGCCGCCTCACGGAAACGGCGGTAGCCCAGGAATTTCACGTTGCGGATATGCAGGCAGGCAATCCGGTCCATCTCACCGAAATGACGGATAATGGACGGAATATCATTATCCGGGTTGGAGCCCAGAGAGCCGGTGCACAGGCACAGTGCATTGGCCGGTGAATCATGAAGAGCCACAATCTTGTCAAAATCCTCCTGGCTGTGGGAAATACGGGGCAGACCAAAGATCGGCCATGCGGGATCATCCGGATGCACTGCCATCTTCACGCCTACTTCCTCACATACCGGAATCACCTTATCCAGGAAGTACTTGTAGTTCTCCCGGAGAATATCCGGAGTCACGCTCTTGTACTGCTCCAGGGTCTTCTCCAGCTCTGCCAGACGCTCCGGCTCCCAGCCGGGAAGACTGAACCCGTTGCTGTTGTCAGCGGTCTTCTTCACAATATCCAGGGGAGACATGGTGCCCAGCTCTGCCTCATCGTAGTACAGACTGTTGGAGCCATCCTCCTCGATCTCCCGCGCCAGGTCGGTACGGAGCCAGTCCAGAACCGGCATGAAGTTGTACACGATCACCTTGACGCCGAACTTGGCCAGATTGCGGATGGTGATGATGTAATTCTCAATGTACTTGTCCCGGGTGGGCAGGCCCATCTTGATGTCCTCATGGACATTGACGCTCTCGATGACCTCGCACTCAAGACCAGCTGCGTGAACTTCGTCCACATAGGCCTTGATCTCCTCCTCGGTCCACACCTCTCCGGCTGCCTTGTAATCCAGCACACCCATAAGGCCGGTCATGCCGGGGATCTGCTTGATCTGCTTCAGGGAGATGGAATCACTGTTTGCCCCATACCAACGGAATGTCATTTTCATAGTAGTACTTCCTCCTTTTTGTTTTGGCTGGCATCCGGAATCAGGCTCCGGAAACGCCGTTAGTTACGTTGCTTTTTCCTGGTGACATCATTGTACCATACAAGTTGCATCTGGTCAACTAATATATTAGCCATTTTTCTATTTTTCCGTGTTTTTTTATAATTGTGGAAACAGATTTTTATGTTTTTTGCATTTTACGACAAAATGTTACCGGATTTCGCAAATGTTCGTTATAATTTTATCGTTATTATGTACAGAAATGTTTGCTGTCATACTCTGTTTCCCACAAAACAAAAAATCCGTAACAGTTCAGATCCCCCTTGAACTGTTACGAAAATCTTCCTTTGCCGTGATACTGAAACCGCCGCCAGTTCGGAACTGGCCACAACATAAAAGGCGCACCAGTCCAGATATTTTTCTGAACAGTACGCCTTCGCCTGCATACTCCAATGACAAAAACCGGCAGAAATGCAGCTGCCCTGCAACAGTTCAGGGAATGCCTGAACCATTACGCTACAGTGAGATCCCTCCACGTGCCCGGGCCTGCCTGTCCTTGACGGACTGGATCACCGGCACCAGGAAGATAGCCACGATACCACCTGCAAAACCATTATTGTAAAGGTTCATGCCGCCGTAGACAATGCCCACATTCAGGGCCACCGACGAGTGGAGGAATCCGGCCAGAAGTCCGGCTATGACTCCGAACTCTCCGGCAATGGGCGCCAGAGTGGTAGAAAGAAGCAGAGCCAGGGTCGCTGACGGATCCGTAATGGACCAGAGCTTTGCCAGACTGGCCAGCCAGACGCCCATCATCACCGGGGCGATATTACGGACCGTCTTTCCGGTAGCGCTGAAACCCACTACGGTGAAGATGCCTCCGATGGTGGGGCCATTGATGTCCGCGCCCACCGCCAGAAGGAAAAATGTAACAAAGAGTCCATTGACTCCCATATTGATCAGGGTGGCACAGCCCCCCTCGCTGACCAGATAATCGGTTCCGCCGCAGCCCCGGGACTTTAAGATATTCTTGTAATGCTCAACCGGGTGATCCCCAAAGATCAGGCCAAAGAGGATCATACCTGTAAAGAGGATCGACAAAATCACGGCAAACAGAATGTTTCCGCCTGTATACCAGATCAGCCGGGATTCTACGGAATAGCCGAAAGACTTGAAAAGGGACACAATCACCGTGGCGATGATGCCGCCTGCAAAACCCACATTATAAAGGGAATATCCCTTATGGGCATAATGTACATGGGTAGACAGCGGCGGCAGCACGAAGCCTATGATGATTCCTATGGCCGCGCACAGCCCCAGCCGGACCGCAAAGGGGGTATTCTCGATGTGCATCAGCTGGGTGATGATTGGAGAAAGACTTGTCCCATATAATCCGATATAAAGATATCTCCCCGGCGGGGATTTGTGATATTCGGAATACAGAAAAACACCGACTAAGATCAGCCAGATATTTAAAAGATTCTTTCCAAAAAGCGAAAAGCCGAACATCAGACAGACAGAGGTGATGGTATGCCCCGACATGTCCATGGTTGAAAAATAGATGAGCGCGATACTGACCAGGGCCAGAAGTCCGGCATTGATAAAGGCCGCACCGAACCCTCCCACTACAAAGTAATCCGTAATCAGAAAATCCGGCTCCCACACAATCCGGATCAGCCCCTCCACGATACTTCCAAAGGGCTGGAGCGCCAGCCCCCAGCAGATGAAATAAAGGGGGATCACACTCAGGAGCAGGAAACTCTGCTTCCTGCTCAAAGAATAACGAAATTTCATAAACCCAACACCTTTCCATTATATAGTTCTGCATCTGGAACAACTCTGCTATCCCGCCAGATGACTGCTGCCAGATACATGTTATGCAGCTATCCAAGCAGCGCCGTCACTCCGAAATAAGAAAGTACGATTACTCCCAGAACAATTCTGTAATATCCGAAGAAGCTGAAGCTGTTGCGCCGGATATACTCCATCAGGAATTTGATGGAATACACGGAGACCAGAAACGCAATGACCATCCCCAGGATCAGATAGACTGCCTCCATGACCGTAAAGTGGAAACCGAACTTAACGATCTTTAGCAGGCTGGCCCCAAACATCACGGGAACTCCCAGGAAAAAGGAGAACTCCGCCGCCGCCCCCCTGGAACATCCCAGAATCATTGCGCCAAGAATCGTGGCACCAGACCGGGACGTCCCCGGAACCAGTGACAAGATCTGGAAGAGACCGATATAGAAAGCTGTCTGAAAGGAGATCTGGTGAACCCGCTGGATCCGGAACTCAACCCCCTGGTTCCGTTTCTCCACAAGCAGGAAAAAGATTCCATAAAGGACCAGCATGGCAGCTACCACATAGCCATTGTACAGATGCGCGTCCATCCAGTCGTCAAAGAGGATACCGAACACTCCTGCCGGTATGCAGGCCACCACAATCTTCATCCATAGCTGGATGGTCAGCTGTCTCTGTTTGGATGTCTTGCCGGAATCAAAGGGATTCAGCTTCTGGAAATATAAAAGCACCACCGCCAGAATCGCGCCCAGCTGGATCACAACCCGGAACACGGTCCTGAAATCCTCTGTCACATTCAGGTGGATGATCTCGTCCACCAGAATCATGTGGCCTGTGCTGCTGATGGGAAGCCATTCGGTAAAACCCTCCACAATCCCCAGAACCACCACCTTTAATATCTCAATCACGTTCGTAAGTCACCCTTTCTAAATGTTTTTGTATCGCAGCATTTCAGATACCCTGAACTGCCATGTATCCTTGTCAGACATTTTCGATCTGCCAGTCAATAGGCTCTATGCCGTTGGCTTCCAGGTAGGCATTGGTCTGGCTGAAAGGCCTGCTGCCGAAGAAGCCGCTGTGTGCGGAAAGGGGGCTTGGATGAGGCGCCTCCAGGATCAGATGCTTTGGATTGTTCAGCATGGATTTCTTCATCCGTGCCGGACGTCCCCACAAGATGAATACCATTGGCCGGTCCTGATCATTGAGGATCCGGATGGCAGCATCGGTGAACTCTTCCCAGCCCATATTCCGGTGGGAATTGGCCGCATGGGCACGGACGGTCAACACTGTGTTGAGGAGCATGACCCCCTGCTTTGCCCATTTCACCAGGTAGCCGTTATTGGGAATCTCGCATCCCAGATCGTCATGAAGCTCCTTGTATATATTCACCAGGGACGGCGGAATATCCACATCCGGCTTCACCGAGAAGCAGAGCCCATGGGCCTGCCCCACATTGTGATAGGGATCCTGGCCCAGAATCACCACCTTCACCTGGGAAAGGGGGGTGAAGTCAAATGCGTTGAAGATATCATTGGCATCCGGAAAGATCTGCCTTGTCTCGTATTCATGTTTTACTGTCTCATACAGCTTTTTATAATATGGTTTTTTAAATTCCGCGCTTAATGGCGCCAGCCAGTCATTTGCAATTGCTCCCATTGTTTTTTCCTCACTTTATTATAGTATCTTTTATCCTGGTCGGATGGAGCACTACAGCCGCACAGAAACTCCCCGCCCCTGAAGATACTCCTTCAGTTCCCGGATCTCCAGCTCCTTATAGTGGAACAGGGATGCTGCCAGAACCGCGTCCGCCTTTCCCACTGTCAGGGCGTCATAGAAATGTTCCTTTCTCCCGGCGCCGCCGGAGGCGATCACCGGTACACGGACAGCCTCTGCGATCCGGGCCGTAAGCTCAGTGTCATAGCCTGCCCTGGTTCCGTCACAGTCCATGCTGGTCAGAAGGATCTCACCTGCTCCCAGGCGGTCTGCCTCCATGGCCCACTCCACCGCGTCCAGGCCTGTATCGACCCGTCCGCCGTTCTTGTATACGTTCCAGCCGCTGCCGTCCGGACGGCGTCTGGCATCAATAGCCACCACCACACACTGCCTGCCAAACTTGTCTGCCGCATCGCAGATCAGCTTTGGAGTATTGATGGCAGAGGAATTGATGGAAATCTTGTCTGCTCCTTCCCGCAGAAGTCTGCGGAAATCTGCGGTGGTACGGATCCCGCCGCCTACTGTAAAGGGAATGAACACCGTCTCCGCGACCCGCCGTACCATATCCACCACCGTCTCCCGGTCATCGGAGGAAGCGGTGATATCCAGAAACACCAGCTCGTCGGCGCCTGCCTGGTCATAGGCCCTGGCGATCTCCACCGGATCCCCGGCATCCCGCAGATTCACGAAGTTGACACCCTTTACGACCCTTCCGTTATGCACATCCAGACAAGGGATCACTCTTTTAGTAAACATATGCCACTCCTGTCCGCCCTATCCCATCAAAGGCTGATAAAATTTTTGAGGATCTGAAGTCCTGTGTCACTGCTTTTCTCCGGGTGAAACTGGCAGGCGAAGAGACTGCCCTTCTCCACAGCCGCATGGATCCGGGTGCTGTACTCTGTGGAAGCCGCCACTTCTTCCTCCCGCTCCGCCTTCAGATAATAGGAGTGGACAAAATATACATAAGCCCCATCCCCGATCCCCGCAAAAAGCCGGGAACCCGGACGAACCGCCAGACTGTTCCAGCCCATATGGGGGATCTTGAGCCCTGGACAGTCGGGGATCCGCAGGATCTTCCCTTTAAGAAGTCCCAGACCTTCCACCCCCGGACTCTCCTCACTTTCTTCAAACAGAAGCTGGAGTCCCAGGCAGATGCCGAAAAAGGGCTTCCCGCTGCCGGCCACCTGGCGGATCACCTCCACCAGACCATACTGACGGAGTCTGGCCATGGCATCTCCAAAGGCCCCCACCCCCGGCAGTATCACCCGGTCTGCCCTCCGGATGGTCTCCGGATCGCGGGTGATGACCGGCTTGTCCCCCAGGGCCAGAAGAGCCTTCTCTACACTACGCAGATTCCCTGCGTCATAATCGATGATCGCTGTCATGTGTATCTCCTTTTGCTTTCCCATTAACTTTAACATAATTTTTATGAATGCTCAAGATTTTGTTGATTTTGTTCCAGACCCCGGTTTACAGTTCAGACACCCCTTGAACTGTTACGGATCCAGTCTACAGAATCCTCCCGGACACTTTCCCCACGTTCCGCCAGCTCCTTTGTGATCTGGGGGAATTTTTTGTGGACGCGGATGAGATGTGATCTCTGGTTCACATAGGCAGTCCGTTCAAAGGGGAAACGGATCACCGACGGATCCCGGAAGCCTGCGCCCAGCTCCAGAATCAGCAGCTCCTTGTTCCAGGTACCGGACAGCCACCGGGTGAAATGATTCCACTGGGGCAGATATCCCTCTTCTATGTAGGGAACCGCATCCTTAGTGTTCCCTGTAAGGGACGCCCCGCAGTGGGGGCAGATATCATCCGGAATCTCCCCCGGCTCCCAGATGTCCTTCGTACATCCCCGGGAACACTGACGCCAGGTCTCATTGCCGCAGGGAGCCACGATCCTGCGCTCTCTTACGTCCAAAAGACGATTCACCGGGGGAAAAATCCGGTCCATACGGGCCATGGTCTCCGGGTCTGCGGTGCAGGAAAAGGCCTCCTTTGTCTCTGGCTCCACATCTGCCACCCGTTCTGTGGCGCTGCCCAGCCGGGTAGTATAGATCCTGGCATCAGTAGCCATGGTCACTATAAAATAATCCTTATCTGCCAGAATCTGGTAAAGAGATTCATAGGCTTTTTCAATCTTTTCCACTCTTTCCGGCTCCTGGTCCGGACGGATCTGCCACTCCTCCCCCAGCCCGATAA
>Ga0137308_101209_pt1 | contig 28143 bp, 27 predicted proteins | sample Inofrocosms_June_FD_97181 | JGI IMG/M metagenome (GOLD analysis project Ga0137308, IMG submission 97181) | Mouse cecal microbial communities from Vienna, Austria - N-Acetylneuraminic and N-Acetylglucosamine D2O microcosms_June | ecosystem: Host-associated > Mammals > Digestive system > Large...
CCGCTGCCGACCTGGTACTGTCCAGGGCAGGCGCCAACTCCATCTGTGAGATCCTGGCGCTGCGCAAGCCGAATGTTTTGATACCGCTGTCAGCCGCTGCCAGCAGGGGAGATCAGATCCTTAACGCCAATTCCTTTGCCAGACAGGGATTCAGCACGGTCCTGGAAGAGGAATCCCTAACCGATGACAGCTTGTACCAGGCAATCCGGGAAACTTTTGAAAACCGCGGATCCTTCATCCACGCGATGGAACAGAGCCACTTAAACAACGCCATACAAACCATCACAGATCTGATCCAGGCGTGTTCGGCCCGCCAAGACTAATCCTGCTCTTTAAGCAGTTTCTGTATGCGGCTTCTGATCCTGGATATCCGCATTCTGCACGTGGCATCATTGATGTTCAGGATTTTGCAAACCTGACTTCTGGGCCGTCCTTCTATCATGTGAAGGATGGCCACCTCCCGCAGGGCAGGCGACATGTCTGAAATGTCTTTCCGGATCATCTCCAGTTCCTCTTTCTCGATCAGACTGCTGCCGGCATCCCGTTTTTCCTGAACCTGCACAGTGTCTATACTGATCTCCTCATGGCGTTGCTTATTGCGGAAATAGTCGTTGCAGCGGTTATAGAAGATCTTCATCAGCATCCCTTTGATCTGGGCGTCGTTCCAGTCCGGGAAGCGGTCTCCATAATTATCCATAAACGCGACGAATGTATCCTGGATAATATCATCAACTTCACATTCCGGCACTTTCTTTCCAAAAGCAGCCAGACGCAGCGCTTTTTGATATGTTTCGTACAGTTCCCGCAACAATTCCTTATGTTCTTGACGCATGGTATTCTCCTATAGTTCAGGTTTCTTATCATGTTTACAGGAATTGCTGCCTGTGCATAGTAAGTACACCTTCTGACTACAACCGGGTTGTTACCGCCTCGATGATCTCCTTCGTCTCTTCGGCGGAAACTGCACCTGGATCCCAGGCCGCTATCTTAGGTCCGCCTTCATAGCGGGGGATCACATGCACATGAAAATGCATGACTGTCTGTCCGGCAGCCTCACCATTGTTCTGCACCAGATTAAACCCGGCACAGCCCAAACCGTCTGTCATGGCTTTTCCAATCTTTGCCGCCACATTAAGGACTTTCGCGCCAATGGCTTCATCCAGTTCACAAAGATCCTGATAGTGATGCTTTGGCAAGATCAGCGCATGGCCCTTCGAAGCCGGATTGGCATCCAGGATCACACGAAACGCATCATCCTCATACAGCGACGCCGCAGGGATCACTCCGTTAGCAAGTTTACAGAAAATACAATCATCTTTTACCATATGTCCTCCTCAATCCAACCAGTTCTTTTTTCCGTCTTCCGATACAAGATCATGCCCATAACGATCCCCAGAAACAGCCCTGCCACGTGAGCCGTATTGTTCACTCCGCTGCTGGTAAAACCATGATAAAGAGAAAACGCCGCCAGGATCACCATCTGTCTGGAACTTAAATCCTCCAGCCGCCCTTTGTTTACTGCCACTGCGTAAACCAAGCCTCCGATCACTCCGAACACAGCTCCCGAAGCGCCTGCTGACACCGCATAATCTTCCCGTGTAATATTCACCCAAAAAGATGCCGCATTAGCTCCGATCCCGCATACCAGATAAAAAACGGCATACTTCACTTTTCCCAGAGCCCGCTCCAGATTGTCGCCCAGAACAAACAGGATCAGCATATTGTTGGCCAGGTGTTCCACGCCAAAATGCATAAAAACAGATGTCAAAAGCCGCCAGTACTCGTTTGCGTACAGGATAGCCGGTTCAAACATGGCTCCATGATCGATCATAAACCTGGCATCCTCCGTGGATCCCTGTGTCTCCAGATACAGAAAGCACAGTATGTTGGCGACTATGATAGCAAACGTTACATAAGCGGTTTTCCGGTATCTCTCTTGTCCCATCGCTGTCTCCCTTAGAACTTATGTAACCTCATTCTACCATAGCAGTCCGGTTTTGTTAAGCAGTTATTTTAGCCGGAACTTTAAATCCGCAACTCCAACCTCATCTCCCGGCTGGATCAGAGCGGTGCCGTTGGCATCTAAAAGCCGTCCGTTTACGAAAGTTCCGTTGGTGGAGTTTAAATCCGTCACCTGATATCCTGCTTCCGTCTCGTCTATGCGGACATGGAGCCGGCTGACCGTACTTTTTTCAATCACATGGTCACAAAGCCCTTCCTGCTTTCCGATGATAAACGGATAATATGATAACACAATATCCGGTTCTCCATCCTGGCTTATGAGGCTCCTGACAATTTTTTCTTCACTTTGGCCCCACAGCAGTACCGTATGCATCTCCTCATTGGAAGGGTCTGCCGGCAATGATATCTCTTCCTCCTTCGGTTCCTCCGGTTCTTCAAATATCATCTGCCACCGGCCTGCCTGGGCTGATACTTTTGATTGGGGATTTTGATCGCTGAACAATGGATTCAATCCTGATGTTTTACTAGATGTCTCTCTAAAAGATGTCTGTTCTTCGGTTAAGGTGTTCCCGCAGGACAATTGACTGCAAGATGAGGGACCATAAGATACCGGGGAGGAGTCTTTCTCTGGATGCTTTCCCCTTGCAGCAAGCCATTTCCAGCAGCCCAGGATACTTCCCAGCACCAGAACAAGGATCCCGGCCGCCGCCAATCCGGCTGCATAGGGCATTAATCCGTATCTTCCCGAAAAAAAGCGGATAACGGCTGCCAGCAAGATCATGACCGTTCCCGGCAAAAAATAAAGGTATCCCGGACGTTCCTCTGCCCCTGCTTCTGGACCGCGTCCCGACGGATAGTCCCCAAAGTCCCTGATCCGTTGATGTTTTGCCGCCTGCCAAGACCCGGTTTCTGCCTTTTCCGGCTTTTTCCCATCGTTATCCCATGGATTCGTATTTTCCGTCCCTATTGTCTCACACCTCTCCTCTTTGTTTCGATACTCCATATTTGGATAGTTTTCTTTCATCAGCCATCTTAAAAGATTGTCCAATCCGTAGTTTTCTTTCAGGCTTTCGCGGTACAGACCATAGATCAACACAACGGCCTCCTTATCTTCGTGGTCCGTATTGCCCAGAAGGTACTGCAAAAACTGACTGAACTCTTCCGGGAAGTTCCCCTTTTTCCCAGGCAGCAGACAAAGAAACGGCTGATATTCCTCCGGCTCCACATAGATGTAATCCGGGTCAAGAAGGATCTGTTCCTCTGACAGGAGATAATCTTCCATTTTGGTCAAAGTCCGGGCAATACCCAGGATCAGCCCCCGAAGCTGTACCGCAGTTATGGCTTTTTTCTCCAATAGTCTGCTCAACGGCTGTTTTGAAGTGATCTCATAGCAAAACCTGCAGCACTTATCCGACTTTTTTATCCGGAATCTTAACAATCCGTCTATGGTATTGCCTATCATCATCCTGGCTTCATAGCCCTGCTCCCGGCTCTCCTCCACCTGGATCATCAGATAATTCTGCCGCATTTCCCTTAGGTATTCCACTTCCATTTCTTGCTCACTCTCCCTTCCCCTCCTGTGAAACTCCTCTTTTCTCAAAAACGGTTAGTTTTCTTAAAACTTCCTCCGGTTCATAAAGTCCGGAAATAATCTCCTTTTTCCATGAACCTGTATCCAAGTACCCCTCCACCTGCGCCTGGTTCCTTTTCGCCTGCCCATGGGGCAGGATCTTCTCTGGCCAATTCTCTTCCGTAAAACGAAGCTGTTCCACCGCCCGATGGAGCTCCATAACCTCTGCAGTCATTTTGCACCGGCCATACGCTGTTCGTATGAAAACAGCAAGAGACAAAATGACCATAGCCATTATATAGGAAGCTTCCACCGTCATACTGGCAGAAAGCCTGCCAACCTTTACAGCTTTCCCCATGGACTTTAATTTTAAGAAAACACGGACAGCCATTGAAACCCCTCCCCTGACACCACTAACCAGGCTCCCATGGGCCACATACAGGCCAGAAACGGAAGCGTCGCGCTTTTGGTATTCCTTCCGTGCCAGATCCCGCACAGGACAATCCCTGCGCTCCAGCACCAGCTAAGAGACAGACTTCCAGCCAGCAAAAACCAGATCTCTTCCGCGCTAAGATACCAGGCGCTTGCCGCCAAAAACCAGCCGTCCCCCATGCCTATGGCTCCCCTTGTGGCCCGGCTCAAAAGCAGGAGTCCAAGCCCTGCAGGCAATCCCCGGATGTGGCCTGCCATCCCTGTTGACAGGGCATACAAGATGCCTGCGCCGCCGCATACTGCCAAAACCCTGCATGATACCACCCTCTCCTTTATGTCTGAAACCGCTGCAGCCGTCAGACACAGCAACCAGAACCACCGCATATTTTCTCCTCCCCTTCCCCTATAGGGTCTTTCATTTTGTTCCTGAACAGTAGGAACAGGCTCCCAGATATTCTACTTCTGACTTTATAGCTGTCCTGACATAAGAACTGATAGCCGAACAGGAAGACCTGGTATGGTAATGTTCCCCTGACGGCATGATGTAGACCGTCCCCGCCGGTTCATGGCCGCATCTTGCGCATGGACCGTACCTCCTTCCGTCCTGGCTCCTTTTCTCCTCAATATCCGCTATATCCACTGCCGTCAGATCATTGTACAGATAATGACAGGTGCGGTCTATGTGGTAACGGGTGCTGTTTTTCCCCACATATACCACAGCATTGTCCTGATAGTTCCCTGCCTCGCTGCCATCCTGCTGCCCATCCCGACCTACCCAGGCCCTGCGAAAGCTCCGGTTGGTCAGCTTCATCGCCCTGCGCCCCAGGACGGAAAACGGCATGGACAGCTCATAATCCACCATCAGATCAATGGTTTCCCCGTCTTTCAAAAGGTTAGACCTGGCCAGCGACACCCCTTTAACAGGCAGCCCCTTTAATTTTGTCCTCATAGTCAGCTCCGCGTACCCATAGGCAGCCGCAGGGCCGAAAACCGTTTCTTCATCCATATACTTTGATACATAGGCAGTCTGTCCTATCTGCTCACTGACATACTCCGCTGCTGCCTGGACCTGTCTGTGGGTATCCATCACCTGAAATAGCGTTAGGAAAACGGCACCTGCATACAGATACAGCGGCAGCGCCAGGGCCGCCTCCAGCGTCAGGCTTGCGGAGGCGAAAAAGGATGCCTTTTTTATTTGTTTTTTGATTAAAAGGATTCGTACTTGGAGAGTCACGCTTCGTTTTTTCGAATGATTGAGATATGAATATAAAAAAGGCACCCTTCTCCACCTCCGCTTCTATCATTAATATGCTTTTTCCCCTGATGCTTTCAAAGGATACCCTGTTTGTCCGCGGACAAGGTTTTCCACAATAGGCAGCGCAAAAAACATATGCTTTCCACATGCGTTTCCACAGATATCCACACGGTACGCGCAATCCATTACGCGAAACCCCGGCTGTTCCCGCCGGATATTCATCTGCATTACATCCAGCATCCTCATATGCTTGACCTGGGGATCCTGTTTTAAAAGCATAAGCTTTAAGTACTGTTGGTAGGTAAATCCTCTCCCCGCACCTTCCTGCCCTCCTTCTGCCGCGTCCGCCATCTGTCCCCGCCCCATATCCAGGATGTTGTCAAGCGATGTGACCCAGTCACTTTTCTTCTTCCACAGCGGCACCTTCCCGCCGGCCATCAGTGTCCTCAGATCCTGGATCGCCTCGCCCATGGCCCAAATCCCCATAATGACGCAGGCTACGATCTTAACAAGCGGCGCAAGGCCGGTAACCCCCGTGATCACAGCCGCCAGCGCCTCTGCCTGCTGCCTCTTGTCCGCATCGGATAAAATGTGGATCAAGTTCATCCCCTCCCGGATGGCAAACAGCTGTGTCACCGTCTTTTCCAGATTTTCCCTGTCCGTCCCGCATCCCTGCAAAACATACTCCAGTTCATACTGTACCTGGCGCTTGTCCTTGCTTAGGGCATCCGTAAAAAACAGACCGCAGTATTCATTAATCAGAACCCGCTCCGCCAGATGATTACCTGCCGTTTTTTCCTGCCCTCCCTGGGCTGGCGCCGTCTCTTTTGACGGAAACTCTTCGTTTGGCAGGACTGCCCCGGAGACGGCAGTTTTAGCAGGCATGACCAGCTCCACCAGACTTCCCTCTGCCAGCCTTCTCACCTGATCCAAAAGCCCCTGCTTTTCTTTGTCACCGGCAGAAACATTTTGCGCCGTATCAAACCTTCTGTATCCGCTTCTCCAGTGGTCTGCGGCATCTCTTAAGGACACCGTCTCCTCATCTTCCTCCTGACAGTCTAACGCATCCAGCACCATCTGCTCCGTCTCATCCAAAAGATTCCTGTTGTGTTCGGTCTGTTCTTCCCACCTGGCAAACGCTTTCCGCCTCTCGCCGTCCTGTGCCAGATAGGCATCATAGGGATTCCACTGCTGTCTGAACAGTTCTTCCCTGTTATCCTGCAGATCAGTGGTTACATCATCCATTACTGACAGGGACTGCTGCTGCCTCTTTAGCAGGGTTTCGGCCTGCTTTTCATACTGCCTCATGAGCCCGGAATACTTTTTCGCTGTCTGCCTGCAGCTTCTGGCGGCTCTGAAAAATCCGTTTTCGTCATCGTCCAAAAGAGCCTCTTCCATATCCCTGCTTAAGCGTTCCTGTTCCTGGATATTGTCTATAAGCCGTTCTACTGCCTTCTCCAGCTTTCTCGCTTCCTTTTCCTGACCGTCGTAGATGCCTGACAGCGTATGGACGCTGGCCGCCTCTGTTACATCTTTAAGAAACTGCTCTCCATCCTCCGGCTCCATAAAAAGCTGAAACGCCCCTCCCAGCCTCATAAAACTTAAGACCTCCTCTGCCAGAAAAGCGCCCTGCTCATCACTGATATTGACCAGCCTGGTCACATCCACAGATTCCAGCTTCATAGGATACCAGTTGTCCACGGACAGATATCTGTTGATGCTGTTTTCCAGATCCCGGATGATCTCCTCCTCTGCTTTGTATTCCAAGGCAAAGATCCGGTACTCTTCCCACAGACGGCGGTGATACCCGCTAAACAGCGTATCCAGCGCCCCCTGGGCGGCCACCTGGAAGTAATACCTGGAACCGGCCGTTCTGGCCGATTCCAGCATCACGCACAAAAGCGCCCATGTACAAAGCAGACACATACTTAAAAATACGGTGATCTGTCCGCTTTTTTTCATCAGTACACCTCTTTGGTCTGTTTCTCTATTTCCTTGAAAATCCCGTCCAGCAGTTTGGTGATCTGCTTCTTAAAAATGATCACCAAACCGACCAGCACTACCAGGATCAGCACTACTTCAATAACTCCGATGCCGTCCTCCTCTGTCAAAAACGCCATCCATTCTTCCTGCCTCATAAATTCCCTCCATTTCTACTGCACTGCCAGCAGCGCAGGCACCATGATGATGACCATTACCACGATCAGCATCAAAAACAGCGGTATCAAAAGCCGTGTTCCTGCCTCCTCACCCAGACGCCTTGCTGCGTGCTTTTGCTCTTCCCACGCGGCGCTCATCTCCTGTTCCAGCAGCTGCTGCAGATTTTTCGTCCCTGTTCTTCGGTTTTGCTCCAAAAGACTGCTTAATTTCATGTAGGGCTGCAATCCGCACCGCCTTCCAAAGGCTTCCATAGCCTTTCCCTCCGGTTCTCCATACCGGATCTGGCGCAAAGTCTGCGCCATCTCCTCATAAGCGGGCCTGATGCGGCCTTTATGGCTTTCTTTTCTCCTCTCGTAGTTTTCTACGATACACTCCCATGCTTTCCTCACCGTAAGTCCTGCCCCTATGTACACCATAAGCTGATACACCACATCAGCGTAATCCAGCGCCAGCATTTGGGTTCTCTGTTTTCGTTTGTTCTCCTTCTCTGCCTTTTCCTGCCAATACAGCAGCACCGCCAGAAGCGCACCCAGGGCCGGAAGCATCCGGTAATCCGAAGTTTGGGCGTCCCGGTAGCGCAGCGCTTTTTTGTTGTACTCTGTTGGAAGCATGACCCGGCTGGAGGACGGATCCTCCCTGTCCGACCTTTGTATCAGCTCCTTAAGTTCCTGAACCGTCTTTTCCTTATGATCTTTAAACGGCGGACAGACACGCAGTTCAATCTTACCCTCCTTCTTGTATCTGCCGTCTGTCAGTGTAACAAACATGACTGCCGGTATTCCCTCTTCCCCTATCTTTTGGGCCGTGATCTGACCGTAGGAATCCAAGATCTCCGGATCCTCGCTGCGCCACACAGCCGCTATCCCGGTTCCTTCAAAAGAAGTCACAAGGTTCAGATCCGCGCGAACCTGATCCAAAGACGGATTTTCCCCCAAAATCTGTTGAGGCAGACGGCCAAGCAGCTCCTCCATCACTTCCATCGCCTTATCCTTTTCATATTGCATAGGCGAGATCTCCACGGTACACGGCAGTGGTCCTTCGTCTGCCCCGTCCACGATGAGATCATACCGTTTGCTGTCCTCCCCGTAGGAGCCCCGCTCCAGATATCCTTGGCTTAAAGGATTGTCCCTGTACTCTCCATACATGGCTATCCCAAAAAGCATAAGACTCCCCAAAACACAAATGATCTGCTTTTTCCATCTTCCCGCCCACGTTCTTACCATAGCCCGCCTTACCCAATCCGGATATCCAGGATCTTTTTGGACAAAAAGCAGGATAAGAGATACAGGGCAAGACATCCTGTCATAATGAGCCTGCCAAAAATCGTCTCATACATCACTCCAAAAAAACCGGGAGACGTGGCGTCTATATAGAAGATCATCAGAAACGGGATGACCATCATCACCTTCTGTTCAAATTGGACCGACGCGGACATGGTGCGGATCTCCTCCTTTACCTGATCTTTGTCTTCCATAATAGAGACGGTATGGCAGATCACCGGCGTCAGCTGTCCTCCGCTGCGTTTCGCGATCTGAAAGATGTGGGCAAAACGCTCCGCGTCCTCCAATCCGCTTCGCTGGGCAAATTCCTGGATCACCTGCTCTACGGAGCGGTTCATGGCCATCTGCTCCCTCATATACACAAACTCCCGCACGATCATCTCCTCCGGTCCGTAAAGCATCTCCAGCTCCCCGCACCCTGTCACAATGGCGTTTTCCGCCGAGTACCCTGCGTGGAGCGAACCCGCAAGGATACGGATCGCCTCTTTAAACTGCTGTTCCAGACACAGCAGCCGCCTCTTCTGCCAGGACTGTTCATAGATACGCAGATAACCCATGGCCGGGATCAGCAGGATCACAAATGCCGCCATACTGCGGTAAAACCCGTAAGCCGCCGCTGCCGCCATAAAAACAGCCTGACACAATCCTGCCATTCGGCATCGGACTCCCATAGGGCCGATCAGATTCGCTGTTTTACAGAGTTTCCCCCGCCGTCCGAAGTTTTTCCTGATGCCGAAGTTCCCCCGTTTTTTGGAGGCTTCCCAATACAGGCTTTTCCCGTTCTTTTCCGTCCCCCACATCTTCATGGTTCTGCTCCTCCCGAAATTCATAAAGCGGGTGGAGACGGATCCCTCCTTTCTCATAACCGTCCACCTCCGTAATCCACAATACTTTTCTGCTCCTGTCCCGCAGCCGCCCTAAATGGATCAAAATATCCAGCGCCGAGGCAATCTGGCTCCGGATGGCGTCCAGCGGCAGATCCGCTCCCATGAGCACCATGGTCTCCAGCCTGGCAAGCATGTCCGCCGGACTGTTGCCGTGGCCGGTGCTAAGCCCTCCGTCATGGCCCGTATTAAAACTATTTAAAAGCTCCAGGGCTTCCTTTCCCCGGACCTCTCCCACCACGATCCTGTCAGGATTCATCCGCAATGACGCCCGTATCAGATCTCCGATGGTAATGGCTCCCTCCCCCTGAGGATTGGCTGTGCGGGTTTCCAGGCGTATCAGATTCTTTACCTGCTGGATCTGCAGTTCAGCCGAATCTTCGATGGTGATAACCCGCTCCTCTTTGGGGATGTAGGCGGAAAGCGCGTTTAAAAAAGTGGTCTTACCGGAGTTTGTCCCTCCGCTGATAAAGATGTTGTAGCCGGATCTTACCAGCTTTTCCAAAAACTCCGCCGCCTGACTGCTTATGGTCTTACATTCAATGAGCATGTCCATGGTGATCTGCCTGGGAAACTTTCGGATGGTCACCGCAGGCCCGTCCAGGGATACGGGCGGCAGCACCACATGGACCCTGGAACCATCCGCCAGGCGCGCGTCCGCTATGGGGCAGGCCACATTTACCGTCCTATTGACCCGGCTTACCATCTGCTGGATCATATCCTCCAGCTGCTCCTGGGAATCAAACTCCTGATCCCAAAGCTCCATGGTCCCCTTCCGCTCCAAAAAGATGCGGCCCGGTCCGTTTATCATCACCTCCGTGATCTCCGGGTCGTCCAAAAGCTGCTGCAGAATATCCAGCTTGCGGAAGGAGTTAAACAACCCGGCCCGCAGTTCGATCCGCTCTTTCAGAGGAAGGTACGCTTCCTCCCCTTTCTGTAAGATCAGCCGGTCAATGATCTCATACAGTTCCTCATCGCTGGTCTCCCTGCTGCCGTTCACCTCCTCCCTGACCATGCGCCTTAACTCCTCCCGTATGCCCTTGGGATCCCTTGTCCCGGCTCCTCTTGTTTTTGTCATTTCCACGGCACTCCTTTCAGCAGTTTCCTTACATAATCGCCCAGTTCGCCCCAAAGAAGCTGCTCCATATACGTGTCCTTTCTTCCAAAGCTGCTGTGATACGGCAGCTTCACCCGCATAATGCGCTGTCGCAGCGCTTCCTGATGGGATACGTTTAAATACGCCTCAAATGCTTCTATCTTGGCGGAAGAAACGCCGTCCTCCTTCACCGGCATATAAATGACGTCGCACTGCTCCAGCATGGGGATCACATTGCATATCACCTGCCCAAGATCTAAGATGACATATTCATACCCGCAGTCCGCCCCAAGCCGTTCCACCAGTCTTTTGGCCTCTTCTCCTGTCAGCTGCTCCAGATCCTCCGGGTATTTTACCGGAGGTATGTAGTCCATGCCTTTCCAGTTATACACAATGCTTTTCAGCCTCATAACGCTGAAGCTGTCCTGCCGGAAAAAATACAGCACATCCGACAGATCTCCTTTGCCTTCTCCCTGCAGCAGACTGTCAAACCCGGAAAAAACCTCCAGGCCCACATAAAGCACCTTCCCGTCCCGGGCAAGCTGCTGTCCCATAGTAAGGGCAAGCGATGTTTTCAGGCACCTGGATACCGGGGAGTAGATCCCGATCACTTTCGCCCTCTGCCCTACCGCTACCAGCATAGGCTGGGGCTTTTCACAATAATACGCCATCACCTCCCGTATTACGCTGTCTGTTGACTGGTATTTATAGACACTGGGGAAACTGCCTGTGGAAGACACAATCTCCCCTTCTGCCAAGGTGACCACTGACCTGGCTTTAATCTCTTTCAGCTGATCTTCCGGCACTGCCCTGCTGACAAGAAGGATTTCGATGGTATGCAGTTTCGCGTACTCTTTCAATTTCTCCAGCGACGTAAACGGAACTACCGTAAACGGCACCTTTTCCTTCTGGTTGACCACATCGGCAAACCGTTCGGCGTAACAGGCGTCCACATCCCAGACCGCCATGATTTTTTCCATGATACCTCCTGTACATTCTTATTTACAGCCAGACTCCATCCGTTTTTATCCCTCTGTTTCCATGAATCGGCCCTGTCTCTTTATCACCCCATCAGCCAATCAGCCAATCAGCCAATCAACTAATCAGCTAATCAGCTAATCAGCCAATGCAACACATAGCCTGCCAGCAAACAGGCTGCCATAGGGATGACCGCGTTTTTCCCGTCTCTTGATGCCTGATAATAAGGCACTGCTTCTTTCGTCAGGAATAACCGCCTGATATAGGCGAAAAAAAATGTAAGACGCCGGCGCAGATTCCTGCATACCAGCATTTTCAGAAAAGCCAGAACGGCTCCTATGAAAAATCCGTACAAAATAACGTTTGCTCCTGTTGCAAACCCTAAAAATCCTGCGATCAACGCCATCAGCTTCACATCGCCTGCTCCGATCATGCGAAGCCGAAACAGCGGAAACCAGGCTGCTGTCACGGCCAAAAGCCGTATCCCGTAGCGTATCACAGACCAGGTCCTTTCCTCCGCCGCGGCTCCCCTCCATGTCAGGTACAGACCGCACAGGCATCCGAAAAGACACAGCCAGTTAGGGATCCTCTGCTTGCGGATATCGTACCAGGCCCCCACTGTAAGGATCAACAGCAAAAGTCCTGCATTTATAAAAATAACCACTCCACCTCCTTTTTCCTTTCATCCATCTCTCACGGAAATCTCTGCCCGAACTGGGCGGTACAACGGAAAACTGAATAATCTGATCGAATGAATATCTGTGAATCTTGCTGACTGCCCCTTTATTATGCACGCCTTTAGGAAAAATGTCAATATGTATTTTGTTTTTTCTCTTTCTTTTGTCTATTTTTTATCGCTGTCCGTTGACCATCTGCCGGTAAAATGGTAAAATAGAGTTGATCTCCATGTATAAAAATTCCATTCCGGTAAAATACTGTTTTTATAGGCACTACAGTTTATTCAGGAGATGATGGAATATGAGACATGGAAAAAAATTAGGCGCAGCCCTGACCCGCTTTCGGGAAAGACAGGCCCTTCGGGCGCAGATTGAGCAGACCCGCCACAAGATCGATTCCGTAAGAAATCATTTTGAGCAGGTGGTAGACCCTACGCTTATTGACTGCTATATCTATGAGCTGAATGCCGCGCAGCTGCGGTATCAGTTTCTGCTCCGCAGATTCAAAAATCTGGAAATTGATGCATGAAAGCTGCCGGATGTCACGAAAATCATACCATACATTTCGCGGCATCCGGCAAAGGGGAAAAGGCAGTAAGATTTATGGAGGAGGACAAGAAAGTTATGGCACGCAAGAAAGAACTGGGAACCGGCATCATCACGGAGACAGACCGATATCTCTATGGAGAAGGAACCCACTACAAGATCTACGAGAAATTGGGAGCTCATCCCAAAACTTACCGAAGAAAAGAGGGTATGTATTTCGCCGTCTGGGCGCCTCACGCTCAGGCCGTAAGCGTTGTGGGAGATTTCAATGAGTGGAATCCCGACGCCACTCCCATGGAAGCTTTGGGAACATCCGGCATCTATGAGGTGTTTGTTCCGGGCCTTGGCACCGGCCAGCTTTACAAATATGCCATCACCACGGCCAGCGGCAAGGTGCTGTTTAAGGCCGACCCTTACGCGTTTGAGGCCGAATACCGTCCCGGTACCGCCTCCATCACCGCGGATATCTCCGGCTTTGTGTGGAAAGACGACGTGTGGATGAAAAAGAGAAAGGACACAGACCTTCTTTCCTCGCCCCTTTCCATCTATGAGGTGCATTTAGGTTCCTGGAAGAAGATGAACCGGGAGGAAAAGGACGGATATTACACCTACATAGAAGCAGCCCATGAGCTGGCTGATTATGTAAAAGAGATGGGGTATACCCATGTGGAGCTGATGGGCATTGCGGAACATCCCTTTGACGGGTCCTGGGGCTATCAGGTGACCGGCTATTATGCCCCCACCTCCCGCTACGGCACGGCCAAGGACTTTATGTATTTTGTCAATTACCTCCACAAAAAAGGCATTGGCGTTATCTTAGACTGGGTTCCTGCCCATTTCCCAAGAGACGCCCACGGTCTGGCTGATTTTGACGGCCAGCCTCTGTACGAATACGCGGACACCCGAAAGGGCGAGCACCCCGACTGGGGTACCAAGGTATTTGACTACGAAAAGCACGAGGTTTCCAATTTCCTGATCGCCAACGCCCTCTACTGGATTGAGCAGTACCATATTGACGGTCTTAGAGTGGATGCGGTGGCCTCCATGCTGTACCTGGATTACGGCCGTTCCGGCGGCAACTGGGTCCCCAATAAGTACGGCGAGAATAAGAACCTGGAAGCTATTGAGTTTTTTAAGCATTTGAACAGCATTGTTAACCAGCGCTGCAGCGGAGCCATGGTCATCGCCGAGGAATCTACCGCATGGCCTATGGTCACGGGCACACCGGAGGACGGCGGGCTGGGCTTTCGATTCAAGTGGAATATGGGATGGATGCACGATTTCCTTGAGTATATGAAGCTGGATCCCTATTTCCGCAAATATAACCATAACAAGATGACCTTTGGCATGACCTATGCCACCAGCGAAAATTTTATCCTGGTGCTCTCCCATGACGAAGTGGTCCATTTAAAATGTTCCATGATCAACAAGATGCCCGGCCTCCACGACGACAAATTTGCCAATCTAAAAGTGGGCTACACCTTTATGATGGGCCATCCGGGCAAGAAACTTTTGTTTATGGGGCAGGATTTCGGACAGCTCCACGAGTGGGACGAGAAAGTCTCCCTGGACTGGTATCTGGCCGAGGAACCGCTCCACAAGGATCTGCATGATTATTTTAAGGATCTTCTGCATATTTATAAAAAGTATCCTGCCATGTACAGCTTGGACTACGACTGGGACGGTTTCCAGTGGATCAACGCCAACGACGGCGACCGCAGCATTTTCAGCTTCATCCGCCGCAGCAAGACGGGCAAGCAAAACCTGCTGTTTATCTGCAATTTTACCCCTGTGGCCAGGCCGGACTACCGGGTCGGCGTTCCCAAAAAAGGCAATTATTCCCTGCTTTTGGACCAGACCCACGGTCTGTACAAAACCGGCGATGACAAGGTGACTTACCGCTCCACCAAATCGGAGTGCGACGATCAGCCTTTCTCCTTCGCCTACCCGCTGCCGGCCTACGGAACGGCCATCTTCAAATTCTGACAATCACGATCCGATCCCTGTAAGAAGCTCTTACAGGGATTTTTTACTGTCCCAATATGCATTGACCGCATAAATTTCTTGTTGTATACTGTTTATAATGATCTTTGGAACTATGTGCTCCCGGAGTTTCTTTGTGCGTGATTTTCATCCAGTCTTCCACAAAGGCAGGTGCAAGAACAAATCCCGGAGTGCCTATCTAAAAAAAGGAGGTTCTTCACATGCAGACGATCCTTGTTTGTGATGACGATAAACAGATTGTAGAAGCTATCGATATCTATCTCACTGGCGAAGGCTTTCAGGTCATCAAAGCTTATGACGGCTACGACGCCCTGGAACTTCTGGATACCAACCAGGTAGATCTGATGATCGTGGATGTGATGATGCCCGGCCTGGACGGCATCCGCACCACGCTGAAAGTCCGGGAGACCAGCAGCATCCCCATCATCATCTTGTCCGCCAAGTCCGAGGATAATGACAAGATCCTGGGACTTAACATCGGGGCTGACGACTATATCGCAAAGCCCTTTAACCCGCTGGAACTGGTGGCAAGGGTCAAGTCCCACATCCGCCGCTATACTCAGCTTGGCAACCTTACCCAGCACAGCACGGAAAATGTATATAAGTGCGGCGGTCTTCTGATCCATGACGACAACAAGGAAGTTTTTGTGGACGGAGAGCCCATTAAACTGACCCCTATTGAATACAATATACTCCTTCTTCTTGTGAAAAACGCGGGAAAAGTATTCTCTATTGACGAGATCTACGAGCAGATCTGGAATGAGGAAGCCATCGGAGCCGACAATACGGTGGCCGTACATATCCGCCATATCCGGGAAAAGATCGAGATCAACCCCAGGGAACCCCGCTATCTGAAGGTGGTCTGGGGCGTGGGCTATAAGATTGAAAAACAGTAGGAGCTGCCATGAAAAGAAACGCCTGGCCCATGGGCCTGAAAAAGCAGTTTTCGCTTTTGCTTCACGGATTATTCCTCTGCCTGTTCTTTACCGGTATCTCATTTATCTATTTTAATGAAAATTACGGCCGGGGCTTCAGCTGGCTCCATGAGGAATCCTACGCCGACACCTTGTCCTGTACGGAGCAGCTGGAATCTGACGTGGAGATGATATTTAAGTACGTAAAATACAAAGACCTGTTCGAAACTGACGGAAAACTGGACTACAACAAGGATATGGTCTGCGTCACCTTCAATTCCGGAAAGACTTTGATCTACAATCTAAACGACATGATCCGCCAGGCAAAAAGCTGGGGCTATTATCTGACCGATACCTTTGAAGTGGCAGGCGGGCCTGCGGTACCGGAGCGGGAGACCCGCAACGCTGCCATCCCTCTCATTGAGTGGAAAGCCTATGATCCCAACGCGGCGGAGCACTACACCGAACCCGGCGATGCCTACGCCACCAGGGAGGAACTGTCTTTGGAGGTTCTGGCCATCCTTGGGGAGTATTATCAGATCCAGTATAACTACATGGACCGCCCCTCCAATCTCTACTTTCAGGTTTCCTATATGGATGAGACCGGAGAGCAAAAGCTTTACACCAATGCCAGCGAATACCCTTTGGAGGATATGAAGAACCTGGGACGGTATCTGTATCTGTCCGGAGATTCGATCTTGATCGATACCAATTTAAAGCACATTCCCAACAACATCACCTCCGAGCTGGAAAATTATAATCTTTACGGAAATAATGACTACTACATCATGCTGGCTCTTGATACCAGATATCCTCACACGGACCCCTATTCCGTTGCCCACAACGCCTATACGAAGGTACGGGTCAACTACATTACCGGGCTGATCTTTTTTGCTATCGGAGCCATGGGGCTTCTGTTCACTTTAGGGCAGCTGATCTATCTGGCCGGTTATCAGTCCTCGGACCGCATTGCTGTGACCTTAAATTATTTTGATCGGATCCCTGTGGAGTGCAGTCTGCTCATGACGTTTTTCGCCCTGTACGCCTTCGGCAGTTTCCGGGAAACTATAGGCGCCCGCCTGGCCCGGCTCCTTGTGAACCAAAACCATCAGGATTATTTTCTCACCTTAATGGAGATTGCAGCTTTTTACCTGATCTGTCTGGGGGAGGGGTTCAGCCTGCTGCGGCAATACAAAGCCTGCTCTCTGTGGCATGACAGCCTTGCAGGCCACTTTTGGCGGTGGTCCGTGGCCGCGCTCAACAACACGACCTTTCCCTTGCGGCTGACTGCCTGCTTTTTGGGATACTTAGGGATCAATGGAGCATTGCTCTATACCATTTTTTACATGTACAAAAACAGGACCCTTTTATCTGTCCCCTACCTGTACATAATCCCTCTCATAGTCCTGGCCGGCTTTCAGCTATGGACCTTTCTTCTGCTCTACCGCGCGGCCGGGGAGACAGAAAAGATCTCTTTTGGCATCTTTAAAATGTCCGAGGGGGAGACCGGATACAAAATCGACACCACAGGATTCTCCGGAAAAGCCGCAAACCTGTCTCAGATGCTCAATAATCTGGGCGACGGTTTGGACACGGCGCTGCAGGAAAAGGTAAAAAGCGAGCGTCTGAAAGCGGATTTGATCACCAATGTGTCCCACGATATCAAGACGCCCCTTACGTCCATTATCAACTATGTGGACCTGTTAAAGCGGGAAAAGATCCAAAATGAAAAAATACAGAGTTACCTGGATGTCCTCGAACAGAAGGCCCACCGCCTTAAGAATCTGACCGAGGATCTGGTGGAGGCTTCCAAAGCCAGTTCCGGCAACCTGAAACTGGATATCGCCAACATTGACCTGGTGGAGCTGATCCACCAGACCAACGGGGAGTTTGAGGAAAAGTACCAGATACGTCATCTTGAGCTGGTGTCCAAACTGCCTTCCAAGGCCATTCTCATCGCCGCTGACGGCCGGCGGCTGTGGCGGGTCCTGGAAAATCTGTACAACAACGCTTTTAAGTATGCCATGGAAAACAGCCGTATCTATGTGGATGTGATCCAGAGGGAAGATCACGTGTATTTCACCATCAAAAACGTTTCCGCCAATCCTCTCAACATCAACGCCGACGAGCTGACCGAGCGTTTTGTCCGGGGAGATGTGGCCCGCACATCGGAGGGCAGCGGTCTTGGCCTGTCCATCGCCAAAGACCTGACCCATCTTTTAGGCGGAGTGTTTGAGATCTATATTGACGGGGATCTTTTTAAAGCCCAGATCGGTTTTCCTGTCCTAGTATAACCCGTTTAAAATAACCTTCCGTTTCGCAAGGATACTTTCCCGATAGCACAGAGGGAAAATGCTCAACGTAGCCCCACTACGCCTCCGCTTTTCCCTCTGCACTCTTGGAAAAGTATCCTTGCCGAAACAGAAAGGTATTTAAAACGGGTTATACTAGAGCGTGTTTGAAAATTGCTTTCCGTCAGATGTGGGGCCCAGTTTGTGGAAGATTGGGCCCGAATGAGGGAGGCGTAGTGGGCTGCGTTGACCGAATGAGGGCCAAATATGCCGCAAAGTGGGGCGTGTATCTGATGGGAATGAATTTTCAAACACGCTCTAGATCAGCAAAAAAACAGCGCCCTCCAGCGCTGTTTTTTGTATGCCTTTTTCTACATCTGCTCTAACAGGTTCACCATCTCAATGGCAGACAGAGCGCAGTCGTATCCCTTGTTGCCGGCCTTGCTTCCTGCCCTGGCTATGGCCTGCTCAATATTTTCGGTGGTGATAACTCCAAACAGCACCGGCACTCCTGTGGACAGCCCTACGGAAGCCACGCCTTTTGACACTTCATTGCAGACATAATCGTAGTGGGTAGTATCTCCCCGAATCACGGCTCCTACGCAGATTACGGCGTCATATTTGCCGGACTTTGCCATTTTAGCCGCTGTGACGGGGATCTCAAATGCCCCTGGGACCCAAGCTGCCGTGATATTCTCTTCCTCCACGCCATGGCGCACCAGACCGTCTACGGCGCCGCCCAGCAGTTTGTTGACAATGATCTCATTAAATCTGGACGCCACAATGCCTACTTTCATCCCCTGGGGGGCTACTACTTTTCCTTCTAATACATGGATCTCTTTCATCTTCTTTTCCTCACTTTTCTGGATTTTATTTTTTATCTGCAGCGGTATTACACGCAGATCTTTTGGAAAATATGTCCCATCTTCTCCTGCTTCGTCTTCATATAGAAGGCGTCATATTTTTGAGGAGCGATCTCGATGGGAACGCGCTCCTTGATCGTCAGGCCGAAATCCCCAAGGCCATAAACTTTTTCCGGATTGTTGGTCAAAAGGCGCAGTGACTTTACTCCCAGATCCGACAAAATCTGCGCTCCTACCCAATATTCTCTCAGATCCGGGGCAAATCCCAGGCGGATATTGGCTTCTACCGTATCCATTCCCTGCTCCTGCAGCTCATAGGCTTTCAGCTTGTTGATAAGGCCGATCCCACGGCCTTCCTGGCGCATATACAGGACAATGCCGCGCCCCTCCTTCTCCACCATCTCCATGGCTGTCTGAAGCTGATTGCCGCAGTCGCACCGCAGGGAGCCAAAGGTATCTCCTGTCAGACACTCGGAATGTACCCGGCACAAAACATTTTTCCCGTCACCGATCTCCCCTTTTACCAAAGCCACGTGATGTTCTCCTGTGATATCATTGATATATCCGTAAATCCGAAAATGTCCGTACTGGGTAGGCATATCTGCGCAAGCCTCGCGCACCACATGCTTTTCATGGATGCGGCAATAGTTCTGCAGATCTTTGATGGTAATAAACTTCAGTCCGTGTTCCTTTGCCATCTTCCACAGATTAGGCGTCCGCATCATCGTCCCGTCATTCTCCATGATCTCACAGCATACGCCGCATTCTTTCAGCCCGGCCAGACGCATCAGATCCACAGTGGCCTCCGTATGTCCGCCCCTGACAAGCACGCCCCCTGGTTTGGCAATCAGAGGAAATACGTGGCCCGGCCTGCGCAGATCCTCCGGCTTTGTAGTTTCGTCCACGCATTTCATCATGGTGTAGGAGCGCTCGGCCGCCGAGATCCCGGTGGTGGTGTCCCCATGGTCAATGGATACCGTAAACGCCGTATGGTGGTTGTCCGTGTTTTCTGCCACCATAGGCGGAAGTCCCAGCCTGGCCCCGATCCCCGCGCTCATAGGCGTGCAGATAAGCCCTTTTCCGTTGCATGCCATAAAGTTGATATTATCCTGTGTGGCAAATTCTGCCGCGCAGATCAGATCCCCCTCATTTTCCCTGTCCGGGTCATCTGTCACCAGGATCATCCGCCCTGCCCGCAGCTCTTCAAGAGCCTCCTCAATGGTGTTATATTCTGTATTCATGGTCTCTCTCCCTTCCTGTCTTTTTTGATCTACAGATACTCTTTTAAAAATTCCATGGTCAAGCCGCCCGTCTCTTCTTCTGGTACCTCAGGCATTTTCTGCTGCATCAGACGCTGAATATACTTTCCAACGATATCATTTTCCAGATTTACCACATGGCCCGGATGCCTTTTCAACAGCGTGGTCTCTTCCCCTGTGTGGGGGATTATGGATACCTGAAAAAAGTCTTTTCCCACCTGGGCCACCGTAAGACTGACTCCGTCGATGCAGACAGACCCTTTTTCTATGATCAGATACAAAATCTCCGGTTTTGTTTCAACCGTAAGCCACACGGCGTTTTCTTCTTTTTTGAGACTTTTTATAGTCCCTGTTCCGTCGATATGGCCCGAAACCAGATGGCCTCCAAATCTGCCGTCTGCCGCCATGGCCCGCTCCAGATTTACCTGTTCTCCCGGCCCCAGCCGGCCAAGATTGCTCCTTCTTACAGTCTCTGCCATAATGTCTGCTGTAAATCCGTCTTTTTCTATGGATATAACCGTCAGACAGACCCCGTTTACTGCAATGCTGTCCCCAAGTTTTGTTCCCTCCAGCACTTTTGACGCAAAAACGGAAATCTTTCCCGAGCGCCCTGCAAGGTGTACAAAACGTATCGTTCCAACCTCTTCTATAATTCCGGTAAACATATTTTCTCCTCCCTCCAACCGCTTTCTTGATCCCCCTGGTACATAGCTTTACCAGTCTTCTACCCGATATTCCATCAGCACGTCTTCTCCTATGGGGGATATTTTCTCAAGTTTAAGGAAGACCGCCTGTCTGGGAGTCTCTGCTCCGATGCCTGCCACCGGACTTTTCGCTCCTGCGCCGCCAAATATCTTGGGCGCCATAAATACTTTCACTTCTTTCACGATCCCGGCCCTTAAAGCGCTGTCATTAAGCTCTGCCCCTCCTTCCAGGAGGATGCTGTCGATCCCCTGACCGCCCAGATAATCCATAAGTTTTTTCAGATCCACTTTTCTGTTGCCATCCGGCAGCGAGACTACCTGGATCCCCAGCTGTTCCATCCTGTCTATCTTTTCTCTGGCATATGCTTTTTCAACACCGCAGGCAACTATGGTTTTGTATTCCCTGGCTGTCTGGCAGATCTTGCTGTTAATGGGGATCCGAAGGCTGCTGTCGCAGATGATGCGCGCCGGGCTTTTCTTTCCTTCTACCCTGACATTAAGCATTGGGTCATCTGCCAGCACCGTGCCGATGCCTGCCATGATTCCCATGTACTCATGACGCATCTTTTGGACAAACTCTCTGGCCGCCTCCCCGGTGATCCACCGGGACGCTCCCGTCTTGGTGGCGATCTTTCCGTCTGCGGTCATGGCATACTTCATGATCACATAGGGCGTCCGGTTGACGATATAGTGGAAAAACACGGGGTTCAGCCTGTCGCATGCTTCTTTCATAAAGTCCTCTTCCACCGTGATCCCTGCCTGGCGGAGTATTTGGACGCCTTTTCCCGCCACCTCCGGGTTAGGGTCCCGGGAACCAATGATCACTTTTCCAATCTTCTGCTCCAATATGGCCTGGGTACACGGCGGTGTTCTCCCGTAATGACAGCATGGCTCCAGAGTGACATACAAATGAGCCCCCTGGGCGCTTTCGGTCAGGGAAGCGATGGCGTTCCGCTCTGCATGAAGCCCCCCGCATCTGGCATGATACCCTTCGCCGATGATCTTCCCGTCTTTTACAATGACCGCTCCTACCATGGGGTTCGGATTTACCCATCCCCGGCCTTTTTCGGCCAATTCAATGGCTCTCCTCATATATTGGCTTTCCGGCATTGTTCCATCCTTTCCGGAAGTTCAGGCTTTGCCCAAGCTCCCATAAAAAAATCCCTGCTGGATCTTTCCTCAGGGATTTTTCGTGATACAAGATGAACGTTTCAGACTCTGTAAACAAAAAACTCTGAAATAGGAATATCCTATCTCAGAGCATCTGTCTGTCTTATGGTCTGCAGCCACTGATATCGTAACCATCTTCTCTCATCCAGACTATACTGTCGGCCCCGGAATCTCACCGGATCATGCCTTACGGCTTGCGGGCTTTACCGCCGGTAGGGACTTGCACCCTGCCCTGAAGATCTATTCACTTTCTGTTTGGGATTATAACGCATTTCGGCCTATAATTCAAGTATATTTTTTAATAACCTCTTGACCTGTTTATCCAAAGATCCTCCACCCGCAGATAAAGCTGTTCCTCCACCAGGAACCTAACGATCTGTGGACCACCCTGCCGTTGCTGGAAGACGCGTCAATAACGGTCCCTCCTCCTGCAACGATCCCCACATGGCCGCTGACCACAATGATATCGCCTGCCTGCAGATTGTTAAAGCTGGTGATCTTTGTATATTTTCCTACACTTCTCCAGCCTGATGAGGTAATATAACTCTGCTTTACCCCCGCCTGGTTCAGGCACCAGTAAACAAAACCGGAACAGTCAAAAGAATTGGGTCCTTTGGCTCCCCACACATAGGGACATCCTATTTTGGAGCTTGCAATGGAGATAAGAGTGCCGGCTCCTCCTTTTACGCCCGAACTGCCTCCTGACGACCCGCTGCCGGTCTTTCCTCCGGAACTGCCCGAACCGGAACCTCCTGTGGCTGCGCCGCCGGTGGAACGACGCACATCGCTTCCGGTCAGCTTAGCCATGGTCTGCATCCCCACGGAACCGTCGCTGGACAAGCTGTTATTTCTCTGAAAATTCTTTACTGCAGTCTCCGTCACCTCTCCGTAATATCCCGTCACATGGGAGGAGGAGAGATAACCGTATTTGTTCAGCAGTTCCTGGACTCTCTGCACGCTGTCCCCCTGGTCGCCCAGTGACATGCCGTTCGGCGCGGCATCGGCACTGTTGAGGACAGCTCTTGTGGATGGGCCTAAATATCCGTCTACTACCAGATCGTTTCTTGACTGGAACTGTTTTAAGGCAATGGATGTGTCAAGGCCATAGGCCCCGTCCGGCTCTGTGGTCAGATACCCCAGCGCTTTCAAACGCTCCTGAGCTGCCTGGACCACCTCGCTTCGGTCGCCATACACCAGCATGTTGGGTTTTATCTCATCACTGTACAGAAGGTTAATGGTCTGCCGTCCTACGCGGCCATCCTGCTTAATGCTGTTGACCTCCTGGAGCTTCATCACCGCTTCCTGGGTCTTATCGCCAAAGTTGCCTGTCACCAGATCTTCTGTAGCCAGATAGCCCAGCTCATAGAGACGCACCTGGATCCGCTGTATATCGTCTCCCTGGTCCCCATTTCCCACGGTATAGTATTTGGCATCTGGGTTCATGATCGCTTCCCAGGTAGACGGCCCTACGATACCGTCCTGCACCAGATCGTTTTGCCTCTGGAACGTTTTTACCGCTGCCTGGGTGACCGCCCCATAGTACTCTGTCGGCTCATCATTATCCATAAAGCCCAATTCCATAAGGCGTTCCTGAAGTTTTGCCACGCTCTCGTGCTCCACACCTACCCGGTAGTACTGCGGAGCCGGTTCTGTCTCCGGCACCGGAAGCTCTTTCAATCTTTCATATTCCGGCCCGTCAGGAGTCATCTGACGGATCCCCCATAAGACTTCTTCTTCCTGTGAGGAACTTTCCTCTATTACGATGTTTTTCTCCTCTGTGGACTGTGTAGGCTGATGTACTTGGCCTCGGTATGCAGCGCTGTCGCACCCTGCAAGACTTAACCCTATGAACAGTGCCAGTGTACTTCCCAGTACTGACCGCCAGGATCGCTGAATATCTATCTTCATCAAATCATTTCCTTCCTCTGTCGAATCCTGTCTATTTTATCATATTTTTAAAGTCATGGCCAGGATTTTGTGGAAATGTGGGATTGGATGTAGGATTGTCTCCAGAGGCTTGGTGTTCAGATTAGGTTCCATTATACACACATTTCAGCCGCTTTTCAATGACGGATTCCCAACTTACTATGCCCTTCTCTATCCTAAAATCTCTATTTTCCCCAGTTTTATGGATTTTTTTTGCAAAGAAAAAGAACCATATTTCTATGGTCCTTAAGAAGCTTAGTACACTATTCACAAACCTTTATACTGCTCTGTTAATCTTCAGCCAGCTTTTTAGCAATGGTCTTTATTTCTTCTATTGACAGCCTGGGAACATATTTCTTAATCTCTTCCGGGAAAAATTTCCCGGACTTTAACATATTTATAGCAGTTTCTCTTGCCTCCTTTTCCGTGGCTTCTTTAACAGCCTTTTCGGTGATCTTATTAATCTCCGGTTCCATAATCTCCAATAATGCCTGGCACATACTCGCATCTCCTTTCAGTTCTTCCACAATCTCCTGATTGGCCTGGATACTCACTTCCAGAATCGCATCCGCAAGTTTCCTGTCAAAATCATGAGTTAATCCATCAATCCGTTTGAGCAGGTCTTTTAACTCCTGTTTCTTTAACCTCCCTGACAGGGATTTCAGCCACGTATGCTCTGGCCCGTCTAATTCTTTTGTCACGATAATCTGAGTGGGAAACAGAACTCCGTTCAGCACATAATAGATTCCCGGACAGGGATTCTCCATCCGGATTCCGTTCTCTTTGAAATACCGGAACAGACCGTCGGGCCTTGCTTCCCTTACCATGGATACCGTAATATCGTCCGCTTTCCTTCCATCTACAGTCTCTCCATAGGATTTATACAGGCTGGCATATGCCCCTGCCTTGTAAAACGTGTCAATGTTCAGCTGATCCTCCGGTGATTTGTATTCCATGATATTATGCCCACGGAAGAGACGGCCTATTTCATTCTCTATCTGGACATCTTTCTCTTTCTTAATGACCAGAAGATCGATCTCCAGCGGTTTGGTGTTCAGATTGTATTCTTTTTCGTAAATCAGGTCTTTTCGGTTAGCTGACAATTCCAGATCAATCGCCGCTAAAAAACCCGGATGCCACTGTATTTTTATTTCGCGCTCACTCATGTTTTATTTATCCTTCCATGATTCCATTATACACACATTTCAGCCGCTTTTCAATGACGGATTCCCAACTTACAATGCCATTCTCTATCCTAAAATCTCTATTTCCCCCAGTTTTATGGACTTTTTGCAAAGAAAAAGAACCATATTTCTATGGCAATGTCATTAAGAAAGGAAGAAATCATGATAAAAAAGGGCATTTTTTTACTTAACAGATTTTAGACTGCTTTTAGATTGTTAAGTTATAAGGGGAGTTATGAAATTTTTGTGAAATTATGGGTCAATGGCTTGAAAAAAAGGATTTTATAAGCCATATTTATAGTAACCGTTGTGACGAGCGGTTCGCGTAGAAGTGAGAAGTCAGACATTTCAGACATTTTGGAAGAAGTCATTAAGTTAATAGTTGAAAGTTTAAATATATAGAAGTCAGAAGTACAAATAAGGGTAAGAAGTTAAAAGTACATAATAGTTGCGAACAAGAACGTCAATCATATGCCCAGCATTGGGTTTGTTTTTGGCGTTCTTTTTTCGTCTGGCGGTTGAAAAACCAATAGAAGGAAGAAAGATTATTATGTATATAAAAGAAAAACTCTGCCACGTAATCAATCGTGTAGCAGAGGCATACAGAAAAGAACAGTCCCTTCGAAAAAGTAAACTTTCAATCAGGGATACTATTCAACTGATTATCGGGGCGGAGGGCGGATCCCTTGCCAAAGAACTCCATAGGGCAGGATGTGATGTGTCAGCCTCTGCCCTCTCACAGCGCCGGGCACAGATTCCCGTCAATGTGTTCCGGGATATTTTCATGGAATTCAATGGGGAGTGCGTTGACCGTGAGACATTCCGGGGATTACGGCTTTTGGCAGTAGACGGTACGGCGGTTTCTATCCCACGAAATCCAAAGTCGGACAGCTTTGTGGTGCATTCCGGTGCGCCTAACGGATATAACCAACTACATTTGACGCCGTTGTATGACATACTGAACAAAGTATATCTTGAAGCGGTGATACAGCCAGAACCGCAGAAAGATGAGATAGGCGCATTGATTGAACTTGTTAAGCGTAACACGTTCAAGGAAAAGGCGCTTATTATCGGGGACAGAGGCTTTGAGTCCTATAATCTGTTGGCCCATCTTACGGAAAAGGAAAACCTGGATTTTCTAATCCGCATAAAGAATAGCTATTCCGCAATGAGGGAAGTGGCACGTCTGCCTATGTTGAAACTGGATACAGAGATCCATTTTACCGTCAGCACCACGCAGACGAAAGAGGACAAGCAGAAAAACATATCTTTCTGCAAGTGCCGAAAAAGAGCAAGGAGGGGAGCAAGACACGCCGGGGACGTTGGGATTTTCCCAGCACCTATCCCATGTGTCTGAGGATTGTCCGGTTCCAGTTGGATACTGGTGTGTTTGAGACGATAGCCACCTCTTTGCCAAAGGCATTTACGCTGGGGGATAGAGTCCAGTTTCCGGGATTTAAAATATACGATGGGACTTGTGAATCTGCATGGTAAAAGTGATTGTTTTGCGGAACAAGAATTGTACGCAGCAATGACTATGTTCAACTTCACAAGCCGCATAGCCCGTGAAGCAGTTATACGTCAGCCCAAAGAAGGGATTTATATGTACCATGTAAATTTCAAGATGGCAGCGGCATTGTGCCGGGAATATTTTAGGACGGGAGGTGCAGACTATGAGAAACTATTAGAGGAAATCGGACGTCATACAGTGCCGGTCAGACCAGACAGACAAAACAAACGAAACTTGAAAGCCAAAGGTTTTGCAGGTTTTACATAGCGGGTGTCATCATAACCCAGAGGGGCTGCCGAACTAAAGCGACAACCCCTTCTTTCCTTCTAACTTAATGTCCATACTAATGGGGGACGCATAGAAGCCATATAACATGTTCTATGGATATAACCCCAAATTTTTTTGTTCACAAAGGTCAGGTAATAGAAAGTAAAAAATCAGAATATAACAAGTATGCACTTATGTAGTGGTTTTTAGGGGAAAATCCATAGAAAATTGATAATATCTAAATTTTCATGTCGTATTTTTATTTTATCTACGATAAAAAGGGCGTAATATTCCATAAATCTCCTCTATATTTACAACTGCTATTTATAATAAACAGACCATATTTTCCATGGTTTTCACTACAAAAAGTAGGAGAAACCAAAAATACATTTGGAAAAAGCCATTTCCAATACCAATGGACAGATTTTCAGAAAAAATTCTGGCCCCCTTCTGAACGATTCAGAGAGGGGTGGGAATAAATTATATTCAGAAAATCATGACTATTTTCTGAATATAATTGCTATGATATGCAAAAATAAATATTTTGCTTTTGGAATTATACAAACTATGGTATAGTTATATACAAATTTGCAAAGGAGGATTTATAATGAAAAAAATTGGATTAGGTATTGCAATATTGCTCTTTGCTATTGTAATTTCTCTTTGTTCATCAGGAATGGAACTGTTCTCTATTGGAATTGGGATTGCAGGATTGATTTTTTCAATCATAGGATTTATGGAACGTAAGTAAAATAATTTCCAGTTTGTAGAACTAGGGAATCGGTATTTTCGGGTGAAAAATGATGAAAAAATTATATTTGATAGGCGGTACAATGGGCGTTGGGAAAACGTCTGTAAGCCAATGTATGAAACGAGAATTACCCAATGCGGTATTCCTTGACGGTGACTGGTGTTGGGATGCAGACCCGTTTCTTGTAACGGAAGAAACCAAGGAAATGGTTATTGATAATATTTGTTATCTGCTAAATCGTTTTATTCAGTGTTCGGCTTATGAGAATATTATTTTTTGCTGGGTAATGCATGAACAAAATATCATAGATACGATTCTAAATAAAGTAAAGATTACGGATTGTGTTGTGAAAGTAGTTTCTTTGATGGCAAATGAAGAGACCTTGACCGAACGGATTATGAAGGATGTTGACAGTGGGCGCCGTGGTGCGGATGTACTTGAGAGGAGTATAGCAAGGATT
>Ga0137308_101210_pt1 | contig 28112 bp, 34 predicted proteins | sample Inofrocosms_June_FD_97181 | JGI IMG/M metagenome (GOLD analysis project Ga0137308, IMG submission 97181) | Mouse cecal microbial communities from Vienna, Austria - N-Acetylneuraminic and N-Acetylglucosamine D2O microcosms_June | ecosystem: Host-associated > Mammals > Digestive system > Large...
ATCGTCCACGATGCCGATGGTGAACTGACGGCGGGGAGCGGCAGCGTTCAGCTCCTCATAGACCGCGAACACGCTGGAGGGGGGCGTATCCTTGGAGCCCAGGCCGTAGCGGCCGCCGATGACGGTCACGTCGTTCTTGCCCGCGTTGGCCAGAGCGGAGACCACGTCCAGATACAGAGGCTCGCCCAGTGCGCCGGGCTCCTTAGTGCGGTCGAGGACCGCGATCTTCTTGGCGGTGGCGGGGATGGCCTCGATGAGCTTGTCCGCGGCGAAGGGGCGGTACAGGCGGACCTTCACCAGACCCACCTTCTCGCCGTGGGCGTTCATGTAGTCGATGACCTCCTCGGCCACGTCGCAGATGGAGCCCATGGCGATGATGACGCGGTCCGCGTCGGACGCGCCGTAGTAGTTGAAGAGCTTGTAGTCGGTGCCCAGCTTAGCGTTAATCTTGCCCATGTACTTCTCGACCACTGCGGGCAGCTCGTCGTAGTACTTGTTGCAGGCCTCACGGTGCTGGAAGAAGATGTCGCCGTTCTCGTGGGAGCCGCGGGTGGAGGGGTGCTCGGGGTTCAGGGCGTGCTTGCGGAAGGCCTCGACCGCCTCCATGTCGCACATATCCTTGAGGTCCTCGAAGTCCCAGACCGCCACCTTCTGGATCTCGTGGGAGGTGCGGAAGCCGTCGAAGAAGTTGATGAAGGGCACCTTGCCGCTGATCGCGGCCAGATGGGCCACAGGGGACAGGTCCATGACCTCCTGCACGTTGCCCTCGGCCAGCATGGCGAAGCCGGTCTGGCGGCAGGCCATGACGTCGGAGTGGTCGCCGAAGATGTTCAGCGCGTGGGTGGAGACCGTACGGGCGGAGACGTGGAAGACGGTGGGCAGCTGCTCAGCCGCGATCTTGTACATATTGGGGATCATCAGCAGCAGGCCCTGGCTGGCGGTGTAGGTGCTGGTGAGAGCGCCCGCGCCCAGGGAGCCGTGGACCGCGCCGGCGGCGCCGGCCTCGGACTGCATCTCGACCACCTTCACCTGGGTGCCGAAGATGTTCTTCAGACCGTTGGCGGACCACTGGTCCACCAGGTCGGCCATGGGGCTGGACGGGGTGATGGGGTAGATCGCCGCGACTTCACTGAATGCGTAAGATACGTGAGCCGCGGCATTGTTACCGTCCATGGACTTGAACTTTCTTGCCATAAGTTTTTTGCTCCTCCTGAATATTTGTTACTGCCGTGTATGAATGCAAAGCAGGGTTCTCATACATTGAATAATATAGCACAAAACCCGCCCCGTGTAAATGTCATGTTTGAACCATTTCGTGAAATTTTTCTTTTTTTAGGAAAGGCACAAATCGGGCCCCCATTTTTTGGCAGTTTTAGCAAGTGGAGCGGAGGCTCCGGCGTGGTATAATGGCGGTGAATGCGCGATAGCGCGGTTTCAACGAAGGAGGCGTGCCAATGGACATCGCTGAACTGAATCAGTTCTATTTCCGTTTGCGCATCAAATGCGCGGAGCTGGCACTCGGGCTCCACCACCGGATCTTTCAGGTGGAGTGGGGCTGGTTCAGCGGCCACTATGAAAAGGACGGGGACGGGGAGTACTCCAGGAACGACTACCCCATCCCGGTCATCAGCGTAAAGGGTTACTGCGACATCGAGGTCAACCCGGACTGCGTCACCGTCACCGCCAAGCGGAAGCGGCGGGACGTCCTGGAGGGGGACTTTGAGAAGTCCTTCGCCAAGCTCACGGCGTACCCCTTCGAGGCCTTCGGCGTGGAAGGGTACCTGGACGGCTTCTATCAGCCCGGGATGACCCTGGAGCAGTTCCGGGAGAACGTAAAAAACAGCCGCGAGGCGGAGATCGGCTTCTCCTTCCGCCTCGGCTTCGACGTGACGGGGGAGCAGATCTACGAATTCGCCAAACTGCTTCGCCGGGAACAGTTCTACTACTGACGGCGGCAGAGAAAGGAAGAGAACCATGGTAGTAACGATCCGCTCCCTGGGCCTCCAGGGCATCACGGGGTACGAGGTGTCGGTGGAGTGCGCCCTGTCCGGGGGCCTCCCGGCCTTCGACGTGGTGGGCCTGCCCGACGCGGCGGTGAAGGAGTCCCGGGAGCGGGTCCGCTCGGCGGTGCGCGCCTGCGGGGCCAAGTTCCCCGTCTCCCGCATCACCGTGAACCTGGCCCCCGCCGCCCTGCGGAAGGAGGGCACCGTCTACGACCTGCCCATCCTCCTGGGCCTTCTCGCCGCCCAGGGGGACATCGACCCGCCTCCGGAGACGTCCGCCTTCCTGGGGGAGCTGAGCCTCACCGGGGCCCTGCGGCCCATCACAGGGATGCTCCCCATGGCCATGGCGGCCAGGCGGGCGGGCATCAAGGACCTCTACGTCCCGGCGGAGAACGCCCCGGAGGCCACATTGGCCGAGGGCCTGCGGGTCCACCCGGTGGAGGACGCGGGGGCCCTCCTGGACCACCTGGGGGGGCGGAAAACCATCGCCCCCGCCCCCGCCTGGACCCCCGCCTCCGGCGCGGAGCCGGGGCCGGACTTTTCCGAGGTCATGGGGCAGGAGAACGTCAAGCGGGCGTTGGAGATCGCCGCCGCCGGGGGGCACAACATCCTGCTCATCGGCTCGCCGGGGGCGGGGAAGTCCATGCTGGCCCGCCGCCTGCCCTCCATCCTGCCGGACATGACCCGGCAGGAGGCCCTGGAGGCCACGGAGGTCTGGTCCGTGGCCGGCATGACGGACCGCCATCACCCCCTCCTCCAGCGCCGGCCCTTCCGGAGCCCCCACCACACCGTCTCCGCCGCCGCCCTGGCCGGAGGGGGGAGCGTCCCCAGGCCCGGAGAGATTTCTCTGGCCCACAACGGGGTGCTCTTCCTGGACGAGCTCCCGGAGTTCAACCGGGACGCCCTGGAGGTCCTCCGCCAGCCCATCGAGGACGGGGAGGTGACCATCACCCGCACCGCCGGGACGGTGAAGCTCCCCAGCCGGTTCATGCTGGTGTGCGCCATGAACCCCTGCCGGTGCGGCTGGCGGGGACACCCCTCGGGCCGGTGCACCTGCACGGACCAGATGGTGGAGAAGTACGTCTCCCGCATCTCCGGCCCCCTGCTGGACCGGATGGACCTCCATGTGGAGGTGCCCTCGGTGGAGTTCGACGCCATGCGCCGCCGGGAACAGCCGGAGCCCTCCTCCGCCGTCAAGGCCCGGGTGGACGCGGCCCGCGCACGGCAGGCGGCGCGCTTCGCCGGTTCCGCCGTCTCCTGCAACGCCCATATGCCCCCAGCCCTGGTGGGGCAGTTCTGCGCCCTGGACGATACGGGGGAGAAGCTCCTCCGCTCCGCCTTTGAGCGCATGGGCCTCACCGCCCGCAGCCACGACCGCATTTTGCGGGTGGCCCGGACCATCGCCGACCTGGAGGGGGCGGAGGCCATCGCCCCCGTCCACCTGGCGGAGGCCATCCAGTACCGGAATACGCGGATTTTGCGGTAGCGGAGGTATATTGTGAGGCACTTTTCCTATTTTCTCTTTGAAAACTTCGACCCGGACCGGGAGGCGGCGCACCCCGGCAATCCCCGCCGGATCATCAACGCCCGGGCGGACGGGGTCCTCTCCCGGGTGGCAGACAGCCCGCCCCAGGGGTGTTCTGCCGCCCGGCTTCGAGGCGAATTCGGCGCTGAGGCGGTGGACCGGCTGATCGCCGCCGGGGTCCTCCGGGCGCGGGAGGGGCGGATCGTCTATGACACTCCGGTGTTTCTGGCGGAGGACGCGGCCGCGCTGAGGGCCTTCTCCGCCTCCGCCTCCGCGCCGCTGGCGGACAGGCTCTGGGAGATCCGCGGGGACCTGCTCCGCACTGCGGAGAAAACCGCCAAGGGGTTTGATCCGCGGGTCAGTCTGTACCACATTCTCTGCGGCATGGTCTTTGACGGCTTTTTCTTCGACTGGCTGGGTGAAAGAGGCGGCGTTGCCGTCTCCCGCCCCCATTCGTCGGGGCTGGACTACCTCTCCGTAATCTATGAGGACTGCCCGGAGCTGGAGGGGTTTTCTAACGGCCTGCTGTGCTCCTATAACCGGCTGACCGACGGGCGCACGTCCCTGCAATCCTTTGGCGACGCGGCGGGGGAACGGTTCGACTTTTACCGCTGTTTCCGCCTGCGGGAGAGGGGGCCGCTGGAGGGGCGGTTCGCCCTGGCGGGAGCGCTGCTGGACAGACTGCCGGAGGGGAGGGAGCGGCAGTGCCTCCTGGACGGCGCCCGGGCGCTTCTTCAGGGCGGCGGGTGTCCCAAGGAATGCCTCGACCTTCTGGAGCTCTTTGGATACACCGAAAACGGGCGGATATGCGTCCCGGTGTTCAGCCGTGCAGACGAGCCGGTCATCGCGCGCCTGGCGGCGCTGGTAGAGGAGGCGCTCTATGAGGAGGCCGCCCGCACCCTGCGGGAGGTCCAGGGGCGGTTGGAGATCACCGCCGCGAGGCACGGCGTCCCGGCAGGGGAGACCGCCAACGAGCTCTACCACATCCTCTTCGGCGGGATCAACGAGGAGCTGGTCCGCCGCGGGCTGACCGCCGCCCCGCCGGACAGACCCGGGGAAGGGCGGTATCTGCAATGTATCAAGTGGTGAGGCCAAAAGGAAAAGAACAACCGGACAGTCCGCTGGACTGCCCGGTGTTGTTTTATGCCCGAAGGGCGGCTCCGCTCTTACAGGCGCGGCATGGGCTGGCTGGTGTACTCCAGCACCCGGAGATGGCTGGCCTCGATGGCGCGGTCCAAGCCGCTGTCCTTCTTCCCCATCAAAGCGCCGCTGACAGCGGAAAACAAATTCTGAATGTTACGCATGGAAAATCACTCCTTTTCTACAAAAACACCAATTTTGCGTGAGGTTTTAAGCGTAATTGCAGGTTGGCCTCCAACCAAGAGCGCAGTATACACGCTCTGCCCCCCAAAGTCAAGCGCCAAAGTGACAAATCGTTTTGCCGTCCCGGAGGCGGGACGTTGTGCAGTATCACAAGGCCCGGTCTTCCTCCCCCAGGTCCTCCAGGGCGAGGGCCTCGTACCGCAGGATCATCGGGCACCTGGGGCACCGCTCCTGGAAGCGCCCGATGATCCGCGTGAGGGCGGCGGCACAGCCCTCACGGGACGCGGCGGGCAGGAGCAGGACATACTGGGCGTCGCTGCATCGCGCCGCCGCGTCCCCCCGGCGGAGGGCGGACTGTACGCACTTGCCCAGCTTATCCATATAATTGTTGAGGAGCTTCATGGGCGCGGGGGAGCCGTCCCGCATGGCGGCGGAGAGGACCGCCAGGAACATCCCCCGCTTCTCCCTGGACGCCGCCCGGGCCTCCAGGCGGCAGATGTGGCGGAACACCTCCAGCTCGCAGAGGAAGGCCCCGGTGTCCTCCCCGTCCTCCTGGAGCAGGAAGCGGGCGATGTCCTCCGCCCCGCCGCCCGGACGCTCCCCGCCGGAGCCGGCCGCCTCCCGGTACAGCGCGGAGAGCTCCGCCGGAGGCGCGGCCCCCAGCTCGGTATAGAACACGCTGTACATCCTGTGGTACTGCCGCAGGGCCTCCCGCCGATTCCCCTGCCGGACCAGGGCGCGGATGAGGCGGTGGTGGAAGAACTCCACGTAGCTGTCCACGGCGATGGCCCGGGTGCACAGGGCGGTCACATCCTGCCACCGCTCCCGAGCCTCCAGAAGCTCCACGGCGGAGCGGGCCAGGTTGAGGAACATGGCGTGGTAGTAGTCCGCCAGGGGGGCGGCCCACCGCTCCCCGGCGGAGCGGGCCAGGAAGTCCCCCTTGTAGAGCTCCGCGGCGGCGAGGCAGGTCTCCAGCTTCTCCTCCGGGGGGAGCCAGGGGGCGGCGGCGCGCTGGCAGGCCAGGGCGAACTGGTCCGTGTCCAGCACCATGGGCACGGCGGTGTTCCAGGCGTAGGACCCCCGGCTGACCAGGATCATATCCCGGCTTGCGGGGTGGCCCAGCTCGTCCAGCATGGCCCGCACCCGGTAGACCAGGGTCTTGAGGGCCCCGGAGGGGGGCGCTCCCCCCTCCTCACCGGCGTAGAGGAGCTCGCTGAGCTCCTCCGGGGGCACCTCCCGGTTACGGAAGGTGATCAGATACTCCAGCAGGAGCCAGGGCTTCCTGGTGCGGTACTTCACATCGTCGATGCTCCGCTCCCCGTAGTGCAGGGAACAGCCGCCCAGCATATCGACGCGGAGAATGGGCTCACCCGTCACGTCCAGGTCACATCCTTTCTCATTGCCCAGAGGGCTTTTCCCCATTATGCCACATCCGCTCCGGAAAATCAACGGGGCGCGCCCGGTTTTTTGGACACAGTTTTTTATCCGTGTGACCAAGTGCTTCCCAAAGCCGCCGGAAACGCTGCCGCCGCTCCGCCCCCTTTCCGCCGGAAGGCCCTGGGAACACAGGGAAAAATCCTCTTGACAAAGGGGCGGGCGGGTGCTATACTGGAAATAACACGAGATGGTTTGGGCGGCAGGCTCGGTCACATCCGTGTGACCAGTGCGCATCAAACAAATCTAAGACAAGGAGAGATCACTATGTCACTGAACAGACGCTTTATCAGCTGCCTTCTGGCCCTGACGATGGCGGCGGGCCTGCTGGCCGGATGCGCCGCCGGCGGCGGGACCGCCGCCCCCGCGGAGTCCGACGCCGAGCTGGTGGACCTGGGCCCCCTGCTGGACGAGTCCGTGCCCCTGAGCGGTTCGCCGGCCATCAGCACCGTGCTCAAGCTGTCCCACCCCGGCTCCAGCACCCATCAGAACGGCTCCGCCGTCATCGACTATTCCAACACCCCCGACGGCTACGTCATGGCCGCCTGGACCGCCGGCGGCAGTTCCAAGATCAAGGTCCTCATCAAGGGGCCCAGCGGCGTGCAGTACCAGTATAACCTCCGCACCGACGGCGAATATGAAGCCTTCCCCCTCTCCGACGGCAGCGGCAGCTACACCGTGGGTATCTATCAGAACGTCTCCGGCAACCAGTACGCCCCCATCCTCAGCGGCAATGTCTCCGCCCAGCTCACCGATGAGTTCGCCCCCTTCCTGCGCCCCAACCAGTACGTGAACTTTACCGAGAACAGCAAGGCTGTGGCCAAGGGCGCGGAGCTCTGCCAGGGCATCACCGACAACCTCAAGAAGGTGGAGAAGATCTACGACTACGTGGTCAACAACCTCACCTATGACACCCAGAAGGCCGCGAGCGTCCAGAGCGGCTATCTGCCCAACGTGGACGCGGTGATGGACTCCGGCAAGGGCATCTGCTTCGACTATGCCGCCCTCATGGCCTCCATGCTCCGCAGCCAGGAGGTCCCCTGCAAGCTGGTGGTGGGCTACACCGGCGACGTCTACCACGCCTGGATCAACGTCTGGAGCGAGGAGGACGGCTGGGTGGAAGGCCTCATCTACTTCGACGGCAAGGTCTGGAAGCTCATGGACCCCACCTTCGCCTCCAGCGGCAACCAGAGCAACAAGATCATGGAATATATCGGCAACGGCGCCAACTATAAGGCAAAGTATCTCTACTGATTCGGAGGAAATTGAATATGAAACGACTGAGCGTGCCTGCCCAGTACCTTCCGGTGTTCTGCCGGGAGCTCTATCAGCTGGTCCGGAGCGGCATCCCCATCGCCGAGGGCCTGGCCATGCTGAGGGAAGACGAGACGGACCGGGATACCCGGTCCTGGCTGGACGCGCTGTGTCGGTCAACGGAAGAGGGAACGCCCCTGTCTGCCGCCCTGCGGGAGACAGAGGCTTTTCCCGCGTATATGACCGACATGGTGGCTCTGGCCGAGGAGACCGGCCGGCTGGAGGATACCCTGCTCTCCCTCCAGCGGCACTATGACCGGCAGCTGCGCATGGCGGCGGATATCCGCGGCGCTGTGACCGTGCCGGTGACCCTCTTCGCCGTCATGGTGGCGGTGGTGGTGCTGCTGGTGACCCAGGTGCTGCCGGTGTTTGACCGGGTGTTCGCCCAGCTGGGCGTGCGCATGGGCGCGGTGGCCACGGGGATGATGAACGCCGGGGCCGTGCTGGCCAAGGCGGGCACGGGCCTCGCCGTGGTCCTGGTGCTGATCGCCGCCGCCGCGCTGGTGGTGGCCCTGGCGCCCGCCCTGCGGGAGAAGTTCACGGGCTGGTTCCGGCGCAGCTTCGGGGGCCGGGGCATCCTGGGGCAGATGGCCGTGGCCCGCTTCGCCTCCTCCATGTCCATGGCTGTGGCCAGCGGACTGACCATGGAGGACTCGGTGGAGCTGGCGGCGAAGCTCTGCGGCGGGGCCAGGGAGATCGACGAGAAGACTGCCCGGTGCCACAGCGACATCCAGGACGGCGGCTCCCCCGCCGACGCCCTGGCCAAGAGCGGCCTCTTCACCGGCCGGGACTGCCGCCTTTTGAAGCTGGCGGAGCAGACCGGCTCCCTGCCCGAGACCCTGGAGGACCTGGCGAGCCGCCAGGAGGAGGCGGGACTGCGGAGCATCGACCGGATGGTGGGGGCCATCGAGCCCGCCATCGTGGTCATCACCAGCGCCCTCGCGGGCGTGATATTGCTGAGCGTGATGCTGCCGCTGATGGGCCTTTTGTCCACCATCGGATAAGGGGGCGCTATGAAAAGAAAGTACAGGAGCGCCGCCGGGTGGCTCCCCACGGTGCTGGGGCTGGCCCTTTTTGCCGTAGTGGCGGTCTGGATGGTCTCCGGCGTCCGGGAGGCGGCGGAGGTCTCCGACCGGGAGGGCCTGCGCATGGCCGAACAGGCGGTGCGGCAGGCGTGCGTGAGCTGCTACGCCCTGGAGGGGGCATATCCCGCCACGTACGACGACCTCAAGGAGCAGAGCGGCATCGCCATCGACGAGGTCAAGTACGCGGTGTTCTATGAGATCTTCGCCTCCAACATCATGCCGGAGATCACGGTGGTGGAACGGAGGGCGGCGCCATGAGAAGAAGTTCAGGCGCGGGGACCATGGCGGCGCTGATGCTGACGTGCGTCTTCGGGGCGACATTGCTGTTGAGCCTGGCCACCGGGGCAAGCGTCTACCGCCGTGTGGCGGACCGGGTGGAGCAGAGCGCGGCACAGCGGCTGGGCCTTACATACATCACCGCCAAGATCCACAGCTATGACGAAGCGGGAAAGGTGGTCCCGGCGGTCTACGTGGACCCGTCCGCCCAGGAGGCGGACGCCGTGGTCCTCTATCAGGACATTGAGGGCGTCAGCTATTGGACGATCCTCTATGTCTACGACGGCTGGCTCCGGGAGCTCTTCTGCCAGGAGGGCTGGCCTCTGGGGCCGGAGGTGGGCCTGCCCATCGTGGAGGCCCAGTCCCTGGTGGTGACAGAGCCCGCAGAGGGCCTGCTCCACCTGGTCTACACCCGGGCGGACGGCAGTGTGGACACGGCGGACGTGTACCTGAGAAGCGAGGTGTGATAATATGGACGAACGCATCAAGCCGACAAAGTCCGGCCTCTTTGCCATCGAGCTTCTGATCGCGGTGGGGGTGTTCTCTCTGTGCGCGGCCATCTGCGTGGGGCTCTTCGTCCGCTCGGAGATCATCAGTCAGGACAGCGCGGACCTCAACCAGGCTGTCACCGCCGCCCGCAGCGCGTCGGAGTGCTTCAAGGCCGCGGGCGGGGACTTGCAGCGCACGGCGGAGCTCACCGGGGGCGAGGTGTCGAACGGCGTCCTCTTCCTGGAGTTTGACGGGGATTGGCAGAAGCTCCCCGCCGGTGAGCCCGGGACCTTTGAGCTGACGATGACCCTCCAGACGGCGGAGAGCGATTCCTATTCCAGCGCCCTGCTGGATGTCAAACGCTGGACCCGCTCTGAAACAGAGACGGTGGGGGAGAGCTTCCTCGCCTGGGAGGTTGCCGCATTGGAGGTGGTCTCATGAAACGAAGCGGAGGCGTATCCGGCGCGGTGAGCCTGGTGATGATCTTCTGCGTGCTGTGCCTGGCGGTGTTCGCGGTGCTGACCCTCTCCACGGCCGTGCGGGAGCAGGGTCTGGCGGAGCTCACCGCCCAGCGTGCGCGGGAGTACTACGAGGCGGATGCGGAGGCGGTGGCGGCCCTGGTGGCCATCGCCGAGGGCCGGGAGACTGCCGCAGATGTGACATACCTGACCACGGCGGAGGGCACCCAGGTAGAGTTCGGCATCGACGCGGGCGGGACCCAGACGCTGATGGTCAGCGCGCTGTTCACGGATGACGGGTGCCATATCCTCAGCTGGAAGACGGAGTATACCGCCGACTGGGAGATGGATACAACGATCACGCTGTGGGACGGCTGAGCAGGCGCTAGAGGTTCCGGCGCGTAGCGCAAAATAAAAGTTTCGCCGGCCTTTTCAAAGGCCGTGGGTCCAGGGCAAAGCCCTGGTGGGTTTGGGCGAAGCCCAACATTCATTCGTAATATAATTGGAGAGTAGCATAGATATTATGGACAGTATTCAAACCTATTTACAGCGGGCCGTGGAGGAAAAGGCGTCGGACCTGTTCCTGGTAGCGGGCAAAGAGGTCTCCATGAAGAAGGAGGGGGCCATCGTCCCCGTCCGGGAGGGCCGGGTGATGCCGGAGGAGGCGGAGGCCATGGTCCGGGAGCTCTATGAGCTGGCGCACCGGCCCATAGACCGCTACCTGGACACCGGGGACGACGATTTCTCCGTGTCCATCGTCAATCTGGCCCGCTTCCGGGTGAACACCTACCGCCAGCGGGGCTCCATGTCCGCCGTGATCCGGGTGGTCAGCTTCGGCATCCCCAACTGGAAGGATATGGACATCCCCGAGGAGGTTATGAAAATCGCCAGCCTGAGCCGGGGCATGGTCCTGGTCACGGGTCCCGCCGGGGGGGGCAAGTCCACCACTCTGGCCTGTGTGGTGGACGCGGTCAACTGCAGCCGCAACGCCCATATCATCACCATTGAGGACCCCATCGAGTACCTCCACCGCAACCAGAAGAGCATCATCAGCCAGCGGGAGCTGGCCATGGATACGGACAGCTACGTCACCGCCCTGCGGGCGAGCCTGCGGCAGGCGCCGGACGTGATCCTCCTGGGGGAGATGCGGGACCTGGACACCATCCAGACCGCCATGACTGCCGCTGAGACCGGGCATCTGGTCATCTCCACCCTCCATACGGTGGGGGCGGTGAACACGATCGACCGGATCATTGACGTCTTCCCCCCCAACCAGCAGCAGCAGATCCGCATCCAGCTGGCCCAGGTGCTCAAGACGGTCATCTCCCAGCAGCTGCTGCCCACTATCAGCGGCGGGCTGGTGCCGGCGTTCGAGATCATGCACCTGAACAACGCCGTGCGCACCTTGGTCCGGGACAGCCGCATCCATCAGATCGATTCCGTTATCCAGACCTCCGCTGCGGAGGGCATGATCGGCATGGATGAGTCCATCGCCCGGCTCCACAAGGCGGGGCGCATCTCTACGGAGACCGCCCTTCACGCCGCGATGAATCCCGACCAGTTGCAGAGGAAGCTGCGGTAATTTTATATTTCAGAAAAAGCGTCCGGCGGGGCCAAACTCCCGCCGGACGCTTTTTCCTATTCCTGCTGGAGCAGTGCCGCCGACAAACACAAAATCTCTTTCGCGCACTGGTCCAGATCGTTTGACAGACGCTGGAAACATGCCCTGCTGGTCTCCGCTGTCTCCTCCCTTCCTTCCGCATCAAAGGCGCATTCGTAGGCCATCAGAGCTGTCAGAAGAAACAAACTTTCGCCAAGGAAATTGTAGTTTTCACTAAGCTCTGCGAGAATTTTGTCCTTATTTTTCATGGATGCTTTCTCCTTTTTGTGTTCTTATTTAAATATATACTCAAATAGAAGAATTGTCAACAATGAATATTTCCATTAAAGTATGTAACCAAGGGGTGATATTATGGGAAAAACAATTCGACTCGCGTTAGATGAACTTTTGAAACGAGAAAACATCACCAGATACGAATTGTCAAAAAGGACCAAAATCGGGTATCCAGTTGTTGATAAGTACTATAAAAACAAGGTTGTCCGCTATGACAGTGAGACGATCCGCAGAATCTGCCTCGCCCTCGACTGCACCCCCGGCGACCTCATCCGTCTGGTGGAGACGGAAGAATAGAGCAAGTCCCTGGAGCGCCATACTCCAGGGACTTGCTCTATGTCTCCTCCTGATGGAACCACTCAAACACCGCCTTGGCGGTGGATTTCGGAACCGCCTGCTCCAGCTCCTGAAGGGACGCCTCCTTGATGGCCTTCACGCTCCGGAAGTGCTTGAGCAGGGCGCTGCGCCGCGCCTCCCCCACGCCGGGGATGGCGTCCAGGGTGGAGCCCCGGACGGATTTCCCGTGGCTCTGCCGGTTGAAGGTGATGGCGAAGCGGTGGGTCTCCTCCTGGATGCGGCCGATGAGGGCGAAAACGGACTGGTAGTTCTGGATGCCGATCTCCCGGCCCTCGGGGGTGACCAGGGCCCGGGTGCGGTGGCGGTCGTCCTTGACCATGCCGAAGATGGGGATGGCCGCGCCGAAGCGGGACACCACCCGCTGGGCCACTTTCGCGTGCTGTTCGCCGCCGTCGATGAGCATCACGTCCGGCAGGGGCATGAACTTCTTGTCCTGCTCCATATAGCGGGTCATGCGGCGGGTGAGGACCTCCTCCATGGAGCGGTAGTCGTCGGGGTGTCCCTCCAGCTCCTTGATGCGGAAGCGGCGGTAGCAGTCCTTTGCGGGCCTGGAGCCGTGGAAGACCACCATGGAGGCCACGATGTCCTCCCCTCCGGTGTTGGAGATGTCGTAGGACTCCATCCTCTCCGGCGGGGCAGGGAGGCCCGTCAGCTTCGCGAGGAGCTCCAGAGTGCGGTCGGAGCGCTCCTGGCTGGTGGTCTGGCGCTCGGCCTCCTCCCGGGCGTTGTCCGCGGCCATTTGGAGCACCTGTGCCCGCTCCCCCCGCTGGGGGACGCGGATGACCACCTTGTGCCCCGCTTTCTCGGTCAGGAGCTGCCCCAGGACCTCCTGGTCCTCGATGGCCGTGGGGATGCAGATTTCCCTGGGCAGGACCCGGCGCTCGCCGTAGTACTGGAGGAGCAGGGCGGAGAGAATTTCCCCCTCGTCCTCCAGGACGGAGGCGGCGAAGAGCTCGGCCTCCCGTCCGGTGAGCTGCCCCTCCTCGTAGTGGAGCACCGCGAAACAGCACTTGGCCTCCAGGTAGAGGCCCCAGATGTCGGTGTCCGCGCAGACGGCGGCGATGACCTTCTGCCGCTTGCCCAGGATCTTGATGGCCTCGATGCGGTCCCGGAGGGCGGCGGCCTCCTCGAAGCGCAGGTCCTCTGCGGCCCGCTGCATCTCCTCCTCCAGCTGGCCGGTCACCAGGCGCACCCTGCCCTCCAGGAGCTGCACCGCGAGGTCCATGCGGCGGTTGTACTCCTCCGCCGTCATCTCCGCCCGGCAGAAGCCGTCGCACCGGCCCATGTGGTGGTTCAGGCAGGGCCGCTCCTTCCCGATATCCCGTGGGAAGGTCTTGCTGCAGGTGGGCAGGTGGAGGGCCCGGCGGATGGCGTCCAGGGCGGAGCGGGTCTCCATGCGGCCGCCATAGGGGCCGTAGTACTTGGCGCCGTCATTGGCGGGGCGGCTGACGATGGAGAATTTCGGGTACGCCTCCCGGCTCAGGCGCACGAAGGGGTAGGCCTTGTCGTCCTTGAGCAGGATGTTGTAATGGGGCATGTACTGCTTGATGAGGGCGTTTTCCAGCACCAGGGCCTCGAACTCGCTGCCGACGATGATGGTGTCGAAGTGGTGGACCTGGCCGACCATGGTGTGGGTCTTCCAGTCGTGGCCCCGCCCGGCCTGGAAGTACTGGCTCACCCGGTTTTTCAGCTTCTTGGCCTTGCCCACGTAGATAACCGTGCCCTCCTTGTTGTGCATCAGGTACACCCCCGGGGCCAGGGGGAGGGAATTGGCTTTTTCCAGGAGCTCTTCTTTTGTCATGGGCGGTCCTCCGGTGCAAGCAGGCCCGCGATGTTTCCCCAGGCGATCTGCGTGATCTCAGCGTCCGAAAAGTCCATCTGGTCCAGGATATCGAAGTAGGCGTCATACTCCCCGTCGGGGAAGTCGGTGGCGAAGATCAGCCGCTCCGGCCCGAAGGCGCGCAGGATGCGGTTGACCTGTTCGATGCCGTAGAGCCCCGCCAGCTTGGGCAGGATATACGACATATCCACCCAGGTGCACCCGGTGAGAGCGTCCTGCCACTTCATGCCGCCCAGGTGGGCGGTGATGACCTCCAGGTCCGGGAAGACCTGGATCATCCGGTTGATCTTATCCGGTGCGCAGTTGTCGTGGAACCCCAGGCGGCAGGGGTTGGAGTGGAACATCACGGGCACGCCCAGCTCCGCCGCCTTCCGGAGCACTGGCACCAGGCGCAGGTCGTCGGCGTCCATGTGCAGGTTGGTGGGGTGGAGCTTCAGGCCGGAGAGCCCGTATTCCTCCACCGCCTCCTCCAGGATATAGGGTGTCTGCTCGATGAAATAGGCCCCGCTGGCGGTCACATCGGCAAAGGCCCGGAAGCGGTCCGGGTGCTCCCGCACCAGGCCGCCCAGGAAGCGGTTGGTCTCCCCCGGGTCCTGGAAGTACAGGTATTGGTCGTTGGCGGGCACCAGCAGGGCCCGCTCGATGCCGTACTGGTCCATCCGGCGCAGGCAGTCCTCCGCGCCGCACCGGGACCAGGGGGCGTCCGGCCCCTCGTCCGCGAGGAACTGCGCCGTGCGCTCGCCGGGCAGGACGTGGACGTGGGCGTCAAATTTTTTGCAGGTCCTCCAGCTCATGGGCGATCCTCCTTCTGTCTGTCAAAAAACAGAAAAAGACTGCTCCGTTACCGAAACAGTCTTTCATCCTTTCATCCGTCAAAGAACCGGGGACTTACTCGCCGAAGTCTCCGGAACGGACCAGCTCGGCAAGGGCCTCCACGGCCTCCTTCTCATCGGAGCCGTCGGCGATCAAGGTGATGGTAGTCCCCTTGACGATCCCCAGGGACAGCACGCCCAGAAGACTCTTGGCATTGACCCGGCGCTCGTCCTTCTCTACCCAGATGCCGCTCTTGAACTCGTTGGCCTTACGGATGAAGTAGGTGGCAGGCCGTGCGTGCAGGCCTACCTCGTTGTTGATGGTAACTTCCTGAGTATACATAAACCTATCTCCTCTTCATATCTCGATCTGCACGGAATGGTACGCAGCTGGGAATGTACTTAGTATGTTAGCAAATTTCTTTTTTCCCGTCAAGGGGATATTCAACAAAATTGTCTCCATATTCCAAAGATTTCGAGACAGCTTTGTTGGATATTTTGTAAAAAGAAGCCCTTTTCCAAACATATGTCGCTGGAAAAGCCCTCAATTATGGAAAGTATCCCCGAAAAAGCGGACTTTTATACATTTTCTCGGGGGCGGGGCCGATTCCCGGACCCCACCCCATATTTTATGAAAAATCAGGCGCGCTGGTGCCTCCTCACTGCCGGAGCTCCACCACCGTGACACCGTCCTCCCCCTCGCCGTAGCGTCCCAGGCGGAAGCTCTTTACCGCCCGGTGGTGCTTGAGCTGCTGGTGGACCGCCTTGCGCAGGGCGCCGGTACCCTTGCCGTGGATGATGGTGACCACGTTGAGCTTGCCCATGAGGGCGTTGTCCAGGAACTGGTCCACCTGCAGGTCCGCCTCGTCGGTCATGAGGCCCCGGATGTCCAGCTCGTTCACTGCGGCCCGGGCTCCGGCCAGGCGGATGTGGGTGGTGACCTGCCGCTGGGCCTCCTTCTTCTCCCGGACCTCCGCCTCCTCGATGAGGCGCACGTCCGACGCCTTCACGGTCAGCTTCATGTTCCCTGTCTCCATTTGCAGCCGGTCGCCCACAATGCCGGTGACCACGCCCTGCCGCTTGGTGCCCGCCAGCTCCACCAGGTCCCCCTCCCGGATGGGGCGGCTGGGGGCGGGCACGGGCTCCCGGACGTCGTCCTGGAAGCGGAGCTTCTCCTCCGCGCTCTTGAGCTGTCCCCGGATGGCGGCCCGGGCGTCGTTGACGGCCTGCCAGCTGGCGGCCTTCTCCTGCTCCTTGCGCAGGCGGTCCAGCTCCTCGAAGATGGCGTCCGCCTGGGCCCGGGCCTCCCGGACGATGCGCCGGGCCTCGGCCTCGCCCCGGGTGCGGGCGTTGTCCTTGGCCCGCTCCATCTGCTCCCGGAACTCCCGGGCCTTCCTGGCGTCCGTCTCTCGCTGGGAGCGCAGGCGCTCCGCCTCGGTCTGGTCCTTCTCCAGGCGCTGGCGCTTCTCCTCCAGCTGGGTGAGCACGTCCTCGAAGCGGATGGACTCGCTGTCCATCTGGGCCTTGGCGGTCTCAATGACCATGGGGTCCAGGCCCAGCCGCTGGGAGATGGCGAAGGCGTTGGACTTGCCGGGGATGCCGGTGAGGAGCTTGTAGGTGGGCCGCAGGGTCTCCACGTCGAACTCACAGCTTGCGTTCTCCACCCCCGCCGTGGTCATGGCGAAGGTCTTGAGCTCCGCGTAGTGGGTGGTGGCGGCGATCTTGCCGCCCCGCTCCCGGACGTGCTGGATGATGGCGATGGCCAATGCTGCGCCCTCCACAGGGTCCGTGCCCGCGCCCAGCTCGTCGAAGAGGATGAGGCTGTGCTCGTCCGCCTCCTCCAGGATCTTCACGATGGTCACCATGTGGGAGGAGAAGGTGGAAAGGCTCTGCTCGATGCTCTGCTCGTCTCCGATGTCCGCCAGGACCCGGTCGAAGACGCTGACCGCGCTGCGGTCGTCCGCCGGGATGTGGAGCCCGCACTGGGCCATGAGGGTGAGAAGGCCCAGGGTCTTGAGGCTCACGGTCTTGCCGCCGGTGTTGGGGCCGGTGATGACCAGGGTGTCAAAGGTCTGCCCCAGCTCGATGGTGATGGGCACCGCCTTGCCGCTGTCCAGCAGGGGGTGCCGGGCGTGGCGGAGGCTGACGCCGCCGCTGCGCCGGATCTCCGGCCGGGTGGCGTTCATCCTGTAGCTGAGCTGTCCCCGGGCGAAGATGAGGTCCAGGCGCACCAGGTTCTCGTAGTCGCTGAGGATGTCCCGCTGACATCCCGCAGCCTGGGCGGAGAGCTCCCGCAGGATGCGCTCGATCTCCTTTTTCTCCTTGGCCTCCAGCTCCTTGAGCTCGTTGTTGGCCTGGACCACGCCCATGGGTTCCACGAAGACGGTGGCCCCGCTGGAGCTCACGTCGTGGACCAGCCCTGGGAGGCTGGAGCGGAACTCCGCCTTCACCGGCACCACGAACCGCCCGTCCCGCTGGGTGATGATGGTTTCCTGGAGCACCTTGCTGTAGCTCTGGGAGGAGATGATCTTTTGCAGGATCTGACGGCCCTTGGCGGCGGCGTTGCGCTTGTGGCGGCGGATGTCGGCCAATTCGGGGCTTGCGTTGTCGGCAATCTCGTCCTCGTCCAATATGGCGGTGGTGATCCGCTCCTCCAGGTAGTGGTTGCCCCGCAGGGCGTAGAAGAAGTGGTCGATGGCCGTGGGCTCGCCCTCGCTGAAGTACTCCCGCACCCGCCGCGCACAGCGGAGCACCCCCGCGATGTCCAGCAGCTCCCGGGTGTTCAGCGCGCCGCCCCGGTCCGCCCGGTAGAGGCTCTCCCCCACCGGCTTGATGCCGGAGAAGGCCGGGGAGCCTTTCACGCCGATCATGGCCCGGGCCGCGTCCGTCTCGTCCTGGAGGCGTTTTACGAAGTCGATGTCCGTCTCCGGCACGATGGCCAGGGCCTTCTCCCGGGCCTCGGCGCTGTTGGTCTGATCCGCCAGCATCCGCAGCACCGCCGGCAGCTCCAGCGTTCGTATTGATTTGTCAAATAATTCGCTCATGCTCTGTTCTCCTTTGATGCGTACCTTCTCTTTTCTTTTGTGTACAAAAGAAAAGAGAAGCAGAAAAGAAAAAACTTTTTGTCCGCGAAACTTCGTTTCGCTCCTGTCATACGTGAAAGCACAACACCTGGGCCGGACTGCCGTCCTTGTACGGCTGATCTCCGGTCACAGCCTCCACCGGGCCGGAGGCCGCTTTCTCCGCCGCTCTGCGCCAGAATGCCGCACTGCCAAGGTTCTTGGGGTGGTACCCGATCTGCCAGTGCCCCGGGTAGCGGGCGAAGACCTCCGCCATCGCCGCCGAGCCAACGCCCCGCCTCCGGTAGGGGTAGGCCACGAAGAACTCCGCCACCGACCAGTCCACGGGCCGGTCCCGGCGTTCCGCGTGCCGGTAGAGGAGGACGAACCCCGCCAGCCTGCCCTCCACGCGGATGAAGTACGCCGCACGATCCGCCTCCGTCCAGTAGTTGTCCAGGTAATCGTACCCGAAAAGGCCCTCCTCGTTGAAGGCCAGCAGTTCGTACTGTGAAAACTCGTAGAGATATTTTTCCAGAAGGTTCCCCAGGATATGCCGTTCCTCCCGGGGGACCGGATGTAGTGTAGTGTGCATGGGTGTCGACCTCCTTGCTAAGTGAAAAAGGGCCGCATCTCTGCGGCCCATAGGCTGGTCCTTTGGCAGGCGTCCCATGCTCCTGCATCTCTCGGGTCACCCCTGTCGTTACCATCGGCGTGTGGTCGGGACGAAATCTACCACCTCAAAGGACCAGTTTATCCTACTCTTATTATAGCCGCTTTATCCCTCTTTGTAAAGGATTTTTTTGTTGCGCAACAGCCTTAGCCACTCTTTCTCCCGTATCCGCATAAACGTAGAACGGAATTTTTATGATCCGGATGATCTGCCGCAGTGGCCAGCCGGAGCGCCAGCCGCAGATGGTCCCCCTGCGCTTCCAGTTCTTTCAGGACCACCGCAGTGTTTGGCCGTTCATCGGCAATGATGTACGAGGGATGTTCTACAACATCCCGCAGATATCCGGCATACCGCTCAAGCTCCCCCGGATGCCGCTCCTGGATATGCCTGATCCGCTCCTCGGTGATGATGACCTCATCAGTCCGGATGTCCGGCGAAACCACACGGTATTTTTCGACATCGATTTTTCCAACTGTATACACGGCTCACCTCACGCCCCGTCCGGATTCTCCTCCTCCAGCACCCAGGGGAGCCAAAAATCGGTATCCATCTGGAAGAGCGGCCTGGGGAAGTCCTCCGCCGGGAGGCTGTGATCGCCGGTAAAAGCCGCCTCGAACTTCTCCGCCGCCTGGACCCACTCGCTGAACCGCTGTCCCTCCGGCGGCGTACCGCCCTCCAGGATGGTCCCGCAGATGTGGTACCACGCGCCGCCGTGAGCCTCCTCCCGGGCGCCGGGGTAGGAGCAGACCTCCTCCGGCTTGGCCGGGTCCAGCCCCAGGGCGTCAAAGAGCTCCTTCGCCTCCCGCGGCAGATGCCGCACCGCCTGGACGAAGTTCCTGCACCCGGCACAGGGGCACTCATAGGGCGGCTGGGCGGCATAATAGGCCCGGGTCCGCGCCGCGTCCACCGACAGCCGGTATCCGCCGAGGGTGATCTCCCGAAGCTCGTGTTCCATCTATCCCACCAGTCCTTTGTAAAAATCCAGCGTCTTGAACCCCCGCTCCAGCACGGCGTGGACGTAGGCCTCCGCCGCGTCCGCGAGCTTTTTCAGGTCCTCCTGGGGCACTTTGAAGCTGTAGAGGCGCTTGGCCTCCCCGTAGAGCACCCGCCGCAGGGCGGCGAGGGATGCGTCCGAGAGGGGCATGGAGAGCCCCCCCATGCCCTTTCCGCACCCCTTGCACCGCACCACGCCCTCCCGGATGTCCAGCAGGGGGGCCTCCGGGGCGGTCCTCCCGCAGTAGGCGCAGGCGTCCGCCAGGGGCGCGAAGCCGATGACGCTCATCAGCTTGAGCTCGAAGGCGGCTTTCACCAGCTCCGGCGGCTTTTTCAGCTCCCCCAGGGCGTACAGGGCGTTGAGGAGCAGGGAGAGGACCTCCCCGTTCTCCACGTCCTCCAGGGCCACCGCCTCTGTCAGCTCCGCAAAGTAGCTTGCGAGGCTCAGCAGGACGATGTCCCGGCGCACCCCCTCGAAGAGGGCGATGGTCGCCCCCTCGCCGAGGTACTGCCACCCCCGGCTCTCGCTGATGGTCAGCTCCGAGTACGCCAAAAGCTGGGTGCAGGCTGTCACCCGGCTCTTCCGGCCTCTCGCCCCCTTGGCGATGACGGTCAGCTTCCCCGCCGCGGTGAGTACAGTGAGGATTTTGTCGCTTTCCTTGGTGTCCGTGCTCCGCAGGACGATGCCTCTTATAACGGTCCGTTCTCCAGCCATACGCGCCTCTCTATGTAGGCGGCGGGTCCTACCGCCGCCGGTCCTGTTTGTCCCCGGGCTCCCGGTCCTTCCGCTTGCGCAGGAGGTATGCCTCCGGCAGGCCGGTGTTCCAGAACAGGTCCCAATAGCCGTCTTCCATCTCTCTGCCCTCCCGGTTCTATGGTGGGCAGGGAACTTGTCGGATATGCGTGGAAAGTTGTGTCAGAGGTATTTCACCATAAACAGGAAATCCTCGTAGGTGCCGTCCCGGTACTTCATCGTATGGGGCATGGTCCCCATGACCTGGAAGCCCAGTTTCTTGTACAGCCCGACGGCGGGCGCGTTGGTGGACACCACCTCCAGCTCCATCTGCTCATACCCGGCGGCTTTGGCGGCGTCCAAGACTTCCCCCAGAAGCGCCGTCCCGATGCCGAGGCCCCAGGAGGCGCGGCAGACCGAGACCGCCGCCGCACATCGGTGCAGCGTCCGGTTCCGCTTGCCCGCGGGGCCAAAGTTGCAGGTCCCGGCCAGCTTCCCTTCTACGAACGCCAGCAGGACGAGGCTCCGGTCCGCCTCGCAGTTTGCCCGGAGGATTTCCCGCTCCCGCTCCACTGTGGTGGTGATCTCCCCCGGCTCCAGCACCAGATTGGTGGTCTCTCCGGCGACGGTCCTCATGAGCTCCAGCAGAGCTTCCGCGTCGGCCTCCTCCGCCCGGCGGATGAGGCAGGTTTTCCCGTTTTTCAGTGTGACAGTTTTGCTTTTATATTCCATAACGTATTCTCCGTTTCTCCGTTACAGGCGCTTCGTCATCAGGAGGAAGTCCGCATAGGTGCCATCCTGATACCTTAGCGCCTGGGGCATGGTCCCAATGACCTCGAAGCCCAGCTTCTTGTACAACCCGATCGCCGGGGCGTTGGTAGACACCGCTTCCAGCTCCGCCCGTTCGTACCCGGCGGCTTTGGCGGCGGCCAGAATCTCGCTCAGCAGCGCCGTCCCGACGCCCATGCCGCAGAACTTCTGGTACAGGGCGATCCCCACAGCGCATCGGTGCCGCACGCGGAGACTGTCCTCCACCGGATTGAAGGCGCAGTTGCCCGCGTGCTGCCCGTCCACGAAGGCGAGGAGGTTCAGTACGTTCTCCTCCTCGTTCTTTTCCCGGATGAGCGCCCGCTGCTCCTCCACAGTCAGGTCGTCCTCGCTGGGCTCCCGGGTCAGGTTGCGGGTCTCTGCGGCGGTTGTTTTCCAGTGCTCGATCAAGAGTTCCGCGTCCTGCTCCTCACCGCGGCGGATGAGGCAGGTTTTCCCGTTTTTCAGGGTGACGGTTTTGCTGATGTACTCCATATAGTTCTCCTTAGAGTGTCCTTGCCATCAGGAGGAAATCCGCATAGGTCCCATCCTGATATTTCAGCGCCCGGGGCATGGTCCCCACGTCCTCGAACCCCAGCTTTCTGTACAGCCCGACAGCGGGAGCGTTGGTGGACACAACCTCCAGCTCTGCCTGCTCGTATCCGGCAGCTTTGGCGGCGGTCAGGATTTCGCGCAGCAGCGCTGTCCCGATGCCCATACCGCAAAACTTCTGGTAGAGGGTGATATCCACACTGCACCGATGCAGTACACGGCTCTGGACGCCGCTCCCGTATACGATAGCCACGCCCGCAAACTCCCCATCCATCTCCGCCATGAGACGCAGGCGCTTGGACGAGGCGTTCCAGCGCTGGATGCGCTCCGCCTGCTCCTCCACGGTCAGGCCGATGTCCTCCGGGCCCACCACCAGATAGGGGGTCTCGCCGCTGGTCTCCTTCTGGTAGCGCAGGACCCGCTCCGCGTCTGCCGCCTCCGGACGCCGGATCACGCAGGTCTTCCCATTTTTCAGGGAAACCGTCTTTTCTGTATAATCCACGGTTTTTCTCCTTTTTGTATTAGAGCATCTTCACCATCAGATGGGCGTCCGCATAGGTGCCGTCCTTGTAGCGGAGGTCCCGGGGCCGGGTGCCGTAGACCTCGAACCCCAGCTTTTTGTAGAGCCCCATAGCGGGCGCGTTGCCGGCGATGACCTCCAGCTCCGCCTGCTGGTAGCCGCACTCCTTGGCGATTTTCAGCAGCTCAGTGAGCATCAGCGTCCCCAGGCCCTGCCCGCAGAACTCCTGGTACAGCGCGATGCCGATATCGCACCGGTGGAGGACCCTCAGCTTGTCACCGTGGGAGTTTATGGCGCAGTTGCCCGCATAGCGGCCCTCCACGAAGGCCAGGAGCATAAGGTCCCGCTCCGCCTCGTTCTTCCTGCGGATGAACTGGACCTCGTCCTCCACGGTGAGGGTCTGCTCCTCCGGCTCCCGCAGGAGGAAGCGGCTCTCGGCGGCGGTGGCCTGGAGGTAGGCGATGAGGGCTTCCGCGTCGCGCTCCTCCGCGCTGCGCAGGACCACTTTCCTGCCGTCTTGGAGTGAAAACGTCTTTTCTTGATAGATCATGGTATTTTCTCCCTTCTCTCTACTGCTCGTCATACCCGAAGGAGCGGATATAGTTCAAATTGTCCCGCCAGTTCTCCTTGACCTTCACCCAGGTCTGCATATAGACCTTCGCGCCCATAAAGCGCTCGATGTCCTCCCGGGCGTGGGAGCTGATCTTTTTGAGCGTGGCGCCGTTCTTGCCGATGATGATGCCCTTGTGGCTGGCCTTTTCGCAGTAAATGGTCACGTCCAGGTCAATGATTCCGCTGTCCCGTTCGGAGAACTTCGTCACTTCGATGGCGGTGCCGTGGGGGACCTCCTTGTCCAGGTTCCGAAGAAGCTTCTCCCGCACGATTTCCGCCACTACCTGCCGCTCCGGCTGGTCGGTGGTCATCCCGTCGGGGAAGAGCTGGGGGCCCGGGGCGGCGTACTTCTCCAGCTGGGTCATGAGCTCCTCCAGGCCGTCCTTCTCCTGGGCGGAGATGGGGATGATGGCGTCGAAGTCATAAGCGGCGCTGTAGGCGGCCATGACCTCCAGGAGCTGGGCCTTTTCGACGGTGTCGATCTTGTTGATGACCAGCACGGCGGGGAGGCGCTCCTCCCGGATGCGGTCGATGAGGGCCTGCTCGGGGGCACCCACGTTGGCGATGGGCTCCACCAGAAGGCACACCGCCTCCACATCCGCCACCGAGTCTTTGACCACCTTCACCATGTAGTCCCCCAGCCGGGTGCGGGCTTTGTGGAAGCCGGGGGTGTCCAGGAAGATGAACTGAGTGTCCCCCTGGTTCACCACGCCGCAGATGCGGTTTCGGGTGGTCTGGGGCTTGGAGGAGACGATGGCGATCTTCTCGCCCACCAGGGCGTTGACCAGGGTGCTCTTGCCCACGTTGGGGCGGCCCGCGATGGTGACCATAGCAGTCTTCGTGATGTTTTCCATAGAGATGATCCTCAACTTTCTGAAATTTCCGGCATTGAGCGGTTCGCCGGGTTTTTATCACAATCCAAAATGTTCCGCTAGGATATGCAGGACTTCTTCCCTGGTGTCGCTTTCAAAATCCGAGCGGGTGTAGGTAAAAAATCCCGTGTGCCGCCAATCGGCCTCCATAGGTGGGTGGTAGAGGGTCCAGGCGCGGAAGTTTTTCAGCGCGGCCTCCGGGTCCCTGCACCGCTGTATCTGCTCCATCATGAACCGCTTGTCCGGGTCATCCCGGTCAAAAAAGCGGGTGGCGGTGATGTCCGGCGGGTCGCAGAGCAGGAGGGCCACATGGTGGTAGTCGGAGATCTCCCGCAGAATTTCCACGGGGATGTTGGTGTCCACGATGACCTTTTCTCCTCCGGCGGACAGCCGCAGGAGCTCCAGGATCTCCACCTCGACGCACTCCCGGGACACCTGCTCCGTCCAATTCCAGTGCTCCTCCGGCGTCATGCTCAGCCACTCCTCCCAGCCGCTCATGGTGTCGAAATAGCAGAGCCCGGGCTGTTTCCAGCGGGAGAGCTTGTCCCGCGGGAAGGCGTCGTGGTAGTTTTCACCGCAGTGGATCATGCCGTACCGCTCGGAGAGCATTTTTACCATAGTGGACTTTCCGGCATAGCTGTGGCCGTTGATGAAGTACACATTTTTCAAGTAGTGTTTGATAAGATTATCGCTGATCTGTATTTTCATAAGCGTCTTTCTCTTTTACCGTAAAAAGCGTTGAATGATGAAGTGACACATAAAATAGCTGTAGGGCGCTCATCGCTCTAACCCCAGTTCCGCCATGATGGCCTCCTCCCGCTCCCGCATCCGGGCTTTCTGGGGCCCCTCGTCCAAATGGTCGTACCCCAGCAGATGGAGCACGGAGTGGACCACCAGATAGGCCAGCTCCCGGCGGTTGGAGTGTCCGTACTCCTTGGCCTGAGTCCGGACCCGCTCCAGGGAGAGGACCATGTCCCCCAGGGGCACCAGGCCGGTGGCGGGATCTGCGTCCTCCTCCCCGGGCAGCTCCCCCGGCGTCAGGGCGAAGGAGGGGAAGCTGAGCACGTCCGTGGCCGCGTCCACGCCCCGCATCTCCAGGTTGAGGGCGTGGATGCCCCCGTTGTCCGTGACGGACACGTCAATCTCGCAGGGGAAGTCGATCCCCTCCGCCGCCAGGGCCGTGCGGATGGCCCGCCGGATGAGGGCCCGCAGGCCGTCGTTCACCCCCGGCACGTCTGCGGTGACGGGGAGATAATGCCGTTTTGCCATATTATTTGATCCTCAGTACTTTCCTCAGATGTTCCACATACTGCTGCTGCCACCGCCCCAGCCGGAAGCGGAGCAGCAGCTTCTGCCGGGCCGTCTTTCCGTACAGGTCGGCGGTGAACTCCACCCGGGTGCCCCGCCGCTCCCGGAAGAAGTAGACCTCGCAGCGGCCGGCGGTCTCCCGGTTGTCCAGCTCCACGGCGTACCATCTGGGCGGGGCGAAGGCGGCCACCCGGAAGACGGTGAGCATCTCCTCCGTGAGGCCCCAGTCCTCGGTCACGATGATGGGGCCGTCCCTGGGCTCGTGGACCGTACCCGGACCGTTGGGCCAATCCCAGTAGATAGGGTCCGTCACCGCCCGCCACACCTGTTCCGGCGTGCGGGGGAAAAACGCCTCGATCGTCTGCTTCGGCACCGCGCCAGCACCCCTCTTTCTCGGCATGGGGCATTCAGCCCCGCTTGCGCTTGCTGTTACTGCTGCTGTTGCTGTAGTAGTCGTCATAGGCCTTGATGATCCGCTGGACCATCACATGGCGCACCACGTCCTGGGCGGTGAGCTCCCGCAGGCCGATACCCTCCACGTTTTTGAGCACCCGCACCGCCTCCTTGAGGCCGGAGGTCTTGTCGGCGGGCAGGTCGATCTGGGTCACGTCCCCGGTGATGACCACCTTGGAGCCGAAGCCCATGCGGGTGAGGAACATCTTCATCTGCTCCCGGCTGGTGTTCTGGGCCTCGTCCAGGATGATGAAGCTGTCGTCCAGGGTCCGGCCCCGCATGTAGGCCAGGGGGGCCACCTCGATGTTCCCCCGCTCCAGGTACTTGTGGTAGGTCTCCGCGCCCAGCATGTCGAAGAGGGCGTCGTAGAGGGGGCGCAGGTAGGGGTCCACCTTGCTTTGCAGGTCCCCGGGCAGGAAGCCCAGGCGCTCCCCGGCCTCCACCGCCGGGCGGGTGAGGATGATGCGGTTGACCTGTTTCTCCCGGAAGGCGGCCACCGCCGCCGCCACGGCCAGGTAGGTCTTCCCCGTACCTGCCGGACCCACGCCGATGGTCACGGTGTTTTTCATGATGGACTCCACGTACTGCTTCTGCCCGATGGTCTTGGGCTTGACGGGGCGGCCCTTGGCGGTGATGCAGATGACGTCCTGGGTCAGCTCGCTGACCTTATCCTCCTGACCGCTCCGGGCCAGGCCGATGACATAGCGCACGGTCTGTTCGCCGATGTTCTCCCCCCGGCTGGAGAGGGTCAAAAGGGCGTTGAGGGCCTTGACGGCCAGCATGGTATCCTCCGGCTCGCCGGTGATACGGAGTTCCCCCTCCCGGTTGGTCACCGAGACCTGGAACTCCGTCTCGATGAGCCGGATGTTCTCGTCAAAGGAGCCGAAGACGTTCACCGCCTGTTCCAGGCGCTCGATCTCTATCTTTTGTTCCATAAATATTGTTTCCTTCCTGTGTAGCTGCTGGCCCTACTCCGGCGCGTCCACGAACCGCCCGATTTGCTCCAAACACTCGGCGGAGAGCGTGACCAGGAGGGTGTCCCCCTCCGTCTGCCATGTCACGTCCCGGTCCAGGACCTCTCCCTCCTCCATGGCATCCTCCAGGCGGGCGGAGAGGACCTTTTCCGCGAGGATGACGGCCTCCTCCTGGGCCCGCTCCCGCTCTGTGAGGGTGTAGGGACGCAGGCGCTCGGTGACCATGGTCACGGGCAGGGCCACGTCCCCGGGCAGGGTCCACTTGTCCTGACTTACTATTTTATCATAAGTATCCCCTGGAATGCTACTGCTAAAATAGAAATTTATCCGTTTTTTTCCGATCAGGACCGCCCGGCGGACCTTCTCGTCCCCGGTATAGGTCTTGACCTGCTTGGTCAGGGGCACCCGGCACTGGAGGGTGTACCAGGTCCGGCCGTAGACCTTCCCCATGCCCCGCAGGTAGCGCACGCCGCCGAAGTCGTTTTGCACCACGCCGGAGATGAGGAGCTGACCCTCCCGGACCGTGGTCCCAGGCAGGACCTGCTTCTCGCCGTCCCAGGGCTGGATGGCGGTGACGAGGGCGTCCTTGGAGGCCACGGTGTTGCCGGGGTCCCGGCGGCTGACGATCTCCGGGGCGAAGACCCGCTCCCGCACCTGGACATAGGCCCGGCACCCCCGGACGTTGACGGCGATGTAGCTGAGCTCCGGCATCTCCAGGAGGATGTTGTTTCGGAGGACCGCCGAATTCACGGCGTAGCTGTAGGTTCCGAAGCCCACGCCCTGTTTTTCCAATGCCCGCAGGATTGCCTGGTCGGAGACGGTCTTGTTGCCCTCGATCTCGAAGTCCCAGATGAAGAGGGAGCTGTAAAAGAGCAGGAGCACCCCCGCCGCCAAGCTGCCCCAGAGGGCCACCCGGCGGCGCATCCGTCCCAGGAAGAAGGGCGTGCCCTTCCAGCTGACGGCGGTCATGTCGCAGTCGATCCGTTTGGTCAGCTTTCGCAGGCGCTTCCAGTCCCGCCGGGTGGTGGTGAAGGTGAAGGCCACCGGCGATTCCCACCGGATGTCCCAGAAGGCGACGGCGTACTCCGCGCACAGGTTCAGCACCCGCTCCGGGAAGCCGCTCTCCACCCGGCCCGTCACCTCCCCCTTCAGGAGGTTCACGATCCGCTTCATCATCTCACTTCACCCACTCCACCTGGGAGATGCTCCCCTTGATCCGCAGCGCCTCCCCGGTCATGCTCACCAGGGCAAGCCCCTCCCCGCGGACCCGGATGATGAGATTTTCCCCGTTGATGGCGATCTCCTCCCCGCTGTAGGAGAGAATGCCCCTGTGCTGTTCCATAAAAAACTCCTGGTTCCCTACGACCTCGATGTGGGGCAGGCCCGCTACCACGTCCGCGGGCAGGTCGAACAGCTCCGCCGCCTCGCTCAATACTGCTTTTCCTTTTTTCAGCTTTTCCATGGTACCTCCAAGTTTTTTCCTGACTTCTTCGACATGATTCTATTTGATAGCCCCGGGGGCTCCGCGCCCCCGGACCCTCGGTGACTTTTTCCGCGTGGAAAAAGTCACCAAAAAGACGCTCAAGAAACTACGTTTCTTGAGAATCTTCCTTGATTACGGGGGTTTTTGTTTACGCTACGACCTGTTTGACTCTTTTTCCCAATGTCTGCCCTGGGCCGATGGTAGTCGAATCTCCGCCGCAACTCCCTGGCCCTTTAGTCTTCATCGTTGGGTTCGCCTCCGAGAAG
>Ga0137308_101211_pt1 | contig 28103 bp, 28 predicted proteins | sample Inofrocosms_June_FD_97181 | JGI IMG/M metagenome (GOLD analysis project Ga0137308, IMG submission 97181) | Mouse cecal microbial communities from Vienna, Austria - N-Acetylneuraminic and N-Acetylglucosamine D2O microcosms_June | ecosystem: Host-associated > Mammals > Digestive system > Large...
TCAAATTGAAGTTCTCGTCTACAATCGGCAGCTTTTCTTTCCTGGAGCTGGCCAGAATCTTCTTTGCCTCCTCCAGAGAGATGCCTTCTCTGGCTGTGATCAGCCCCTCTGAAGTCATGGATTCTTTAATTTTCTTACTAAAGTCCTCCTCGAATTTCAAATCACGGTTGGTGATAATACCCACCAGCTTCTTCCCATTGGTGATGGGAACACCGGAAATCCTGAATTTGGCCATCACCTCATTGGCATCTTCCAGTGTGTGTTCCGGTGACAGAAAGAACGGATCTGTGATAACGCCATTCTCTGAACGTTTGACCATATCCACTTCTTCGGCCTGGGCTTCTATGGACATATTTTTATGAATGATGCCAATGCCGCCCTGCCTGGCCATAGCAATAGCCATTCGATGTTCTGTCACGGTGTCCATACCTGCACTCATCATCGGAATGTTCAGTTTCACTGTCTTTGTCAGCCAGGTCTCCAGATTCACCTGGTTGGGGATTACCTTTGAATATGCCGGTACCAGAAGCACATCATCAAATGTAATACCTTCGCCTATAATCTTGCCCATGGTGTTACCTCCCTCATTTTATCTTCGATTTGGTTTCCGCTTTTGACCCATAGTTTAACAAAAATCAACAAAAGTGTCAATCCACAAACACTTTATGGGGAAAGGTTTTCAACATGCCGTCCAGCATCTGCCGGTCCGGTTCCAGAAGCACCCTGTACAGCCCGTCTTCTTCCCTGATTATCATGACATACACGCCTGGCCCGCCGGTGCCGGAGGAATAATCTCTCACTTTTATGCTGCCGGCTCCCTGATAACGCGCTGCTCTGTCAGACTGAAGCGGGGCAAATACTTCCATTTTTTCCAAGTGAAACTGTGCCGCCTTCTTCCGCTTGCTCTTGGCATAGATCTTGTCCACATCCAATTCCTGGTTGACCAGCAGATATTCAAATTCCATGTCCATCCTGGGAAGCAGAAAAAAGCATACTGCCGCCAATACAATTGCCGCCAGAAGGAAACGATAGTCGTAAAACAAGGCCAGCAGCACGGACGCTGCAAATAAGAAGACAAGCCCGTTCTTTTTGATCCTGTCTGCCCCTGTGGCCTCTCTTTTCACCAGTACTTCCGCATATAAATCACTCATTTTTACCTCTTTCCTTTTTGGATAACACGCTCTAAGACAAAAGGGCTGACATCTGTCAATGTCAGCCCTTTACTTTTCAGGATTTACATCATTCCCATTCCGCCGCCGCCAGCTGGCATTGGAGGAACATCTTCCTTAATGATAGATACTACAGATTCTGTTGTCAGCAGTGTGGACGCAACACTGGTCGCATTCTGTAATGCACTTCTGGTTACTTTTGCAGGGTCCAGGATACCTGCTTCTACCATATCCACATATTCTTCTTTGTACGCGTCAAAGCCCATGCCTGCGTTCAGCTCTTTCACTTTATTCACGATCACAGAGCCTTCCAGTCCGGCATTGTAAGCAATGTGGTACAGCGGTGCTTCCAGCGCTTTGAGAAGGATGTTGGCACCTGTTCTCTCATCACCTTCCAGTTCAGCAGCCATCTTGGCAACTTCTTTGGATGCATGGATATAAGCGGAACCGCCTCCTGCGATGATTCCCTCTTCTACAGCTGCCCTGGTAGCTGCCAGAGCGTCTTCCAGATGCAGTTTTGCCTCTTTCATCTCTGTCTCTGTGGCAGCGCCTACACGGATAACAGCAACGCCGCCTGCCAGTTTTGCAAGTCTTTCCTGCAGTTTTTCACGATCAAAGTCTGAAGAAGTCTCTTCAATCTGGTCTTTGATTTGAGCAATTCTGCCGTCAATGGCTGCTTTCTCGCCCAGTCCGTCTACGATTACGGTATCTTCTTTCTTCACTTTTACAGATTTTGCACGGCCAAGCTGATCCATGTCTACTTCTTTCAGATCCAGACCCAGTTCGTCTGAGATCACCTGTCCGCCTGTAAGGATAGCGATATCTTCCAGCATTGCTTTTCTTCTGTCGCCATATCCAGGAGCTTTCACAGCTACAACCTGGAATGTACCGCGCAGTTTATTTACGATCAATGTGGTAAGAGCTTCCCCTTCCACATCTTCTGCGATAATCAGAAGTTTTGCGTTGCTCTGTACTACTTTCTCCAGCAGTGGAAGTACTTCCTGGATGTTGCTGATCTTCTTATCTGTAATCAGGATATAGGGATCTTCCAGTACTGCTTCCATTTTTTCCATGTCTGTTGACATATAAGCAGAGATATAACCTCTGTCAAACTGCATACCTTCCACCAGGTCAAGCTCTGTATGCATGGTCTTGGATTCTTCTACTGTAATAACACCGTCATTGGACACTTTTTCCATAGCGTCTGCCACCAGCTGGCCTACTTCTTCGCTTCCGGCGGAGATAGATGCCACGTTGGCAATCTGCTCTTTGCCTTTAATCTCTTTGCTCATGGCTGTGATGGCCTCTACAGCAGCCTCTGTGGCTTTCTTCATACCTTTTCTCAGGATGATGGGATTGGCGCCTGCTGCCAGGTTCTTCATTCCTTCATTTACCATAGCCTGTGCCAGAACTGTTGCTGTGGTAGTACCGTCACCTGCCACGTCGTTAGTCTTTGACGCCACTTCTTTGATTAACTGCGCTCCCATATTTTCAAAGCCGTCTTCCAGCTCAACTTCTTTTGCGATTGTCACACCGTCATTGGTGATAAGCGGAGATCCGAAGGATTTGTCCAAAACTACGTTTCTTCCTTTGGGTCCTAATGTAACACGTACTGTATTTGCCAGCTGATTTACGCCGCTCTCCAGTGCTGTTCTGGCGTCGGCGCCAAATTTAATCTCTTTTGCCATCGTTTCTATACCTCCATATTCTGTCTCAGATTTCTACAATTTCAGTTTGATACTATCTGTGAACAGCCGCCGGCTATTCCACAACTGCCAGGATGTCGCTCTGTCTTACGATAATGTACTCTTCGCCGTCCAGTTTCACTTCTGTTCCCGCGTATTTTGAGTAGATTACCTGGTCGTCTGCTTTTACTTCCATCTTAATTTCTTTGCCATCTACCACTCCCCCTGGTCCTACAGCAATTACCTGAGCCTGCTGGGGTTTTTCCTGTGCCTGGCCTGGCAGTACAATTCCGGATTTTGTAGTTTCTTCTGCTTCTAATTGTTTTAATACAACTCTGTCACCTAACGGTACTAATTTCATGATCCATTGCCTCCTTACATTCTATCGTCTTATTACTAGCACTCATTTTTGCCGAGTGCTAATTGTTGGGTATATATTAGTAAAATTGCCAGGTTTGTGCAAGCGCATGAATTCCTATATATCCCAATTCATCTTATATTATTTCCAAAATTCTCCTTTATACTCATGTTTTCTCATATTTTTAAAAAAAGAAGAAGATCCGGATAACCGGATCTCCTCTTTAGCTAGCTGTCTCCGCACGGGTTTCCTTAATCACTTTCAATTCATCAAAAATGACTTCGTTCAGAACTTTGATATAAGTTCCTTTCATGCCAGAAGAACGGGACTCTATGACTCCCGCACTTTCGAATTTCCGCAGCGCGCTCACAATTACCGAACGGGTAATTCCCACCCGGTCCGCAATCTTACTCGCCACCAGTATACCTTCACTGCCATCCAATTCATCAAAGATATGGATGATTGCTTCCATTTCCGTAAAAGATAACGTACTGAAAGCTGATTTTACTACCTGCTTCTTTCTGTCTTCCTCTGCATTCTCCTCCTGAACAGAACGCATCATCTCCAGGCCTACCACTGTGGTCCCGTATTCACTTACGATAATATCTTCGATATCATAAGGGTTGTCGTGCCGGTACATAAACACAGTGCCCAGCCTCTCGCCGCCAATGTCAATGGGATTAATGATCCCCTGGTTCTTATGGGCATCTTCCTCCTCAAACCCCAGCGTCTGCAGATTTACATTCTCTTTTGTGGACAATACTCCAAGGAATCTTTCGTTTAATAATGGATCCACATGACTTCCCACCTGGTACTCCAACAGTTCAGTAAGTTCATCGACCCCCTGACACAGCCCAACGCCCAGTACTTTCCCTTTTTTACTGATAACCAGTATATTTGAGCTTAATGTTCCCACCAGTACCTGGCAGATATCGTTGAAAACCACTTTACTAGAATTATTATTATGCAGAAGTTTGTTAATTTTTCTCGTTTTATCTAGTAATTGAACGCTCATTTCTATCCTCCCTTATTTTTTTGAGTTGTACTGCTTATTAACCGTGCGAATACTTCTTCTATATTATCATGTAATTATGGGGAAATCAATAAAAATTCTTCATTTGTTTGGTCATTTTTTATGTTTTCAGATAATAAAAAAATTGCAGTGCAAAAAAGGTATTGTGCATGTTTTTCACAATACCTTCTAAAAACCAGATTATTCCTTTTTCTCCGTTAATACCACATATCCGCACTTCTCATCCGCACATACCAGCTTGTTCCCCTTCTCCAGCAGATACCCGCCGCACTGAGGACATTTTTCTTTAGACGGCCTCTGCCACGACATAAATTCACATTCCGGATTGTCCTCACATCCGTAGTATTTGCGGCCCTTTTTCGTCTTTTTCAAAACCACTTCTTTTCCGCACATGGGACAGGGAACACCTATTTTCTCATAATACGGTTTGGTATTGCGGCACTCCGGAAATCCAGGGCATGCCAGAAATCTCCCGTGGGGTCCATATTTCACCACCATATTCCGGCCGCATTGTTCACAGATTACCTCTGTGACCTCATCCTCAATCTCTACATGCTCCAGTTCCTGCTGGGCCGCATCCACAGCCTCTTTTAGATCCGGATAGAAATTGCGGACTACTGTCTTCCATTTTACTTTTCCGTCCTCCACGCTGTCCAGCAGCGCTTCCATGGCCGCAGTAAAATTCACATCCACAATAGAGGGGAACGCCTGCATCATAATGCCGTTCACCACTTCCCCCAGCTCGGTAATATAAAGGTTTTTCTTTTCCTTTGCCACATAATGCCTGCTGGTCAGTGTGGTGATAGTGGGGGCATACGTGCTGGGACGCCCTACTCCCAGCTCCTCCAGCGCTTTCACCAGTGATGCCTCCGTATAGTGGGCCGGGGGCTGGGTAAAATGCTGCTGGGGGTCCAGCTCCTGAAGATTCAGCTGTGTATCCTCATCCAGGCCTTTGGCCAGGAGAACCCCGCTCTTTTTATCCTCATCCTGGGAATACACGGACAGAAATCCGTCAAACAAAAGTTTGGATGCTGCCACTGTAAATATATAATCGCCGCGGCTGGCTGCTATTTTCACTGAAGTTGTCTCATATTTTGCGTCTTCCATCTGGCTGGCCATAAACCGCTTCCAGATCAGCTGATAGAGTCGGTATTGGTCCCTGGGCAGGGACTCTTTCACCTCTGCAGGGGTACATGTGATGTCCGTGGGCCTAATCGCCTCGTGGGCATCCTGAATCTTCTTTCCCTGGGTCTGCTTTTTTTGCCTTTTCGCAGAGTACTCCTGGCCGTAATTCTGTTCAATGAAATTCTTCGCAATGTCCCTGGCCTCGTCTGATACCCGGGTAGAATCTGTACGCAGATAGCTTATAAGGGCCACTGTTCCACGGCCCTTAATATCCACTCCCTCATAGAGCTGCTGGGCCAGACGCATAGTCTTCTGTGTAGAAAAATTCAGCGCTCTGCCCGCATCCTGCTGGAGAGTGCTTGTGGTAAACGGCAGGGGAGCTTTCTTTGTCCGTTCCCCTTTTTTCACCTCAGCCACCTGATAAACCGCGCCATCCAGCCCTTTTAAAATGGCGTCCATTTCCTCCTGGCTGTGTATGGCAATCTTCTCGTCCTTATAACCATAAAACTTTGCAGTCAAAGGCTTCTTCTCACCAGGAACGCCGAATACCGCATCCAGTGACCAGTATTCTTCCGGGATAAACGCATTGATCTCATCGTCCCTGTCGCCAATCAGCCTCAGCGCCACTGACTGCACACGTCCTGCACTTAACCCCCTTTTCACCTTCGCCCACAGCACCGGACTGATTTGATATCCCACCAGCCTGTCCAGTGTCCTCCTGGCCTGCTGGGCGTCCACCAGGTTCATATCAATATCACGGGCATCCTTCAAGGAAGTCTTTACCGCATTCTTTGTAATCTCGTTAAACGTGATCCGGTGCATTTTGCTCTCGTCTGTATGGAGAGCTGTTTTCAAATGCCAGGAAATCGCCTCTCCTTCCCGGTCCGGGTCCGTAGCCAGGAATATTTTATCCGCTTTCTTTGCGGATTTACGAAGTTTTGCCAGAAGCTCGCCTTTTCCCCGAATAGTAATATATTTCGGTTCAAAATCATGCTCCACATCGATACCAAGCTGGCTTTTTGGCAAATCTCTAACATGTCCCTGGGAAGCTGCTACCTCATAATTCTTCCCCAGAAATTTCTTAATGGTCTTCACCTTGGCAGGTGATTCCACAATTACCAGATACTTTGCCATGTCCTATCTCCTGTATTACACATCTGTATTTTGATGCTTTGGAACTCTCTTATAGTTCCTCATTTGGCCGATGGTCTTACATAATAATTCTTTCCGACTTCTTCCACCAGCCCCAGCAGCTGCAGCTCAGTCAGAACAGCCAGCACCTGCCCCGGCGGATATCCGCATTGGGCAATCAATGTCTCGTAATCCGTCGGTTGGAAGCCTATACAACTATACACCAATTCCAAATCTCTTGCAAGTCTCAACTTACTTTTTTTGCCGCCTCCTATTTTTTCCTTCGTTTTATATGTATCCAATCCCAGCTCATTTAGAACCATTTCCGGAGATAATGCGATTCCCGCCCCCTGGGCAATGAGGCTGTTGCACCCTTCACTCAGTGGGTCTGTCACCCTCCCCGGCACGGCAAACACACTTTTACCCTGTTCCAGCGCACAGTCCACTGTAATCAGCGAACCGCTCTTTTTCCTTGCCTCTATCACCAGCAGTACATCTGACAGCCCGCTGATAATGCGGTTTCTGGCCGGAAAATGTCTGCCCACAGGAGGCACTCCCGGGGGATACTCACTGAGGATTCCCCCTTTTGCCGGAATCTGGCCGAATAAATCTTCATTGCATGAAGGATAGCAGATATCCACCCCGCAGCCCATCACGGCAAAGGTGGGCGTTTTACCCTGCAGGGCCCCCCGGTGGGATTCTCCGTCCACCCCCATGGCCATGCCGCTGACCACCTGGATCCCCCAATCACTGAAGACCCTTGCAAATTCCCGGGCTGTCTGCTTTCCATAATTGGTGCAGCGGCGCGCCCCCACAATCCCCACTGTGGGCTGTTCTTCCCTGGGCAGGCAGCCGTTTACATACAGATGGGCGGGCATCCCTTGAAGTTTTCTCAGCCTTTTGGGGTACTCTGGATGATCTTTTTCAATATATCGAATCATAGACACCTCCCTGGGCCATCCGGTAACCGTATGCCTCCTGCACATGGATATCCTCTATCAATTCAGACTGGTCCAGATCCGCTATGGTCCGGGATACCTTTATGATTCTGTGATAAGCCCGGGGACTCAGCCTCAGCTTCGTGTAAATGCGCTCCATCCACTGTCTGGAACCTTCTGTCATAACGCAGTAATCCTCCACGTTTCTGCCGTCCAGCTGGCTGTTAAACCGAATATCTGTCCCCTGGTAACGTTTCTCCTGAACCCGCTGCGCCTGTATCACTTTTCTTCGCAGTTCCTCTGAGGAAATGCCCCTGCCGCTTTGGGCCATCTGTGCATATGTGGGTTCCCGGATATCCACACACACATCCACCCTGTCAAGCAGGGGGCCGCTGAGCTTTCCCAGATAGCGCTTCACCTCTGACGGGGTACAGCGGCAGCGCCCCAGGTCTGGATAATAGCCGCAGGCACAGGGATTCATGGCCGCAGCCAGCATACAGCCCGCCGGAAATACGTAAGTCCCCTGCACACGGGAAATATAAACACATCGGTCTTCCAGCGGCTGGCGGAGAATCTCCAGACTTTTTCTGGAAAACTCCGGCAGCTCGTCTAGGAACAAAACTCCATTGTGGGCAAGAGTGATCTCTCCCGGCCGCGGACTGCGCCCTCCCCCGGCCAGCGCCTGAGGTGAAATGGTATGGTGAGGACTGCGAAACGGACGCTTTTGTATCACGGGGTGGTCTTTTGACAGAAGCCCTGCAATGCTGTAGATTTTTGTAAGTTCCAGGCTTTCCTCCCTGGCAAGGGGCGGAAGGATACCGGGGATGCGCCTGGCCATCATGGACTTTCCAGAACCCGGACTGCCTATATACAGCAGATTGTGCATGCCCGCCGCAGCAATCAATGTAGCCCGCACTGCCCCTTCCTGCCCCCGAATGTCGGAGAAGTCTACAGTTTCCTCTGGACTTTCCAGCTCAGTTTCCACATGTTCCGGTTCTTTGTTATCCTGCATGGGCCGCCCCTGCCTCAGCCACTCTACCGCCTCTGCAATATCTTTCACCCCCACTACCCGGATGTCCTCTATTAAACGTCCTTCTTTTTCATTTTCCCGCGGAACCAAACATACCTGACAGCCGGCTTCCCTGGCTTTTTGTACCATGGGCAGAATTCCCCAGATTCCTTTCACTCTCCCGTCAAGACCCAGCTCTCCGGCGGCCATAACCCCCTGCAGATATTTCCCGGGAATCCTGCCCAGTGCCGTTAAGATGCACAGTGCCACCGGAAGGTCATACCCTGTCCCCTCTTTTCTCACATCTCCCGGCGCCAGATTCACCGTTATGCGCTTTGCGGGAAGCCCCAGCCTTTTATTGTGCAGCGCCGTGCGCACCCTGTCCTGGGTCTCCTTCACCTGGGAGTTCACATAGCCTACCATGGAAAATACCGGAAGGCCGTCACTTACATCTGCCTCCACCTGCACCGGCACCACCTCCATGCCTGTGACAGCCGCAGAATATATACTGCTGAACATTTTTTCCTCCGTGATTTCTATTGTGAAGCGAATGCTTCTGGAAATTATAAGACGGCCTTCACACCAAAAAGCGCTGACAAAAAACAGTGAAAACAGCTTTTTGCGCAATGTGCCGAAAGTAGTTTTATAGATATTGGGGTATTATACCATAGTTTCTTCTATATTAATAGATATAAATTCTGAACTTTTTATAAATTGCTGTCGAGTAGATAAGCCCCGTAAGGGGCCTATCTACTCGACCGTAAATTGGATGTTTCCTTTAAATCCAAAAAGGGGTATCTCTCCAGCTGAAACAGCAGCACTTCCCGCTCCTTGCTTATTTCTTCTTTTTCCAGCCATTTTCGTGCACTGTCCATATCCAGATGGAATCCCGTCCCAAAGTATTGAAACATTTTCTCATGAGAGCCGCTGAATGGTCTTGCCACTACCCGTTTCACATTTTCCTCTATGGGAAAATACCAGTTGACACTTTGGTTTGCAGTGAGCAGGGATATCCCATTATCAAAAATCGGTGCCGGACTGGCCTTATTACCGCTGAATAATACGGCCAGGTTATTCAAATGCCTGTCTTCATTCAGAGTAATCATATCTAGAGTAAATATTTTCTTCAGATAATCTGTCACATCCAGCCCGCACATCTGCCAGATAAACTGAACAACAAACTCAATCCGCTCCTCCATACGCTCCATTACCGCCAGTATTTTTGAGAGATCTTTCCCGAATTCATTGTAGTATAACCGATAGAATGTCACCAGTTCCTCTCCGTCTTTCAAAAAATTTTTACTGCGGCATCCTGGAGAATCGTTGATATACCCGCTTTCGTAAACAGCATATTCATCTTCCTTCAAATCGGAATATGCCAGCAGGCCGGAGACCAGGTATTCGGCAAGGCCTTCTCTGCCCCGTCTGTCCTTTTTATACCAGTACTCCCCTTTTCTATACTTGATCTGTGTTCCCTCACTTGTACCATCCTGCACAACCAGATATTCATTTCCCATTTTTTCCCGGAACATGAAACTACCTCACCAACACATCTTTACTTGTCAAATTTTCCCCCGGAAACCGGAACCATATATAATCGTTCCAGGATACCCCATGGGTCTTCTTTACAATTTCATACGGGTTATATTCCTTTAACCCCAGCTGCTCCAGAATCTCATAAATATCCGGTCTTCCCCTGTCCCAGCAACGAAGTTCCAGAATCTTATTCAGCTGATTTCTGGTCATTTCATCTGCCGCAAAAAGCTGTCTCAGGGGATGCCTGATATGGCGGACCACATGAACCTGGGAGCCTTCTACACTCACCTGGGCAGTCAGCTCGTCTTTCCAGAACACTTCAAAAGAATAATCCTCTAAAATTTTTTTGTAATTTTTCTCTTTATCCATAAACTCAGACACCGCTCCTTCCTCAAAACTGCTTTCATCAAAAGCAAAAAAAGACCTATTCTCTCACGAAATAAGTCTTTCTCAAAAGTGCCGCAGACCGGAATCGAACCGGTACGGGTATCACTACCCACGGGATTTTAAGTCCCGGGCGTCTGCCAGTTCCGCCACTGCGGCATTCCAATATTAAAATAGGTTTTAAACGACCCAGAAGAGACTCGAACTCTCGACCTCCGCCGTGACAGGGCGGCGCTCTAACCAACTGAGCCACTGGGCCTTATAGATAAACAAAATAATTGATCCTCACTGCCGCCCACTTGGTGAACAGCAATGTCGACAGCATACAGATACAATCTGCTCTGCATACAATGGACCTTCGGGGACTCGAACCCTGGACCGACCGGTTATGAGCCGGGTGCTCTAACCAACTGAGCTAAAGGTCCGTAAAACTTCTGAATGACTCCAAGGGGATTTGAACCCCTGTTACCGCCGTGAAAGGGCGGTGTCTTAACCGCTTGACCATGGAGCCCTTGCCTCAGCGACGGTATTTATATTACCATATGTTTTCTATTTTTGCAATAGGTTTTTGAAATATTTCTTCTTTCATTTTTGGAGATGCCTGCATGGGCAGACATCGCCGTTTTGTTCCGGGTTATTGAACCTTATTATGACTGAGATACTCCTCCATTTTCTCCATGGCTTCCTTCTCGTCCTCGCCGTCCGTAGATATGATAATTTCTTCCCCGGTATCCAGTCCCAGCGTCATCATTCCCATAATGCTTTTTGCATTTACCTCTTTTTGCTCCACTTCCACATGAATCTCACATTCAAACTGACTGGCCAGCTGCACCAGCTGCGCAACCGGTCTTGCCTCCAATCCGGTATCCAACTTAATTTTTACAGGTTTTTTAATCATAATAACTCCTCCTTAATCCTTCGTATAGTAACAATCCATTACTATTCTCAAGTAATATCGCACAGAGTTAACGACAAATCCATTCCGCAAAATATATATAAGTCACTACGCCCGTAACTCTTGGGCCAAATTACTCAATTTCCTCAGCCTGTGATTTACACCCGACTTGCCCACCTGAGGGGTCAGCATCGTTCCCAATTCTCTCAGTGTGGCATCGGGAAATTCCAAACGAAGCCTCGCGATTTCTGACAAGCCGCTGTTTAACTGATCCAGCCCTACTTTTTCCTCAATCAAACGTATATCCTCAATCTGCTTCACAGCTGCATTCACCGTCTTATGTATATTTGCAGTTTCACAGTTGACCTTTCGGTTCACAGAATTTCTCATATCTTTTAAGATACGAATATTTTCCAATTTCATCAAAGCCACGTTTGCTTCCATAAGACCCAGAAGCTCCACAATCTGTGCGCTCTCCTTCACATATACCACATAAGATTTCTTCCGCTGGACAATCTTCGCGTCAATGTGAAACACCTGCATCACTTCCTGGAGCTGCAGTGCTTTGTCCTTTGTCTGGCAGACAATTTCAAAATGATAGGATTTCTCAGGATCACTGAGGGAACCTGATGCCAGAAATGCTCCACGGATAAAAGCCCGCTTGCAACAGCTGTTCTGAATAACCATGTGATTGACTAAATACAGACTTTTGTCCTCCCTGACTGTCAGCTTAGCCGCCTGAAGAATACGCTGTGTCTGCTCCGGGCTGGCTATGGTAAGCATGTATATATTGCCTCTTTTCAGGCAGGGATTCCTGTTAATGACAACGTCTGTATTTATATTAAATGTTTTTTTCAATAATGTAAAGTACTTTCTTGAAACAGCCGCATTTTCTGTCTGCAGCTGTAATTTTTCCCGGGAAATCATATGCCCGCACATGGCAACCATGGCAGACATCTCTGCTATCTGACAATGCATCGCCGTGCTGTCCTGCCGGGCCAGTTCCTCTTTGACATCTGATGAAAAAGACATGACCTCTTACTTCTCCAAATCTCTGTGTTCAATCCGCAGACCACAGCCCTGTTCTCCCTTTAAACGCCGGTAAAGTTCTTTTGCCAGTGTCACGGATCTGTGCCTGCCTCCAGTACAGCCGATTCCCACCACCAGGCTGGTCTTTCCCTCTTTGATATACTGGGGTATCAAATACCGGAACAAATCCTCCATCTTATCCGCAAAAATCTGGGCCGCCTCAAAAGACATGACATAATCAAAAACTTCCTCATTCTCTCCGGTTAAATGCCTCAGATGATCCAGATAGTAAGGATTCGGCAGAAAACGGGCATCAAAAAGCAGGCTGCTGTCATTGGGGATGCCGTATTTAAAGCCGAAAGACACAATGGAAACCATCAGGCTCTCAAACTGACGGTTATTGATAAAGATCCCCTCAATCTCCTCCCGCAGCTCTCTGGTGAGAAGCTGGCTGGTATCTATAATATAATCCGCTCTGTTTTTCAAAAACTTCAGCTTTTCCCTCTCCAGCCGGATTCCTGTACCCACTCTGCCCCTGGGCGCCAGAGGATGGCTGCGCCGCGTCTCCTGATACCGCTTTATCAGGACTTCATCCGACGCATCCAGAAACAAGATTTCGTAATCATATCCCTGCTGTTTCATCCGCTGCAGCACCCCCTCCAGCTCATCCAGAGCCTGGCCGCTGCGCACATCCACACCCAATCCCGCATTTTGGATTTCTTCCGCATTACTATCTGCCATCATAGAGGCAAACTTTTCCATCAACGGTATGGGCAGGTTATCCACGCAAAAATACTCGGCATCTTCCAGCATTTTCAGCGCAGTACTTTTCCCTGCCCCTGATACTCCGGTCACAATGACAAAACGCATCCCTGACACCTCATCTCAATAACTTATGAAAAGTCTCCCAGCAGTTTCACCTCCGGCTCCAGTTTCACCTGAAACTGCCGCCATACTTCCTCCTGCACATGTTTCATCAGACCTGCCACATCCGCCGCCGAAGCCCCGCCGCAGTTGATCACAAACCCGCAATGCTTCTCTGAAACCTGCGCGCCGCCCAGACGGCAGCCTCTCAGCCCGGCATCCATAATGAGCTTACCCGCAAAATATCCCTGGGGCCGTTTAAACGTACTCCCTGCACTGGGATATTCCAATGGCTGCTTGCTGCGCCGCTGCTGTGATAAATCCCCCATCACGGCGCAGATGGCCTCCTTTTGTCCAGGCTGCAGCTTCATCACTGCCTCCAGCACCACATATTCTTTGGTTTTGACCACACTGGTCCGATATCCCAGCTCCAGCTGGTCTGCCTGGAGAGTCATCTGCCTGCCTGAAGGAGTCAACACCGTAATTTCCTGCAGCACATCCTTCATCTCACCCCCGTAAGCGCCTGCATTCATGGCCACAGCGCCGCCCAGAGTGCCGGGAATCCCCCCGGCAAACTCCAGACCGGTGAGAGACGCCTCCATGGCTTCTTTTGACAGCGTTTTCAATGATGCCCCCGCCTGAGCGCGGATACACTGCTTCTCAATCGAAATGCCGGACATATTCCTAAAAATCTGGATGATCACTCCCCGGTAACCGTGATCACTGACCAGAAGGTTGCTTCCATTTCCCACCACAAACCAGGGAATCCCATTTTCACTGCAGATTTCTATAATCTTTTTCACTTCATCCGGACTCTGGGGACGCAGGAAGTAATCCGCCGGACCACCAATGCCAAATGTGGTGTGCATACTCATGGGCTCATGAACCAGAATCCTTGAATCATCCATGATTTTCTGAAATAAACTTCCCAAATTTTCCATCTTGCCCTGCCTCGTTTCCATCTTGTTATCCATTTTGAAGCAGATCTTTCACCACTTCAGCCGCAATCATCAGCCCTGCTGCCCCGGGTACAAAGGAAATACTTCCGGGTACCGGCCGCTTCTTCCCGTCAGAACTGGTTTTCAACAACTTACTTTTTACAGGTTTTTCTTTTGAATAAAGCACTTTCACCTTTCGTATCCCCCGTTTGCGCAGTTCCACACGAACCACCTTTGCCAGAGGGCAGACACTGGTTCTGGAGATATCTGCAATCTCAAACTTTGAGGGGTCCATCTTATTCCCTGTTCCCATAGAGGAAATAATGGGAGTCCCGGATGCTTTGGCCTCTTCAATGAGCAGCAGCTTTGACGAAATTGTGTCAATAGCGTCTACAATATAGTCATATGCTGATAAATCAAACATATGCGCAGTATCCACGCCATAAAATGTGTCATAGGTGTGAACCAGGATATCCCCGTCAATATCGCTGATTCTCTCTTTTGCCACTTTTACCTTAGGCTTCCCTAATGTAGAATGAAGTGCATATAATTGTCTATTGATATTTGTAATATCAATCACATCGTGATCCACCAGAGTCAGACTTGCCACACCGCAGCGCGCCAGCGCCTCTGCCGCATAGGAACCAACCCCGCCCAGGCCGAATACCGCTATTTTCTTCATGCCCAGCACATCAAGTCCTTCTTTTCCGATCAACGGCTCCATCCGTGAATATTCATTCAATATGATTTCTCCTTCCACTTTCCTCTTATTATACTATCAGTGAAGGGATTTCGCAATGGACAGATGCTATCTCCTGATCTTTTTAAGGCATTAACCTAAATTTCCGTTCCAAAAATACCGCCAGACAGGTTCCTCACCCATCTGGCGGCATCTCTTACTGGAACAGCCCACTCATATATCCCACAGCAGCTTCCGAAATGGCGTCCGCATTATTCACAAATATCACATCCTGCACATTATTCTGCGCAACAAACTCAGGAATATTCCCCACAAAGTAACGGTAATCCACCACATGGACTGTCTGATAATGGTCCACCAGAAACGGCACAAAGGCATTCCCGTAAGACTCTTTAATCACCACGCAGGAAGAACCATCCTGGAGCTCAGGATTCTGAATCACAGAATAGGGGTTGTCTCCCCCGATAAAGCAGGAATATTTGCTCCCCCTGTCATAAGTAGACCCGTCTGCAACCACTTCCCATTCCCAGGTCATTCCGTCTCTGTCCGTATAGGTCATGGCATTGGTGCCTTTGGGGGTATAGGCCGTGATAATATCAGGATTTTCAGCCAGCACAGCCGCCTGATTTCCAAAGGAATAGAAACTGCCCACGAAATCGTCAAATTCCCGGATTTCAAAGTCATCTCTGGAATTGGCCAAAATGCCCTTTTCCTTGCAGAACTTTTCATATGCATAATAGGCCCCGTCCGCTGTCCAGTGATGGTCTGTGCGGAAATATAAATATTCTCCATTGTGGGACAACAGAGTATCAAACACTTTTACCCCCCGCACACGGCTGTCCAGATTATTCAAAATATAATCAAAAGCCTGGGACTGGTCGCTGCACCCAAGTGATTCCTGAATGTCTTTATCCAGATATATCCCAATGGAGGTGGGTGCCAAAATATCATAGACAACCGCTTTCCCATCCAGCAGCTGGGCCGCATTGTTAATCATTTTAATATACTGATTGGCAGATTCCAGGGCAAAATAATACAGCTCAAATGCCCGGTCCTGGGCTATGTAAATGGTTCCCACACTTTCCGGCACTTCATGGAGCATTCCGTCTTCCCCTTCGTCTCCCTGTGCCACATCCGTATCTTCCACATCTGCACCCGAATCTTTGTCTTTTGCAGCCTTGTCAGATGTTTTGCCTTTTTTCTTATTTTTTTTCTGGATATCTGCCTCTGTGTACTCTGTGGGAATCTCGTCTCCTGTTCCCACATTGCCGTGAATCTGCTGTCTTCCCAGACCGTAGAGCCTTTCCACCGCCGCATTTGCTGTCAGCAGCTTCTCACGGAAAGGGAACGTATCCGCGTACCAGGTAGACACATCTTCAAAAAAATTTCCTTTCAAAATCCCCTGGACACTCAGAGAAGGAAACTGTTCCAGGTCACGCTTCTCCAGCTTGGACTGTTCGGGACGCAACGGTATGATCAGGCCCAGCAGACACAGCAGAATCAACACCCGCCTAAACACCTGAATCTCTATCCGCAGATACTTTCGATACCGCTGCCGCTGCCGCTCCAGCCGCATCTGACGCTTTTTACTGACTTCCATAACGAGCCCTCCTGTCAAAATTGAAAATACAAGAACGGGTTATAACTATTGCCCACCAGCGCCATCACAGATAAAATGAGCAGAAGCACCGGAACCAGCGCACCTGCCAGATACAAAATCCGGCTCAACCGTCCCTCCCACACTTTGCCCACATATCGAAACTGATCCCGCACTGCAGCCACAAACGGAGTACAGCCCACAACACTGATCAGCAGCAAAAAACAATGATTCTGAAAAAATATAGTGGTTTCCAGATTTGTCAGGGCGTTGCCGTTGAGTCCAAACATGCCCCTGACCACAATTCCCACATTGGAAAAGTCCGTAAAACGGAACAGTACCCATCCAAATGCCACCACCAGCAGGGTATAAATATTGCGCAGCACCGGCGGAAGGCGGAAATGGTAAAGTTTCCAGATTCTCTCTATAACTAAAAAACAGAAAAAATACAGGCCCCAGACAACATAATTCCAGGCGGCGCCATGCCAAAGCCCAGTCAAGGCCCATACAACAAACAAGTTTCTTATGGTCTTTATCCTGCCATTTCGGCTTCCCCCCAGGGGTATGTATACATAATCCCTGAAAAAACTGCTCAGGGATATATGCCATCTTCTCCAGAACTCCTGTATGGACCCGGCAATATAGGGATAATTAAAATTCTCCTGATAATGCAGTCCGATCATCAGCCCCATGCCAATGGCCATATCGGAATAGGCGGAAAAATCCAGATAAATCTGTAATGTATAGCTCAAAATTCCAACCCAGATGGCAGACACCGGCATACTGCCAAGAGCCGCCCCGTCCATTGGCAGAAACGTATCCGCCACCAGAGCGCATCCATTGGCCAAAATAGCCTTCTTCGCCAGCCCGGCTGCAAATCTCCAGGTTCCTTCTGCCACTTCGCTCATCCTGGCACGCCGGTGGGAAAGCTCCGCGGCAACGGTGTCATAACGGACAATAGGCCCGGCCACACACTGGTGGAACAATCCCGCATAAAGCAGAAGCATCCAGAATTTTTTCTGGGCCTCCACCTCTCCTCTGTATACATCCACTACATAAGATAACAATTGAAAAGTATAAAACGAAATGCCTATGGGCAGAACAATCTCAGGAATCTTCTCCGGCACTCCCGCCACAAACTGGATGCTCTCCAGGATAAACCCTGTATATTTAAATATGCAGAGCAGCCCGATTAATATCACACATCCAGAGATAAAAAAAGCGGTACACAAAGCTGTATCCCGACGCCGTTCAATCTCTCTCGCACAAAACCACGCAGCAAATGTCATCCCCACAAGCAGTACCAGATACTGTGCTCCGCCCCATGCATAAAATATCATAGAAAACACCAGCAATACGATATTTTTTCCCCGTATTGTGGCCATATTACTATAGACAATCAGCCAGATAATAAAGAAAAAACACACAAAATATAAACTTGCAAATACCATCGGCTCCCCTGACACTCCCAACTGACAGATGACAGCTGCACTTTATGGAAAATCCACTCGTCCGTATCGCTCCCCAGCACGGACAATTCCCACAAAAACAACGTCTGTCTTCTGTCAAAATTCGACTTCTTTCTCCTTCGAATTCTATCTTATAGTATGGGCTGTCATTTGTCAACCAACTTTCCGGGATTTTATGTCACCCTTTTTTACCCTTTCATTTTCGGCTTAAACATCAGACTGGCAAGGTAGGAAAAGATCAATGCCGCTGAAATTCCCACCGCGCTGGAAGTAAATCCGCCCATGAACAATCCGATAAATCCACTCTCATCAATGGCCTTTCGAATTCCCTCCCAGAGCAGGTGTCCAAAGCCCAGCAGGGGTACACTGGCTCCCGCGCCGGCAAACTCCACCAGGGGACGGTACAGCCCTGCGGCACTGAGTATCGCCCCAGAACATACCAGCAGAACCATCACCCTTCCCGGCATCAGTTTCGTCCGGTCCAATAAAATCTGCACCAGCGCGCAGATCAAGCCGCCTACCCAAAAAGCATGGAAATAACTCATGACTTTCCTCCTTCTTCTTTTTGTTCTACAATCACGCCGTGGGCAATGCCCGGCACACTTTTTCCCTCGTTAAAAGTCACTTTGGACAAGAGAGCCCCTGTGGGGACAAACAGTACGCGCTTCCACTCACCTGAACGGATTTTCGGCAGGACATAGGAGACAAACACTGACGCCGCACAGCCGCACCCGCTGCCCCCGGCGTGGGTGTCCTGCTTTTCCCCATCGTAGATCTCCAGCCCGCAGTCTGTATGGCATTTCCGGATATCGTAACCTTTTTCCAAAAGAAGATCCCACAAAATATTCCTGCCGATTTTTCCCAGGTCTCCGGTGACAATCTGATCATAATCCTCCGGCATCCGGTTAAAATCCATAAAATTCTGGTAAATAGTATCACAGGCGGCAGGCGCCATGCACGCCCCCATATTCATAGAATCCTTCAATCCGTAATCCACGATCTTCCCGGTGGTAAGTCCGGCAATCTGCGCCTGGCCGCCATCGCGTCCCAGCACACATGCCCCGCTTCCCGTCACCGTCCAGGTGGCCGACAAAGGCCTCTGGTTTCCATAGGATAGGGGAAAACGGAATTCCTTCTCTGCACTGCCAAAATGACTAGACGTGATGGACAGCACGTACTGGGCATAGCCCCCCGCCACCGCCATGGCCCCCAATGACAATGCCTCTCCCATGGTAGAGCATGCCCCATACAGACCATACACCGGAATCTGATAATCCGCGATTCCGAAAGAAGACGCCACTGACTGCGCCAGCAGATCTCCCGCATAGATCATCCTAATCTGCCATTTCTGCAGTCCGGCCTTGGCGATAGCAAGTCCCGCTGTCTCTTTCTGAAGAGTGCTCTCCGCTTCTTCCCAGGAATTCGTCCCGAACATGGGGTCATCCCCCACCATATCAAACGCTTCCCCCAGAGGGCCTTCCCCCTCTTTCTTACCCACAATAGCTGCCCCGCTTATAATAGAAACAGGATTTTGAAACTGTATACTCTGCCGTCCCACGGCCTGTTCTGCCACACACATGGTTCTTCCCCCTTTCGTTCTTTAAAAGAGCTCTCCCAGAAAATTCCAAAACAATCTTTCAGCCTGAATCTGCAAGGGTACTCCTTCTCTCACCTGACCTTTATACACTCAGACAACACCCACCATTTTCAACAGCCAGTATCCCACTCCCAAAATCCAGCTGGATATTATGCCGAACAATATCACTGGGCCTGCAATGGTGAAAATCTTACACCCAATCCCCATGACCTGTCCTTCCTTCTGAAATTCAATGGCTGAAGCCGCCACCGAATTGGCAAACCCGGTAATGGGCACCAGAGTTCCCGCTCCGCCGAACTTGGCCAGCTTGGGGTAAATATTCAGCCCCGTGAGAAGCACACTGAGCAGAATCAATGTGCCGGAAGTCCAGGCTCCCGCCAGCTGCCGGTCCATGCCCATATTCTGGCACACATTCATAATCCACTGCCCCAGCACACAAATCAGCCCTCCCACAAGAAAAGCCCTGGCCATATTCAGCGGCAGACTATGAACAGGCGTCACCTTTTTCACATATTTCTCATATTCCTTCTGCTTCTTCTGCGTCTGTATATCCGCCATCACCATTCTCCTCTCTCATTTTCACCATTGCAGATAATTGCAAACATATATCCAGCTGTCACATGCCCCACCTTTTATAAAAGAACCACAGGGACCCCGCTGTCTTCCCCAGCGCAATCATAGCCACAGCCAGGGGAATCCCATGTTTCAGCCGTATCCTTCTGACCACCACTGGGAAAATCTTTGCCATTTCCGCCAGAGCCAGAATCCAGCCGCCCAGAAAAATCCCGGAAAACAGCCCGTATGCCCCCAGCCCCCAGCTCCCCAAAGGCAGGTGCAGCCGGAACACATAAAACAGATTACCGGCCACAGCCCCCAGCATTGTAAAGTCTTCATATAATGAAATCTTATCTGCCGTATGGGTGATTCCGGCATACCGGGGAATCACACCCAGACCGATTAAAAACGCCACGGCCGCGCCAGCTACCACACCTCCGGCACACAGCCCGAAAAATCCCAGTACTATCTGTTCCCACATGGCTGTTCTTCCTCCCGGTTGATGTCTTCAATAATCGTAGTATTCACATCGTCCTCATACTGGCGCATCTGCACCTGCATAGGCGTAGGGTCCTGGGTCAGTTTCTTCCTTCCAAAATGATTGAAAAAGAACAAAACCCCCAGACCAATCCCTAGAGAATAGGAGATTTCCAGTACAGTGAACCCCTCCGAAGAACTGCCGGTCATCTGCTCATAGACCTGGGAAAACAGCTTCGTCACATCCACATCTCTATTGAAAGTCATAATAGAAAAAGCAGTCCCAAAAAAAGAAACCAGGCACACAAATCCTGTTTTGACCCATTCCAAAAGACGATGCTGATGGCGCTGTGTCTCATAAGTAATAATAAAAGACGGCTCTCCCATATGAGTCACTTCCAGATCCGGATACTGTTTCTGAATCTCCTGGATGATTTCAATCACAGACATCACATACCGCCCCGGCTTCGTCTGCTCCAGATTCATGACCTGCATCACCCTGCATTTATTTAAAATCTTGCTGTTGCTGCCGGATAACTTGGCCACATCCTGCAGAGATACATGGGGGTGGTCTACCTGCACATTCATATCCGTCTGTATATACAAGGTATCACTCATAGAAAAATCCCCTCTTTCCGCATATTTCTGCCAGCTATAGCTAATATTTAGTATTTCGAAAAAGAGGGAAAATTATTCACTATCACACTTTTCTTCTCAACATTTTCAATATTTTCTTTTCCATGCGGGAAACCTGCACCTGGGACACTCCCAGCTGCCCTGCCACCTGGCTCTGTGTCATATCCTGGAAGTACCGCATATAAATCAGTCTGCGCTCCACCGGTTCCAGATACTGGAGAATTTCTTCCAGAAGCAGCCGGTCCAGCACTTTCTCCTGGGCATTTCCCCTTTCCTGCAGTTTATCTTGCAATAGAATATCTGTCCCGTCTCCCTGATAGACCACTTTTTGCAGAGATTCGATCTCTGCTGCCGCCTCTGTGGCCATCACCAGTTCCTCCGGTGAAACTCCCGCTTCCCTGGCGATTTCCTCCACAGTGGGCTCCCTGTCCAGCTCCCATTCCAGCCGCTCCCTCACCTGATAGGCCTTATAAGAAACTTCTTTCAGAGAACGGCTGACCCTTATCATGCCGTCATCCCGCAGAAACCGCTTAATCTCCCCGGCAATCATAGGCACTGCATAGGTGGAAAATTTCACATCAAAGTCCGTGTTAAAATGGTCCACTGCTTTTAAAAGGCCGATACTGCCGATCTGAAACAGATCATCCATCTCTACGCCTCTGTTTTTAAACCGCTTCGCCACACTCCAGATCAGACCGATGTTTTCTTCAAATAGTGTATCTCTCGCCGCTTTATCCCCCTGGTGTGCACGCCCGATCAGGACTAAAGTACGGTCTTCTTTCACTCTTACCTCCCTATGGCTTTTTTCATATACACAGCAGTCCCCTCCCCTGGCTGGGATGTCACTTCCACCTGGTCCATAAATGCCTCCATAAATACAAATCCCATCCCGGAACGGTCCATCTCCGGTTTGCTGGTATACATGGGCTGCATGGCTTTTTCGATATCCTCGATTCCTTTTCCCCAGTCTGTCACTGTGATGTGCACCACGTTTTCTTTTGTCTTACAGACAACTCGGATTTTATGTACTTCGCCCTCATATCCATGGATTATGGCATTGGTGACAGCCTCAGAGAGTGCCGTTTTCAGGTCTGCCACTTCCTCCAGAGTGGGATTCAGCTGAGTACAAAAAGCCGCCACTGCCACCCGGACAAACCCTTCGTTGCCGGGGCGGCTGTCAAATTCAATCATCATTTCATTTGTCGTATCTTTTTTAATCTCCATCCTTTTCTTCCTCCCGATGAATCTCAATGATTTTATGCATACCAGATAAATGAAGAATCTTATCAATCCGGTCATTTACATGAACCGCTTCCACACTGCCTCCCCTTAAATTCAGAAGACGATAGCGGCCCGCCACCAAGCCAATGCCAGAACTATCCATAAAATCAGTATTCCGAAAATCAAAAATAATATGCTGAATGTGATAATTTTCCAGATAATAATCCGTTTCTTTTTTCAGGCGCTCCGCATTGGGATGGTCAAGTTCCGCCGGCATATGCACAGTCAGACTGATACCGTCTATTTGATAAATCTGTTCCATTAAAAGCCCTCTCTTTCTTAAACCAGCCTATTAATGCTTTCATCGCATAAAATTCCACCGTAGCTGCTGAATAGCTGCATACTATCGAAAAAGGATGCGCATATCATCATGCGCATCCTCTGTTCTCTTGAGGTTTATCTTTGATTGTACTGTAATCGCTCTTTTTGAAACGTCCTCTATTATGATAAACTAATATAGCATTTCATCGGAGTAAACATCCCCTGTTCCATCCTGGAATCCACCTGCTTCGTCTAATCCGTCAAGGGTGCCGTCCATCTGCTCTGGATTTCCCAATTCGCCTTGGGTGCCGTCTCCCTGTATCTGTCCTTCCAGCGCACCCTGAGTACCGTCCCCCTGATCCTGGCCGTCCGGATTCTCCTGTTCCTCTGCCGGCAGATACTCTGCCAGCTGTGTCTTCAATGTATCATACAACGCCGCCGCCCCCACGGAAAGACTGCCTTTATTCACGCTGGATAAAAGAGTTGCTGCCATCTCGTAGCTGGCAGTGCTGAAATGATTATAAGCCTGCACAAGATTGTCATAATCTTCCACCTTCTGCGCAGTGTCCTTGGAACTTTTCTGTATATCATTGGAACTGACCTGGGCATTTTCCAAATCCGCCTCAAGCCTGGAAATCTCTGCCTCCTTCGTGGCCAGCTGGTCTCCGTATAACATCAGTTCGTCGTTGGCAGACCCCAGCACTTTCTGCGTTTTAGCCGGAATAATCAAAAACCAAAGGGCCGCAATTCCCACTGCAATCCCTATTCCCAGTGTTATCAGCGTCCCCCACATGGAATTCTCCCGGTATGCAGGCGGCTGAATCACCAGGTCATTACCGGAACGGAATGTGTAACCTGACACTTCTGTATCCAGACTGGCCTCTTTTCCTTTTTCCTTTTTCCCCAGATTGGTCACTTCCCCGGTCTGCAGATCCACCTCCCGCAAAAATCTAAGGGTGGTGGTATTTGTTTTATCAATCTTTGCCGCTTTCCTCAACGTCCTTCTGGCCTTGGCATACGCCCCGTCCCGAATCTGAAGCAGTGCCAGCAGATGGTAGCCTTTAATCAATTTGGGGTTCTGGGACAACACTTTCTTCAGCTGAATGGCCGCCATGTCCTCCTGATGGGCCCGGCAGTATTCCAGCGCCTGATTGTACTTACGGATGGTCTGGTTGATATTATCCAATTTATTGGGATTGGACTGCAGCTTATTGATATAAGTCTCCGCCAGGTTATTATTCGGCATGATGTTCTTGCTGATCACCCATTCACTCAGTGCAGACACCACTTCCCCTGTCTCAAAATAAACCAGCCCCAGCAGATTTCTCGCCTGAATATTGCCTTTATGAAATTTCAGACTCTGTTTCAGACAGGAGATGGCACCGGACAAATCCCGGATGCTGGCCTTTTCCAATCCCCTGTTATAATAGAGCTTGGACAGATATATGGCTTTCTTCTGTACCGACACGTTCCACCCGCACCGATTACAATAATCCAATCCGGGCATGACAGGGCCGCCGCAGTTCATACAATTCATCTAGTCCTCCTTGCCTTTGCCGGCATCTCTTACCATCTCTTTCAGCAGATCGATTACATCTGTCAATTCTCTGTCATATATAGCCGCTTCCGCATCATCCACATCCAGACAAGGTTCAAATTTCTTGAGTTCTTCATCATAATTTATCATATTATACACCTCTGCGCTGCCATACGCACTTTTTTAAATAAGACTCTTAATCTCGCCGATCAGATACAGAGAGCCAATACAGAAAAGCAGACCGTCCCCGCGAAGCTCTGCCGCCTGCTGAAAGGCTTCCTTTACGCTGTTCTCAGCCTGCACGCAGGTACACCCGTTTTTCCTGAACTCCTGTGCCAGCACCTGTGCGTCCACCGCCCGTTCTTCTTGAATCGTTGCTGTCACCACCTGGGCCGGCCTTAATTCTGAACAGATTCTGCGTATCATATGTGGATAATCCTTATCATCCACTGCCGAAAAGAGCAGTACAATTCTGTATTTGTCCCGGAAATACACCGCCGTTTCGATAAAATTAGCCACTCCGTCTTCATTGTGAGCCCCATCAACGATAACCCCGGGCTGTATGGTCTCCATCCGGCCCTGCCATCTGGTTCCCCCGATCCCCGCCTTCACCTGGCTGTCGGTAAGCGCTGTAAAATCCTGCTGTTCCCGCAGAACCTCCAGGGTCTTAAGGGCCAGCGCGCTGTTCATCACCTGGTATCTGGCAATGAATGGTATGGAATACTCCTGCTGCCTCCCATCTGTTTTCCCGTATGAAAATTCGATTCCGGAAGAAGTAATCTCACGGATTTCAAAGTCTTCTCTCCTGACCGGATACGCAGGAGCGCCCACACGCTGTGCAGTCTCCTCAATCACCTGTGCAGTCTCATGTCTGTTGGCATCGTAGATCACCGGAATTCCCTTTTTGATAATTCCCGCTTTCTCCCCGGCAATGGCCTCCACCGTGTCCCCCAGATACTGGATATGGTCCATGCTGATAGATGTAAATACGCTTAAAACAACAGAATTTGTTATATTAGTCGCATCTGTAAGTCCTCCCATACCACACTCTATCACTGCAAAATCACACTGACTGTATGCAAAATACTGATAAGCAAGAGCAGTTTCGAGTTCAAAAATCGTTGGCAGTCTTCCTTCTTTATCCGCAATTTCTACTGCCGACTTCATAAGCTCTACCTGAATGGCAAATTCTTCTCCTGAAATTAGCTTTCCATCTACTGCAATTATTTCTCTCTTTTCAAATACTGCTGGAGAATGATATCTGCCTGTTTTAAATCCTGCTTCTGTCAATATTTCGGCAATAAAGGAAGAGACAGAGCCTTTTCCGTTTGTGCCTGCCACGTGAATCACCTTTACTTTGTCCTGCGGATTACCAAGGGTCTGCATAAATTTTCTCAAATTATCCAGTCCCATATCAAAAAAATGATTTTCAAACCCGTAAAAAAAGCGTTCCGCTTCTGCTTCCTTCATAATGCTTCCTTTCCTGCTGCCTGTATTTATAATACAGCTATTTATTCCCTAATAAAACAGGCTGCCTGTGGCAGCCCGCTTCTTAGCTTAATTTTTTAATTACCGCACAGTTCGGTGTTTCTACCTGAATCGGCTTTCCATGCTGGATAAGCAGACCATTTTCATAATCAATGGTAAAAAATGTTATTTCATTTGTTTCATGATTTAAAGATGCAATATGCCTGTCATCAGGGAACACACATATATTCTTTGGATAGTCACCACTGATAGGCAGTACACTGTTTTTAGTAAGCAGACCTGTTTTTTCATCTCTTGCAAAAAACGCAACACTGTTGTCACCTGCATTGGAGCAGAAAATATATTTTCCGTCATAGGAAATCTTAATTGCGGCAACTGCACTTTTATCATTAAAGGTTTTACCAAGCGTGCTGATTTGCTGGATTAGTTCGAAATGAGGCATTCCGTCTTCGCTGTCATAGGAATATACATTGACGCAATTTTTCAACTGACAAATCAAATATGCAAATTTTCCATCCTGACTAAAAATCAGACTTCTTGGAGAGGATTCCAGCTCGCATCTTAAAATATCGACAAGCTTAATGCTTCCGATTTCATGGTCAAACCGGTAAAGCTGAACCTGGTCCATACCTACATCGCAGGAAGTCAAAAACTTCTGGTCGGGCGTAAGTCTTGCACAGGTCACATGCGGTCTGTAATTGCGCTCTGCGATAGATCCCATTCCTTTATGATATACTTCTGCAGTCATCTCTCCAACACTTCCGTCAGGATTCACTCTTACTACGGACATTTTTCCGTCATGGTATCCCGCTGTAAAGATATAGTTCTCCTTCTTGCTGATACTGATATGGCATGCCCTCATTCCATTGATGGAGCCAAGATTGATAAATTCCAAATCACCATCAGGATGAATTTTAAAAGAAGAAATACCCAAATCTGATACAGAATACAGAAAATCGGAATTATTGGCAAGTCTCATATAAGAAGGATTTCCCACCTCTACTTCTTTTATGGGAGTAAAAATCCCCTGTTCTATATCACAATCGCAGATTGTAATACCCTTTGCTTTTCCGTGAGTATAGGAACCCACATATGCTACATATTTATCAGCCATAGCTTTTCTACCTCCAGATGAATAATTTAAAGCTGCCCCTTTAAGAGCTGCATCATAAGAAAGACAAGACAATTTCCTATGAAAAAACAAAATAACTTGTTATATTATGGTAGTATAGCATATAATTTGTTTTTAGACAAGTTTATAGAAATGAATTTCTGGAATTAACACCCTAAGTTACAAAAAAAGAGAGCTGTCTTTCAGCTCTCTTTCATATAAAAAGCGCGAGACGGGACTCGAACCCGCGGCCCCGACCTTGGCAAGGTCGTGCTCCACCAACTGAGCCACTCGCGCATGTCATCAGCCTGTAAAATATTATTTCCTGCTGAGCACTTTTACAGTATAGCCGATGACAGAGAAAATGTCAAGTACTTTTTTACAATTTTTCCTTTTCCTTGTTTCAATCGTAATATTTTTTCAGGGCATTTTCTTCTCTGATGTTAAATATTCTCCCAGTCTTTTGCTGAACTCAATCGCTGCCTCCCCGTTTAAATGGCCTTCACAGTCTATATAAGCCGCAAGGGATTTGTCAAAACCGTCAAGCGACTCATAATTAAAATCCAGAAGTCTCAATTCATATTTTTCTGCCAGTTCTGCAAAATATTCATGCTGTTCCTGATATTGCTGTTTATACATTTCTCTTGTCATATCCGGCACAGGAATAATCAAAAGCGTCAGCTTAATTTCCTTTTCCTTGCAAAACTTTACCAGTTTTTTAAAGTACTCTTCTGTTTTTGTCTGAACCTGATTAGAATTCCATTCTGTAAAATTCTGAAAACCTTTATTCTTATCTGCTACGGGATAACAGTAGATAAATCCATTCTCTCGATATTCCTGCGCCGTATTGGTAAACACATCTGTCGCAAGATTCTGATAGCTGCCTGAAAATTTATTTTTTATATTTTCCGGTATCATTCTATATTTTTTTCGATAAAGATACCATGGAAAAAGAGTCACCCGAAAATCCTTATCCAAAAGCCGGTCAAGAAAAAATTCTGCTTTTACTCCTGACCATTTCATTTCTCTAAAGATACTGCAACTGTCTGTTCCGATATATTCTTCTGTTGTCCAGTATCCGCCGTCTATTTCATACACAATCTCTTCCGGTACATGATGACGGCAGATTTCTTTTACTTTATAATAAGTATAAGACAGATATTCTCCCCCAAGACACATATTTACACTTTTCTTTCCTGTCACCGAATCAATTGCAGACGGGTCAATGCCGCATTTACCGTGAGAGGTGCCCACAAACACCATATCATAGCTGTTTTCTTCTATATTATGATAATCGACT
>Ga0137308_101212_pt1 | contig 28101 bp, 26 predicted proteins | sample Inofrocosms_June_FD_97181 | JGI IMG/M metagenome (GOLD analysis project Ga0137308, IMG submission 97181) | Mouse cecal microbial communities from Vienna, Austria - N-Acetylneuraminic and N-Acetylglucosamine D2O microcosms_June | ecosystem: Host-associated > Mammals > Digestive system > Large...
ATTGCATATATCATCATTTATGACAACTGTTCTTTTATGGTTGCGCTGGTATGTTTCAGCGGCATATTTGTCCTTCTCAACCGCATATTTTATTTCTATTCCTGCTTCTGACGCCCCCAAAGACATGCCACCTGCCCCTGAAAACAAGTCAATGCCAACTAAATGTTTCTTTTCCACATTCTTTTCCCCTGATTTACCCATTTTTCCAGTTTGGTTATTATAGCATAAAATCTGGGAAACAACAAGGCAGACTTACCCTGAGTTTCCGCAGATTTATCCACAGAACCCCTAATTCCTTCAGCCTTATTATTAACAATTTTCAAAAAACACCTAAAATATAAGGAATCCCATTCCTTTTTGATGTAAAATAAAGTCACCACAACAATTAACCACTAAACAAAAAAGAGGAGGATTCCCTATGGCTAATTTTACATCAAATACTTACCAAATGAAACAAAAAATTTTAACTTTTACAAATAAAATAACAAGCCCCCTTTCTAAACCGGAAAAGAAATTTACAGCAGACATCACTTATGGCATTCTGGCTTCTGGAAGCTGCCTGCTGACTGATGTTGTTAGCCAGCTCCATGCGTCTTCCAAAAAAATCAATGTCGTTGACCGCTTATCCAAACATCCTGAAAAAGGCACTCCTGCATCTGCAGCGGCTTCTTACCTTCAACAGCTAAAAAATGGACGCCTGCTGAACCAGTAATTTATATTGATGACAGTGATGTTGTAAAGCCGGATGGCCGTAAATTTGAGCCTCTTGGAACCGTCAGGGACGGTTCTGAAAGCACATCTGCAAAAAATGTTTACAAAAAAGGGTATCATGTCACAGAAGCATGTGTTCTCACACACAGCAGCCACCCTGTCAGCATTTTTCCAGAATACACTCTTCTTCTGAAAAAGGCTATAAGCCTGTAAATACGGTTACGTTCCAAGCCATGGAACAGGGGGCGGCGCTCTTTGGCAAAGCAGCTTTTGCTATGGGCCGCGGCTATGATGATAACAAAATGTTTTTAAAACTAGACAGACTGGGGCAGGATTATGTAATCCGCCTGAAACCTAACCGCAAGCTCCTGTACCACAACAAATGGACAATGGCTGCCGAACTGCGTAACCGCAGGAAGGGAAAGGTTAAGATGGATGTCTTTTACAAAGGCAAAAACCATGAAGCATACCTTTCCCATGCCAGAGTACAGATTACTGCATCCAGAAAAGATATTTATCTGGTACTTGTTTACGGCATCACAGGACATCCAATGATGCTTGCCACCAACAAGGGAATCAAATCCAAAGAGGATGTAATCCAAGTGGCAAGGACCTACTTTTCACGCTGGAAAACAGAAGAATATTTCCGCTGCAAAAAGCAGATGTTCCAATTTGAAAATTTTCGTGTCAGAAAGTTTCTTCTGCTATTACCGGCTGGCAAAAGGTATCTGTGTCATACTGTCGTATGCGAAAGAAGGCATCAGGCTCTGGTTCAGGACAAAGCGTCCTGCATACCGTCAACTCCGCCTTAAGCTGGCTGTTTGAATAGATAAAAGAATTTCTCAAAAATTTAGCAGATTGGTGCTTTGGGCAGACATATTCACTTTTCAGTTGCAGTTTGCGGAAACTCAATAGACTTACAGAATCTGGCACAAATTGCAATTCCCAACTGTCCCTGTCGCAAAACCTCTTTCGTTCTTTCCATCTTGGCATTGAAGCATATCCCCTAACTTTCTTGGGTCATCCAAAATTATTCCTCAATGGACTGCCCCACCTTAAGGCGTGCTTCTTGCTCATTTGCGCCATTTTCAATAAAGTCTATTTCATTCAGGGACAATGTAACTGATCCATCCTCCTCTATATACTTCCTTGCTGTAAACTTGTATGCCTACAAAATCTCAGGCATTGTTTCCAAATCTGAAAACCACATCTTATCCCTTGTACGCTTCACAAACCTAGGTTTTTCATGGATAACACTATTCAGAAAGCACTCCGCTCTTTCCTTACCATCGGAGCCTGTTCCATTAACATATTTACCATCTCCTCCGTATCCCATTATAGCAAAAGTGTACACTTTGTAAATTGTGTACACTTTTGAGTTTCCCTATTTTTATAATAGCCGACATCGTAGTGCCAAAAGGCCCTGCTGCTTACAGCGGAGGTATCCGGCTCTGCTGGCCTATTCTGTTTTTATGCAAAAAAATTCTCTGCCAGGGTAAACGTCCCGACCGTACCCACGCTCCCTGTCATGTAAATCGTCCCGTCCTCCTGAATCTCAATGGCTAAATCGCCCCCCTGCATATGCACGGTAACATTCCCATCCACAAGCCCCATCCGTTTTGCCGCCGCTGCCGCTGCGCAGGCTCCAGTGCCGGACGCCAGCGTATACCCTGCGCCCCGTTCATAGATTTCAATTGCAATGTTTTCCCTGTCAATGACTTTGCAAATCTGCATATTGGTCCGGTTCGGGAAGTAGGGCGCGCCTTCCACATAAGGCCCCAATGCACGGGCTTTCTGGGGCGTTACCTCCTCCATCATAATCACGCAGTTCGGGTTCCCCACAGAAAGGCAGGTAGTGTTGTAGTCATTGTCATGGAACCTTAAATGGGCGTTTACAACCTCCCCTTCCAGCCCTGACAGGGGAAGTTCCTCGCCTGCATAGATTGGCTTGCCCATATTTGCCCGGACCATGCTCCCATCCCCTTTTACAAACTCTGCTTCCACATCCCCTGCCAGGGTGCTCATGGTACAGGTATCCCCATCCACATATCCCTCGTCCAGCAGGTACTTTGCAAAAATCCGTACCCCATTCCCGCTCTTTTCTGCCTCAGAACCGTCCGGGTTAAAAATCCGCACCTTTATTTTCCCATCCTCCATGATAGGTCCATACAGCAGGCCGTCCGCGCCTACCCCAAAATTCCTCCTGCACAGCATTTCAATATTCCTTGTCTGCAGCGCAAACTCATTTTTGTTTGGGTCCAGCACCAAATAATCATTTCCAAGCCCATGGTATTTCTTCATTGTAATGCAATCCATAATCCACGCTTCCTTTCTTCTTTCAAATCCATTCCTAGAGCGTGTTTGAAAATTCATTCCCACAATTTTCAAACACGCTCTAGCCCTTTTTATTCTATACCCTTATTCTATTCCATTCTTTTTGCATATAACACCAAATAAACTGCTTGAAATATTGTAAAAAGTGCTGTATAATCTGCTTAAATGAGAAATCTGGGACAAATTTTTGAAATGTTTCCATTTTGCACAAGGAGGGATAACTTTGGCTCACACACTTGAAAATAAAGAAAAACAGGCCGGATACCTGCACCAGAATTTCCGCCTGTTCCATTTAAAAGATAAGAAAAACCAAGAATTTGAATTCCATTACCACGATTTCAATAAAATCATTATATTCCTGTCCGGAAACGCCACCTACCTGGTGGAGGGGAAAGCCTACGACCTAAAACCCTGGGATATCCTCCTTGTCAACAACCATGATATCCATAAGCCCGTCATTGACCCCAGCGTCCCCTATGAACGGGTTGTCATCTGGCTGCAGCCGGACTTTATCAAAGAGCAGAAAGACCGTTCCTGCGACCTGTCCCAGTGCTTTACCACAGCCAATGAAAAAAGGTTCAGCCTGATACGGCTAAAGCCCCAGCTGCAGGCAGAAATCCAGACTATCCTGCAGCAGCTTGAGTCCTCCCTTGCCAGTGAGGAATTTGGGCATGAAGCCTTAAGCCAGGCATATTTCCTGCAGCTTATGGTCTATATTAACCGGGTGTTCCTGCCGGAATCCTGCCCGCAGGAACACGCTCCCTCCCAGCACGGCAGCCAGATTGCAGACATTTTGGCTTACATCAACCTGAACTTGGACAAGGACTTATCCAACGAATCCTTGTCCCAGCAATTTTATGTAAGCAAATATTACCTGATGCACAAATTCAAAGAGCATACCGGCTATACCCTCCATGCCTATGTGCAGCAAAAACGCCTGCTGCACGCCAAAGACTTAATCCAGGAGGACATACCTGTGCTGAAAGCAGCTTCCATGTGCGGTTTTTCCGACTACTCCACCTTCCTGCGGGCATTCCGCAAGTTTTATGGCATCTCCCCGAAGGCTTTCCACACCTCTGGCTGCAAAGCCCCAGCCCTCCCAGAAGATGGGGAACCCTGAGGGTTCTCCCAACCAAGGGGCTGCCTATTGGCGGATATAAATCCCCTGCTGTTCGATGAAATCTTCCAGTGCAGCTTGTGCGTCCTGCGCCCAAGTTTCACTCAGCAGGGTATCCCCTTCCGCCTTTTCTTCCTCGAAAGGAGAGCCTGCCTTTCCTTCTGCCGCTTCTTTTTTCTCCTCCATCTGCACCTCTCCTTTTCGTTTTCTGCAAATTTCCCATACCTATCTAACCAACACCATGATGCGCTTTTTGGGGATACAAACAATTTAGGATAGCAGTTCCTCCGGCTAGCCTATGCTTCTTCCATCGGGAGGTTTTCTTCTGCCCCTAATCCATCATTTTCCTCTGCCATCTCTTGGCTGCCTTCCCCATCTGCAGCCCCTTCCGGCAAAGCATCTGCTTCAGCGCCCGTTTCTGCCATGGCTCCATCTGTTGGATCCCCTTCCGGTACAGATACCTCCACCGGCTGAACTTCCTGAACCATCCCACCAAAGCTGGAAGATATAATATCTTGGAGCTGCTTGCTCTTTTCACTTAAAATCGCCTCCACCCTTTCCTGTGTCACTTCATTCATGGGTCTTTTCCCAGTGGCGTCCATGCCAGTTTCCAACTGCTTTTTCAGCATTTCCTGCTCTGCCAAAAGCCGTTCCACCACCATTGCCTGTTTCTTATTGGCGTCCTCTTTCAGCTGTTTGACAAGCTGCTCTGCCTTTTCCCTATTCTGCCTGTGCTGCTCGTCCAATTCCTCCTGTTTCTTCCTGTCCAGCTCCGCTTGGCTGGTGTAAATAATATTCCTGCGTTTTACAATCCGTCCCGCAACCCACTCTCTCTCATTTCTCTTATCAATTGCATCTTTCATCGCCATCTGCTCCCAACAAACTAGATTCCGTCAGGGCGCTGCATTTGCTGCCCCACGCTGCAAATATCATACCATAACTGCTTTGCCTTGGGCGGTATAATATCTTTCGATCATTATACCACGAAAATTTCATGAATAAAAGTGGCAAATTAAGCACATTCTTTTAATACACAAATCCTGTGCCGGCTGCCCACGCCAGCCTGCACAGCGACAATATGGCTGCTGCGCCTTCCCACGGCGGCAGCCGAAAGTTTCCGGAGGTAAGGCCATGGCTGCATACAAAGTAGAAATCTGCGGGGTCAACACCGCAAAGCTCCCTGTATTGAAAGAAGAAGAAAAAAGCGACTTGTTTTCCCGCATCAAGGCAGGGGACCAAGACGCCCGGGAGGCTTACATCAAGGGAAATCTCCGCCTTGTCCTAAGCGTTATCAAGCGGTTTTCCAACAGCAATGAAAATGTGGACGATTTATTCCAGATTGGGTGCATTGGGCTGATTAAGTCCATTGACAATTTCAACCCCGATATTGGCGTGAAATTTTCAACTTATGCAGTCCCTATGATTATCGGCGAAATCAGGCGGTACCTGCGGGACAACAACTCCATCCGGGTCAGCCGCTCCCTGCGGGACACAGCCTATAAGGCCATCCACGCCAAGGAGCTGCTTTCCAAAGAGCTCTCCCGCGAACCTACCATTGACGACATTGCAAAAGAAACCGGCATCCCCAAGGAAGATATCGTATTTGCCCTGGATGCCATCCAATGCCCCGTCAGCCTTTACGACCCAGTCTACACAGACGGCGGCGACACCCTCTATGTGATGGACCAAATCAGCGACAAAAAGAACAAGGAAGAAACCTGGGTGGAAGAACTTTCCCTAAGCGATGCCATGAAGCGGCTGAACGAACGGGAAAATTACATTATCAAGCTGCGCTTCTTCGAGGGCAAGACCCAGATGGAAGTAGCGGAAGAAATCCATATCTCCCAGGCCCAAGTCAGCAGGCTGGAAAAATCCGCCTTAAAAAATATGAAAAATTACCTGTCCCTTACTCCCACTTGTCGCAGAGAGAATTAATCTGGTCTGCAAATTTCCCAAGTTCTTTGTTGGGCCTCCCTTCCGATTTGCGGATCACGGACAAGAGCCGTTCCCCAGCCGCCAGAAGCCTTGCAAATACATTGGAAACTGCACGGGAATCCTTCGCCTTCTTGGACTTCCGCTCCCGGCTCCCCTGGGCAATGCAGGCGTTTAATCCCAAATCGTAAACATCCCCGCTGTAAGGCGCCGATGCCGCAATGCCCGTTTCTTTTTCCAAAAGCGACGCAAAGGTATCGCAGACGCTGTCCTCCCCATGGACTACAAAGAACCTCTTTGGGGTTTCCCCAAACGCCTTGGCCCATTCCAGCAGGCGCTGCTGGTCCGCATGGCCGCTGATTCCCGCCAGGTTCAGGATTTTCGCATGGACTTCAATGGTTTCCCCAAAGAGCCGGACTTCCTTTGCCCCGGAAAGCAGCAGGTTCCCAAGGGTCCCTGGCACCTGGTAGCCCACGAACAGAATCGTGGAATCTTTCCGCCAAAGGTTATGTTTTAAATGGTGGCGGATACGGCCAGCCTCGCACATGCCGGAAGCAGAAATAATGACAATGGGCTTCTCAATGAAATTTATCATTTTGGACTCGTCGCTGGTGACAGATACCTTAAGCCCCGGGAAGCTGATGGGGTTCTTCCCCTTGCGCACCAGCTCCAGCGCTTCCTCATCAAAGCATTCCTTTACATTTTTATGGAAAATATTGGTAGCTTCCACTGCCAGCGGGCTGTCGATATAGACTTCGAAGCCTTCAAATTCCGGCAGCATGCCTTCCGTCTTGATTTTCCGTAAAAAATAAAGCATTTCCTGCGTCCTGCCTACGGAAAAGGCAGGGATTACCAGATTCCCCCCACGCCGGAAGGTATCCCTGCACACGGCTGCCAGCTCTTTCGCATAATCCGGCGGGTCCTGGTGCAGCCGGTCCCCATAGGTGGATTCCATAATGACATAATCCGCCTCCCGGATGTACTGGGGATTGCGGATTAATGGCTTGTTGCCGTGCCCGATATCCCCGGAAAACACCAGCTTCACCTGCTGTTCCCCTTCCGTGCCCCAGACCTCAATGCTGGACGAACCAAGCAGATGCCCCGCATCGGTAAACCGGATGGTAATCTCTGGGCACAGGGTAATGATTTCCCCATATTCGCATGGGATAAAATGCTCCAGCACCCCTACGGCATCGTCCATGTTGTACATGGGTTCCACAAGGGGCCTGCCGGCACGCCTTGCCTTCCGGTTCTTCCATTCCGCTTCGGACATCTGGATATGGGCGGAATCCTTCAGCATAATATTGCACAGCTCCGTAGTTGCCCGGGTAGCATAGATTTTCCCCCGGAACCCATGGCTGTAGAGAAGGGGCAGCAAGCCGGAATGGTCGATATGGGCATGGGTCACAAGCACATAGTCGATATCGGCAGTATTAACCGGGATTTCCTGGTTTTCGTACAGGTCCGGCCCCTGTTCCATGCCGCAGTCTACCAGCAGGTGGATATCACCCATCTGGACATAATGGCAGCTTCCTGTCACTTCGTGGGCAGCGCCTAAAAATTCTAATTTCAATTTCTCATCTCCTTTGTATCTAAACTTATGGCTTTCAAAACTATTTATGCCTTCCATTCCTGCAAACAGCGGGCCAGGCAGCCGCGCTGGCGCGGATATCTGAAAGGCTTTGCCCATCTCCCCTTGACACCAATTATACCACACCTATTCAAACTTTACGATTTCTTTTTTCAGCCTTTTCATAATCTTTTTTTCCAAACGGGAAATATAGGACTGGGAAATCCCAAGAAGGTCTGCCACCTCTTTCTGGGTCATTTCTTCCCCCTGGGGGCTGTTCAGGCCGAAGCGAAGCTCCACAATGGTGCGCTCCCGGTCGGAAAGCTTTTCCACTGCTTTTTTCAGGAGGTTTTTCTCTACTTCTGTTTCAATATCCCGGTAAATAATGTCCTCGTCTGTGCCAAGGATATCGGAAAGCAGCAGCTCATTGCCGTCCCAGTCCACGTTCAGGGGCTCGTCGATAGAAACCTCCATCCGTGTCTTGTTGTTCCGCCGCAGGTACATAAGGATTTCATTTTCAATGCACCGGGACGCATAAGTAGCCAGCTTAATGTTTTTGGTTGGGTTGAAGGTGTTAATGGCTTTGATCAGGCCGATTGTCCCAATGGAAATCAGGTCCTCCACCCCAATGCCCGTATTGTCAAATTTTTTCGCTATGTACACCACCAGCCGCAGGTTATGTTCAATTAAAATGCTCCTCGCCCGTTCCGGTTCCTCCCCGCCCAGCATTTGGATGCAGCGGTTCTCCTCCTTTGGCTCCAAAGGCGGCGGCAGGATTTCCGCACCCCCGATATAGTGGACATCCCCTTTTTTCAGGAACAGGAAGTTCCAAAGGCTGGGGATTAATTTTAACTGAAAATGCTGCGGTATCGTGATCTTGATATACATAAACATCCTCCTTCAATTTTCCATGGATTTCCCATTTAATATCACGTCACACCTGCCATCCTGAAACAGCGTTTCCTCTGCCATGCCAAACACCGGCTTTTTCAGGTACAGCGGATGGCCTTCCCGTAAAATGTACATTCCCTCCAGGGTTACCGCCTTTAACAGCCCAGATTCCTGCCCCAGGGAGTGGAATGGGACCAGGCGTACCGGCAGCCCTTCTTTTTCTATCTGTTCCCACAGGATTTGCTTCCTGATAATATGTACCGGGCGGCCGCCCAAAGGGTCCACCAGCAGGTTTCCCGTATCGTAAAAGCCCTTTACAGAAAGATTCCCTTCCCTGGTTACCAGAAGAAGGTCATATATGGTTTCTTTTTCCCTTTTTATGTATTTCAGCATATGGAACGGGACTGCAAGGAACAAAGCCGCGCCCAGCAGGCAAAGGAATAGCTGCCCAAGCCCTGCGCCATGCTCCATCCCCCACTCCAGCAGGCCCCCTAACAGGATATATGACAAATACGTTACCGACCACTGTGCCAAAAATGCCTTTTTCCCCCTGCTCCGCCAGCACAGCCATACCATAAAGGGATTTACCAGAAAATGCACGCATAGCTGGTACAAAGTTTCATCTGTAAGCTGGAAAAAAAGGAACATGGAAGCAAGGGTCCCAACCAGGCTGCTGATGCAAAGCCTGCCCAGGCGGATTGGCTCCCCCATCACTTTCCCTGCAGCGAAAAGGGCGATGCTGTCCATTGTAAAATTCGTCAGAAACCAGATGTCTGCATATAGTACATATCCCACCTACACCCTCCTTACTTAAGATTCCTGCCGCTCCCCGCCAAAAGCGCTGGCACCATGAACCCATGGCTAAGTTACCCCCGCCCAGCCTATCCCGGGGGACTGCGCGCAGGCTTCTGCTGATAAAGTAAAGTATAAATGGAACATGCAGATTTTTTTGTCAAACCATTGTCCTCTTTTGGGAAAATTCTTTTACAAGAAGTGACAAAAAACAGATGCCAGAAAAACAGAAATGTATGGTATACCCACCGCAGTGTACGGAACAAAGTGGGCCTTTCTATAAGATAAAAAATAAGCTGCCGCACCAAGAACAGTACACCAACAGATCGCCTATGCTATATCCTGTATGTACCCTACTTCGTATGGCAGCCTTCCTATGTACCGCTTACTTTTTATTCGATTTCAAAAACTCGGGGATTTTAATGTCCCGTTCCGGGATACTGCTCTCCGGCCTTCTTGGCCTTTGGATGCCAAGGGTAGACGCCGTTACCCCAAGGTTGCTGCTTGCCGCAGTATTCTGCCCTGCCCCGGCTGTGCCTGCCCCTGTGCCATATGGGCTTGCCGCCGTGCGCGCCGCAGCCCCAAAAGGCGTAGGCGTAGCCCGTGTTGCCCCTGTCCTTGCTGCAGCGGCTGTGCCTGCCATCCTTGGCGGCGTATTCTGGCTGAACTTCATGCCCGGCATTACCTTCGGGGAAGGGGCGGACTCCCCTAAGCCAGTGGCAATCACCGTGATAATCGCTTCATCCGCCATGTTCTCGTCAAACTTGGCGCCGAAAATAATATTCGCATTATCCCCGGCAAGGTCCTGCACATAGCTTGCCGCATCGTTGGCGTCCATCAGGGAGATATCCCCGGAAATATTGATAATTACATGGGAAGCGCCAGTGATGGTGGTTTCCAGCAGCGGGCTTGCCACTGCAAGCTTCACTGCTTCTATCGCCTTGTCATCGCCCGTAGCCATGCCAATGCCGATATGGGCAAGGCCCTTGTCCTTCATAACGGTCTGGACGTCCGCAAAGTCCAGGTTAATCAGGGCTGGGACATTAATCAGGTCCGTAATCCCCTGCACCGCCTGCTGCAGCACTTCGTCTGCCTTGCGCAGGGCGTCTGGCATTGTGGTCCTCCTGTCTACAATTTCCAAAAGCTTATCATTTGGGATGACAATTAGGGTATCTACGCTTTCCTTCAGGCGTTCAATCCCCCCAAGGGCATTGACCATGCGGGCCTTTGCTTCGAACTTAAAGGGCTTTGTCACAACGCCTACCGTCAGTATGCCCATTTCCTTGGCAATCCTTGCAACCACCGGTGCTGCCCCTGTCCCGGTGCCGCCTCCCATGCCGCAGGTGACAAATACCATGTCTGCACCCTTGATCTCTGCCGTCAGCTCCTCTACGTTCTCCTCTGCGGCCTTCTGACCAATTTCCGGCTGTGCCCCGGCACCAAGCCCTTTTGTCAGTTTCTCCCCTATCTGTACCAGCGTAGGCGCCTTGCAGAGCGTCAGTGCCTGCTTGTCCGTATTAATCCCAACAAACTCAACACCGCCGATATTTTCTTCAATCATTCTATTCACAGCATTGTTTCCAGCCCCTCCCACACCGATTACGATGATTTTTGCACTGGATTCTGCTTCTGGCGTCATTATTTCAAGCAAGGTTCTTCCTCCTTTTATCTCTATCTGAATATTTTCTTTTTCACTCAATAATCCCAACTTTAAACTCTTATACACTATACTATAATTTTTTAGGGAATTAATCAAGTAAGAATTTATATTTTTGCCCTATTTTTTTCACGGAATCCATCCGCCTGTGCAAAAATAGGCGCAATTCCTGCAAAATCTGCCTGTTAAAACATATCCGGAACATGTTTTCTGTGAAAAGGGAAGCTGAACCATGCTTATCTATCCCGGCTTTTCCAATTGTAATCTTAAATTGTACTCTTATCATGCAGAACATCCAGGGCCTGCGCTTACCCTGCCTTTTCAAAGGTAATATCCGTGGTATTCTCCGTCCAGCTCTCCAGATGGAGGGTGCCCTTCTGCCCTTCCAGGCCGGGCAGCACATGGGACAGCCGCACGACCTTCTCATTTAGGTTCCTGGCCTGTCCGATCAGCACCTTAATCTCACCATACTGCAAGGTGTAATTCCCCTCCTCCCCATATTTCACGTTGTCTGGGACCTGCTCATATTTTTTCAGCATCTGCGTCAGGGACAGCAGGTTTTTCAGGATGTTTTTCCCTTTGATTGGGAGTTTTTCATACAGCACAATCTTTTCAACATCCAGCCCGCTTATCACGGGTATCCCCTCTATGACCTCCGAGGACAGCTCCACCACAAAGCCGTCCTTGTCAAAATAAGCGTTCTGCCCAAGGGCGTCAATGTAAACCCGCCCCAGCAGCGCTTTCTCATAGACCTTAATGCTCAATGTATGGGGGGACTCAAGGGATACCTCCATGCTGTCCACAAAGGGCATTTCCGCTGGCTCCACAAATTTATATTTAAAATACACGTACAAGCTGTTCCAGCAGTATTCATCGTCCAAAAGCCAGTCTGCCATGGTTTCGTCCGGATAGTGCTCGTTCCCTGTCACCTTTACCTTTTCCACGGTAAAGACCTTCACTACCACTAAGATTGCGATTGCCAGAAGCAGCGCAAGTATCAGGACTGCCATCCCAATGGCTTTTAAGCGTTTCTTCCGCCTCCGTTTTTCTCTTACCATCGTTTCACCATTCCTTTCCTAGCACAGGCAAGGCACGGATTCCTGCCTTTATTCCTGCCCAAAATGGATCCCTCTGGAAACGCTCAATACCAAACCGATTTCCGCCAGCAAAAACAGCACCGAGGTCCCGCCATAGCTGATAAAAGGCAAGGAAATCCCTGTGTTTGGGATGGTATTCGTTACCACCGCAATATTTAAGATTACCTGTATGGAAATATGGGCAAGGACGCCTGTCACAAGCAATGCCCCATACAGATCCTGGGCGTTGCTGGCAATTACCATAAACCGCCAGATAATGATGACAAACAGCAAAATAACGCTCACTGCCCCAAAGAGCCCCAGTTCCTCGCAGATAATCGAAAAAATCATGTCGTTCTGGGCCTCCGGCACAAACCCCAGCTTCTGCATACTGCCCCCCAGCCCTTTCCCAAACAGGCCGCCGGAGCCTATGGCATAAAGCCCCTGCAGGGTCTGGTACCCTTTTGCAAATTTTTCCGGGTTCCGCCAAATAAGGAGCCGCTCGACACGGTACGAGGCCATCATGATAAAGATAGAGCCAAACAAAACAACGACGCCCCCTGCCACAAAAAACTGTGCATATTTAGGGCTGGCAACAAAGATCATGGAAATGGCTACCCCCATAATGATAATCGCCGTGCTCAAGTTCTCAATTGCCACGACCCCAACCATAGGAAGGATAATTGCAATAATTTTCACTAAGGAGGTGAATTTCCCCATCTGCTTTGGCATTTTGCTGATAATTGTGGCAAGGAACACAATCACTGCCAGCTTTGCAGCCTCCGAAGGCTGGAAGCTGGTGAAGCCTAAGTCCAGCCAGCGTTTCGCCCCATTGGATTCTTCACCGATAAAAAGCACCAGCGTGCACAGCCCAATGCCACCTATGTATGCAAGAAGCCAGAAATTCTTCCAGACACGGTAGTCTATCCTGGCAACTACTGCCAATACTGCAATCCCCAAAACATCCGCCTGCAGCTGTTTCCTCAAGTAAAAAGCCCCGTCCTTAAACCTTACCTGCCCATTGTAGGAACTGGTGCTGTACAGCATTACCAGCCCAAAGCAAATGAGGAAAAATACAATCATCAATAAGGTATAGTCAAAATAGCGGATATTTTTTTGTCTTTTGCCAGTCCCTTTTTCTCTACCCATATCAGCACTCCTGACTTACATTTACTCTTTTAATGCCCTCGCCAGTTCCTTGAAAATTTCTCCACGCTGTTCATAATTCCGGAACATCCCCCAGCTTGCACAGGCCGGGGACAGCAATATGGCGTCGCCGCTTACTGCGCTGCCATAGCAGGCGTCCACTGCATCCTGTAAGCTGTCCACCAGCAAAATGTCGCTTTCCGGGTACCCAAGCCGGACTGCCGTATCCCTTATTTTCTCCCTTGTAGCCCCTAGCAGGACAAGCTTCTTCACCTTCCCGCCAAAGGCCTGAATCCATTCGTCATACTCCGAATCCTTGTCGTACCCCCCTCCAATCAGCAGCGTGGGCCACTCCATGGCGCGCACTGCCTGGATTGCCGCGTCTGGGTTCGTCCCTTTTGAATCATTGTAAAAACGGACGCCCCGTTTTGTAACCACATACTCTATTCTATGCTCCACCGCCTGAAAAGTAACCAGCGCTTCTTTTATTTTTTCAAAGGGAACCCCCGCTACCTTTGCCATGGCGGCGGCCGCCATCACATTTTCATAATTGTGGTTCCCAATCAGCTTCAGTTCCCGGACATTGCACACGGCAGTTTTCCTGCCTTCCCATGCCCAAATAATGTCCCCATCCTTTAAGTACATGCCTTCCCCAAGCTCCCGCCGGCTGCTGAAAAATACAGCCTTTGCCTTCACCCGGCCGGAAAATTCCCGCAGGGCCGCGTCCTCATAATTTAAAATACAGAACTGCCCAGGCCCTTGGTTGGCCGCTATCTGCTCCTTGGCTTTCTGGTAATTTTCCATCGTATGGTGCCGGTTTAAATGGTCTGGGGTAATATTTAAAATAGCGGATACCTGGGGGCAGAACTTATGCACCGTTTCCAACTGGAAGCTGCTGATTTCCGCCACCGTCACAGAATCCTCCCCAGTGCCTGTTACCATGCTGGTATATGGGATCCCAATGTTCCCCACTACCTTCACGTCAAGGCCTGCATGTTCCATAATGCTTCCCAGCAACGCAGTGGTGGTAGTCTTGCCGTTTGTCCCTGTTACTGCCAGCACACGGCCTTTTTCGAAAGCATAGGCAAGTTCAATCTCCCCCCAGATTTCGATTCCAAGTTCCCGCATCTTAAGGGCCAATGGGATGTCCGTAGGCACCCCCGGGCTGAATACGGCAATGTCATACTCCGCCAAAGTTTCCTCTGGCAATTGGCCCGTCTTAAGCTCCACCTGCCCAAGCATGGGGGATTTCTCCCTGAGTTCCTCCGCCCTGGCTTCCGGGTTCCCGTCATACAGCACAGTTTCCAGCCCCTGGCCTACCAGAAGCTCTGCCGCCGCAATGCCGCTGATCCCAGTCCCCACTACTAAAAATTTTTTTCCATCCAAGTTCAATGTTATCCCTCCTACAGGGCAAGCAGCCCAACCAAGCACAGAATGGCCGTCACAATGGAAAAGACTGCCACTACCTTTGTTTCCGACCATCCGCATAATTCAAAATGATGGTGTATGGGCGCCATGCGGAAAATCCGTTTCCCGCCTGACTTCTTAAAATAAGTTACCTGTATCATAACAGACAGAAGCTCTATCCAATAAACCAACGCCACAATCAGGATAAAGATCGGCATATGGAGGACATAGGCAGTGGAAGCCACAAACCCTCCCAAAGCCAAAGAGCCAGTATCGCCCATAAACACGCTGGCAGGGTATACATTGAACAAAAGGAATCCCAGCAGCGCCCCGACAACTGCGCAGGTCACCGGCTCAATGCCGCTCCCCGTCCCTACTGCAACTGCTGAGAAAAAGGTTGCAATCAATACCGTCACGCTGGAAGCAAGGCCGTCCAGCCCGTCGGTAAAATTTGCCCCGTTGACAGTCCCAAGGATGGCAAGGAACATAACTGGGGCTGCCAGCCAGCCCAAATCCAGGTATATCCCCGTTTCAAAGCCCCCGGTAAAGGGCATCAGCATTTTGGACGCCCCTTCCGTATACCGGGCCATATAGAAAATAAACACGCCTGTCACCACAATCTGCCCCGTCATTTTCTGCCATGGCAGCAGCCCGTCGGAACGGCGCAGCACCACCTTTAAGTAATCGTCCAAAAACCCGATAATGCCAAACCCTACCGTCACAAACAGGATTGGCAGCACCCCCGGGTAATCCTTCATGTAAATCAGTGAAGTTACGATAATGCCAGCCAGTATCATCAGCCCTCCCATGGTAGGCGTCCCTGCTTTCTTTAAGTGGGATTTCAGTTCCTCCCGTTCTGTCTGCCCTACTTTCAGCCTCCGCAGAATCGGGATTACCACCGGCCCTAACAGGGCTGTGATTGCAAAAGCTATCAATACTGGAATTATCACTTTCTGTGCCATTTTTTACACCTCTTTGTCTTTACGGCGTCGCCGCCGTGCCTTTCTTCCACTTTCTCCTGAATACCATTGCCTACTCTGGCTGCCCTTCCTTTTCCTCTTTCTCCGGCGCTGCTTCCTTTTCAATCCCAAGGTAGGGCAGGATGTTGGAAAAGATTTCTTTTACCACAGGGGCCGCTATAGTCCCGCCATAATAAATGCCCTGGGGGTTATTGATAATTAACAGCGCCAGCACCTGCGGGTCGTCGGCTGGTGCAAACCCCAGGAAGGACGAAATATATTTGTTTGCGCTTCTGGGCAGGGTCTGGGAGGTAGCAGTTTTCCCGCCAATGGAAAAGCCCTCAATATAAGCGCGTTTCCCGCTTCCCTCCGACACTACTTTTTCCAATACGCTGCGCAGGGTCTGGGAGGTTTCCGGGCTGACTATCCCTTCCTCCACCTTATACTGCAGCGTTTCCACCAGTTCCCCCTGATCATCCTTTACGGATACCCCAAAATGGGGCGTTATCCGGTTCCCGCCATTAATTAAGGAAGAAACTGTCGTGGCAAGCTGGATGGGCGTAACCTGGAAAGACTGGCCGAACGAAACTGTCGCCAATTCCACTGGTCCCACATTTTCCTTTTTATGCATAATGGTGGAAGCTTCCCCTGGCAAGTCAATCCCTGTCCGGTCCAGCAGCCCAAACTGCTCAAAGTATTTATACATATTGTCTACCCCAAGCCGCAGCCCCAGTTCAATAAACACCGGGTTGCAGGAATTCATAATCCCTTGGGTAAAATCCTCAGAGCCATGCCCCGTCCGCTTATGGCAGTGGATGCGCCTGTCCTCTACCATTTTGTAGCCCGGGCAGAAAAAATGGTCGTTTAAGGACACCACGCCTTCTTCAAAGGACGCTGCCGTGGTAATTGTCTTAAAGACCGAACCGGGCTCATAAGTATCGTTAATGCATGGGTTCCGCCACATCTGGTTTAGTAAGTCCTGTTTCTCCTGTTCTGTTGTTTTGGCTTTTTCCTGCCCATCTTCCCCTGCCGTGCCTTCGCTTTCCCCTTCCTGCTGCCCTGTATCTATCAGCGTAAACGGGTCATTTAAGTCAAATTCCGGCACGTTTACCATGGCAAGGATTTCCCCATTGCTGGGACGCATAATAAGGACGGAAACCCCGTCGGCAGATTTTGCCTCCATCACCTTCTTGGCTGCCTGCTCGCAGTACATTTGGATGTTATAGTCAAGGCTGATATGCAGGTTGTTCCCGTCTACCGGCTCCTGCCGCCGCTCCCCTGCATTTTCAATTTCAACGCCCCTTGCATCCGTAAGGGTGAGGATTTTCCCATTGATGCCTTTTAAATAGTCCTCATAAATGACTTCCAGCCCGATAATCCCCTGGTTGTCGCCCCCGGTAAAGCCAAGCACCCGGGAAGCCAGCGTGCCATAAGGGTAATAACGTTTATAATCCTCATCCACTTTTACGCCGGCCAGCCCATAATTACGGATTCTGTCCCCTACCTCTTTGTCTACATTGGACTTTACCCGCTCAATGGAGCTCACCTTTTCCACCCGTTTGCGTACTGCATCTTCCTCCATCCCAAGCTCTTTCGCCAAAACCCGGATGATTTCCTCCGGTTCCTTGATCTGGCTATGGATTACAGAAATGGTGCAGACGGTACGGTTGGTGGCAAGCACCGTCCCGGTGGAGTCAATGATTTTCCCCCGGGCAGCCTTAATGTCCCGTTCCCTTTCATGCAAATCCTCCGCTTTCTGCCCGTAATATTCCGAGCAGAATACCATCAAATATACCAGCCTTCCCGCTAAAAAAGCTAAGACCAGCATGACAGCAGTAAAAACAATCAGTAATTTTCTCCGGTTAAATGTTTTATTCCGAAACATCCAGCAACCTCTCTACAGCAATTACTATAATCTATTACAGGCTGTATCCGGTTATGTGCTGTTTTTACCACTGGGCAGCGCGCTTATTCTCCTGTTTCCGGTTCTTCCCCGCCGCTGGGCATTACATTCGGGATACCGTCCGGGAGCCCTTCCTCCCCGGTTTCCCCTCCTTGGGGGTTCCCGCCGCCTTCCTGCGGGCCGTTTTGCGGATTGCCTTCCCCACCTTCCTGTGGGCTGCCTTCGCCGCCTTCCCCTTGTGGATTGCCTTCCCCTTCCTGGGGATTCCCGCCGCCTTCCTGCGGTTCGCCTTGTGGATTGCCTTCCCCGCCTTCCTGTGGGCTGCCTTCCCCTTCCTGGGGATTGCCTTCCGCCCCTTCCGGGGAAGTTCCTCCAGCCTCATCCGGCTGGTCGCCCTCTGCCCCTTCCTGTGGGTTCTCAGGGCCGCCCTCTGCCGCTTCATCCTGAAATACATTCAGATAAGGAAGGATTTCCGTAAAAATCCGTTTTGCCAAATCCGTGGCAAGGCCGCTGCCCTGCTGCGTCAGCGGCACATTTGCTTCGTCGATGACTACATAGACCAGCACCTGCGGGTCGTCTGCCGGGGCAAAGCCGATAAAGGACACTACATATTTTTTCGCATCCCTGTCCCCTTTTTGGGCAGTCCCTGTTTTCCCGCCCATGGAATACCCTTCCACTTTCGCGCTTTTCCCTGTCCCTTCGGACACTACGCTGTAAAGGTACTTCCTTATGGTTTCGCTGGTCTGGCTGGAAACCGTCTGCTTCAGCACCACGGGATCCATTGTCTGGACGGTATTCCCATTATCATCCACAACCTTTTGCACCAGATGGGGCTGGTAATAATACCCGCCGTTGATCAGCGAAGAAAACGCCGACGCCATCTGCACCATAGTCACATTAAAATTCTGCCCAAAGGAATTGGTGGCTAAGGAGGTGCCGTTGGTATTATCCGCCGTATATATCAAGGTATCCGTCCGGGCTTCCCCCGGAAGGTCAATGTTCGTGCGCAGTCCAAAATTATAGATATTCTGGTACTTATAGAAATCTTCTTTCCCAATATCCCGCGCCATGGCCATCATGGCATCGTTGCAGGAGTTCATCAGGGACTGCTCCGGGTTCAGGGGGCCGTGGCCGGAACGCTGGACGCAGCGGATATCATGCCCTTCAATCTGTTCCACCCCGTCGCAGTCGTACCACTCCCGGATATTCCCTGTTTCCATGGCAGTGGCTACTGTAAAAGGCTTTGCCGTGGAACCTGGCTCAAAGGTATAGGTAATACAGTAATTCTGCCAGATTTTGTTCAGCTTTTCCAATGCTTCCTTCTCACTGAAAGACGCAATTTCCTCCTGGGAATAATACCTTGACAGGTCCCTTGGGTCATTCAGGTCGTACACAAGGCTGTCAGACATGCCCAGAATCTCCCCATTCTGGGGGTTCATCACAACTACCCCTGTCTGCTGGCTCCCTGCTCCTTCCGTCACCTCATTCCGGTGCTCCTCCTGAAATTCTGCAATCTTCTGTTCAATGATTTTCTGGATATTGATATCCAAGGTGGACACCAAGGTCCATCCATTAATTGGATCCTTGATGGTCTTTTCAAAATTGCTGTCAGAATAATTCAAAAACCCGTACTGGCGTCCGTTAATACCGTTCAGGATATCATTATAATAGTCTTCCAGGCCGCCAATCCCTTCATTCCCGGATGTGGTAAATCCCAGCACTTTACTTGCCACTGTATGGTAAGGGTATTCCCTCTGGTATTCCTTTTCAAACCATACCCCCTGCACATTGGGGTTTACCTTTTCCCCTTTCTTCTTGCCTTTTTTATATACTTCCTCTAACAGATCCTGGAATTCTGTAATTTCCTCGTAATGGAGTTTTTTCCGCAAAACAAAATAACGACTGTCTGGTTTCTCCGTCAGGGCAGCCATTACCTCATCTTCTGTAACATCTGGGAAACATTGCAGCAAAGCCGCTACAGTAGGTTCCACATATTTTTTCACTTTTTTCTTTGTTTCGCTGTTATAAAATTCTTCGTTAATGACTTTGCAGTCCAAGACCAGATTGTATACGTCTACGCTGCTGGCTAATATGGTACCCTTGCGGTCCAGGATTTCCCCCCTCTGGTAAGGGATGCTCTGGCTCTCGTACCCTTGCTGCCCCAGCACCTGCTTCTTGTAATCTTCGCCTTTTACCTGCTCAATGTAAAACAGCCTCCCAACCAGCCCGCCCAGCATTGCCATTACCATGGAAAACATAATCAGGAGCTTTTTCTTCATCCTTCTGGAAAATTTTGCGGGTTCCTTCTTTTTTCTTCTTGGTCTTCTCTTTCTTTCTGCCAATCGTCCTACCTTCTTTATTTCTCTGGAATATCCTGATACTGGTTCATGTAGTCGCTGCTGTCTATCTCAAAATACTGAATCTGGTCTTTCCCCGGATATACCATCCCCAGTTCTCCCATGGCTTTCTGGCGGATTTCATCTAAATTGACAGAGGTGTCAATCCGTTTCTGCTCGGCGTCATTGCTGGTCTTTAGGTCCAGCACCTGGCTCTTTAAGGACGCCACATGCTTCATCCGGCCAGTCAGTTCTGTCCGCAGCATCAGGTAAATCCCCGAAATGCCCACCATCACGGCTGTAGCAAGGACAAGGAACATCACATACCCCGGGCTCATCTGCATGGCCTTTTCCTGGTTCCTCCTTGCGGCTGCCCGGACCGCCCGTTTCCGCTCCCGCTGCTCCCGTTCCCGCTTTTGTTTCTCTACCAGTTCCCGGTGGGTTTCCTCGCTGCGCCTGTTAGGGTTCGGCTGCAATTTCCGTACAGTGTTCCCATCTATATAGTTTACAGTTTTTTCCTTATGTGGTGCATTTCCCTGCTGTCTCACTGCATTCACTCCTATCCTGATGATTTGCCCCTTTCAAAAACCCGAAGCTTCGCACTTTTGGCACGTGGGTTTTCTTCCATTTCTTCCTCTGAGGGCAGGACAGGCTTCCTCGTCACCGCCTTCCCAAGAGAGGTTTTCCCGCAAATGCATACTGGGAAATCCTTTGGGCAGGTGCATGGATTCTCACAATCTCTGAATATATTTTTTACAATTCTGTCTTCCAAGGAATGGAAAGTAATCACGCAAATCCTGCCTTCCGGCTTCAGCATGCCTATCATATCTTTAAGGGAGCCCTGCAACACATCCAATTCCCCATTCAGTTCAATCCGAATTGCCTGAAAGGTACGTTTTGCCGGATGTCCTCCATTCATCCGTACCTTCGCTGGGATAGCTGCCTTAATAAGTTCCGTCAATTCCCCTGCTGTCCCTATTTCCTTCTGTTTCCTTGCAGCCACTATATGCTTCGCTATATTTTTGGCAAATTTATCTTCCCCATAGTCGCGGATTACCCGGTACAGTTCCATCTCGCTATAGGTGTTCACCAAATCTTTCGCGGTAAATTCCTGTCTGTCATCCATCCGCATATCTAACGGGGCATCCCCATCCCGGTAAGTAAACCCCCGTTTTGGGTCATCTAATTGATAAGAGGAAACTCCTAAATCCAGCACAATGCCATCTACCTGGCTGATTCCGTACCCTTCCAGCACCTGCCGCATCTGGCAGTAGTTGCTCCTTGCAATCCGTACCCTGCCTTCAAATTCTGACAGCTTTTTTGCCGCTGCCCCAACAGCATCCCCGTCCTGGTCAATCCCAATGAACTTCCCGTCCCCGGACAGCCGCCTGCACACTTCATAGGCATGCCCGCCGCCCCCTAAGGTCCCGTCCACGTAAATCCCATCTGGGCGGATATTCAGGTATTTGGTTGTTTCCTCTAAAAGTACGGATTTGTGCTTAAATTCCATGTAGTCCCTTCCCGCCCTATCTGTCACTGTAAGCCAAAGGCTGCCAGCTTCCCTGTCCAAACTTAAATAATCAGCCCAAGGCCCGCCATATGCTCCGCGATTTCTTCCACGTCGTCATACTCGTTGGCCTCCTGCCATCTGTCTTTGCTCCAGATCTCAACATGGTTCAGGACGCCGGCCAAAACAACCTCTTTCTCAATCCCGGCAAAATCCCTTAAGGTTGCCGGGAGCAGTACCCGCCCTTGCTTGTCCACCTCGCAGGCTGCTGCGCCTGCAAAGAAGTGCCTTGCAAATTTGCGGGCTTCTTTGGAGAACTGTGACACTTCCCTAAATTTTTCCTCAATGAGCTTCCACTCCTCACCAGGATACACAAACAAGCATCCATCCAGCCCCTTCGTCACAACAAACTCTCCGCCCAGTGCTTCCCTGAACTTTGACGGGACTATCAGCCTGCCTTTTGTGTCAACTGTGTGATTGTATTCACCCATGAACATAGACATCACCTTTAGCTGGGCAGTGAAGCAGTTTATGATAGGCGGACAACCTATATTTATCCGCCACCATTTTTCACCACTTTTATACCACTTTTCTCCACTTTTATTCCATTCTATCCCATCATAGCCAAAAATGCAATAGAAAATTTCAGAAACAAAAAAAGACCGCCCCATAAAAGCTTAAAATACAAGGGGCCTTCCCTTAAAAAAATTTCTTCCGGATCTTGTATTTTAAACTATTTATGTAGCTGCCTTTTCTGTCCTGCAGGCAAATCCGCCCTGCTGCCGCTCCGCGGATACATTATGTTTTATGTGTCTGCCAGTTCTATCATTTTTTCCATATCTGCAATCAAACCCCTGGAATATTCCTCTGCTTCCTTGCAGATCCGGCCTGCCTTCTGGTAATCCTCATCAAACAAGGCCTGGATGGCATCCCGGCCGTACTCATGGAACTTCCTGTGCTTTTCCTCCAGCCCATCCCAAATTTGGCGGACGCCAGGGATAGTGGGCGTAATGGAATAGTAGAAATGCCCAAACCCACACTTGGTGGAATCCAACTGGAGGGGGACAACGGTGCGCCCCTGCACCATTTTTTCCAAGTTGTGGATCCAGTTCCGGTGGGCAACAACGGCATTCTGTACATATTTGATAAATTCCTTATTTTTCAAGTGGTAAAATGCATCCTTTGACATATTCCCCATCTGTTTTACCGATGCATCCAGCGCGCTTTCTATGTCCATTACTGGCTCCGTAGCCTTCATCAGTTCATTCCCAATTTCCCGCATAAACTCTGTGCTGTTCCGCAATTGGTTTTCCATTTCAGCCATGGTGCTGCTGATTTCCTGGCTGACTGCCGCAAGGGAAGTGACGGATTCGCTGACTTTTGACACATGCTTCTGGTTTTCGTCATTTAATTCCCATACGTTCCCAATTTTGCCAGTCATGGTCCCAAGGGCTTCTATGGTATTGGTGGTGCTCCCGGCGCTCTTTTGGGACGCGCTTTTGATGCTCTCCACAAATTCCCCCATGTCCCCGGTCAGCTTCTGGGTCTGCTCTGCCAGGCCCCGGATTTCATCTGCCACTACTGCGAACCCGCGCCCTGCGCGCCCTGCCCTTGCCGCTTCAATGGATGCATTGAGGGCAAGAAGGTTGGTCTGCATAGAAATAGAGTCAATCCCCGCAATGACTTCATTCATATTATTAATAACATCCAGAAGGTCGTCCATATCCTTCCGCATTTCCTTAGAAACTTCAATGGCCTGGTTGGAAAGGTCGCGGATAGAGGTAAGTTCTTCCTGCCCTGTCCCAATTTTCTGGTGTACCTCCTCGGTTTCTTCCGACACCCGGATAATCGTATTGGTAAGCTGCTCCAGGGAATTATTCCCTTCGACCTCCGAATGGTCGCCATTAGCCCCGAAAATCACTTCTGTCGCTTTAGCCACATTATGCGATATCTCAAGGATTTTGTCGGTTTCATGCTGCATGGTCAAATCAAGGGAGCTGATTTGCATAACCGCCTTGAAGTTTTTCTCAAGGACCTCCGCAAACTGGTCCCTGCCATCCGCAAGCCGCTGATACATTTCTCTTAACTCTGGTTCACCGGAATAATCCGCATCCTTCAGTTCTGAAACTGATTTCACCAGCTTTCTTGTTCTTCCAATTCCCATGGTTCTGTCCTCGTCTTCTATAGTTTTTATATTGTTTCCCATATTCTATCATATGTATCAGTTTTTTTCAATTGCGTGTTTATCATTTCCAAAAAGAAGGATAAAGAGTCTGGTTGCTTTAGCGTGGCAAGGGCTTTCCTATAGGAGAACAAAGTGGGCAAGCCCACTTCAGCTCCCCTCCCCCTCAATCATGAGGGGCTTGGACACTTTGCGCGCCGAGCACAATTGCGAAGCAATATTTTACCTCTTGTGCGAGTGCGCATCCTTGCGCTTTTTTTGCTTTATAGGACGCAATTTCCTATAAAGTAAAAAGCAAAAAGGGCTGGAAGAATCCAGCCCTTTTTGCCCTTCTTGTGGTTTTCCCCTTTTGTCCCTTAATTCAACCGTGTTGAACTTTCTCCTGGCATTGGATGTAGGCTTCGATCAGCTTATCCATACGGATGCTTACGCTGCGGCATTCCGGGGTCCTAACGCCCTTTCCTGCCAGAACTGCTACATTCAATTCCTCTCGTACAGTTTCGATTTCTCTTTGTAACTCTGACAAACGGTTCATCTTATAGCTCCTTTTCCCCCTCCGCAATTATTTTATGCCCAAAACGGAAAAAAAGCAAACGAAAACCGCCATTTTTTTACAGGACATTTCGACATGAAATTCTTTGATTCGACAACCCCTCCATCCCTTAGCTGGCGGCTGGAAGCGCTTCGGCGGCTGAATCCCTTCTAATCAGCCGGATTACGGCTGCTACTACCTGATGGCAGAGTGTCACAATATGGCGACAGTCGCCTTCGACAGAATTCTTCAATTTCACGTATGTTTCGTGCGCTTTCTGGATAAAATTACAAATATCTTCCGCGCTGTCCAAATTTTGCACGGAGGCGCTGATCAGTGCGCTGTTGCGCTTTGCCTCGCCACTCTGTATATATTCTTTCAGGCTCTTTTTCAGGTGTTCCTCATAGACGCAGTGGTCTTTTAAGTTCCCAGTGTAATGGGAATTATGGGGAAAAGTAAAATAATCTGCGATATAATGGATCACTTCCCCAAGGCTACGGTAAAAAACCCGCATATTAATCTCGGAATTCTGCTGCCTTGCCACAATTTCTTCCAGCTCCCGCTGGACTTTCGGGAACGTCCCTTCCATTTCATGCTTCACTGTTATGAATGACGGCTTGCAGTCCGGCAGGATGCTGCCAAGGTAAAATGCCTTCCGATGCTTTACCAGTTCCTGTTCCGCTAAGCTGTCCACAATATATTTTGCCAATGATATATGGGATTTCTTCCTCAATGCCATCTTCCTCCATGTACTATAGTGTTCCTGCAAACGGTGTCCTGCTGGCTGCCCAAACAGCACCCATCCAGCCCAGCGCGCCTTTCTGTATCCTCGGCTCTGCCCTACAGCCGCGCAAACAGGGCGGAATATGTGAAAACGGCTGGCAGGCCCCTTGCTTCCCTCCTGTAAGTACACTTCCGGATCCATACCCTGATGGCCTCCCAAATCCACAGGCTTTTGAGGGTGTTGTTTTCTCTGGTTCCCGTACCTGCAAAAACAGGAAGGAGAATACCTGCCGCCAAATACTCTTGCGTATTTACGCTCCAGATTCATTCTACTTCCTGTTGCTTAAGATTACAAGTATTTTTTTATCATTTCACAAATTTTCCGTCACATTTTGTAAAATTTTGTAACATTGAGATGCCAAAATAATGGAAAAATTTGGCGCTTTGCCTATTTGCAATGGCAGTCAAAGCTTGCACATTCTGTTTCCCCGCAGGTGCAAGCGTTGCTGCCGGCAATCCCGATTTCTTTTGCGCTGCACTTGCAGTCCTCGTTGAAACCGCAGTTGGTTGCCTGGCATCTTACGCTGATTTCCTTGCTTGGGCTGCCTACGACAGCGTTCATCATGCTGCCTGTCCGTTCCCGGAAACTTTCACAGCAGGTTTCATTTGGCTTTGCGGCGTCGCGCCCGCCAATGGTAATGTCCCCTTTGGAGCAGAGGTGGTTATCGTTGTACATGCAGTTGCTTGCTGAACATTTTAACTGTGTCATTTTAAATCTCCTTTCTTACCGCAGAACATTGTGGTGAAATGCCTGACCATGCTGGGCTTGGCATCTGCGGTATTAGTATGGGGAGATTTTTGTGGAATATGCATGGGGACAGAAACCAATTTTTTCCAAGTTTTGGAACTGGGAGGCCCATAGCTGCCTGTATACCGGAAGAATCCCCTGCCGCCCGCAGTGGGGATTCTTCCAGGACCAGGCTTTCGGCAAGGCCTCACTTATTTTTGCTGCTGCAGGTTAGGTTCCTCTTTGCGGATTTCTTTTGTGCGGATTTCTTCAGAAATCTGCTGGATAAATTCCCCAAGGGGCTTTACCCCTTCGTCCCCGGCAAAGCGGCTGCGGACAGATACGGTTTTGTCGGCTTCTTCCTGTTGGCCTACTACCAGCATATAGGGGACTTTTTCCAGGCGGCTTTCGCGGATTTTATAGCCTATTTTTTCGGAACGGCCGTCCACGGTGCACAGGATGCCGTTTGCCTTAAGCTCCTTTTCCACTTCTTTGGCGTAAGCTTCATATTTGTCGGAAATTGGCAGCACCCGCACCTGCTCCGGGCACAGCCATGTGGGGAATTTCCCGGCATATTTTTCAATAAGCCATGCAAGTGTCCTCTCATAGCAGCCCATGGAAGTCCTGTGGATAATGTAAGGACGGACCTTTTCCCCATTCTGCCCGATGAAATACATGTCAAACTGCTCGGCCAGCAATGCATCCCATTGGACGGTAATCATGGTGTCTTCCTTGCCATAGACATTCCTGGCGTTAATGTCGATTTTTGGCCCATAAAATGCTGCTTCCCCTTCCTCCTCGGTATATTCTATGCCAAGTTCTTCCAAAATATCACGCATATGCTGCTGGGTTTCTTCCCAGACTTCCGGCTCCCCAATGTATTTTTCCCGGTTGTTGGGATCCCATTTGGAAAGATGGTACGTCACGTCCTCCTCTACGCCAAGCACCGACAGGCAGTGCTTTGCCAGCGCAATGCAGCCTTTAAATTCCTCCACCATCTGGTCGGGCCTTACAATTAAGTGCCCTTCGGAAATGGTAAACTGGCGGACACGGGTCAGCCCATGCATTTCCCCGGAATCTTCGTTGCGGAACAGTGTGGATGTTTCGCCGTAGCGCAGGGGCAGGTCACGGTAAGAATGCTGCTCTGCCTTGTATACATAATACTGGAAGGGGCAGGTCATAGGGCGCAGGGCCATCACTTCCTTGTCTTTTTCCTCATCCCCCAGCACGAACATGCCGTCGGTATAATGGTCCCAGTGGCCGGAAATTTTATACAAATCAGACTTTGCCATCAAAGGCGTCTTGGTGCGGATATAGCCCCATTCATTGTCTTCCAGGTCCTCAATCCACCGCTGCATGGTCTGGATGATTTTGGCTCCCTTTGGCATCAGGAGCGGCAGCCCCTGCCCAATTACGTCCACGGTGGTAAATAATTTCATTTCCCGGCCCAGCTTATTGTGGTCCCGTTTCTTAATGTCCTCCAAATGCTCCAGATAAGCGTTCAGCTCGTCCTTTGTGGCAAAAGCAGTGCCGTAAATCCGCTGGAGCTGCGCCTTGTTGGAATCCCCGCGCCAATATGCCATGGAGGAGGAAATCAGCTTAAACGCCTTAATGGGCTTTGTGCCCATCAGGTGGGGGCCTGCGCACAGGTCGGTAAACCCATCCCCCTGCTTATAAAAGGATATTTCCGCATCCTCCGGCAGGTCCTCAATCAGTTCCACCTTGTATGGCTCCTCTTTTTCCTTCATGAACTGGATGGCTTCTGCCCTTGGGAGGGTGAATTTTTCCAACCGGCTGCCTTCCTTGATGATCTTTTTCATCTCTTTTTCCAGATTGTCCAGATCCTCCCTTGAAAATGGCTCTGCTTCAAAATCATAGTAAAACCCTTCGTCTATGGAAGGCCCGATTGCCAGTTTTGCATTTGGGAACAGGCGTTTCACGGCTTCTGCAAGCACATGGGAGCAGGTGTGGCGGACGGTACGGATGCCTTCTGCATCTTTCTGGGTTAAAATGCTAAGGCTGCAGTCCCTGTCCAGGACTGTCCGCAAGTCCATGGGTTCCCCGTCTACTTCCCCGGCACAGGCCATCCTTGCCAGCCCTTCGCTGATGTCATTTGCAATGTCGTATATGCTCTTTGGTCCGCTGTATTCCTTTACGGAACCATCTTTTAATGTGATTTTCATATAAGTGATCCATTCCTTTCATTTCAGTGCCATATTAAATGCCTGGGGATTTTTAACGGAAAGAAAGTTCCTCATCCCCAATTTCCAGGTTCCCGCTGCAATCCTCCATTTGTTCCATATCCTCCAGTTCATCCCAACTGTCATAAAAATCATGCCCATACTCGTTGCTGCTGTTTTTCGGGCCGTTGTTGGAGCCGATGACGGTATGCCTTGTACGCTTTGGGGCAAAGAGGAAACCAATGATAACCCCGCCAAAAAGGCTGGCTGCAACAGTGAGGAGATATTCTTTTTTGCTCAGTTCCATTGTTTCTGTTAATGTTCCCATCCATTCTTTTACTTTACACATAATCATTACC
>Ga0137308_101214_pt1 | contig 28047 bp, 23 predicted proteins | sample Inofrocosms_June_FD_97181 | JGI IMG/M metagenome (GOLD analysis project Ga0137308, IMG submission 97181) | Mouse cecal microbial communities from Vienna, Austria - N-Acetylneuraminic and N-Acetylglucosamine D2O microcosms_June | ecosystem: Host-associated > Mammals > Digestive system > Large...
GATAAAAGAATAGCTCTCCCACAGTCCAGTTCCGACGGGGCTTATTTCGGGTGCCTCTGCTCGCAGATGCTGCCTCTCGACTGCATTCAAAAAATGGCAGATTGGTACTTTAATTGGTATATTCATTTTTTAAGTGCAGTTTGCGGAAACTCAAGTCCCACATGAACCGAACGCAGCATTTCCTCCAAAAACAGCCGCAAAAGATATATAAAGCCGCCCATCTCGCACCACAAAAGCATCAAAACAGGCAGCCTCTTGGCCACATTTCCTATCCAGTTACCGGTAAATCCTTTTCAGTAACTGCCAGATATAAAAAGCATAGATTTTTTGCCTACACATACGAATTCCATACCACGAACACTTCAATCTCATAGGAAATCTCTTTTTTCAGATTTCTACAAAATATCCTGCTAAGTTCTAAATATTACGATATTAATCAATATGTATATCTTTTCAAAACTCTTTAAAGTCCTTTTCTTCTAGTGTACTGTATCATTGATAAATAGTTTACCTGTCGCCTCTATTATGAGGTGACAGATGAAATTATTGGATAAAGTGATATCAGCTTTTCTCTGGCATAACTTGTTTGGAAATGCCATCATATTTTAGCTTCACCACAATTGCGCTTTGTTTCCCATGCTTGGGCGTATAATGGATTTCCTGCGCCCAGCCAATGGCAGTGCGGTGTTCATGGATGCCTACATGATGCCTTCCTCCAAGCGGTTCTATGAAAGCGAATATACTGCAGACACCGTTCCGCTTATATTCTGGATCGGTTTTCTGGTCATCGTCGAAACGCATAGGTAACGGTTCCCTCTCATCCCCTAACAGTTGGTATGGCTTTTCATCCACACAGACCATGAGGCATGCCGGATTATATGGGAGTTCATAAACATCAGGGACACCTTCCATACAGGCTGCGAATTCAGCATCTCCTTTTGAGGGGATGCGCCAGTAACCATTCATGCGAGGCCGAAGTTTATTTTTTTAAGCCCTGCTCACTGTATCTTTACTGACCGGAACGTCAAGCGCTATTCTTGCCTGTTCTTCCAATAGCGGAACGTCAAGCAGGAACGCCCTTCCGGTGCCGGGCTGCATGCAATTTCGATAATACGGGCTTCTGCGCATCCATCCAATTTCCGGCGCGCCTGGCCAGAGTTGGCACTACGGTTGGGTGAAGCAACACCTTCAATCTCTTTTTCAAAATAAAGTTTCACTGTATTAGTAATCGTGGCCATACAGACGCAGTTTGTTTTAGCAGACTGCTCATGGGTAAGAATTTTGCCATGTGCCTCATCCAGATCAATGATAATCTGGCATCTGTTCCGGATTGTTTTTGTTGTTTTCCTTTTACGCATAACGGATTTCAGTGTTTTAAGTTCGCCATCCGTTAATGAGATTTTGTATTTTTTAGGTCTTGCCATAGGAACCACCGCCGTTTCTTTTAGCATACCGCGAAACGACTTGGCAAACCAGTGATATTTAACTATTTATCATTGATACAGTACACTAGTATTTTCGATTAGAATTGATTAATTTCACATTTATTCCCTGAAATATTCCTCATAAATATCAAAGAAATCCGCCGTGCGCACTTCAGGATCGTTCAAAAACGCTACGCTGTTCCAAAGCTCCTCGTTCAGATTCCTTGTCAGCGATTTGACAAAAGTATCGTATTCCTGCCCGAATACTTCCTTTTTTCTTTCCTCCACGATCTTCACTTTATTGGCGTCCGTTTCCGCCCTGTCGAAAGTCGTAATGCATTTTATAATGTGATAACCATATTTTGTCTCTACAATATCGCTGACTTCTCCTGTGCCGAGATTGAATGCCGCTTCTTCAAAGTTCTCCTCCATATCCCCCTTGCCAAAGGAATAGGTTCCTTTATTGTCCTCGCTATACTTCGCGATGAGCTGTTCGAAATCCGTCTCTCCGTCCCTGGCCAGCTTTAATACCTCTCTGGCTGTCTTATAAGCTTTCTCTTTGGCATTTTCCGTATATTCCACCCTTGCCCCCGTGCCATCCAGAGCATAGGTTTTGATCAGCACATGCTGAACCGTAATCGTTCTTGCCTCGTCGTCGCTGATTTCCGGGTTGATATCCCGGATAATAAACTGGTAAACCTTATTCGCCAGGGCATACTCCGCATACAGGCCGGTGATCGTCTCCTGGGTTACTCCCATCAGTTCCTTTTCCCTGTCGTTTAAAGAGGAAAAATAAGCGGCAGAGGCTTCCGCCACCATCCCCTGTTCCTGTTCCGACAGTTCCACCTTATATTCCATGGCCAGCAGGTTCATTGTCTTGATCTGGGCAATCCTGGCAAGCGCGGTATCCTTGATATTCTGCTCCAGCGTAACCCCTTCCGCGTTCGCCTTCCAGATTTCAGAACCGTACACGCTCTCATACTGGTTCTGGGAATTGGTCAAATATACCATGATCTCCGGCACGCGGCAGGATATTCCTTCGATACGGAAAATCTCGTCTTTTTCAAATCCGGTCGTCAGCACTACCTTTGTATTGCCTTCTATGGGAAGGCCGCAGCCGGTAAAAAAAACTGCCAGCACGATTCCAACCGCCAGATATCTTCCAGCCGCCTTTCCCTTCTGTCCGCTCTTCCTTTTCCAAAACACCGCTTCTTAATCCATTCCTTTCAAAATGCTTCTCGCCACACTGATGCCGTTGGCCGACGCCTGCTGCAATCCCCTAGTCACCCCGGCTCCGTCGCCGATCGCCCGAAGCCCTTTGACGCTCGTTTCAAATTCTTTGTTCACTACTACCCTGTTCGAATAAAACTTCACTTCTACGCCGTAAAGCAGCGTTTCATCCGATGCGATACCCGGCGTCACCTTGTCCAGCGCTTCCAGCATTTCCTGAATATCCACCATGATCCGGTGAGGGAATACCAGCGACAAATCTCCCGGCACCGCGTCTTTCAAAGTGGGAATAATATTATTCCTGCAAAGCCTCTCCTCCGTCGTCCTTCTCCCTCTCTTAAAATCGCCGAAAGTCTGCACCATAATCCTGCCGCCGCAAAGCATATTGGACAACTGGGCGATCTGCTTTCCATATTCGATAGGCGTCTTAAAAGGCTTCGTAAAGTTTTTAGACACCAGAATAGCAAAATTCGTATTATTTGTTTTATAATCCTGCGACTTATAAGCATGTCCGTTCACGACTGCCAATCCGCCTTCATAATATTCCGTTGCCACTTCTCCGGAAGGATTGGTACAGAAAGTCCTCACTTTATCATCAAAGGTCGGCGTATACAGTATGAGTTTGGCCTCGTACAGATTTTCGTTCAAAAACTGCATGACTTCATCTCTTACCTCCACGCGGACGCCGATATCCACCGTACCCGGCATCGTCTCTATGCCGATCTCCCCGCATTTATCTTTAAACCAGTCGGCCCCTTCCCGTCCGACCGCAGATACGATCTCTTTTGCATAATAGGATTCCCCTTTGTCGGTCACGATGCCGACCGCCCTCCCGTCTTCTATCAGAATATTTTCCACCATCGTCTGGAAAAGAAGCGTTACTCCCTCTTCCTCCAAGTGCTGCTGCAGCCTGGAATAGATCTTATATCCTTCTTCCGTACCGAGATGCCGGATCGGGCATTCCACCAGTTTTAAATTGGCATTGATCGCCTCCCTGCGGATCTCTCTGATCTCTTTTTCTTTATCGATTCCATATACATTCGCATCCGCCCCGAACTGCAAATAAATATCATCTGATTCCCGGATCAGCCGCACCGTTTCCTCATACCCGAGGATCGCCGGCAGATTGCCGCCCACATCCGGCGACAAGGATAACTTTCCATCCGAAAAAGCTCCTGCTCCTGCAAATCCCGTCGTAATAGAACAAGGCTTACAGCCCACACACTGCTTTGTCACCCTCTTCGGGCAATTCCTCTTTTCAATGGAACGCCCTTTTTCCACTACCAGCACCTTCAGTTCCTTTTTCTGCCGCATCAGCTCATACGCACAAAAAATCCCTCCCGGCCCAGCTCCTATAATAATCACATCATACTTATTTTCCATCCCAACCTCCATAATATCATTCTTTTACAACATCCATACCACAACTCAACCCCTAATCCAACCCCCACCCTCCCAACGCCACCATCTATCGCCAACAGGAAGAACGCCGCATTTCAGGCGTTCTTCGGTGTGGAAAGACTTGCAAAGCAAGTCTAGAAGTTCTTAGCGAAACGCCCATTGGCGTGAGCTTTAGAACTTCTTTCCACACTAATATACCACAACTTCCACCCTACTGCCTACATTTGTTTTCGTAACAATAATCTGCTTTTCAATTTTTTCCGACAACTCCGGCACATGGGAAATGATTCCGATCAGCCTGTCCTTTTCCACCAGGGAAAGCAGCGCCTGGCAGGACTGATCCAGCGATTCGCTGTCCAAAGCCCCAAACCCTTCGTCGATAAAGAGCGTATCCACCCGGATACCGCCGCTGTAGCCCTGTACTACATCGCTCATGCCAAGGGCAAGCGCCAGGGATGCTTTAAAGCATTCTCCTCCCGACAGAGTCTTTACCGCCCGGTATTTTCCCGTATAATAATCAAGAACCTGCATTTCCAGATTATCTTTGATTCTTCCGTCGCCGATCTCTTCTCTCCGGGAAAGCTCATAACGCCCCCCTGTCATCTTCGCCAGCCTCACGTTAGCCGCCCGTAAAATCTCTTCAAAATACCCGGCCATAACATATTGTTCAAATACAAGTCTTTTGGCGTTGTTTCCCGATGCCATATTATCCAGATCTTTGACAATCCCATATTCCCTTTCCAAAACCTTCCGCTTCTTCTCCTTCTCCTGCAAAGATTTCCTGATTTTCCTCGCTTCCTGCAGACTATGGTTTTTGGCATTTATCAGTTCCAGCGTCCGCTGTCTCCCGGCCGTTTTTTCCTTCTGACGTGCCTTCAGACTGGCCGTATCTTCCTTTTTCCTCCCTTTCGTTTCCTCTTCCAGAGCAACGATCTGTCCTTCGATCATCTGCGCCCTGGCATAATATTCCCTGATCTGTCTTTCCTTCTTCTCTATTTCCCCGGCCGGTCGCAGCGCTTCTTCATACTCCTGAAGCGAGGCAAATCCCGCCTCCCGGTATCCGTCCGCAAACAATTCCTCCAGCTCCCGCTTTCTCTTCTCCTGTTTTCCGGCTTCCTCCGTTTCCCCGGCAATCTGCTTCTCTTTTTCTTCTATCTGAACCTGCAGCCGGTGATACTGCTGCAAAATATTTTCATATTCCTTCTCGGTCAGAACATCCAGAATAGCCTTGACTTCCTCCGGTATCCGGCCGATGGCGGACTCCAGCTCTTTTTTCTGCTCTTCCCATTCATCCCGCTGCTTTTTCTGGTTTTCCGCTTCGCCTTTGCACACCGCCGCCCTGCTGTGCAGTTCCATCTGCCGTTTCCTTTCCTCTTCATAAAGGTTTTGCAGCTGTTGCAGTTCTTTTTCGTCCGGCGCTTCTTCCGCAGCCGCTGCTACGCAGGGATGCTCCAGGGAGCCGCATACCGGACAGGGTTCCCCTTCCTTTACCTGGCGGGCCGCGATTCCCACTACCGCCCGCTTATAAGCCAAGTCCGCCGTTTCAAACGCCTTCTTTTTCTGCTCCGTCCTTTCTTCCTGTTCCAGATAACGCGCCTGCAGCCTTTTTAACTCCTCTTCCTTTTTCCCTGCACGCCTGTCAGCATCTTTCAACTGCTTCTTCTTCTCCTCATAAGCAGATAATAATCTATAAGAAGCCTTTGCCTCTTCCTGTTTCTCATCGTAGACTCTTTTCTCTTCCTGTTTTCCGATATATGCCTCCAGTTCCCTTTGGTTCCGTTTGATTTTCTCCTCTGTGGATGCCAGCGCTTCTTTTGCATTTTTACAGTTGACATAATCTTCTCTCAGGGCGGCCGCCTTTCCGGCCTCCTTTAACTCTTTTTCCGTCCGCGCGACCTGATCCTTCTCTTCCAGCAGCTTCCCTTTCTGCTTCTGCAATTCTTCCAGCTTTTCCAGCTTCCCGTTCATCCGCTCCGCCGCATCGATTTCTGCCGCCAGTCCGGCCAATTCTTTTTCATAAAGGGCGTGTTCGCTTTCCGCCTCCGTCAGTTCGTTTCGATACCGCTCCTCCTCCTCTTCCAGCATCGCAATTATTTTTTCGTAATGATACTTTTGGCCAGGCGCAGGATTGTCTTCTTCCACCAGCCCTGCCCAAACGTCTTGCCGGCCCAGTTCTCCCATTTTCAGCATATGGACATTTTCATCCATCTTATTCCTGCACTCCATAACGCGCCTCAAAAGTTCCCCGGAGCGTTCTTTCAGTTCTTTCGCAAAACCGTCATAAACAGACGTCGAAAAAATTTCCCGGAATATTCTTATTTTCTCCGTCGGCGAGGCGGTCAGAAGCTTTGAAAACTCGCCCTGGGCGATCATGGATATCTGTTTAAACTGTCTGTAGTCCAGGACAAGGATCTCCTGTATTTTCCGGCTCACTTCCCCGCTGCCTTCGATGATCCTCCCGTCCGGAAGATAAAGAACCGCATTTTCCTTCTCTTTCGTAAAAGCGCTCTTCCCCCTCTTCTTTTTCTTCGGGCGCATATATTCGGGGTTCCTCACGATCCGGTATTCCTCCCCGCCATGCCGCATGGCCAGTTCCACAAAAGTAGGCGTATCTTCATCGGCAAAATCACTTCGCACACTGTTTTTATCCCTCATGCCGCCGCTCATATCTCCGTAAAGGGCATAGGTAATAGCATCAAAAATAGTTGTTTTACCCGCACCGGTAGCTCCTGCAATCAAGAACAATCCTCTGCCTTCCAGCCCGGTAAAATCTATTTCCACCCGGTCTTTGTACGGCCCCCAGCCGGAAAGCGTCAATTTTTCAGGTTTCATCAGCTCTCCTCCTCCGCTTTTCGGGCGGCTGCCCTGACCGCTTCCATTTTCTCTTCATCCGGTTTTTCTCCCCGTATCATCTCATAAAAATCCTGAAAAAGTTCGGGGATGCTCTTTCGCTTCTCCTGCAAGCGGCTCGTATAGGCCGTATTTTCCTTTTCTTCATTTTTCATCAGCACGATCTGCATGATATTCGGATACACGCTTCGCAGCGTACCGATCGGGTCAATCAATTCCTCTTCGTCCGTCAGTTCTGCGCGTATATAATCTCCGGCATCTCCCGCCGCCACGATCTCCGGCCGCATCAGCTCTTCCAGACTTCCTCTTATTCTTCTCATCTCATGCAAAGGCTTCAGTGGAATCCGCCGTACCGTAGTTTCTCCCTCTTCTCCCAGTTCCACCAGATTCACCGACTTCTCCTGCCCGGCCTCCGAAAAGGAGTAGGCCAAAGGCGCCCCTGCATAATAGATATTTCCCCGCCCTATCTTCTGCGCCTTATGAATATGCCCAAGCGCCACATAATCAAACCCTCCAAGGAGGGAAGCTTCCACATTGTCCAGGCCCCCTACATGAACCGTTGTTTCCCCATCGGAAAGTTCAGGTTCCCTGCCCCCGTCCGTCACAAAACAATGGGAAACCAATATCTCCCTTTCCTTTCCCTTGACTCTTTGGAACAATATCCGCTCCGCTGCCTCTCCGCTGGTTTTCGCCTCCACTGTTGCCGGTCTGACAAAGGGCATCAAAACAAAGGTTACTTCCCCATAACGATCCGTAACCTTTACTTCCTTCAAACAATTTTCATATACGCCCCCGATATGAATCCTCTTATCTTCCAGCAGTTTTGCGGCAAACCCCAGCCTTTCCGGCGAGTCATGGTTCCCGCTTATTAAGAAAACCAAAATGCCAGCCTCTGCCATATCCGTCAGAAAATGATCCAGCAAAACCACCGCTTCAGCCGGAGGAATCGCCCGGTCATAAATATCCCCTGCCAAAATAAGAGCATCCGCTTTTTCCCTGCAGGATATTTCATAAATTTGTTTTAAAATATACTTCTGATCCTCCATCATGGAAAAACCATTTACTATTTTCCCAATGTGCAGATCGCCCGTATGCACTAATTTCATGCAGTTCCTCCGTCCTTACGCTGCCATATCCCCTGCCGCCTCAAAGCGTTATGCGGGAACCGTCTTTTGCAAACCAGTCGTCTCCGTTCGTCAAAAGATAATCTTCCCCGTTTCTCACCGCCTCCATGAAATCCTGTATCGACTCCAGTTTCCTTCGGAATGCCATGCCTCCGCCAAGCAGATCCGTTCTATGGATATCCGATCCCGCAGTCATCGGCAGTCCATGCTGCCTTCCATAGCCAACCGCTTTTTCATCAAATTCCGCCTTGTTGTGGGATTTGCTCCTATGGTTGGAATGAGTGGCATTGATCCCCTCCACAGCATCCACATATTCGGGATACAGACGAATCTCGGGAATATAATATTCCTCCCGGAACGGATGCGCATGCACTACCATCCCTCCCGCTTCGCGGATCATCTGATACTGACGCTCCACCGTCGCCGTCCGCAATTCTTCGTGGGATAACATAAATTCTTTATCCACGCCATAAATTAAAAACTCCGTTCCCCGGTATCCCGCTTCATACCCGAAAAAAACATCCAACCCGATACGGTCCCCCGTCCTCTTTGCATCCTCATAGCCTTTTACAAACGTATTTACCCATTCTTTCCAGGACACATATCTGTTGACCGCCGTGTTACCGCCCCAGTTATGGTCGGTCACTATGATCCCGGTATATCCCGCCTCTTTACATGCCTTCGCCATCTCGCTCCCCGTATGAACCGCACAGGCGCTTCCCTGGGAAGTATGCAAATGCGTTTCATAAAGATAGGGGTATTCCGTAGGCAATTTTATTCGAAAAGCGTTCATAGCGACACCTGTCCTTTCTGCATCATCATAAATCATTATCGATCATTTATCATAACACCATACTGAAAAAGCATGGGAAAATTTTCCCAGGAAAATTCTCCCATGCCCTGCCTTTGCCTTTTTACCGCTATTTGATCTCCACAATCCATCCCTCGGGAGCCTCTATCCTTCCCATCTGGATTCCTGTCAGAGTATCGTACAGTTTTTGCGTAACCGGTCCCATTCCGTCCATGCCGCTAGGCAGACAGATCTCTTTCCCATGGTCTGTAATTTTTCCTACCGGAGAGATAACGGCTGCCGTTCCGCAAAGACCGCATTCCGCAAAGTCCTTCACTTCCTCTAACAGAACTTCCCTTTCTTCCACTTCCAGGCCAAGGTATTCTTTCGCCACATGCATCAGGGAACGCCTTGTAATCGAAGGAAGGATGCTGTCCGACTTCGGCGTGACAACCTTATTGTCTTTTGTTACAAACAGGAAATTAGCGCCTCCCGTTTCTTCCACTTTCGTCCTTGTCCCCGCATCCAGATACATATTTTCATCAAATCCGTTCCTATGTGCCGTCTGGATCGCGTGAAGGCTCATGGCATAATTGAGTCCCGCTTTGATATGTCCCGTTCCCCTTGGAGCAGCGCGGTCAAAATCGCTGATACAGATCGTAAGCGGCTTTACTCCTCCTTTAAAATAAGGTCCTACCGGAGTTGTGAACACGCGGAACTGATACTCATCCGACGGTTTTACGCCAATCACAGGATTGGAACCGAACATATAAGGCCGGATGTAAAGCGTGGCTCCTGATCCGAAAGGAGGAACATATGCCTTGTTCGCCGCCACCGTTTTGATTACCGCATCGATAAACCGTTCTTCGGGAAACACCGGCATTTCCAGCCTTCTTGCCGAATCAGCCATACGGGCCGCATTCAAATCAGGGCGGAAAGTCACGATGCGCCCATCCTCGGTCGTGTAAGCCTTCATTCCCTCAAATACGGTCTGCGCATATTGCAGCACGCCGGCACATTCGTTGATGGCCACCACCGGATCTTTCGTCATCCCGCCTTCGTCCCATGCGCCGTCCTTATAATTGGATACATATCTTTCATCCGTTTCTATATAGTTAAAGCCAATATTCGCCCAGTCTAAATTTTTCTTTTCCATATCCACATCCCTGCCCTTTCCGAAACATGTAAAATTTTCCTTACTTATTATTATACTTTTTGGGGGAAAAGTCAATAAAATTGGTTGCTTTTTCATCTAAGCTTTTTGTCTAAGTTTCTCCATAAGATCACTGATCCAAGCTTCGCAGGGTTCATCAACAGGCGCTATTTCCTGCCTTTTTTGTACAAAAGATTCCACTACGGCTATTAACCATTTATCGGCTATTTCATCTAATTGGTATCTTTTCATTCCTTGAATCTCATATCCAATCCACCTGGCCACTTCAAAAATGGAACTATTTGCTTATTCTGCATTTTACACCTTATTTGCCTCTCTCTTCTGTTCTACCTAAGCATTTATAAAATCCAGCTATTTCAATTTGTTAAAAACATTAATTATCTGGTTCTTCTAAAATCAAAGGTTTCAAACAGGATTTTTCTAAAAATATTCTGACTGTCCTTAACTTATTTAGAGTAGGTCACTACTCCCCTCAATTTCTTTACAAATGACCTTTATAGTCTCCAATATCCCCCTCGTGCACTACCTATTCTTTCCAAAATATTTTTTTCCTGCATCTCCTTAATGCTCTTTTTAACCGCTCTTATAGTAATATTTAATTCCTCCGCCATTTCTTTTTGTGTCACTTTTGGATTATCCAAAATCATCTCTATTATTCTTTGTTGTGTCTGATTCACGCCTTTTGGTGAACTTTTTGGTGAACTTTTTAGTGAACTTTGGTGAACTACACTATAAGATGGTCTGTATAAATTTACTCGGAAACTATCTCCTATTTCAAGTAATTCTGGCTCTCTAATTCCATATTCTCTGCAACTGCTGAACATTCTTTTAATACCAGTTCCCCAACTTTCAATAATTTTCATCCTACTGAATACCTCAGCAATGCATCTATTGCGGATTTTAGAACCTCCTTCTTTGATCTGCTTTATTGCAAGCCCTCCATATAGCATTCCTGGAGAGGTAATTTCCACCCTATCATCATACACTGCCACCTGTACACATGCTCTGTCTAAAAAATTTCTATGCGTTGTTGCATTAACGATAGCCTCTCTGATTGCTTCTGTTGGCAACTCATACGCATCTGTTCTAATCAATCCATTTATTTCTGCTCCAAGATTGATATGCTTTAATACGAATTTATATGCTTCTTCTATCTGCTCATAGAGCGGACCAGAAAAATCTCTTTTATCAATGAAAACAACCCTTTCTGTACCTTTGAATAATGCACATTGGATTTTTGCAAATGGCAATGTATTATTTGTCAAAAGTACAAAGGCATTCGTCGGAACCAAAGTCCCATCTAAACTTTTAACGATTCCCCAATTTATAAGATTCTGCAAAGTAACATCCTTTACTTTCTCCTTTTCACTTTTGGTTTTCGCTGCTTCGACCATATATTTTTTTATAGCAGCACATAACTCTTCTGCTTGCTTAATATCGAATTTCTCCTCACCACAGACTATCTCGTCAAAAGAATGATTAGAACCCTGCAACTCCAAGTCTTTAAGGATTGCCTCATCAGCAGGTCTGGATGTGCCTGATACCCGTATAAAAGTACCTGCCTCTTTTCCAAGGGTTTTCATATAATATGGTCTATTGGCTCCTGGATATATTTCAATAACAATCACACATTTACCCTCAATAGTGTCAACACCAATATTGGGGAAAATTTGTGGGTAACACATATCTGAGATAGTATTTGTTATACTATCCATAATTTTAAATACTTCGTCTTTATCAACACCTACAATTTCATGGCTTTCATCATCAACACCAATGATGATTTTCCTCCTGTTGTATTAGCAAATGCAATGATACTTTTAATATATTTCTCACTTCTTTTGGGTACTTCAACCTTAAATTCGATATTGACTGATTCCCCCGCTTTTATTTCATCTGCTAACATTGCCCTACCTCCTGCGTTTAATATCTGTAACGCTGACAGTAACATTTTCTATAATTACAAGTGCCATACTTTGTCTATATATCCAACATCAATCACACCATCTGAACCCCTTTCATTTTTCTAAGTTTTACAGCTCTCTTACAATATCCATAAATCTCTCATGAGAATATGCCCCTTCATAATCTGGATTCTTTGTCTGAAACACCATATAATACTTATACAATCTTCCTGCCATAGATGCCTTTGCTGCCCATTTAGCGCCTGTTTCTGATTTAATCTTTGACTCATCATTCTTCAATTGATCGCCTTTCGTCTCAATCAACAGAATCTTTCCACTATTCGTCATAACAATCAAATCCGGATATGCATTAACCGCCCCGTTAATCGCGAGCCCTTTTCTTGCTATATTGCGATGCCACCACTTGATATTTTCCAACGCTGATAATTCCCAGACAACTTTTTTCTCATATTCATTATCAAACTGTTCTTCTTCCACATATAATGACTTGGGAATAGAAGATATCGTTTTTAACGGAGCAATGGATTTTTCCAAATGATACATAGGCTCGCAGGCAATATGCTCTTGTTCTAACAATTTATCAAATTGACTGGCAACATATTCATCTAAAAGTCAATTAACTTTCTTTTCTATTGCAGACATATATGGATAATACGATTGCTCCAAATCTGTCACTTGATCCTCCGTCATATTATCATAATACAACCTACATACTCGTCTAATTCATTATCGTTGAATGTATTTTGTTCCTTCCCCATTGAAAATAAAGATATCTGTTCCATCGTACTTGTCATTTCCTCACCAGCGTATACAAATTTCTTCCCCTTCTAAACCAACCACTACCATAACTATACCCTAAACAGTCCAAAAGCGCCAGCCGTTTTTCCCGCCTGGCGCTTTCTTTTATTCGTCTTTCTTTTATTCGATTTCCTTCACTCTTTCATACTTCACAAACTGATAAGCGATATCGAAATACGTCTGTTCCTCGCTGTCCGCCGTGATCTTCCATTCCTCCATCCCATCCAGGTCGGGGAAAAAGGCGTCCGCCTCATACCGGTGGTCGATCCTTGTCACATGGGCCACATCACAGTAAGGCAATAGCTGCCTGTAAACGCTGTCGCCGCCCACGATATAAATATCCTCACTCCTGTACTTTTTCAATTCTTCCATCAGTTCTTCCAAATTGTGTACCACCACGGCATCCCTTACCTGGTAATCCTGATTGGAGGAAAGGATAATGTTCGTCCTGTTTTTCAAAGGCAGCCCCTGTGGAAAAGTTTCCAACGTTTTCCGTCCGAGTACCACTACTTTGCCCGTCGTTTCCTCCCGGAAAAATTTATGGTCATTGGGTATCCTCACCAGCAGTTCTCCTTTATTTCCAATTCCCCAATGGCTGTCCACTGCCACGATCACATTCATATCCCGTTTTCTCCTCTCTCTTAAATGGCAACGGGAATATCCACTTGCGGTCCCGCCTGATAATTTTCTACTTTTACATCGTCCCGCGTGAACTGGTAAAAGTCATGAATATCGGGATTCAGCCAAAAAGCCGGCGCTTCCAAAGGCTCGCGCCCGATCAGTTCCTTTATGATGGGAATATGCCTGTCATAAATATGGGCATCCGCAATCACATGCACCAATTCTCCCGCCTTCATACCGCACACTTGTGCCAGCATATGCAGCAGCACTGCATACTGCACTACGTTCCAGTTATTCGCCGTCAGCACATCCTGGGAACGTTGGTTCAATATGGCGTTTAATACCAGTTTTCCACTCTCTTTTTCCTGCGCCGCGCCGGCGGCGGACGTTACGTTAAACGTCATGCTGTAGGCGCACGGATACAGGTTCATCTCATGCAAATCCTGATGCACATACAGATTCGTCATGATCCGGCGGCTGAACGGATTGTTTTTCAAGTCATAAATGACCCGGTCCACCTGGTCCATCATCCCTTCCCTGTACTGGTGCTTCACCCCCATCTGGTAGCCATAAGCCTTGCCGATGCTGCCGTCCGCATCCGCCCATTCGTCCCAGATATGGCTATTCAAATCGTTGATATTGTTGGATTTTTTCTGCCATATCCAAAGCATCTCTTCCGTCGCGCTCTTTAACGCCGTTTTCCGTAACGTCAGTATCGGAAATTCCTTCGACAGATCATACCGGTTCACGACGGCAAACTTTTTCACCGTATAGGCCGGAGTCCCGTCCGCCCAATGGGGGCGCACCTTTTCCCCTTCCGTACTCGTTCCGTTTTCCAGTATGTCCTTACACATTTGAATAAAAATTTTGTCCGCCAGACTCATTTGTTTTCCCTTTCCAATTTATGTTTCCGCGGTTCCATCCTTATTTTCATGGACAGCGCCTTCCGCCGCCATCCTATCTGTCCCACTTATCGCAAAGGGAATTGATCTGATCCGCAAATTTTCCCAAGTCCTTATTTGCCCCGCCTTCGTTCTTCCGAATAACAGCCATAAGCCTTTGCCCTGCCGCCAGCAGACGGTCGAAGATATCCTGAGCCGCCCGTTTTTTCTTCAACGGCTTCGCTTTCGCCACATATTCCGCCTCTCCGGTCAGCAGATCGAAACATGTGCCGCTGTAAGGAGCATAGGCTTCCATCTTGTGTTCTTCTTTCAAACAGGATACGAAAGATTCGCAAATGCTGCTTTCACCGTGTACCACAAAGATTTTTTCCGGTTTCTTCCGAAATCCTTCGATCCAGCGGATCAGGCCGTCTTTATCCGCATGGCCGCTGATCCCCGGCAATGTCCTGATATCCGCCCTCACTTCTATTTTCTCTCCAAAGAGCTTTACTTCCTTTGCTCCCTCGATTAACGACCTTCCCAGCGTGCCGTTTGCCTGATATCCTACAAACAATATCGTACATTCCGGCTTCCACAGATTATGTTTCAGATGATGGCGTATCCTTCCTGCCTCGCACATGCCGGAAGCGGAAATTACTACTTTGGGTGAATCATCGAAATTAATGGCTTTTGATTCGTCGCTGGTGATCGATAAACGAAGTCCCGGGAAACGGATCGGGTTAATTCCCTTTCTCACCAGTTCCATTGCCTCTTCGTCAAAGCATTCCGCCACATTTCTCTGAAAAATATCCGTCGCTTCCACCGCCAGCGGACTATCCACATATACCGTAAAATTCGGGAATCTGTCGATTCTCTTTTCCTCTTTGATCTGCCGGAGGAAATAAAGCATCTCCTGGGTTCTTCCTACCGCAAATGAAGGTATGACCACATTGCCTCCCCTGTCAAAAGTTTCCTGTAATACCTTTGCCAGATCCGCCACATAATCCGGCCTTCCTGTGGAATGCGCTCTGTTCCCGTAGGTGGACTCCATGACCACATAGTCCGCCTCTTCCGTATAAGCCGGATCTTTAATCAAGGGCTGGTCGATATTTCCAATGTCCCCGGAAAATACGATTTTCTTTTCCGTCCCTTCTTCCGACGCCCATACTTCGATGCTGGCAGAACCTAGCAAATGCCCCACATCGGTAAATCTTATTTTTATTCCTTCGTCTAATTCTATGATGCGGCCATATTTACATGAAACGATATGCTTGATCGCTCCATCCGCGTCTTCCATCGTGTAAAGCGGCTCATAAGGTTCTATTCCCGAATGCCGCTTCGCTTTCCGGTTTTTCCATTCCGTTTCCTGCATCTGTATATGCGCACAGTCGCGCAGCATAATACTGCATAAATCCGCCGTAGCCTCAGTAGCCAGTATTTGTCCTCTGAAGCCCTTAGCATATAATGCGGGCAGCATGCCCGAATGATCCACATGGGCATGGGTCAGCAGGACATAGTCTACCATAGCCTCCCCGACAGGCAGCTCCGCCTTTTCATAGTTCTGAACTCCCTGTTCCATACCGCAATCTATCAAAATATGCTTGCCCCCGGCTTCTAAATAATGACAGCTTCCTGTCACTTCATGGGCAGCACCTATAAAAGTTAATTTCATATAAACGCCTTTCCGTTATTCTTCAAATGGTTTCCAAGCAGATTTTCCATTTCCCCCGCTCTCCCGGCAATATCCGTCCGGTAATACAGATAGTCTACCTTTCCATATTGTCCAATGACCGCCCCCGCAAACAATTCGAGGTCTTCTTCACTATCCGCATCTCCATGGAAGAAAAACATTTTGCTTCCGTATTCCTTTTCCACTTTATCTTTTAGTAATTTACCGTGTTCTTTGTCGTTATCCATTAGGGCAATGTGGTATCTGCGTCCCGCATACTCCTCAACAAGACTGCATCCTCTGCCTTTTGCCCCTCCCACGACTACGCATATTTTCTTCCTCAACATCGTTTTCTCTCCTCGCTTTGAATCATTCTTGTTTTTTCAGTGCGCCTTGCCTGTTCCATCATTATACAAAAATCGACTCTTATTAGCAAGAATGAAAGGGCTTTACGCGATGCTTTACACCCCACATTTACTGTATAACGTCTGCTTTTCCCTATTTCAGTTCGTTCGCCATCGTACAAAACTGATAATAGATTCCGCGTTTTTCCAATAATTCTTCATGGTTCCCCTCCTCCGCGATGCCTTTCTCCGTCAGAACCAAAATCCTATCGGAATTCCGTATGCTCGATAATCTGTGCGCGATGGTGAGCGTAGTTCTCCCTTCCGAAAGCCTTGCCAAAGATTTGGCCACCGCAAACTCGCTTTCGTTATCCAAAGCCGACGTCGCTTCGTCCAGGATAATGATCGGGGGATTTTTCAAAAATACCCTGGCAATGCTGATCCTCTGCTTCTGTCCGCCGGACAATTTCACGCCCCGCTCTCCCACATAGGTATCATAACCGTCCTTCAGATTCAGGATAAATTCATGGGCTCCCGCCCGCTTTGCCGCCTCTATCACCTCCTCTTTTGAGGCATCCTGCCTTCCGTAAACAATATTTTCATAGATCGTCCCCGAGAAAAGATAGACATCCTGCTGGACGATGCCTACATTTTTTCTCAGACTCTTTAACGTAAAATGCCGGATATCCTCTCCGTCGATCAGTATCCTGCCCTCCGTTACATCATAAAACCGGGGAATCAGATTGCACAGAGTCGTCTTTCCTCCGCCGGAAGGCCCCACAATCGCCACCTTCTCCCCATGCCGGATCTTCAAATCCAGCCCGGTAAACACGATATTGTGGTCGTCCGGGTATTCGAAACTGACGTTTTCAAAAGAAATATTCCCTTCCGTCTCCACCATTTCTTCCGCATCCGGCTCGTCAAAAATCTCAATATCCGCTTCCATAATCTGCAAAAAACGTTCAATCCCTGTCATTCCCCGCTGGAACTGCTCCGCAAACTCTATAATCCTGCGGATCGTGGTGATCATCGTCGTTACATAGAGCATATAAGCCACCAGATCTCCCGGCACGATCATCCCTTTCACCATAAAAATCCCTCCGGCCACCAGTACCGTCAGGTACATAAGGCCGTCGAACATTTTCGTAGTCGCCTGAAAAGCCGCCATATAACGGTAAGTTTCTTTTTTTATATCCAGAAACTGTCCGTTATCCTTTTCAAATTTCCTGTTTTCCGCCTCTTCGTTAGTAAACGCCTTCACGACCTTCTGCCCAAGAAGGCTGTCCTCGATCCTGGCATTCAATTCCCCGATGTGATTCCTCTGTTTCCGAAAAGCCCCCCGCATTTTAAAATTCAAGGACATGCATACTCCGATCATCACCGGAACCACGAGAAAAATAAGCAGGGTCAGCGGCAGGTTAATTCCCGCCAGTATGAGAAATGCGATCAATATCTTGATTCCCGCAATAAAAAATTCCTCCGGGCAGTGATGGGCAAATTCCGTCACGTCGAACAGGTCGTTCGTGATCCGCCCCATAATCTGCCCCACCTTCGTATTATTATAATAGGTGTTGGAAAGCTGCTGCAGATGAAAATAAGCATCCCTGCGCATATCCGTCTCGATCTTCGCCCCCATGACATGCCCCATATCGGCCATATAATAGCTGGCCATCGTATCAATGATGCGCAAAACCAGATAAAGCATCCCCAGGCCCGCGATCGTCTGCACCGAAAGTTCCGCCAGGCGGTATAACCCCTCATTGGTAATATAACGCATAATAAGCGGCAGCACCAACTCACATATAGTAGTCAACGCCGCACAGAACAAGTCGAAAAACAAAGTTTTTCTGTATGGTTTAAAATACGGAATAAATCTTTTCAGCAGTTCTTTTGTCTTATATTGTCTGTTATCCATAATTTTTCTCCTCTAATTTGAAGTCAATTATATCATAACCACATACAATAAAGCAAATAAGAAAGGCATGGAAATCAGTTCCGGCGGAGCGTTAAAAACGCCTGTCGGAAGAAGAAGGAACCGGAGGAAGGCGGGCCGGAGGAAGGCGGCGAGGAAGGGCATGGGTTCGCAGCTGCCTTGCGTAAGGAAATGAGATTTTCTTAATATTCCGTATCGCAAACAGCAATTTGGTGACACGGATGTCACCAAAAGCCCGCAATGAGCCTGGATGGCGAATCGCGGGCGGTTGCGTCCGCCTGATATTGCTTTGCCGGAATATTTTAGAAAATCCATTTCCTGAAGCCGGCGCAAGAACCCATGCCCTTCCTGCCGCCTTCCTCCGGCCCGCTTCCCTCCGGTTCCTTCTTCTTCCGACAGGCGCTCCTCCTAACCTGCCAAAACTAATTTCCATGTAAAAAGGTGATCCCACTTGTTTTTTTCTGTTTCAAAATTAATTATGCTGATTGTGGCTCTTTCTGCCGATGCGTTTACTGCCGGCTTTGCATACGGTACGGATAAGGTGAAGATTCCTCCTCTGTCCGCCGTAATCGTGTCTTTGCTGTCTGTTCTGCTTCTCGTTTCTTCCCTGGCCCTTGGCGGCCTCTTCAAGGCATATATCCCTGCCCCGGCCGCTTCCCTCCTGTCATTTTTCATCCTGGCCGTGCTGGCTGTGCTGAAAATTTTTGATAGTTCCCTCAAGAAAACGATTACGGAAGCCAACGGCGGGGATGTGGCCGTCCTCTCTCCTTCGGAAGCCCTTCCTCTCGGTTTTGCCCTCTCCGCGGACAGCGCAGCCGCAGGAATCGGAGCCGCTTCTTTGGAATTCTCCCTTCCCGTCACCGCCGTCCTCACCTTCGCCATCGGCATCCTGGCCATTTACGGCGGCTGCCGCCTGGGAAGGCTTCTGGCTTCCAAATCAGAATTCAACTTTTCCATCGTGGGCGGATTCCTGCTCCTCTTCCTGGCTTTCTCCAAACTGCTGTAACGCGTTTAGTCCCTCTCCATCCAAGCGCTTTTCAGTTCCGGCTCATGAGAAGAGGGCCTTTTCCATGGAGATCCTTCCGCCTGTTCCTCATAAGGCGGGATTTCCTGCGCGGACTCCCCGGCAGGAAAGGCTGTGATCAAGCCCTTTTCTTTCTTATGTCCCAGGCTGTGCTCCGCCATCCCTCCGGCCACCAGCAGTTCATGGACTACCAACGGCATAAAAGACAGGGCCGCCAGCCATCCCCATTCGTGCAGTGAGAGCTTCACCGTCCCGAATAATCCGACAAAATACGGAATCTCCGTTACCAATGCCTGCAGCCCTACGCCGGCTGCACAGGCAAATATCATCGAACGATTGGAAAAATGATTCATCCGAAAAACCGATTTATTCACATCCCGCATCCCGACCGCATGTACGAGCTGGCTCATGCCGAGTACGGTAAAGGCATGGGTCTGCGCCTTATTGAGCAGCTCCGGCAATGCAAGCATTGCTTTTATATTGTGTAAGTTGACCGGCAATTCCTGCCTGACAAGGGCTCCATAAGGAACCTGCAAAAATGCGGTAATGCTAATCGCCGCGATCACGGCTCCATAGCAAAGAGTGCATGCCAGCCCGCCATGAGCGAAAAGATTCTCATCGCTTTTTCTCGGTTTCTGCCTCATCAATTCCCCGCCGTCATTTTCATCCACGCCAAGCGCCAGCGCCGGAAAGGAATCCGTAATCAGATTAATCCATAAAATGTGGCTGGCTTTTAACGGGGAAGGAAATCCGGCCAATATGGCCGCCAGCATAGTAATGATCTCTCCGAAATTAGAAGAGAGCAAAAACAGGATGGCCTTTCGGATATTTTCATAAATACCCCTTCCCTCTTCGATCGCCTTACGAATCGTAGCGAAATTATCGTCCGTAAGAATCATATCCGAAGCATTTTTCGCCACATCTGTGCCGTTCATTCCCATAGCAATGCCGATATCCGCCGCTTTGAGGGAAGGCGCGTCATTGACCCCATCCCCCGTCATCGCCACGATCCTGCCCTTTTTCTTTAGCGCATTTACAATCTTAACCTTATGCTCCGGCGATACTCTGGCATATACTCTTATGCATTCCGCCTTTTTTTCAAACTCCTCCCCGCTCATTTTATCCAGCTCTCCGCCGCTTAAACATTCCTCCCTGCCCCCGGCGATCCCAAGTTCCTTTGCGATGGCATAAGCGGTGTCCACATGATCGCCCGTAATCATGACCGTATTTACCCCTGCCTGGCGGAATGCTTTCACCGCTTCCGCCGCCTCCGGCCTGGCCGGATCCATCATTCCTACCAGTCCGACAAAAGTAAGTTCTCTTTCCTCCGCATCCGGCGCGTCCCGCCGCATCGCCACCGCCAATACGCGCAATGCTTCTGCCGACATCTGCCCCGCCGCATGGAGGATCTCCCGCTTTGCCGATTCCGTCAAAGCCGTTCTTTTTCCCCAGGCGAGCATATATCTGGAATGCCGCAGAACTTCTTCCGTACTTCCCTTCGTATAGGACACCTGCGCATGTAGCGAACTGCCGTTCCTTCCCCTGTGAAGGGTTGTCATCATTTTACGGTCGGAATCAAAAGCCTTCTCTCCGATCCTGGGATAGTCCCGCTCTATATCCTCCCTTGTCATGCCGTATTTCCCCGCCAGATCCAAAAGGGCCAGTTCCGTAGGGTCTCCGATCCTGCTTCCCTCCGCAATCACACCGTCGTTGCAAAGCACACAGCCGAGCAGTAACTCTCTGTGCCTTTCCATGTCCGCCTTATCTGCAGGAAAGACTCTGCCTTCCGCATAGCATTTTTTCACTGTCATTCGGTTCTGTGTCAGCGTACCCGTTTTATCCGAGCAGACCACATTGACCGCTCCCAGCGTTTCCACAGAAGGAAGTTTTCGGATAATCGTATTTACCTTCACCATCCTGGATACGCTCAGGGCGAGAACAATAGTCACGATCGCCGGAAGCCCCTCCGGCACAGCCGCCACCGCCAGCGAAATAGCCGTCAGCAGCATATCACCCACATCCCTTTTTTGCATGACCGCCACAAAGAAAAGAAATATACAGATAAAAACCGCCAGGGCGCTCAACACTTTCCCAAGATCCGCCAACCTTTTCTGAAGAGGTGTTATTTCCTCCTTTGCCTCGCTGATCATCCCGGCAATATGCCCGATCTGGGTCTCCATGCCCGTAGCAACCACGATCCCTTCCCCTCTTCCATAGGTCACGTTCGTTGACATATAAGCCATATTCCTGCAATCCCCGATATCCGTCTTGCCCTGCGCTACATAATCCGCATCCTTATCCACCGGTACGGACTCTCCCGTGAGCGCCGACTCTTCAATTTTCAAACTCATCGTTTTGGAAAGGCGCAGATCCGCAGGAACCTGGCGTCCCGCTTCCAGACAGACGATATCCCCCGGCACTAAGTCTCCCGCCGGAACTTCCATTTGTCTGCCGCCTCTTTTTACAATGGCATGAGGGCTTGTCAGTTTTTTCAGCGCTTCAATCGCTTTTCTCGCCTTGCCCTCTTGCACCACCCCTACGAAGGCATTGACCGTAATCACCGTAACGATAATCAGGGCATCTTCCATTTCTCCAAGAAACAGGGATATGGCGGTAGCTACGAAAAGAATAAAGATCAGTGGATCGTTCAGCTGTTCCAGGAACAAAACAATTTTCGTTTTTTCTTTTTGCTCCTTTAACAGATTTTTTCCATATTGCTTTTGCCTCCCGGCGGCTTCCGCATTGCTCAGTCCTTTTTCCGTATCGCATTGTAAAATTTGTCCGACTTCCCGAACCTTCTTGTTTTCATACATATTTTTTCCTTTCCTCCCGCCTGTCCTTTTCTCTTATGCTTTTATATGCTTGTACAAGGTGAAATATGTGTGATTTGATCCGTTGCTTTGTTCCGGGAGCAAGAATCCATCGGTGCAATCCCTGTCCGGGGCGCGGTGCGGCGGGAGGCTATGGCCGGAAAAACAGGAAGCCCAAATCAAATGATGCAGTTATGATGCATTTTTGATGCAACTATGATCTATGGCCTTGGTAAAATTAAATATCAAACGATGTGCCAGACAGACTCATCGTTTATCTTGAAAAAGTAAGGTAATACATAAGAGGACAAAGTTATGAAAAAAAGATGGAAAAAGGGCGGATGGATATTTTTATTTTTACTGGGTATGACGGTCGTTTGCTCCTGTTCGTCCGGCCGGGATATTACGGATATAGAGGGCATGCGTGAGCAGGAATTGGTGCAGGACAGCGGATTGGAAGAAAGCCGGGAGGAGCAGAGGCCGGCAGCAGAGACAGCGGAAACGGATCTATTGGAAGCCGGAGAGGTATTTTCCCCGGAGGAGCAGTCTGCAAAAAATAAATCTCTCTTTTTTGAGGAAGCCAAGAGGCAGAAAACAGGGATAAAACCGGCAGAGGAATTGTATGAACGACTTTTCAGCGATCAGATTTTTCAAAATGGCTATATGGCTCTTACCGGACTGCGGATCGATGATATTGACGGGAATGGGCAGCTGGATATGCTAGTTATGGTCATGGATGCGGAGAAAAAAGCCTTTTATGGTTCGGGGTGCCTCTGGATTTATATGAATGGGGATGAACCCTACTGTTTTAAAGAGGAAGACTGTTCTTTTTATGGCTGGTTTGACGTTTTTTGGGAAGATATCGACAATGACGAAAATGTGGAGATCGTGTTCAGCGCACAGGGAACGGGCTGCGGAGCGGTCGGCGATTCTTATAAAGCCGTTTTTAAATACAGGGATCATGCCATCGAGCGGATGTCGCTTCCTTCTGATTTGGAAGAAGATTATGACTGCGGACTCCAGGTAGATCTGATCCAGGAGCCGGAAATCGACCGTTACAGCGCTTACTGCCCTTATTTTGACGAACAGATTTTTTTCCATGCGGAAAATATAGAGGGATATCCTCCATCCGACAAGGCAAGAATTACGGGAGCCAATGCACGGGGGTTTTTCAATCTATGCATCGCGGAATACGATGGAAAAAAGGTATTACAGGCTTCGGAATATCTGTACGGGGAAGGGGGAACCGTACACAATGTGGCCATCGCACAATTTCTTATCACCTGGGAAAAAGACGGCACCCCAAAGGTAATTAAATGGTGGATCGAAGAAGATAAAACGAGATGGGCCAATAGCCACGGCTCCCGGATTTGCTATGCGGACGGCTATTATTATTATTCCAGCCAGCTAGACCATTATTATTTATATCGTGTCAGCGAGGACGGCGGCCAGCCCGAATGCCTGGCAAAAGTCCATGCCGGAAATATCTGCGTCCAGGACGATGAAATTTATTTTATTAACCAGAGCGACGGCTATGGAACGATCTGCAAAATGAAAACAGACGGCAGCGGAATGGAAAAATTATGTGAGCAGGGAAACTCCTTACAGCTTAGCGCCGAATATATATATTTTTCCTCTATTTATGAGGCCGAATATGACAAATCAGGAAGGATAAAAGAAGAATCCCAGGAATCTGACAGCGCTTTGAAAATGCCGTACTTTTTATACCGGATGAAAAAAGACGGCTCGGAAAAAGAACTAATCGCCACGGATGTATGGCAGTATACACTGAGCCAGGGAGCCAAGTATGCCGGTTCCGTTTATTGCAGCAAATGGGTAAATAATAAAATCGTTATCGTCAGAATGGATTTGAACGGGCAGAATGAAGAAGAAATCTGCCGTTTTGATACCAGCGGACGAATCACGGCCTATGAAAACAGTATATATTATACCGGGAATTTTTACGGAGAAAGGGAACAAGTCAGCCAATATCATCCAGAATATGGAAAAACCACCGTTTCTACGGTTCCTGCATATACGGACTGCTGCTTTTACAAGGGATATTTTTATGGTCTGAACGAAGAAATATACGAGGACGGGCGAAAAGTAACAATTTACCGCATGGATTACGGTGAAAATGAATATAAAGTTCTTTACGAAGATTCTTTTTCATGCCAATATCCGGAAGGCGGTTATGTATCGGATATTTATGCTTCCGAAAAAGGTATTTTTTTCCGCAAATTTGTTTCCCCAGAAAAAGGATGCCTCTGGTTTTCGCTGATTCAAAATGCCGAAACCGGCCAATGGACGGCAGACGAATGGGAAGATGCTGAAACAACGCCCGTCGCCCTGCCCGCGGAAAATATAGAATACGGGGAAATTAGAAGCGTCGTCTCTATGTTGGAAAGCACCGAAGGATATGAAGCTTATCTGACGGATTATCTGGAGTATGAAGATTTTTATATCACGGAGGAAAATGAGGAAAAATACAATCCATACCGGGTATGCCTTCCCCAATTTAATGACCGGATCCCCGGATATAAAAAAATCAACCGATATTTCCAGGAAGCTTACCAGACAGCGGTGGCAGAAAAGAAAGATTTTTTTGATATGCTGGAAGAAAACGGCCGTGAATGCGCGCAGAACCAGCCCGAACCGGATCAGCCCGGATCAGATCAGTCCATATCGAACCGGCTTGATGCAAGTTGGTACCAATCGATCGGCTATAACTATATTTATATCGGGGAAAAATATATTACGGCAGGAATCTATGAAGAAGGTTACTTCGGCGGGATACGGAGCTGGATCACCCTTTGTCCGGTCACTTTCGATAAGCAGACCGGCGAAAGAGTCTCTCTGGAGGATATTCTCGGTATGCCTCTTCAGGAAGCCGTTGCCAATCTGACCGGTTCTGTTTACAAGTATATGGAAGGCATCGGGAGGGGAACATTCTTTTTGAAAGAAGATGATATTCTGACGAAAAACTATAACCCGGAACAATTTGTCCTGTTTCCGGAGGGAATCGGCATTTATTATGAGCAATACGCTATCGATTGCGGCGCTGCGGGGGATTATATCTTTGTGATTCCTTCTGCCCCGCCCCCTGAAAAATGAAAATCAGAAAATCAAAAAAATAGCATTGACTTTTTTGCATTAAAATGTTATTATGTTATTCGCGACATGGAAATTACATAATCCCGTGTTCCTGCGGAAGTGTCGGAACTGGCAGACGAGCAAGACTAAGGATCTTGTGATGGTTACATCGTGTGGGTTCAAGTCCCATCTTCCGCATCCTTGTTAGAGGGCTGAAAGCGTTGATTTTTCAAAGTTTTCGGCTCTTTTTAATTTCCTGAATGGAATGATGTTTCGGTCACTTTGGTCACTTTTTGCATCATTTTGTGGGTCTAAGGCACTCAGCACCTTGTTATCTGGGTGTCCACGGCATCCGGCGTAAGGCATCTGCTATTCCTCACAAATAGGAAATCTTCATACTTATGGCCATATTCCTCATTGACCGCCTCAATCCTTTTGATAATCCCCTTCGCCTTTCCAGTCAAAGACAGCCACCTGTCACTATCTTCAGGCTTTGTATAGTGATATTGTCAACCAATATTGACAATATCATTCTCAGGTTCATAAAACCTTGTCCAGTCTGCCATCATCCGTTTAACCGTGCCGCTATTGACCTCATTTGCCTTATGCTTCATGAACTCATAGAACATGCTTTTTATCGAAAAATCCTTTTTCTCCAAATGTTCATTTTGCATAGATACATAAGCTTCCACTTCAATTTCACTTCACCCCGCATATGTGCATATCCTCTAATCTCCCACACGGAACCTTCACCCATACATACTGCCCGATTTTTAAAACAACATTTGGTATGGAACATTTAAGTTTCCGCTCCACGCCGCCATTATCCATAACAGTGTATGTAGAGTCCTTGTTTATGGTTTTTACTACAGATGAAAAAGTTCTGTCATATTTATGTTCGTGGGTTTTGATTAGTGAAGTAATTTCTTTTACGAGTATTTTTACTGCTTCAATATCTTTGTTTAATATATTGTCCATTGATTTTCCTCTTATTATACATATTTTGTCAATTACTATTTTTTTAAATGATTTTCTAAAATACACTGTCCACCAGAAAACTTTAACTCATCCCATCCAAGTTCAACAGCTTTAACCTTAAACCAATCCTGAACTTTTGGTATAACTTTTTGCATATTTTCTTCATTTGGATGCGATTGATTATAAATACCTAATACTTTTTTATTATTTACGACAATACATGGGGCATTGTTTACCGCACCCATATTACAGAGTGCGGTATAAATTACATTTTGTGCATTTCCTGAAGGAGCATGTTGGGCATACGCAGAACTATTTCTTTGGAAAGAGAATTCACGTTCTGTACCTCTTGCAGATTAATATCGCCGATATTAACATGAATATTCCTGTTCATATAGCTGTTGTTATTATTGATTGTCTCAGCAATCCGATCCATGGATTCAGTGGCCTGGAACATGGCATTTGCCGGCATAAGGAGCGCGTCCCTGTTGTTCTTGAAAAACTCGTCGAATTTCTTCACCATCCAGTATTCCTTGTCGCCTGGGTTCAGCGGCCTTAATTCCGTTCCGTCAGCAAGAATTACCGTTCCCTCATCATATGCATTGCCAAGCTCCTCGCCTTTGTTGTCCATGATGCGCTTCGTCTGCTCTTCATTGAAGATCACGGTGCCTTTCGGCAGATCACTCATAACCGGCTCCGTAGTTAGTTCTGTTCTTCCATCTGGATATACTGTTAATTCAGTCTGTCCATATTCGGAACGTAATGCATTCTTCTCGTTATGCGGAAGTCCTTTGTATTCTGTTCCTTTTGCATATGCGTTTCCAACCGTGCCTTCTGCATGAGACGGTATAGTATTCCCAGATACGGAACCACCGACAGAATGAAGGGAAGAGGATGCTGTTTTTGCCAGTGCATTTAATGCGCTCGCGGCAGCTTCACATTTCTCCTGTATGATCCTCGCCATTTCTGATACGAGTTCAATAATTTTATTACATATCGTCTGGATGGAGTTGTCGCCGTCCGTTGCAAAGTCGTTGAATGCCTTTAACCACGGATCTTCCAGCTTTGCGTCAACTTCGTCCCCGCCAGTCTGCATGATATCTATAATGCTTCCCGGCTTCCCGCCGGATGCGGAACCGCTGTCGGTGCTTCCGGCTTCCTGTTTTCCCCTGCCCTCCTTATCCTCACTGTCGCCGACTCCTACGCCGATGATTTCCGCAAGGCGTGTCCGCAGGTTCTCCCATGCAGGGATATATTCCTCATTAATGACATCGATCTGCCCCCTAAAGTAACTATTCCCTAAATCCAATGCCGTCTTTAGCTTGCCCATCTGCTCGTCAATGGATGCCACTGCTTCTGAAATGGCAGATGCAAGCCCCAGAAAGCCGGTTCCCGCTGTTCCTTCCATCCCCTCCCCGCCAGGCATTGCGGCACCGTCCGTGCTGGGCGCGGATGCAGAGCCGATGATGGAAGAAAAGTCGATGTTTTTGGATTCACCGCATTTCGAGGCGATTTCACCGAATGCCTGTGCAATGTCCCTTAGCTTCTGTGCATAGCCTTCATCACTGATTTCAGGGAATGTTATGCTGTTTAACAATGCAATGAGTTCGCCGACCAGGATTTTTAGACTCTCAAGTTCTGTATTCAGAGGAGCTATGCTTTGGGACATATTGCTGACGCTTTCCTGTATATTGCCTACAGCAGTGGATGCTTCTCCCGCACTTGTAGAAAGAGTGCGGGCGGATTCGCCGATACCGTCAACGCTTTCTTCCAGCCCTTCCAGAGTCACCGATCCAAGGTCATCAAATGCGCTCTTTGTTGCATCAAGGTAGCTGATGGATTCCGTGCTGATGCCGGAAAGTCTGGAGAGCTGCTCGAGTACGCCGTCATTCCCACGGCTCATGTCCGCAAGGATGCCGGTATAGGCGGTCTTTAGTTTTTCAAATTCTTCCTGCGAGCCGTTTAACAGGGCGTCCAT
>Ga0137308_101215_pt1 | contig 27980 bp, 29 predicted proteins | sample Inofrocosms_June_FD_97181 | JGI IMG/M metagenome (GOLD analysis project Ga0137308, IMG submission 97181) | Mouse cecal microbial communities from Vienna, Austria - N-Acetylneuraminic and N-Acetylglucosamine D2O microcosms_June | ecosystem: Host-associated > Mammals > Digestive system > Large...
TTGTGACTTTCGCAGCTTATACAGCTTTTCTCCGAATATCATATTTTTCCTCCTTGTTCCCGCCCATAGTAGCATAATGGCTCAAAATGTCTATCATTCAACGCTGACAATTCCGCAACTTTAAGTTGCTGTTGGTTAAGAAATATGAAGAATAAACTTCTTTTCATTGTGCCGCACATACCGGCACGCTCTTCACGATAAAATACTACTTGTCCCTTGACGGTCTGGATAGTCGGAACGGAGATAGGACGGGGATTGTTTTCAGCGGGAAGACTTGCTATGCTTTGTTTATAGGCAAGAGCAAAGGACATAAGGGGGTATCATTATGTTTTGGAAATTACGAATAAGACCCGGAGAAGATGAAAGAAACGTATATTCTGAAGCAAATGAATATGGGATTATAAACAAAGCATTTCATCCCCGTTCAAACCCATGTACCCAGTCTGAAGACAGGTAATAGATCAGATAGATTACCGAACTGATGCTCCAGGTCAGCGGATATGCCCAGAAGACATACCGGATCTCGCCGATCAGCCTCATGACGGCAATAATATAGCCGATCCGCAGCACGCACCAGATGGAAAGCATAATGATCATCGGCACAAACGCCTTTCCGGCGCCGCGGCAGACGGCGGCGATGGAATGGGAAAAGGCGAGCAGGAAATAGAACAGGGCGACAATGCGCGCCTGTGTGGCGCCGTATTCGATCACGCCCGGGGTGCTGTCAAAGATGCCGATCAGCTGCGTGGCAAAAATATAGTAGAGGACGCCGATGGCTTCCGCCATCAGCACGGCGGCAAGGATCGAAAAGCGCGCCCCCTTTTTGGCGCGGTCATACCTGCGTGCGCCGAGATTCTGGCTGATAAAGGTGGTGGTCGCCATGTTAAAGCTGGTGACGGGCAGGAAAACAAAGCCTTCGATCTTGGCGTGGACGCCGTAGCCCGCCATGGCGAGTTTTCCGAAGGAATTGATCTGGGACTGGACGATAACATTGGCAAAGGCGATAACCGAATTCTGCACGCCGGACGGAAGCCCGTAGCGGAGGATCTCGGACAGGATCGCTTTATGAAAGCGGATACTGCGTATTTCCACAGTATAGATATTGCCCTTGCGCAGCAGGTATATCATGCAGAGAGCCACACTGGCGGCCTGGGATATGACGGTGGCGGCGGCAGCAGCCCAGACACCCTGATGGAAGCCGCCGATAAACAGCAGATCCAGTATAATATTTACAAGAGAAGAAAAGATCAGATAGTACAGCGGCCGTTTGCTGTCTCCGAGGGCGTTCATAATGCTGCGGCATACATTGTACATAACCATGGCGATGGCGCCGAGAAAATAGTAGCGGAAATATTCGACGGCTTCCGGCATGACTTCCGGGTCTGTTCTCATCCAGATCAGAAAAGCGGGCGTAAACAAAACGCCGACGATCGTAAGGAGCACGCTGCTGACAAGCCCGAAAGCGATCATCGTATGTACGGAACGGGAAACCTGCCGCTCATCCCTTGCACCGAAATATCTGGAGATAACCACACCGCCGCCCATCGCAAGCCCCATAAAGAAGCTGACCAGAAGAAAGATCAGATTCCCGGAGGAGGTAACGGCGGCGAGGGCGTTGGTTCCCAGATATTTTCCCACGATAAAGGCGTCTGCCGTATTGTATAACTGCTGAAACACCTGGCTCAGCAGGATAGGCATTGTAAATTGAAGGATCAGGGAACAGGGATTCCCGGATGTCATATCGAGTACGTTTGATACGGTATTGTTTTTTTCTGGTGTTCTGTGTAAATGCATAACAGGCCTCCTGACCGTTCATTTTTGTTACAAGGTCATGATACAGGCGTGATCATGATACAAAATGCCATGCGTTTTTAGCAAACATGAAAAGCATGGCGTTCGGATGTTTTCATTATTATATACTGTATTATATACTGTAGCTCTTTTCAGACAATAAATCAATTCTGTTTCCCAAAATGTTAAATGAAAGGTAACATGTAAACCGATACAAAATAAAAAATTTTTAATTTCCTGCAATATTTTTCCGCCTCCGGATGTCTAATAGATAAGAATGAAGAAAATTCCGGAACCTTCATGCAGACGAAAGGAGATGAAAGAAGTGGAGCTTCTTGTGAAAAAAGCAAAAAGAGGCGATGCGGAAGCCTTTATCACATTGATAGAAGAGAATAAACAGAGTATGTATAAGGTTGCCAGAGGCTTTCTGCGGGATCAGGAAGATGTGGCGGACGCCATGGCGGAAACGGTTCTGAACTGTTTTGAGAAAATAGGCTCTCTGAAACAGGACAGCTATTTTAAAACCTGGATGATCCGTATTCTGATCAATAACTGCAAGGATATCCTGAAAAGGCAGAAGCGGAATATTCTGACAGAGGATATACCGGAGCAGGCGCAGCGGGAGATGACAGCGGCAAGCGGCGGCGTTCTGGAGTTTCAGGAGCTGATTGAACCGCTGAAGGAACAGGACCGCAGCATCTTTACCTTATATTATGTGTATGGCATGAAAGTGAAGGAAATAGCGGCCTGTATGGAAATGAAGGAGAGCACTGTGGTGACCCGCTTAAAGCGCGGACGTGAAACACTGCGCGGCGAAATGACAGACAGCCGGGAAAAGGAGGGCGCTTATGAAAGATAACAGAGAAGAGATGCTGCCGCAGATCGTGGAGGACAGACTGCAGGAAACTTATGACAAGATCAGGAGAGGGGAGATCAGACAGATGAAAACACAGAACGTTTCAGGGGAGAGAACCGTATCGAAAAAAAGCACAGTTCCGGGGAAGAAAAAAACGAAAGGCAGGAGAAGCTGGCTGAGCGCGGCGGCGGTGCTGCTGATGGTCATCATGATACCTTCGGCTGTCTACGCGGCGGTGGTATATTTTCAGAAAACGGAACGTCTGGAGGAAGGCATCCTGACCTATGAGTTTGCCATAAACTATGAACTGGTGCCGGGAGAATACCGGGTAAAGGCGGAGTATATTCCGGAGGGCTTTACGGATGACGACGGATACGGAAAGTATTACGGGGAAAATGAGGAGTGGATCAGCATTATGCCGGTCTATACCACGGCGGAACTGGACAGGATAAACAGTCAGATCACCGTGAACGGCATCGATAAAGTGGAACACACCGAACTGAGCGGCATGCCGGCGGACGTACTCACGCTGAAAGAGGCGGAAAAGAACCGGAGCCACACCTATATCTTTCTGTTTAATGAGAACGAAGGATATGTGTTGAATATTGCGGCGGGTTACGGACTGGACCGGAAAGAGCTTCTGAAATTTGCGGACAGTCTGAAGGTGGAGCGGATTGGCGACGGGCGCTATGAGACGGAAGAGGAAAAGGCCAAAAGACAGTTAGAAGAACAGGAAGAAGAACTTGCCATGCAGGAAGGACAGAAGGTCTGGGATACGCTGATGGGGCTGGGCATACCGGAGGAAAAAATAATCCCGGCGGGGGGTGAGCTGTACAACGATAACGGCTCCTGCAGTTATACCCTTGTGGACTATGAATTTTTGGACAGCATGGAAGGATTTGATAAAGAGGATTTCTTTGACTTTACAAGATTCGACGGCTGGCTGAATCCGGATCAGACGCTCCGCCCTTATACAAGACAGCATTTTGATAAAAACGGCGAAGTCACAGGAGAAGAAAAAACAGAACAGGAATTTCTCAGGGTAACCATAAAGGCACACTGCTATGACGATGCAAATCCGGATATCCCGCTGCATTTCGCCCTGCAGTATGTGACAAAAACGCCGGATGGCGGCGTTACCTGGGCAGAGGATTTCTATGAGGCCGTACCGGCGGAGGAATATTATCTGCAGATGGACGACTGCTCGGTTTATTTTGACAAGGCGGTCTATGTAAACGGCGCGGAAAGGAGCCACTTTTTCTATCGGGAGATGAAAGCCGGGGAGGATCTGGAATATACGCTGCTGTTTGTGGTGGACAAAGACCGTGAAGAGGATTTTCTGCTTTACCCCGTGGGGAGCAATTACGATCTGTGGCAGACGGAGTCCATGACGCCGGAGGAGATCCGGGAGAGCCTGCAGGGGTATATTCGTCTCGGATAGCAGGCAAAAGCCAAAAAAAGGCTGCCGTGATACAAAAAAGATGCAAAAATTAACAAAATATAAAAATACTTTTTAGAAATTTTTAAGAATTTAAAAACAGCGTATTTTGTAGAAAAAAGAAAAACCGACACAAGATATGGTAGAAAAAGGAAAGGCATTTTGTAAAAAAACTTACAAAATGTCTTTTTTTCCGGTTTTACGGGGAAGAGCCGGGACTTGCCAAATGTGGGAAAGTAGAGTAGAATGACATAAAAGTGGAGTGAAATGGAGTAAAAGTGTCTAATAGTGGTGAGATAAGAGGGTAATGCCGCATGTTTATGGGTGAATATGACCATAGTACCGATGCAAAAGGCAGGCTTTTCGTCCCTTCCAAGTTCCGCGACGAGTTAGGAAAAAAATTCGTGGTAACGAAAGGGCTCGACGGCTGTCTGTTTGCCTACGGCGAAGACGAGTGGCACCGGGTGGAAGAGGGCATTAAAAACTTACCGCTGACCAGTAAAAACGGCAGGCAGTTTATCCGTTTCTTCTTCGCGGGTGCCGCCGAGGTGGAGGCGGACGGGCAGGGCAGGATACTGATCCCTGCGAAACTGCGGGAATACGCAGGTATTACGAAAGAGGTGGTATCGGTAGGCGTAGGCACGAAGGTGGAGATCTGGAGCAGGGAACGCTACGAGAGCATGGAAACCTCTTTTGAAGAGATGGATGACGTGATGGAGGAACTTTCCGGCATGGGAATCCGGCTGTAAGACAGGGCGGTTTTTTATCCCGCCGGGAACAGGAGAAGAGCAGGTGGAGTTTCAGCATTATTCGGTCTTGTTGAATGAGACGATCGGGCAACTGAATATCAGGTCGGACGGTGTATATCTGGACGGGACGCTGGGCGGCGGCGGACATGCCGGGGAGGTGCTGAGGCGGCTTTCGGATAAAGGACACCTCTTTGGGATCGATCAGGATGAGGCGGCGGTCAGAGCGGCGTCAGAACGTCTTTCTTCTTTCGGGAATAAAGTGACCGTTATCCGGAATAATTACCGTAATGCGGTGACGGTGCTGAAAGAGCTGGGGGTGGACGGGCTTGACGGGATCGTGCTGGATCTCGGGGTTTCCTCCTATCAGTTTGATACGGCTAAGAGGGGCTTTTCCTACCGGTATGACACAGTGCTGGATATGAGGATGGATCAGCGCAGCTCCTTAAGTGCAAAAGAAATCGTGAACGGTTATCCGGAGAGTGAGTTGTTTCATATCATAAAGGACTACGGAGAAGAGCCGTTTGCCAAAAATATCGCGAAACATATTGTAAGAGAAAGAGAAAAGAAGGAGATCACAACAACATTTGAATTAAACGACATCATTAAAAATGCCATTCCCGCCAAAATGCGTCAGGGCGGCGGACATCCCTCCAAGAGAACCTATCAGGCGATCCGGATCGAGTGCAATCACGAGCTGGAGGTGCTGCGGGATTCTCTGGATGAGATGATCTCCTTTCTGAAGCCGGGCGGAAGGATCTGTATTATTACGTTCCATTCCCTGGAGGACCGGATCGTAAAAACAGTGTTCCGTACAAATGAATCGCCCTGCATCTGCCCGCCGGAGTTTCCGGTGTGCACCTGCGGCAGGATGTCGAAAGGAAAAGTGATAACCAGAAAGCCGGTTCTTCCCTCTAAGGAGGAACTGGAGGAGAACAGCAGGTCAAAGAGCGCGAAGCTGCGCACATTTGAGCGCCGGGGAGATTCCTGAAAGAGCAGATCGACAGGCAGTCGCGGACCCTGCGCCGGAAAGCGAGAATAAAGTATGGCACAAAGAAGAACAAACACAAATACTCGCAGATACAATGTTCCGAGAAAAACAGCATATTTAGAGGGCAGCGCGGCAAGGCAGCTTCAGGAAGGTTATGATGTCAGGAAGGTGCCGAAGAGAAAGCGTCTCAGCAACACGACCAGAAAAAACAGGGAAAAGGCATTCCACATGAATCTGGGATATGTGCTCTTTTTATCACTGGCACTGGCTTTTGCCATGATAACATTGTGCGGTTATATCAATCTGCAGTCGGACATTACCAATCAGGTAGAGACGATCTCTGAAATGGAGTCCAGATATAACAATCTGAAACTGACAAATGATGAGGAATACAACCGGATCAACAGCAGGCTTGATTTAGAGCAGATCAAGGCGGTGGCGATCGGCGAGCTGGGAATGACCTACGCGCGGGAAGGACAGATCATCAGTGTGGAGGATTCGGAGACGGACTATGTAAGGCAGACGGAAGCGCTGGATTGAGGGGCGGCAGAAGAACGGCAGAATTATTGAGGGCTGTCGGGTGCGGCGGATGAAAGCGCCGGATTGAGCGGCAGCGCCGGTGACCGGAGAGGAAAACAAAGGATCCGGGCCGGGGCTGCGGAAAGAGAGATAAAGGAGAATATTGTCTTTGTCAGAACAGGGAAGAAGAGAACGGAAAAAGATAAGATCTACGGAACGTAAATTCACATTGCGGATGCAGAAGAAGCTGGTGGTACTGTTTTTTTTGGTACTGCTGGCTTTCGTGGGACTTAGCATAAAATTGTTTTATATCGGAAAGGATAACGGGAAGGAATATGAGAAACAGGTATTGTCCCAGCAGCAGTATGACTCTATCACGCTGCCCTTTAAGAGGGGGGATATCCTGGACCGGAACGGCACGGTTCTTGCTACCAGCGAGAGGGTTTATAACCTGATCGTGGACGCCAAGCTGGTGCTGGACAAGGAGGAATATCTGCAGCCTACGGTAAATGCGCTGCGAAGCTGTTTTCCCGGGATCGATCAGGCGGAACTGAACCGGTATCTGAATGATAATAAGGACAAAGATAAAAATCAGCGCGCTCAGTACAAGATTTTTTTAAGGCAGCTTACCTATGAGGAGATGGAGCCTTTCCTGGAACTGGAGGAAGACGAGAAAAAAGGCGCAAATATCAAGGGCGTCTGGTTTGAGAAGGAATATAAAAGATATTATCCGAACAACTCCCTCGCCAGTGATGTGATCGGATTTATTACGGAGGATAATAAAGGGACTTACGGACTGGAAGAGTATTATAATGATATATTAAACGGGACAACCGGCAGGGAATACGGCTATCTGAACGACGATTCCATTTTGGAGAGAACTGTGAAACCGGCGGTGGACGGCTATACGGTGGTCAGCACCATAGATGCAAATGTACAGAGTATCACGGAAAAATATCTGAATAAGTTCATGGAGGACTATAAGGACAATTATACGGAAGGGGCAGGTGCCGATAACGTAGCCTGCATCATGATGGAGGTTGATACAGGGAATGTACTTGCCATGGCAAGCGCGCCGGGATTTGATCTGAATAATCCGAAGGATATCAGTGCCCTGTATACGCCGGAGCAGGTCGCGCAGATGGAAGCGGACGGCACGATCTATGATGCCTATAACCAGCTGTGGCGGAATTACTGTATCTCCGATACCTATGAACCGGGTTCCACGATCAAGCCCTTTACCGTGGCTTCTGCCATCGACTGCGGTGCGATCACCGGAAACGAAGTCTATCTGTGCACCGGAAAAAGGGAGATCGGCGGCTGGCCCATCGGATGCCATAATACCTTTGGAGACGGGGAACTGACCGTAAAACAGGCGGTAGAGAAGTCCTGCAACGTGGCGCTGATGTATATTGCCGAGGCAGCGGGAAAAAATAATTTCTGCGACTATCAGCACAGCTTCAATTTCGGGTTGAAGACCAATATCGATCTGGCCGGGGAGGCAAGGACGGTGGGCCTGATTTACACGGCGGACAATATGGGCCCTACGGAGCTGGCAACCTGTTCCTTCGGACAGGGCTTTAACGTGACGATGATACAGATGATCACCGGATTCTGCTCTTTGTTAAACGGCGGAAATTACTATGAACCCCATATGGTCAGCAGGATCGTCAGTCAGGATGGTTCCACGGTACAGACCATTGAGCCGAGAGTGCTGAAGCAGACGATTTCTCCGAGTGTCAGCGACACGATTATTGATTACTGCAACGGTGTCGTGACGGAAGGAACGGGTACTACCGCAAGGCCCGCCGGCTATGCCATCGGCGGAAAGACGGGAACGGCTGAGACGCAGCCCCGTGATAATAACGAGTATGTGGTTTCCTTCATGGGATATGCGCCGGCGGATGATCCGCAGATCGCAATCTATGTGGTGGTGGACCGGCCCAATGTGAAGGATCAGGACAATGCGAAATTCGCCACCAGGCTGGTGCGCAGTATTCTGACGGAGGCTCTGCCTTATCTGGGGATTTTTATGACGGAAGAGGTGACGGAGGAAGAGCAGGAAGAACTGGACGCCCTGCAGCTGGAGAATACAAATTATTACAGGCAGCAGGCGGTATCCGGCAATGACGTTTTACCGGAGGAGACCGGAGAAGGAGCGGAAGGCGGCGAAGAGGGATCAGGAGAAGAAGGCGATGCCGGGCCGGATGACGGCGAAAACGGAGAGGAAGGCGCGGAAGGCGGCACACCGGGCGAGATCTGGAAGACCTTTGAGAAAGATCCGGAGACCGGCAATTATATCGACCCGGAGACCGGGCACCAGATCGATCCGGACACCGGGCATGACCTGGAAGCAGGCTCGCTGATCGGTTCCCATGTGGGAGTGGCGGGTGGCGGCGTGCAGCCGGAAACGAAAGACCCGCGGTAGGGCGCATATTTTTTGATGTTCAGGCATAAAGTATAACAAGATAAATATATGGTTTTCTTTATGTCCAACAAAAATAAGACTTATAACAGAAAGAAAGTCGTAGCGTTGTTTTTTTTCTGTGTGATCACGTTTTTTCTGCTGTTTGTGAGGCTGATCCAGCTGATGATCTTTCAGTCCGCGTATTATACGGATAAAAGCGTGCAGCTTCATGAAAGAGAGCGCTCCATCAAAGCCGCAAGAGGGCGGATACTGGACAGAAACGGCGTGGTGCTTGCCGATAATAAGACGGTATGTACGATCTCGGTGATCCATTCCCAGATCGAAGATGAGGAGGCCGTGATTTCATTTCTCTGTGAAGAGCTGGAACTTTCCGAGGAATATGTCAGGAAGCGGGTGGAGAAATACTCATCCATGGAGAGGATACGCAGCAATGTGTCCAAAGAACTCGGAGACGAGATCCGGGAGGCGGATCTGGCGGGGGTGAAGGTGGATGAAGACTATAAAAGGTATTATCCCTATGACGCTCTTGGATCCAAGGTGCTCGGGTTTACGGGCGGCGACAATCAGGGGATCATCGGCCTTGAAGTGATCTATGACGAGTATCTGAGCGGGGAGGAGGGGATGATCCTGACCCTGACCGATGCCGCGGGAATCGAGATAGAAGCCGCCAGTGAACGAAGGCAGGAGCCGGTGCCGGGAAACGACCTGGTCGTCAGTCTGGACTATAATATCCAGAGTTATGCCACCCAGCTCGCAAAGCAGGTTATGGCGACAAAGGAGGCCGACAGGGTATCGCTGATCGTGATGAACCCGAAAAACGGGGAGATCATGGCGATGGTGGATGTGCCGGAGTTTAACTTGAATGAGCCCTATACGCTGACGCCGGAATATGAGGCGCTGCGCGCAAAGGAGGAAGCCAGAAAGCAGGCGGCCGCATCGGATGAAACATCCGGGGAGGCGCCGCCGGAGGAGCAGAAGACACAGGAGGAACTGAAGCAGGAAAAGCTGAACGGGATGTGGAGGAACGGCTGCATCAATGATACCTATGAGCCGGGTTCCACCTTTAAGGTGGTCACTGCAGCCGCGGCTTTGGAGAGCGGCTGCGCGACACTGGCGGATACCTTCAGCTGCCCGGGCTTTATCGTTGTGGATGACAGAAGGATACGATGCCACAAGGTGGGAGGACATGGAGCGGAAGATTTCACAAAGGGAATCTGCAATTCCTGCAACCCGGTATTTGTCACGCTGGGGCTCCGGATCGGCGCGGAACGCTATTATGATTACCTGAAACAGTTCGGGCTTCTGGATAAGACCGGCGTGGATCTGCCCGGGGAAGCGGGAACGATCATGCATCAGAAAGACGCGGTCGGAAATGTGGAACTTGCCACAATGTCCTTCGGCCAGTCTTTTCAGATCACGCCGCTGCAGCTTGCAACTACGGTATCTTCTATTATAAACGGCGGGAAACGTATAACGCCTCATCTGGCAGTGCGGGCCGTGGATGCGGAAGGAAATCAGGTGGAAAGCTTTGAAAAAGAGGCGGGCAGACAGATCGTATCCGCGGAAACTTCCGGGACGATGCGGATGCTGCTGGGAAAGGTGGTTTCCGAGGGCGGCGGCGCAAAAGCGCAGGTCGAGGGCTACAGGATCGGCGGAAAAACAGCCACAAGCCAGACGCTGCCCAGGGGGAGCGGCAGATATATCGCCTCTTTCGTAGGATTTTCGCCGGCGGACGATCCGGAGGTTCTGGCACTGGTGGTCATCCATTCGCCGCAGGGAACTTATTATGGCGGGCAGATCGCCGCACCGGTGATTCGGCAGCTTTTTGAAAATGTGCTTCCTTATTTGGAAAAATAAGTTTATAATCGATAGGTACGATTATAATAAATAAGCTAAAGAGAGGCTGTAGTCATGAAACAAACTGTTATTTTACCGGTAATCATATCTTTTGCGATCAGTGCCCTTCTGGGACCGGTCATCATTCCATTTCTGCGCAGGCTGAAGGTCGGGCAGACGGTCAGGGATGAGGGACCGAAGGAGCATCTGAAAAAGAACGGCACTCCGACGATGGGAGGCATCCTGATCATGATAGCGGTGGTTATCACCTCGCTCCTTTATGTAAGGGATTTTCCGAAGATCATCCCGATCCTGTTTTTAACGCTGGGTTTTGGGCTGATCGGTTTTGTGGATGATTATATCAAGGTGGTGCTGAGGCGTTCCATGGGGCTTCGGGCGTGGCAGAAGATGCTGGGACAGTTTGTCGTGACCGGGATCTTTACCTATTATGTTATCAATTATACGGATGTTTCCCTTGCCATGAAAATTCCGTTCTGGGCAGATCATTATCTGGATTTCGGTATCTTTAACATACCGGTGCTGTTCTTTATCGTGATCGGAACCGTAAACGGCACCAACTTTACGGACGGGTTGGACGGTCTGGCGTCTTCCGTGACAGTGATCGTTGCCACTTTTTTTACGGTGGTAGCCATCGGAGTGGGCAGCGGCATCGAGCCGATCACCTGCGCGGTGGTGGGAGCGCTTCTGGGATTTTTGTTATTTAATGTATATCCGGCAAGTGTGTTTATGGGAGATACGGGTTCTCTGGCGCTGGGGGGCTTTGTGGCGGCAACCGCCTATATGCTGCAGATGCCGCTCTTTATCGCCATTGTGGGCTTTATTTATCTGATGGAGGTGCTGTCGGTCATCCTGCAGGTGGGCTATTTTAAGATGACCGGCGGAAAGCGGATCTTCCGGATGGCGCCGATCCATCATCACTTTGAGCTGGGCGGCTGGTCGGAGACGAGAGTGGTGGCGGTATTTTCCATTGTGACAGCCCTTCTGTGTCTGGTGGCATATCTGGGGATCTGAGACGGCACGGGGAACATACGGGAAAAGGAAAGCGGCATCCCGTGCAGGCGTGCCCCGTAAGGGGCGGGCGCGGCAAAAGCGGCAGAAAAATAGAAAGGATAAAATGTTATGAAACTGGCAGAGAAAAAAGTATTGGTGGTGGGCTGCGGGAAAAGCGGTATCGGCGCCGCCGTATTTTTGGTGGGGGAAGGAGCCTGTCCGGTTTTATTTGATGAAAATGAAAAGCTGACAGAAAAAGAGGTAAGAGAGCATCTTGCGGAAAAAATAAGAGAACTTGCGCCCGCCGGAATCGACGGGACAAAGGTGGAGGTGGTCCTGGGGAAGCTTCCCGGGGAGAAGAGGGATCAGACGGAACTTCTTGTGCTGAGTCCCGGCGTCCCGGTGGATACTCCCTTTGTGGAAGCCTTCCGGCGAAGAGGGATTCCCGTGTGGGGAGAGATCGAGCTGGCTTACCAGAGGGAGCGGGGAAAGGTGATAGCGATCACCGGAACGAACGGAAAGACCACCACGACCACGCTGGTCGGTGAGATTATGAAGCGGCATTTCGAGACGTCCTTTGTGATGGGAAATATCGGTTACCCCTATACGGATATAGCGGATAAAACAACAGAGGATTCCGTCACGGTGGGGGAACTCAGCAGTTTCCAGTTAGAGACGATAGAAAGCTTCCATCCGAAGGTATCGGCGGTCTTAAACATTACGCCGGATCATTTAAACCGCCATCATACGATGGAGAACTACATAGAGGCGAAAAATAATATCACAAAAAATCAGGATAAAGGCGACTTCTGCATTCTGAATTATGAGAATGAGGATACAAGGAAACTGGGGGAAAAGTGCCCTGCACAGGTTTTGTATTTTTCCTCGGCACGCAGGCTGGAGGAAGGCGTTTTTCTGGAAGGGGAGGAGATATATCTTGCCCGGAACAAAAGAACGGAACGTTTGATGAGTATTCACGAGATGCAGCTGGTGGGTATCTGTAACGTGGAGAATGTGATGGCTGCCGTCCTGATAGCGGAAGCGATGGAGATCCCGCGGGCGGAGTATCTGGAGGTGATCAGAACCTTCAGGGCTGTGGAGCACCGGATCGAATTCGTGCGGGAAGTAAACGGCGTTGCCTATTATAACGATTCCAAAGGAACCAATCCGGATGCGGCGGTGCAGGCGATCTACGCCATGAGCAGGCCTACGGTCCTGATCGGGGGAGGGTACGATAAGGGAAGTTTATACGATGAATGGATAGAGGCTTTTGCGGGAAAAGTAAAATTTCTCGTGCTGATCGGACAGACAAAGGAAAAAATTGCAGCCTGTGCAAAGGCGCATGGATTTGAAGATTTTGTTTTTGCAGAAAGCTTTCAGGAAGCCTTCGAAATATGTACAAAGCATGCGGCGTGCGGAGATGCGGTACTGTTGTCTCCCGCCTGCGCAAGCTGGGGAATGTTCCCGAATTATGAAGAGCGGGGCAAACTTTTTAAAGAGTTGGTATATCAGATAAAAGAAAGGGAATAGATGGCAACCAGATTCAGAACCGTCCAGGGCGGCATACGGCAATCGAATAACGAACCCTATTTTGATTACAGTCTGTTGTTTACGGTTTTATTTCTGATCGCGTTTGGGCTGATGATGATTTATTCGAGCAGTTCTTATAAAGCGAATCTGGATTACGATGACAGCGCGTATTTTTTGAAAAAACAGCTTGTCGCGGCGCTGTTCGGCATCGCAGGCATGGTTGTGGTATCCCGGGTTCCTTATCATGTCTGGGAGGGGTTTGCGGTACCCGCCTATATTGTGTCGGCGGTTTTGATCGTGCTTGTAAAGACGCCGCTGGGAATTACTTCCCATGGCGCCACAAGATGGATCAAGATTATGGGATTTTCCCTGCAGCCGGCGGAGGTGGCAAAGCTGGGGATGATCATTTTTCTGGCATGCCTTGTATGTAAGATGGGGAAACGGATACGGACTACAAAGGGGCTGTTTGCGCTGCTTATACCGCCGGGCATTATCGCGGTGATGGTCTGGAAGATCACGCAGAATATGAGTTCCGCAATTATTATACTGGGGATCGCGATGCTGATGATCTTTGTGGCAAGTCCGGATTATAAAAGGTTTGTCATTATGGCGCTGGCAGGCAGCAGTGTTATAGCGCTGGCGGTCTTTGCCATCGTCAAGATGGCGGAGTCCCCCGAAATGATGGAAAAACTGGAGTTCCGCGGCCTTCGTATTCTGGCATGGCTGAACCCGGAAGCCTATGCGGACGGAAAGGGCTTTCAGACCCTGCAGGCACTTTACGCCATAGGCTCCGGCGGTATTTTCGGAAGAGGACTTGGAGAGAGTATCCAGAAACTGGGATTTTTGCCGGAAGCCCAGAACGATATGATCTTTTCGATCATCTGTGAGGAACTCGGGCTGTTCGGAGCCGTTGCGGTGATCCTTTTGTTTTTGCTTCTGATCTGGCGGTGTATGATCATTGCCAACAATGCGCCCGATCTGTTCGGCGCGCTGCTGGTGGTGGGGGTCATGGGGCATCTGGCGATTCAGGTTATCCTGAATATCGCGGTATGCACCAGCGTGATCCCGAATACCGGTATTTCCCTGCCCTTTATCAGCTACGGCGGATCGTCCGTCATGTTCCTTCTCGTGGAGATCGGGATCGTGCTGAACGTGGGCAGAAGCATCAGGTTAAAAGATCTATGAAAAAGCAGAAGACGGTGTATTTAAAAAGATATCTGGGACTGAAGATCGGCATCTCGGTTACTGTGCTGTTTCTTCTTATTCTGTTCGGGGCATGCTATTATATTGTGACGACCTATTCCGTAAGCACGGTCTATGTGGAGGGAAACGCGCATTATACGGATGAAGAGATCGCGGATATGATCATGGTCGGGCGGCTGGGGCATAACTCCATCTATCTGAATTTTAAATACCGCAGCCGGGAAATGGAGGATATCCCCTTTGTTTCGGCGATAGAGGTGGAGATCCTTTCGCCGGATACGGTGCGGATCAGAGTGTATGAAAAGTCCTTTGCGGGGTATGTCTCCTATCTGGGGCGGTATATGTACTTTGACAGGGACGGTACGATCGTGGAAAGTTCCGAGATGCAGACGGCGGGCGTGCCGGAGGTGACGGGGCTCAAGTTTGACCATGTGGTGATGTATGAAAAGCTGCCGGTGGAAAATGAGGAGATTTTTGCGCAGATCCTGGATATTACCCAGTCTCTTGACAAATACGGGCTGAATGCGGACAAGCTGTTTTTTGACAGGGAGTATAAAGTGACGCTTTATTTTGAGGGGGTCAGGGTGCAGATAGGGGATAACAGCAGTATCGACGAGAAGTTTTCAAGGCTGAAGAGCATTCTGCCGGAACTTGCCGGGAAAGAGGGCGTACTGCAGATGGAAGGTTTTACAACGGATTCCAAAATTATCCCTTTTCAGGAAGACAAAAATTAAATTAAAAAATTGTCTTGCGGTAAAAAAAGTTGTTGATAATTTGAAGATTACATTATATGATAGATAAGATAAGGATAAGGCTTAGTGGAGAGCAAGGAGGAATACCTGTGTTAGAAATTAGGACAAGCGATGCCGAATCCGCTGCGAAGATCATTGTAGTGGGTGTGGGTGGTGCAGGCAATAATGCTGTAAATAGAATGATAGAGGAAAATATTACCGGTGTGGATTTTATCGGTGTGAATACGGACAAGCAGGCGCTTCAGCTCTGCAAAGCACCAAAACTTATCCAGATCGGTGAAAAGCTGACCAAAGGGCTTGGCGCAGGCGCAAGGCCGGAGATCGGCGAGAAGGCGGCGGAAGAGAGCGCGGAGGAGATCAGCGCAGCGATCAAGGGCGCAGATATGGTGTTCGTCACCTGCGGCATGGGCGGCGGCACAGGTACCGGGGCGGCTCCCGTTGTGGCAAAGCTTGCCAAGGATATGGGAATCCTGACCGTCGGCGTTGTGACGAAGCCTTTCCGTTTTGAGGCGAAGGTCCGCATGACGAATGCACTGCACGGCATTGAAAAGATCAAGGAAAATGTGGATACCCTGATCGTGATCCCGAATGATAAACTGTTGGAGATCGTGGATAAGCACACAACGATGCCGGATGCCTTAAAAAAAGCGGATGAAGTGCTGCAGCAGTCCGTGAAGGGCATCACGGACCTGATTAACGTACCTTCCGTGATCAATCTGGACTTTGCGGATGTACAGACCGTTATGAAGGATAAGGGGATCGCGCACATCGGTATCGGAGAAGGAAAGGGCGACAACAAGGCGACAGAGGCCGTGAAGATGTCCGTGGAGTCTCCGCTTCTTGAAACCACGATCACCGGCGCTTCCGATGTGATTATCAATGTATCCGGTGATATTACACTGATAGACGCCAACGAGGCGGCGAGTTTCGTACAGGATATGGTGGGAGATGAGGTGAATATCATCTTCGGTGCCATGTATGATGATTCCCAGACGGATTACTGTAAGATTACGGTGATCGCCACGGGGCTTGAGGATGTGCCTCAGAACAGATTAAACAGTTTTTCCTATAAGACGGGAAATATCATTACGCCCACGTCTCTGCAGAATAAAAGCCTGCAGCAGGGGGCGAATCTTTCCGCGGGACCGAAGGCGGCTCCGGCAGCACCTCCGGTAAAACCGGTCAGCAGGCCGGTTCCGGCAGCAAAGCCTGCGGATATCAGAAGCTCCGTAAAGGAGCAGTCCCTGAACATCCCCAGTTTCCTGCAGAAAAAATAAAAAAACGAAAGAATCCTGTGTAACGGCGGGATTCTTTTTTTATGCCGAATTTTTTTAAAAAGCAGCGCGCATAACGACAAAATCCACGGCGGGAAAAGCGTATACTGATATCTACCGGAAGGAAAACGGTCTTAGGCAGACAGGGGCGGTATCAGTGCACTATATCATTTATATTGACAAAGTATGGCTGATAGATTTTGTCACAGGTACATATTTACTGTTCTTGACAGGACAGACATACAGACTGAGATGCAGGCCGCTTAGGCTTCTTGCAAGTGCGGCGGCAGGCGCAACGGTGTTTGTTGGATTCCTGCTGCTGCCGGGGATCGGCATGACGGCTGGGATACTGTTTCAGGCTTTGTGTGCAGGCCCGCTTCTGCTGAAGGCTGCTTTTTCTTTTCGGACAAAAGAAATGGTTGTAAAAACATATACCTGTATCAACGGTTACGGACTTCTTTTAGGGGGAATGATCCTGTGTTTATCCGGTTATCTGCCGGGAATGCGGGGAAATTTAAAGACGGGGCAGATCCTTTTGATCAGTACGGCGGCGACCTGTCTGATCAGCGGATATCTGTATGTCCGCAGAAGAGACAGGCGGTGCGGAAGGCTCTATACGGTGAGGCTTGACTTTTACGGTGAGGTGCTGACGCTGAAGGGGTTTGCGGATTCCGGAAACAGCCTGCGGGAACCCTACGGAAAACGGCCGGTATCCGTGCTGGATCTGCAGGCGGCGGGAGACCTTGTAAAAAGGGTGCCGCCGGAGAAACACTACCTGATCCCGTTTCACAGCATCGGAAAAAAGCATGGGTTGCTGAGGGCGGTAGAACTGCCCTGGATGGAAGTGGATGACGGAGAGGAAAGAAGGATCTTTACCAAAGCGGTGGCTGCGCTTTCAGAGGAGGTACTGACGGGGAAGGGAGGCTATCAGGTGATTTTACATCCGGAATTCGTGAGATTGGAGGAATGAAGATGGTTTTTAAAATGGCAATACCGGGGATGTTTCAATTTAAGATGGTGCGCGGCAGACAGTTTGACTTTTTTGAGAGGGAAGGAGACATCCACTATATCGGCGGAGCGGATATCCTGCCGCCGCCTTTAGAGAGCGCCGAGGAAAACGAGATGATCCAGGGGCTCGGAAGCGAGGATGCGCAGGAGGCAAAGACTGCACTGATCGAACATAATCTCCGTCTGGTGGTTTACATAGCAAAAAAATTCGACAATACGGGCGTGGGAGTGGAGGATCTGATATCCATCGGAACGATCGGGCTGATCAAGTCCATTAATACCTTTAAGCCGGACAAAAATATCAAGCTTGCGACCTACGCCTCCCGGTGTATCGAGAATGAGATCCTGATGTATCTGCGCAGGAACAGTAAGACAAGGCTGGAGGTGTCCATCGACGAGCCGCTGAATGTGGACTGGGACGGAAATGAACTGCTGCTTTCGGATATTCTGGGGACCGAGGAGGATGTGATCTACCGGGGGATCGAATCCGAGGTGGAGCACAAATTGCTCAAGGAGGCGATCAGTAAGCTGACGGAGCGGGAGAAGACCATCATCAATCTGCGGTTCGGGCTCGACGCCAGTATCGGCAGGGAAATGACGCAGAAGGAGGTGGCGGAGCTTCTCGGCATTTCCCAGTCCTATATTTCCAGATTGGAAAAAAAGATCATGAAGCAGTTAAAGAGGGAGATCAGCAAAGAGACCTGACCGGGGAGCTAGGCGACCAGATAACTGCGCATGATGCGCAGGGCGTTTTTTTCGAGCCGGGAGACCTGTGCCTGGGAGATGCCGATGATCTCGGATACTTCCATCTGGGTTTTTCCTTCATAGAAACGCAGATGGATGATCTCCTGTTCCCGGTCGCTCAAATGCCGGATGGCTTCGTTTAAGGAGAGGGTTTCGATCCATTTTTCCTCCCGGCTCTTCTTGTCGCTGACCTGATCCATGATATAGAGGGTATCACCGCCGTCGGTATAGATGGGTTCATAAAGGCTCATGGGGCTCTGGATCGCATCCAGGGCGTAGAGGATATCCTCTTTGGAGATGCCGATCTCTGCGGCGACCTCCTCCATGGTGGGCTCCTTTAAGTTGGCCCTTGTCATGTGCTCCCGGGCATAGATCGCCTTGTAGGCGGTATCCTTTAAGGAGCGTGAAACTCTGATGGAGCCGCCGTCGCGCAGGAACCTGCGGATCTCGCCGAGTATCATCGGAACCGCGTAGGTGGAAAATTTCACCTGCAGGGCGGGGTTAAAATTGTTGATGGCTTTGATCAGGCCGACACATCCTATCTGGAACAGGTCGTCCACGTTTTCGCTGCTGGAGGAAAAGCGTTTGATCACGCTTAGAACAAGCCGCAGGTTTCCGCGGATATACTGGTCTCTCGCCTCCATATCGCCGGCCTCTATCTTCGCCCAGAGAGCCTCCTTTTCTTCTTCCTTTAAGAGCGGGAGATCCGCTGTATTGACCCCGCATATTTCGACTTTTCCCTGCATGGTATTTTCCTCTCTTTCCCGTTTTGGATTTTATCCTTCCTCCTCTTTTAGACTGTACGGATTGTATGAATTTATTCATAAAATCAGGGCGGTTTTCTGGAAGAAAATGGAAACAGGGACGGGGACGGTGCATAAAATAAAGGAAAGCGTTTTTGGGGGCGGGCGGATGCTTTATTCGGAGTTTAAAACAAAAGAAGTGATCAATATCAAGGACTGCAAGAGGCTTGGAAGGGTGACTGATTTTGAGTTCGATGAATGCAGCGGACAGATCTGCAAGATCATCGTGGCGGGAGGCAGCGGTTTTTTCGACTGGTTTAAGTGCGAACCGGATTATACGATCCCTTATCATGACATCAAACAGGTGGGTCCGGACATTATACTGGTGGACGTGAAGGAACACTGCAAGCGGTGCTGACGGCCCGCCGCGAAGGAGAAAGGACGACGGGGCAAAAAAGGACATAGAGGTATGGATCGGGAGAACAATCAGAGAGAATACGAGCGGTGTTTGACTTGACAGGAAGGGGCGTATAACTTATACTGCTAAGAAAAGAAACGGTTTTTGCGGGGACGCAGGAGGTAGGCAGATGAAGTGTCCGTTTTGTGGTCATGAGAACACGAGAGTGATCGATTCGCGGCCGGCGGAGGAGAATAATTCCATCCGCAGAAGGCGGGTCTGTGACGAGTGCGATAAGCGTTTTACCACCTATGAGAAGGTGGAGACGATTCCGCTGATCATTATCAAGAAGGATAATAACAGGGAGACCTATGACCGTTCCAAGATCGAGGCGGGCGTTCTGCGCGCCTGTCATAAGAGGCCCATCAGCGCAGGGCAGATAGAGAGGCTGGTGGATGATGTGGAGACGGAAGTTTTCAAGAGAGAGGAAAAGGAAATCTCCAGCGAGACGATCGGCGAGTATGTGATGGAGAAATTAAAGGGGCTTGATATGGTGGCTTATGTCAGATTTGCTTCTGTTTACCGGGAGTTTAAGGATGTCAATACCTTTATGGACGAACTGAAAAAAGTACTGGATAAGTAAAGGATAAAGCCGGAAAATGGAAGAGGAAAAGAAACAGAAGCTGGAAAAAGCGAAAAGGCGCCTGGAGCGGATCAACAGATGGCGTATGGTGTTTATGTTTGTGGCGGTCGTGCTGCTGGTATTTATATTCTGGGGCGGCAAGGCGTTTGACGGGGCACAGTGGTTTATCGATATCAGACAGAAACTCTATAATTTTTTATGGTATGATATCGTACTGCTGGCGGCTGCCACGTTTGCAAAGCTGTTTTCGGCAATGCGGTATAATAATGCGGTGCGGAAACTGTAACGGTCCGGGCCGCATTTTTGGGAGGAAAGAGGATGTTTTCTTGTTTTTATCCTGACGAGTATCTGGACTGCGCCTATGAGATCGATTTTGAGGCTTTTTACCGGCGGGGAATACGGGGTGTGATTTTTGATATTGATAATACGCTGGTGCCCCATAATGCGCCGGCGGACGCGCGTGCTGCGGCGCTGTTTGAGAGGCTGCGCCGGACGGGCTGCCGGACCATGCTTTTATCCAATAATAAAGAGCCCCGCGTAAAAGCCTTTGCGGATCAGGTGAAGACGGATTATCTGTATAAGGCGGGAAAACCGGGGAGGGCGGGATATCAAAAGGCGATGGAACGCATGGGGACGACCGGACGGACAACGCTTTTTGTGGGAGACCAGCTTTTTACGGATGTCTGGGGCGCAAAGCGCAGCGGGATCTACACGATTCTGGTAAAACCGATCCACCCGAAGGAGGAGATCCAGATCGTATGCAAGCGGTATCTGGAAAAGATCGTGCTGTATTTTTATCTAAAGAGTAAATAAACGCCGGAGGGAGGCTTTTGGCTGCGGCCGGCCGGACAGGCTGCTGCGGCTTTTGGCTTCTTCGGCGGGAGGGAGAAGAAGGGCCGATGATGATTGATGCAAAAACAAAGGTCTTAGGACTGATCGGCTATCCGGTGGGACATTCCGTATCGCCGGTGATCCATAATAGTCTGGCTGAGATTTACGGACAGAATCTTGTGTATGTGCCGCTGCAGGCGGCGCCGGGAAGGCTGGAAAAGGCGATAGAGGGGGCGGCGGCTTTTGATTTTCCGGGAATGAATGTGACGGTGCCCTATAAGAGCGAGGTGATCCCTTATCTGAAGGAGATCGATGCCCCGGCAAAGAGGATCGGCGCGGTCAATACGCTGGTGCGCACCGAAGGCGGATATAAGGGCTATAATACGGATATGCCGGGGCTTTACCGCGCCATGTGCGCGGACGGCGTGCGGATAGAGGGGGAGGAGGTCGTACTGCTTGGCGCGGGCGGCGTAGCGCGGGCGATCGCTTTTTTGCTGTTGGATAAAGGCGCGCGCCATGTTTATATCCTGAACAGGAGCCTGGAGCGTGCCGTATCGCTGGCGCAGGAGGTCAACCGGGCGGCGCGGGAGCAGCGGGCGGATAGAAAGGAAAACGGGAAGGCTGCTGCGGCGTGCGGCAGCGGGGAGATGGCAGAGCCTGCCGCGGCATGCGGCTGCGGGAAAGGGACGGAGTCTGCCACGGCGTGCGGCAGCGGGGAGGAGACGGAGTTTGCCACGGCGTATCCGCTGGATGGTTACAAAAAGCTGGATCAAAGCAGGCGCTATATCGTGATACAGGCGACTCAGGTGGGGATGCATCCCGATACAGGCCATGCCGTGATAGAGGACGGGGCTTTTTATCGATTGGTAAAGGCAGGCTATGACGTTATATTCAATCCGCCGGATACCCGCTTTATGCAGCTTGTAAGGCAGGCGGGAGGAGAGGCCTTCCACGGGCTGAAGATGCTGCTGTATCAGGGTATCATCGCCTATGAACTGTGGAACGGCATCAGTGTTTCGGAGGAGGCGGCGAAGGAGATCTATCAGAAAATGGAAAAGGCACTGGGGGTGTGAGAAATTGCGCGGACAAATGGAAAGCATTGTTTTGATCGGTTTTATGGGCAGCGGAAAAACGACCGTCGGTATCAGCCTTTCCTATAAGCTGCAGTGTACGCTTAACGATACCGATAAGATGATCGAAAAACAGGAGGGCAGGAGCATATCGGAGATCTTCGCGGCAAAGGGCGAGCCCTATTTTCGAAAAGAGGAGACAAGGCTGCTTGAAAAATTAAAGGAAAAGAAAGGCCGGCAGATTTATTCCGTCGGCGGAGGTACGCCTCTCAGAGAGGAAAACAGGCGCCTGCTCGGTGAACTGGGCAGGGTGGTATATCTGAAGGTTTCTCCGGAGACGGTTTACGAGCGCTTGAAGGGAGACGTTACAAGGCCCCTGCTGCAGGGGGACGATCCTATGGGGAAGATAAAAACACTCCTGCATGAACGGGAGGATCTGTATCGGAGGGCGGCGGATGAGGTGATATGCGTGGACGGGAAAAAAACGCCGCAGGTAGCGGAGGAGATCCTGGCATTATTGAAACAGAACGGAGATGAAGCATGAAGATCTTAATTATAAACGGACCGAACCTTAATTTTCTCGGCATCCGGGAAAAGGATGTCTATGGAACGCAGGATTATGACTGTCTTCTGCGGATGATAGCAGAAAAGGGAGAAAGGGAGCAGTGTCAGATCGAAGTATTTCAGAGCAATCATGAGGGCGCGATCATAGACAGGATACAGGACGCCTATTTCGATAAGACCGAAGGACTGATCATCAATCCGGGAGCTTACACGCATTACAGTTATGCGATCCATGACGCGCTTAAGTCGGTAACGACAATGAAAAAGGTGGAGGTACATATTTCCGATATTACAAGCAGGGAGGCGTTCCGGAAAATTTCGGTGACGGCGCCTGCATGTGATAAACAGATCTTCGGTAAAGGGCTCGAGGGCTATCTGCTTGCCATCGATTTTTTGCTGGAAGACGAAAAAATAAAATAATAAAATACAGATGAAGGAGGAAAAGACCAATGTATGAGTTTAAGGAAGAGTTCCTGACCGGGATCGAAATGATCGATCGGGAACACAAAAGGCTGTTTGAGATTGCGGAAAATCTCTATCAATTAAAATGCAGGGAGTACGTCACGGACAAGTATGATCATATCAGGGAGATCCTGACGGAACTCAGGGACTATACCATGACCCATTTTGAGCATGAAGAGGCGTATATGAAGTCCATCAGTTATAAAAGGATGTTTTCGCAGTTGAGCCAGCATGATGCGCTGAGGGAGACGATCTGCGGCTGGGATCTGGATGCCATTGACGAGAATCAGGACGAGGCGATCGGGGATATGCTGAACCTTATCACGGACTGGCTTGTGAATCATATCCTGAACGAAGATAAAAGAATCGGAAAATAAAAATCGGCCGCCCGGATAAAAAGCAGAGTCAGGAACTGTTAAAAAAATTAACTTTCTGAGAAAAAACAGTTGAAAAAGATGGATTTTTAGGATAAACTGGAAAAGGATTATTAAGAGAGACTTCAGGAGGAATATTTTATGATATCTGCAGGTGACTTCAGAAACGGTATAACGATAGAACTGGAGGGAAATGTGTATCAGATCATCGAGTTTCAGCATGTGAAACCCGGGAAAGGTGCAGCTTTCGTCCGTACCAAACTGAAAAATATCAAGAGCGGCGGCGTAGTGGAAAAAACGTTCCGTCCTACGGAGAAATGCCCTCAGGCACGTATTGACAGAAGAGAAATGCAGTATTTATACGCAGACGGCGATCTGTATAATTTTATGGATACGGAGAATTTTGAGCAGATGGCTATGAATGCCGCTGACATTCAGGATTCCATGAAATTTGTAAAGGAGAATGAAATGGTGAAGATGCTTTCCCATAACGGAAGCGTATTCGCTGTGGAGCCTCCCCTGTTTGTTGAACTGGAGATTACAGAGACAGAGCCCGGTTTTAAAGGCGATACGGCAACCGGCGCTACAAAGCCGGCTACAGTTGAGACCGGCGCTACAGTATATGTTCCGCTTTTTGTAAATCAGGGCGATAAGATCAAGATCGATACCCGTACAGGCGAGTATCTGAGCCGTGTGTAGGCGGATGGCCGAATGCAACAGGTATTTTCTGCATCTTTACTATGTTGAACCTATAGGACAATAGGAGAGTTTCTCCTGTTGTCTTTTTCTTTTTTAAAAATTTTATTCATAAATTTCCCAAAAACGAAAACCATAATGGAAGGAAAGAGAGGTAACTATGAACTATTCTCAGTTTATTATAAAAGTAAAAGAAGGGCTCCAGGAAAGGCTGGGAGCGGAAGTGAAGGTGGAAGCAATCCATGTGCCGAAAAACAACGGCGTTGTATTGCAGGGGATCACAGTGCGCAGGCCGGAGGAAAAAGTCGTGCCGACGATCTATATGGAGAGATTTTACGAGGATTATCTGGAAGGAAGGGATATGGACGACATTCTGGAAGAGTTTATGGAAATATATGAGGAGCAGGAGACTGCGCAGATGCCGGATTTCGCGTTCTATCAGGATTACGAAAAGGTAAAAAGGAGACTGGCGCTGAAGCTTGTCAACAGGAAAAAAAATGCGGCGATGCTCGCGGAGATGCCGAGCAGGGACTTTCTGGATATGGCAGTTACCTTTTACTGCCTTGTGGACTGTCCGCAGACAGGAACGGCGGCAATACTGATCAAAAACACGCATATGGAAAAATGGGGGATCACGGTGGAACGGCTGTATGAGGACGCGCTGAAAAATGCGGAACGGATGCTGCCCGGCAGCATCAGGACGATGGAGGAGATGCTCTCGAGGCTGGTGCTGGAGGAGGATATCCCGGCCTGGGAATGGAAGGAAAAGGAACAGGAGGATTTCCCGATGCTGGACGGGTTTGCGGAGAAAAGGAAAGCGCAGGAGGGCATTCCGCTTTTCATTCTGACAAACAGCAGAAGGTATTTCGGGGCGGCGTGTATTTTATACCGGGGCCTTTTGGAGCGGTTCGCGGAAAAAACCGGGAAAAGTCTGTATATTCTGCCCAGTTCCATACATGAGGTGATATTGCTGCCGGAGGACTGTGTGAAGAAAGCGGATCATCTGATCCGGATGGTCAGCGAGGTAAACCGGACACAGCTGGAACCGGAAGAGGTGCTTTCCGATGCGGTTTATTATTATGACCGGGAGAAGAGAGAGATCAGTATCTGTCACATAAAATAAAAAATTATAATATCTGGAAAATTTTTTATAGATAAAGGTCTGGACAGATAGAAAAGGATATGGTATGATAACAAACGTGATGTAACAATTTCGTAATATTTGGATAGCATACCATTCCATGCACCCGTAGTCTAACGGATAGAACGAAGGCCTCCGACGCCTTTAATGCAGGTTCGATTCCTGTCGGGTGCATTTTGTTATGAATTCTATCAAACCGCTTGACAAGAGGTAAGTTTACTTGCCTCTTGTTTGAGCATTTAAGCCGGAGAAAGCCTTCCGGGTTGTGTTTGGCCGGATGAAGGCAGTTTAAAGGGAGTTTTTATATGGCAGAAAAAAGAAAAGGAAGAACGAATGAGGAGAGGATGAGTATCAGGGAACTGGCGGAAAGACTGAAGGATACGGTCGCGGAGAACCGGAAGGTCGTACTGCCCATCGTGCTGGTTGTGGCTATTTTGATCACGATGGGGATCGGCATATCGGCAAACCGGAAGAAACAGCAGCAGGAGGAAGTGCAGACGAATGCGCAGCCGGGACAGGAAGAGACGGCAAAGGTGCAGGAAGGGCTGGCGGTGCCGGAGACCGGGCTTGAGGAGAACGCCTATCCGGAGATCAATGAACTGATCATGAAATATTATAAGGCGATGGAAGAGAACGATACGGATGCGCTCACCGAGATCATAAGCCCTCTGACGGAAGCCGTGCTGATCCGTTTTACGGAATGGGCAAAGCACACCGAGGCGTGTCCCGCCGTGAATATCTATACGAAACCGGGTCCCCGTGAAGATTCCTATATTGCGTATGTTGTGGCGGATATCCAGATCGTGGGGTATGAAGGGACTGTTCCGGGGATGGCAAGTTTCTTTATCTGTAAGAACGATGCCGGAAATTATTATATTAATATGGAGGAAGAGATCGACAAGGAGGAAGCGGATTATATTGAAGCACTGAATTTTCAGGACGATGTGAAGGATCTCAGCAATAAAGTATCGGTGGATTTTAACCAGCTGATGCAGAGCGGCTCCGAGGCGGCGCAGACCTTTCTGAAGGTGGAGGAATCCATTACGAAGGGCATTCAGGAGGCGTTGCTTGTCGGTCAGGAGGCGGAACAGGCGGAGGAAGCCGTTGCTGAGGAAGGAACGGAACAGGAAGAGACGCCCCAGACGGCGGCCGGAAAGAAGGCGAAAGCCCTGGATGTGGTGAATATGAGAAGTTCCGACAGTGAGAAGGCGGACAAACTGGGAAAAGCCGAGATCGGCGATGTGTTTGATGTGCTGGAGGAACGTGCCAACGGATGGACGAAACTCTCCAACGGCACACAGGAATTTTACATCAAGTCCCAGTATCTGGAAATTATCAGCGAGGAGTCCGCGGAAGCATCTCAGTCCGAAGAGACGCAGACTCCGGAACAGCAGGAGGCGCCTGCTGCAGTGGATACATCTCTTGGCAGCAACGGTTATGTGACGGCAAAGACAACGGTGAATGTCAGAAAGAGCGCCAGCGAAAACGGAGAGAGACTGGGGACGATCTATATGGGAGAGAGGCTGGAGCTGGTGATGAATCAGGCGGACGGCTGGTGCAAGGTGAAATATCAGGGCCAGACTGCTTATGTGAAGAGTGAGTTTATGGAGTGAGCAGAGGCGGGCGGGAGACGGCTTGACGGCTTTATGATCTGCTGTTTCCGGATCCCGGAACGGAATGAACGGATATCCTGCTGAGGAGGGAAAAGGGAACGGAATCCGGCAGCTTTCCGCCGGGGAAGGAAGAGGGAACAGAATAATACGGCTTCCTGCCGGGGCGGAGATCCGGTTGGAATATAGAGATTTACAAAAGAGTATCGCATAAAACATGCGATGCTTTTTTTGTTACAAATATAGAAATTTTTTGAATAAATTTATATGGGGAGTCCATACTGTATAGTGGACAGGTAGGATATTGGCAAAGATCCTGAAAAACATGTGAAAAGGAGAGATAAATGAAAAGGGAAGATATTAAATTGTACCACCATATACAGAGAAATACGCAGCTTGCGATGAATGCGCTGGATGCGGTGACGGAGCGGGTCTACGACAAAGATCTGTCTGTGGAGATGTCCCGGGAATTTATTACCTTTGCGGATATTCATAACAGGGCGCTGAAAGAACTGACGAAGGAGAGGGAGGAGGGGTACCGTAACTCTCAGGTGCAGGAGGTTTTACAGAGAAGCGGCCTGCAGATGAGCACCCTGCTGGATTCAAGCACCAGCCATGTGGCGGACGTGCTGTTTCAGGAAAACAGCAGAGGGGTGACGGATATCTGGAAAAAGATGAAGATGTATGAGAGCGCCGGGAAGGAATGCATGGAACTGGCGGAGGAACTGGCGGGATTTGAGGAAAAAAATATGGAGAGGCTGAAAAAATATCTGTAATGAACTTTTTCGGGCGATCCGGCATCTTCTTTATAGCGGGGATGTTGTTCAAAGTGATGCAGCGAAAGGGGACTGACGGCGGCAAGATGCCGGTGAAGCGGTGGAGGCCTCTTTGGCAGACGGTTTTTCGGTTGGGGAAAAGACAGATTCTGTAACAGTGAAGCCGGGGCTGAACCGTTACGTTTGAAAGGAGTGCAGGATGAGCAGAAGAAGAAGGAAAAAGAAAAAAGGCACAGGTATGGTCCTGTTTTTGAGCGTGGTGATACTGGCCGGGGGCGTAACGCTCTTTAGCCTGACCAATGAAACCTTTGCGGCGAAGTTAAAGAGCATGACGACGGATAAGGTGAAGGAGAAGGCTGAGGAAGAGATTCTGGAAAAAGCGCTGGAGCAGGTGCTCGAGAGCACAGGAGATCCGGAGGCGGCGGATAAGGCAAAGGAGATCCTTGAGAGTTTTGACGAAGAGGACCGGCAGGAAGCAAAAGAGATGATCGGGAAATATGTGAATAAAGATACCATATCGGATGTGACGGATATGATAAGCGACGG
>Ga0137308_101216_pt1 | contig 27912 bp, 22 predicted proteins | sample Inofrocosms_June_FD_97181 | JGI IMG/M metagenome (GOLD analysis project Ga0137308, IMG submission 97181) | Mouse cecal microbial communities from Vienna, Austria - N-Acetylneuraminic and N-Acetylglucosamine D2O microcosms_June | ecosystem: Host-associated > Mammals > Digestive system > Large...
CGTAAGATGCTTGAGGGCTCTGCCCCGGGGAGCTTCATTGGCACGAAGTTATTCACTTCAGCCACAGCTACTGCTGCAAATGCAACTACTGGTGCTGCTGTAGCAAAGATTACACTTCATGTAGGTGACTCTCATGAAACAGCTAACCAGTTGAAAGTGACATTCCAGGCTATGAACAGTAAGTCCCTTGGTCTTCATTATACGAATCCTAATACATTCGCGATGACATTAGGTACTACAAACTTTACGGCTGATCCAACTACAAAAGGTGCTACCGCAGTATCTATCTCCAAGATTGATTTGACAAACGCGGACAGTGCAAGACACGCTATCTCCGTAGCACAGGCAGCAATCGACATGGTATCCTCTATGAGATCTGACTTCGGTGCTATGCAGAACCGTCTGGATCATACGATTAACAACCTGAGTGTTCAGGAAGAGAACATCACAGCTGCTGAGTCCCGTATCCGTGACGTAGACATGGCTAAGGAGATGATGGCTTACACCAAGAATAACATTCTTGTACAGTCCGCTCAGGCTATGCTTGCTCAGGCTAATCAGGTACCACAGGGAGTTCTTCAGTTACTTCAGTAATTCATTGAATTTTCATATGGGAAAAGGCTTCTTTTTACAAAGAAGCCTTTTCTTTGACAATATAAAGTTCCTTTAATCACTTTCCTGTGATACATTAAACCTCTTTTTAATCTTTTACTTCCCACTTACCAGAACGACTATTACCCACTCGAAGAATTTTACCTGATTTCTGCAATTCTACGGTCATACGTTTTATTGTTCTAATTGATAGCCCTGTTTTTTTACTCATTTGCTTTTGGGTAATTTTCTCATTTTCCCGAATTAAAGCAATTAATTTTTCTTCATCTTCCCACTTTTTGATGGTACCGGTGCCATTGGTGCCATCTTTAGTGCCATTGGTGCCAAGTGGATCAATCACACCATAAAAATCTGTTGTTAATTCCTTCCGATACAAATTGATTCGAAAATCACTTCCCATATCCTGAAGTTCTGGTTCCTGAAGCCCATATGCTTTTGTTTCTTCAAACATTTTGGGAATACCAGTTCCCCAAGCTTCGATCATATTCATATAAGAAAAAACCTTTGCAATCGCTCCATTTCGAATCTTAGAAATTCCAGCCTTCATTTTTTCAATTGTAAGGTCTTTATCCAACATTCCCGGCGATGTTACTTCTAATCGATCATCGAAAAGAGCTACTTGCACCTTTCCTGGGCAAAGATATGAGCGATGGCATACTGCGTTTGTAAGCATTTCACGAATTGTGCGAATTGGTAGTTCATATATATCTTGCCGAACAAGCCCGTCAATACGAGCTCCAAGATTAATATGTTCTAATACAAAAGTAAATGCAGATTCTATTTCTTCATCAATACAACCAGAAAATTCTTTTCGCGTTATAAAGATATTTCGTGTTGTACCTTTGAAAACAGCACATTGTATTGTTGCATCAGGATAAGAATCCAACTTTCCATCTAATAATTGATATCCATTAGTTGCATAATATTTCCCATCCATTTCACAAACAACCTTGAATGAAAGCAGCTGGCTGATTCCGATTCGTCTTAAAGTGTTTGCTGCTTCTTCCGTTGCACATAATGATTGGGCATGATGATATAATCGGTCACAAAATGTATTCATTTCATTTTCAGATAGTTCACGATCCACCTTTTCTGTGTCAAAACTGCGGTTTCTAGCTGATAAAGTCATTTCTTGAATCTGATATATCGCTGCTTTCCGTGTTGTACCGGATACACGCATATACACGCCGTCAATAACTCCTTGGCTTTTAATACAGTAAGGGCGCTGCATACCGGCTGGAATATCAACTACAATTATATATTTCCCATCAAATTCCTGTATTTCTACATTAGGTGCTATTTTGGGCTCACAGCTATCATAAATAGCATTTGTAATTGCATCCATCTTTTGAAAGACTTCTTCTTTATTAAATCCAATAACTTTCCAACTATTATTTTCTACACCAAAGACTAAACGACCGCCATTTGCATTTGCATAGGCTACGACAGTTCGCATATAATTTTCACTCTTAGTTGGAAGATCTATCTTATATTCAATATTCTCTCGCTCGCCCTTCATAATTTCTTCAATAGTCATTAAGCCTCGCCCCTCCGTTTAATTAGTTTCTCATATTTTAACATAAATATATGAAAAATGTGAACAATATCCGAATTTTATATTCTTTTATATCCGTGAACGTGTACTTTAACGGACAGTTCGCCGGAAGTCAAGGAGGAAAGAATATGAGAATCCAACATAATATTACTGCATTGAATGCACACAGAAATTTGACGAACAACAACTCTTCTGTAGGTAAGAGGCTTGAAAAGTTATCATCTGGTTACAGAATTAACCGTGCTGGTGATGACGCTGCCGGATTAGCGATTTCCGAGAAGATGCGCGCACAGATCACAGGTCTTGCTACCGCTCAGAAGAATGCGAACGACGATATCTCTCTTGTACAGACGGCTGAGGGTGCTCTGACAGAGGTTCACTCCATGCTGAATCGTATGGTTGAGCTGGCTACACAGTCTGCGAATAGCACAGGCAGCGATCGACATGGTATCCTCCATGCGTTCCGACTTCAGTGCTATGCAGAACCGCTTAGATCACACCATCAACAACTTAAGTGTTCAGGAAGAGAACATCACAGCTGCTGAATCCCGTATCCGTGACGTAGACATGGATAAGGAGATGATGGCTTACACCAAGAATAATATTCTTGTACAGTCCGCTCAGGCTATGTCGGAGAAATCATAAATAATAGTTCCTTGGAGTGTAATATTTCTTAGAGCGACATAAGTTCTATATATTCCATCATTTGTTTAAAATTCTGGTGTCCGATTCCGACGGCTCTGGGCATATCAATCCCTCCTCTCATCAGCTAAGACTATCTTATCATCATTTTCCCCAGAGGGCAAATGCTTTGATCAGATGCTCGAAATTAATTGAAAACCAGCCGTTTTTATGATACAGTTATTCCGTCTTTGAAAGAACGTATAATTTTTATTCAAGAATGATGGAGGACCAGGCATGAGAATTGCTTTATTTTACACTGATATAGAATCTTTTAACTTTTTTATGGACCAGTTAGACCATGAATTCTGTCTCAGGGGTCATGAGACCTTCATCTTCGACTTACTGCACCCGTACGATGAGACATCCCATTCCTATGCGCATTTCATGGAATTTGCCGCCAGTAAGATCGATCTGGCGGTCTGCTTTGACGGGATGTGCGTGCGGGAAGAAGTTCTGATCGAGATCTGGGATGCATGGGATACGGTTGTCGTTGATATCCTGATGGATCCGCCGTTTCGGTTTCATCAGACTCTGGAACGGCATTCGAAGAACTATCGGCTTTTCTGCTGTGACAGGGATCATGTAGAATACGTGAAACGGTATTTCCCGCGGGAGGTGCCGAATGTGGCGTTTATGCCCCACGCGGGCGCGGCGCCGGCGAAGGATGCAGTGGTGACTCCCTATGAGGAGCGTAAGTTCGATATTTTATTTACGGCGACCTATTACCGGCCGCAGGATCGGCTTGGAGAATTGCTGCGGATGTGCGAGGGGAATACGGGCATGAAGCAGCTCTATCAGATGGCGTATCAGAATATGATCGGCAACACTGCCCTGGCGGCAGAGCAGGCGATACTGCTCGCCATGCAGCAGGGAGGATGGGCGGTTCCGGAAGATACATTGAAGGTAATATTTGCCTGGGCGGAGAATCTGGACTGGGCGATCCGCATGTATCAGAGGGAGCAGGTGGTGACGGTTCTTGCCGAAGCGGGATTCGAACTGTATCTTCTGGGGCGAGGATGGGAGAATCACAGCGCTTCAGGGTATCCCAATGTGCATCGGATCGACGACCGTGTGCCGTATGCACAGACCTTGTCCTATATGTCTGATGCGAAGATCAATCTGAACGTTATGCCATGGTTTAAGTCCGGAACCCACGACAGGATATTCAATACATTACTGCAGCATTCCCTGCCGCTCACGGACCGCAGCAGTTGGATCGATGAGAATTTCACAGACGGACAGGATATTGCCATATATGACTTGAATCAACTGGACAGACTCCCCGCGATTGCAGAGAGTCTGCTGCATGATCCGGATCAGGCGGAAGCGATCATTCAGAACGGGTATGAGAAAGCGCTTAAGAATTACACCTGGAGTAACTGCGCGGACCGGATATTAGAAACAGTATCTACTTCCCCAGCACCCGCTCCCTGACCACATCAAATGGCGCCGGGCCTACATCCAGCACCGCCTTATGGAACTTCTCCTGGGAGAATCCTTTCCCCCACTGCTTAACCGCGTCTCTCTTAAGCTCCAGGAATTCTACATATCCGATATAATACTTCAGATAGTTGGCCGGATCTGCGATGATCAGGTCATAGATATCCTCGATCGTATCCACATCCGTGATCCCATAGCTCCGGAAGAAGGAGGTCGCCTCGATGAGCGTCCAGCCCTCGTAATGAATGCCCATATCGGCGAGGGCATAGAGCCCAAGGATCACGGATGTATTCTTCTGCATCAGCGTCGCCTGTTCCTTGGTTATGGGGGCATAGTAGTAGCTCATCATCTCGCTGTAGGTGGCCCACCCTTCCGTATAGCCGCCGTAATTCAGAAGATTGCGGATGGGGTCCGGATTCCTGCCGGCGTAGTAGGTCGTCTGGTAGAGATGCCCCGGATAGCCTTCATGTGCAAGGGTCGTAAATAGCGACAGGTCATCCGGTAAATGTCCCTGATTGATGTAGATGACGTTGTCGGTGGAGTTGTCGATGGCCGGTATCATATAGAATGCGGGGCTTAAGTATTCTTCCATGGACTTCTGGACGTATTTGATCTCGGTATTGACCTTGGGAGGCTTGGGGAAATGTTCTTCCAGTTTGTCTTCTAAGTCGTTGAGGATGGTGGCAGGATCCGAGGTTTCCAGTGAGGCGCCCTGAGTCTTGAACAGATCGGAGGAGACGGAGACGTTCTCATCGACGGGAGTCAGGATCTTCTGCATATCGGCAAGATCGGAGATCATCTGCTTCTGGGTCAATTGCTGCAGTTCAGGTATACTCCGGGAGGATCCGGTCTCGGAAGCGACGACCAGTTCATAATATTCCCGTCCTTCCGGCAGATGGCAGAGCCCGTTGGGGTTCTTCCCGGTGCCGCAAAGGGCGGCAAGACCGTCCTTTAGTTCAGCGTATGCCGGGTAAATGTAATTCAGGATGTATTCGGAATTGGTCTCTATGTATGCATTTCTCTTGTCGGCGGGCAGTTCCAGGGAGTCTAAGCGGTCTTTGAAGGAGGAGTGCAGATAGTTATCGTCCCCCATATCGATAAAAGCCTGGCATTCCTTGATGATCCCGTCGGCGGAATAATCTGCCATGAACAGTCCGGCTTCGGATTTGGCCTGTTCGAATTCCAGGATAGAGTGGAAATACTCCGGCGTCTTGGTCAGCAGTTCCAGATAGGTGCCGACATCGGCCTGTGTGTAGAACTGGTATTCCGACAGGAGCACCGGAAGCTGGGCCTGTGTGCCGGTCAAGGGCGCCAGAGGTTCTTCGTACAGCGCGTAGGGAGCCATTTCCCGGGAGGAGGTAAGATAATCCGTCAGTACGTCATAGGTCAGCCGGTTCTTCCTGGAGAGGCGGCTGCGGTCGAAGGAACTTACGGCGGCCAGCGCGTTCTCGGCGGAAGCGCAGATGGCGCCGGTGTCGGCGGTACAGCTTCCGAAGGTGACGGGAGTATTCTCGATCCCGTAGGCCGACGGGTCCTTAAGGGTATAATGAAGGGAAATCGTGCTTCCGGCAACTTCCTGGCAGAATAGATTTCTTGTATAATTTTCAAACTGTTGGTTTTCATTTCCGCGGAAATGCCAGTACAGCCCTGTGGATAGGAGGACTGCCGCAAGAAGCAGAGAGGCGATGGTGATCGAACGTTTTTTTGACATAACAGACCTTTGAAGTTTTTTATATGTATATGCAGAAATAAGGATAGTATGCAGGAATGGGAAGGCACATATTTTTAAAACAGACATATGATAGGATAGATACTTATTTCTTAGGAGAGAGCGCAAATGGACAATCGACTTCCTTATTATATGACATATCCAATGCCGTTTCTGTACGAAGAAGACAGGAGCATGAGAAGAGACCTGGATTACATGAAGAGTATTTATCCTATGGCGGCGAAACGCCTGATCCCTTATGTGGAGGAGGAATGTGACCGGATGGAGTACAGCGGGAGCATGATGTATGACGAATATCCGGATCAGCTGCAGCTTCGTATGATGTGCAGGCGGATCTACGACCAGGTGGCGGAAGAGGAAGAGAACGCGGGAGAGTGGCTGATGGATCTGATACAGGTTATGGCGTACCATGAGCTGTGCCAGAGGAGATGTGAGTACAGAGAATACCGGAGAAAATATTATTGATCCGGGTGCGTTACGTTTCGCGGACGGCTGTGTATCTTAGGAACTGTGCAAGAATAACATGTACAGTTCCTAAGGGTGGACGGATAGCCGAAAGTGTGGTAAAATATTCCTCATAAATGCCCTGTTTTATGCCATGGTGCATCGGTACAACAAAAGTAAGGTCTGTGTACCGGTCGGGCTTTGCATGAGCAGCGGCAGAAGATAAGGGGGGAGAGCTGGTGGATAACATCATATTCATTGGCATGCCGGCCGTGGGTAAGAGCACGGTGGGAGTCATTGTCGCCAAGAGGCTTGGATATCGTTTTGTAGATACGGATATCCTGATACAGGAGGAGGAAGGGAAGCTGCTCAAGGATATCATCAGGGAGAAGGGGATCAAAGGCTTTCTCGAGGTGGAGGACCGCGTGAATTCCCGCGTGAACACGAAGAAGACGGTGATATCACCGGGCGGGAGCGTTATATATTGCGAGAATGCGATGAAGCATTATAAAGAGATCGGTAAGATCGTATATCTGCAGGCATCCTTCGAGACGATCGACAGGAGGCTGAACAATGCGCGGAGCAGAGGGGTCGTACTGAGGAAGGATCAGACCTTGAAGGATCTCTATGATGAGAGGGTTGTGCTGTGTGAGAGATATGCCGATCTGACCATATGTGAAGACGGATTGAGGCTTGAAGATACCATTCAGAAGGTGTTAGAAGCGTTGAAAAAGTAATAATTATTACGAACTATTTACATGTTTATTAAAAAATATTTTACAAATACGAAATTTATGGTATAATATGAACGCATTAAAAACCAGAGATTTCCGAGAGTAGATTTTTTAATTATACAGATAATATAAATGAGAGTAATAAAAAAAAAGATATTGAGGTGCAACGATGGAGCAATATATAATTAAAGGCGGCCATCCGCTTGTTGGAGAAGTAGAGATTGGCGGAGCAAAGAATGCGGCTTTGGCGATTCTTGCTGCGGCGATCATGACAGATGAGACTGTACTGGTTGATAATCTGCCGGACGTGAATGATATCAATGTATTACTGGATGCGGTTTCGGGGATAGGAGCGGCAGTTCACAGAGTGGACCGCCACACTGTCAGGATCAACGGGAAGAATATCGACAGTATTGACATAGAGTACGATTATATCAAGAAGATCAGAGCGTCTTATTATCTTCTGGGAGCGCTGCTTGGGAAGTATAAGCATGCGGAGGTTGCGCTTCCGGGCGGATGCAACATAGGGAGCAGGCCCATCGACCAACATCTGAAGGGCTTCCGTGCCCTTGGCGCGGATGTTGAGATCAGACATGGCAAGATCATCGCTGAGGCGGACCGTCTGGTCGGCAAGCATATTTATTTTGACGTGGTCAGCGTAGGGGCGACCATCAATGTGATGATGGCTGCGACTATGGCGGAAGGTCTGACCATTATGGAGAATGTGGCGAAGGAGCCGCATGTGGTAGACGTGGCGAACTTCCTGAACAGTATGGGAGCGAACATCAGAGGCGCGGGTACGGATGTGATCAAGATCCGCGGCGTGCAGCGTCTGCATCGTTCGGAGTATTCTGTTATTCCTGATCAGATCGAAGCGGGAACATTTATGTTCGCGGCGGCGGCTACAAGAGGCGACGTTACGGTTATGAATGTGATCCCGAAGCATCTTGAGGCCACGATCGCGAAGCTGATAGAGATAGGCTGCGAGGTGGAAGAGTTCGACGATGCCGTGCGAGTGGTTTCCAAGGGGGATTTGAACAGTACCCATGTCAAGACATTGCCGTATCCGGGATTCCCGACAGATATGCAGCCGCAGATCGGAGTGACGCTGGCTCTGTGCCGGGGGACAAGTACGATCACGGAGAGTATCTTCGAGAATCGGTTCAAATATCTGGATGAGTTGGCAAGAATGGGCGCGAATATCAAGGTTGAGGGTAATTCGGCGACGATAGAAGGGATCAAGCGTTTCTCGGGAGCGAGGGTCTGTGCACCAGACCTGCGCGCGGGTGCGGCGCTCTGTATCGCGGGCCTGGCAGCAGACGGGATTACGATCGTCGATGATATTGTATATATCCAGAGAGGATATGAGAGATTCGAGGAGAAGCTTCGCGGGATCGGGGCGATCATGGAGAGGGTCGGCTCGAATAAGGAGATTCAGAAGTTTCGGTTGAAAGTAGGTTAAGAATAGAACAGGAATAGGGGACTGACAGGAGTTGATTCTGCCGGTCCTCGTTTTTGCATTGTTAAAATGATTGTATCGTGTTAGAATAATTCTAAATGTTTCATATAACTTTAGTTACAGGAGGAGAATTCATGAAGATCAAGGAACGTAGATTGTCGGGTACAATGTCCGCAGAGATATCCGACAGGGAGATCAGGCATCGAAAGCTTGCCAGGCGTGCGGCGGCAGAGGGATTCGTACTGCTTAAGAATAAGGACGGCTTACTGCCCATAGAGAGGGGGAGCAGGCTTGCCCTGTATGGCGCAGGAGCCGGGAGGACCGTCAAGGGCGGAACGGGCTCAGGGGATGTGAACGAGCGTGACAGCATTTCCATCTATCAGGGGCTTCGGCAGGCAGGATATGAGATCACCAGTGAGGATTGGATCCTTGCCTATGACCGTCTGTATGAGGAGGAGCGCTTAAGGTGGAGGGACGATATATTATGCAGGATGGACAGGCCGGGAGCCAAGTTTTTTGATGAATATTCTACGACGCCGTTTCAGGTTCCGTGCGGTCCGGGGATCGACACGGAGGCGGCGAAGCAGGACGGCGCGGATATTGCGGTGTTCGTCTTAAGCCGTGTCGCGGGAGAGAATGCAGACCGCAGAGATACGCCGGGGGATTATAAGCTTACATCCGAGGAGCGGGCGCTGCTTAACCAGATATCGGAGTCTTACAGGTCTATCGTGTTGGCGGTCAATATCGGAGGGCTTGTCGATCTTGGATTCACGGAGGAATTACCCAATGTTGACGCGATCCTGCAGTTCGTACAGGCGGGACAGGAAGGCGGCAGCGCGTTCGCGGACGTCCTGTCAGGGGATGTGACGCCGAGCGGGAAGCTTGCGGATACCTGGGCGGCGAGCTATGAGGATTATCCGAATGCGCAGACCTTCAGCCATAAGAACGGCAATACAGAGACAGAGAAGTATGAGGAAGGCATATTTGTAGGATACCGGTATTTTGATACGTTTGATGTTCCGGCGCTCTATGGGTTCGGATACGGGCTTTCATACACCAGCTTCGAGACGCAGGTGCGGGCGGTGCGCAAGGTGCGGACGGATGCGGACAAACCGGGGATCGAGGTAGATGTCTCCGTTAAGAATACGGGGGATCGCTATGCGGGGAAGGAAGTGGTACAGGTATATGTATCCTGCCCGCAGAAGAAGCTTGTGAAGGAATTCCGCCGTCTGTCGGCGTTTGCGAAGACCGGGCTGCTTGCACCGGGCGAATCCCAGGAATTGAGTCTGTCTTTTGCTATGGATCAGTTGGCTTCTTATCATGAAGAGGGTGCCGTCTGGATGCTGGAGGAGGGTACCTACGGGATCTGGGCAGGGAACTCTCTTGGATCTGCCGTGCTTGCCGGAGCAATCCATCTGGACGGGGATGCCGTTACGGTGCGGTGCGGACATATCTGCCCGCTTAAGGAAGAGCTTACGGAGATCATGCCTGATTTGGCAAATGTATCTAAGAAGGAATCTGAATGGCTTGCGAAGGCGGAAAGCCTTACGATCCCTCCGGCGGAGGTTCATGCCGGGGAGATCGAGGCCGAAGAGATCGTATATACAGAGATGCCGGAGACTTTGCCGGGACCGGCAGGAGAGATCGTTCAGAAGCTGTCGGCGGATCAGTTGATCCAGTTAGCGACTGGGGATCCGGGTAAAGGACAGGAGAGTGCGCTTGGCTCTGCCGGTATCACGGTTCCGGGTTCGGCGGCGGAGACGTCGTCAGCGGCGGCTGGGGATCCGTGGAATGTTGCGGCTATGGTATTGGCGGACGGTCCGGCGGGCCTGCGATTGAACCAGACCTATCAGGTGGCGGACGGAGAGATCGTGAAGGAGAGCTTCATGAAGTCTCTTGAGAAGGGATTCTTCATGTCTGAGACGGAGAGTGTGGGAACGACCTATTATCAGTATTGTACGGCGATTCCGGTGGGAACGTTACTTGCGCAGACCTGGAATATCGAATTGATCGAAGAAGTCGGAGAGATGATCGGCAGTGAGATGGAAGAGTTTGGTGTGACGCTTTGGCTGGCTCCGGGCATGAACATCCACCGAAATCCGCTGTGCGGACGTAATTTCGAATATTATTCCGAGGATCCGCTGCTCTCTGGGAAGATGGCGGCTGCCATGACCTTGGGAGTGCAGAAGCATCCGGGCGTGGGAACGACGATCAAGCATTTCGCGTGCAACAATCAGGAGGATAACCGGATGGGGTCGGATTCTGTGGTATCGGAGCGTGCATTGAGAGAGATCTATATGAAAGGCTTCGAGATTGCGGTGAAGGAGTCCCAGCCCATGAGTATTATGACGTCCTACAATATGATCAACGGGGTACACGCCGCGAATTCCTTTGATATCTGCAAGAAGGCGGCGAGAGACGAATGGGGCTTCGCAGGAGCAATCATGACTGACTGGACGACTACGACGGATTCTACGGGCGGGATCTGCACCGCGCCGGGATGCATCCGTGCCGGGAATGATATGATCATGCCGGGAACACATCAGGATCACGAGGAGATACGGCGGGCGCTTGAGGACGGAAGCCTGACGCTTCGGGAGCTTAGATGGTGTGTATACAATACGGTCCGGCTGTGTCTGCAGTCGAACCAGTACGAGGGTGCGGTGAGTTACCGGAAGCAGTTCGATACGATTTAAGAACGGCGGAGGTACAGGATATCAGAGTCAGAAGGGGGAAGCGGCAGCGCATGAACGCAGCAGAGATATTAAAGAAATATTTTGGATATGATACATTTCGTCAGGGGCAGGAGGGCATCATACGCTCCATCCTGTCGGGGAGGGATGTGCTGGCGATCATGCCTACCGGCGCCGGCAAGTCCGTCTGTTATCAGGTACCGGCGCTGATGCTCCCCGGTATCACGCTTGTGGTATCGCCTCTGATATCCCTGATGCAAGATCAGGTAAAGTCCTTGAATGAGGCGGGGATCCACGCGGCATTTATCAACTCTGCACTGACAGAGGCTCAGATATCCAAGGCTCTTGATTTTGCGGCCAGGGGCATATATAAGATTATCTATGTGGCGCCGGAACGCTTAGAGAGCGGAAGATTCCTGCAGTTTGCGGCAAATGCCGATATTTCTATGGTGACGGTGGATGAGGCCCATTGTATTTCTCAGTGGGGGCAGGATTTCAGACCGAGTTATCTGAAGATCGTTGATTTTATAGACGATCTGCCGAAGCGTCCGATCATCAGCGCATTTACGGCGACGGCAACGGGGGAGGTGAAGACGGATATCGAGTGCATTCTTCGCCTGGAGCGCCCCGATGTGACGGTGACGGGATTCGACCGGGAGAATCTGTATTACAGCGTGGAGCATATCGCGGGAAAGAAGAAGGATGATTTCGTCGTTGACTATATCGAGAAGCATCCGGGAGAGAGCGGGATCATCTACTGTGCAACGCGGAAGAATGTGGACAATCTGTATGAGAAGCTGTTCAAGCGGGGTGTCCCGGTGACCAGCTATCACGCGGGGATCGACAATCATATCCGTAAGAAGAACCAGGATGATTTCATCTATGACCGGGCGCTTGTGGTGGTGGCCACCAATGCGTTTGGGATGGGGATCGACAAGTCCAATGTAAGATATGTGATCCACTACAACATGCCTCAGAGCATGGAGAATTATTATCAGGAGGCGGGGCGTGCAGGGCGTGACGGGGAGAATTCCCAGTGTATTCTGCTGTTCTCCGCCCAGGATGTGATCATCGCGAGATTCCTTCTGGATCAGAAGGAATTCGAGGATATGGATGAAGAGGATATTGAACTGATCAGGCAGCGGGACACCTACAGGCTTCAGGTCATGGAGGGGTATTGCAAGAGGGCCGCTTGTCTCAGGAATTATATACTGGAGTATTTCGGCGAGAAGATAAGCCAGCCCTGCGGCAACTGCGGGAATTGTCACGGTAATTTTACAGAGATGGATATGACGGATGCGGCCAAATGGGTGGTCAACTGTATCGCGGAGACCAGGGGAAGATTCGGCAAGAATATTGTGTCGGGAACGCTGGTCGGCGCGAACCGCGCAAGGCTTCGGGAGGTAGGAGCGACCTCGTACAGATCCTACGGGGCTTTGGAGCAGGTAAATGAGAAGGATGTCCAGACGTTGATCGACCAGATGATTATGGATGGTTATATTGTTCAGTCGGGAGAATACCGCGTCCTCCAGATGGGTGATATCAGCGGGTTGAAGCGCGAAGGAGCCCGTGTGATGATCCGGAAGTCTCAGGAGAAGGAGATCCCGGCCGCCGCCAGGAAGAAGGCGCGGAGCACGGACGCCCTCACCGGCGCAGGATTCCAGTTGTTCGAGAGGCTTAAGGGGCTTCGGACGGCGATTGCGAAGGAGGAAGGGATGCCCCCTTATATCGTGTTCAGCGATAAGACGCTGATCGACATGTGCGTTAAGTTTCCAAGAGATAAGCAGGGGATGCTCGCGGTATCTGGCGTCGGGGAGAATAAGTACAGCAAGTACGGGGAGAGGTTCATGGATGTGATCAGGGTATTTGATGAGGAGCATCCTGGAAATTTGCACCATCGTATTGACAACACATAGAAAAGCGAGTATATTTATATATGGATTACATCTAAATAATGCAGACTTTCTCTTATTCAGAGCAGTGGAGATACAAAGGATCTATGAAGCTGCGGCAACCCCCGGTCTGGGAAGGTGCCAACCTGAGCGAGCAATCGAACAATAAGAGGATTGGTTTATGAGATATAAAACAGTCCGCTTAGTGCGGGCTGTTTTTTCGTCTTAGCATGCTGAACAGCAAAGAGAAAGTATGCGGTCATCAAGAGAAAAGGAGTGGAAGATAATGGAAAGACATTTATTCACATCAGAATCAGTAACAGAAGGACATCCGGATAAGATGTGTGATCAGATCTCGGACGCGATCCTGGATGCGTTGATGGCGCAGGATCCTATGAGCCGCGTGGCTTGCGAGACCAGTACCACTACAGGGCTTGTCCTGGTTATGGGAGAGATCACAACGAAGGCGTATGTGGACATTCAGAAGATCGTGAGAGAGACGATCAAAGAGATCGGTTATGTGCGCGGGAAATTCGGGTTTGACGCGGAGACCTGCGGCGTACTTACGGCAATTGACGAGCAGTCAAGCGATATCGCCATGGGAGTTGACAAGGCTCTGGAAGCCAAAGAGAACAAGATGTCAGAGGAAGAGATCGAGGCGATCGGCGCAGGGGATCAGGGAATGATGTTCGGTTATGCGTCAGATGAGACGCCGGAGCTTATGCCGTATCCGATCGCACTGGCACACAAGCTGGCAAGAAGGCTTACCGAGGTGCGCAAGAACGGCACGCTGCCGTACTTAAGGCCGGACGGGAAATCACAGGTGACGGTTGAGTATAACGAGGAAGGAGTGCCGACGCGGCTCGACGCGGTAGTCCTGTCCACCCAGCACGACCCGGATGTAACGCAGGAGCAGATTCACGAGGATATCAAAAAGCATGTATTTGATGAGGTGATCCCGGCAGATATGGTAGACGGTGAGACCAAGTTCTTCATCAACCCGACGGGACGTTTCGTGATCGGCGGGCCTCACGGCGACAGCGGTCTTACCGGACGGAAGATCATTGTAGATACCTACGGCGGAATGGCACGCCACGGCGGCGGCGCATTTTCCGGCAAGGACTGCACGAAGGTAGACCGTTCGGCGGCTTACGCGGCGCGTTACGTCGCTAAGAATATTGTGGCTGCGGGCCTTGCTAAGAAATGTGAGATTCAGCTGTCTTACGCTATCGGTGTGGCGCATCCGACGTCTATTATGGTGGATACCTTCGGAACCGGGAAGATCAGCAATGAGAAGCTGGTAGATATGATCAGAGAGAACTTCGACCTTCGTCCGGCGGGCATCATTCAGATGCTGAACTTAAGAAGACCGATCTACAAGCAGACGGCGGCGTATGGGCATTTCGGACGTACCGATCTGGATCTGCCATGGGAGAAGACTGACAAGGCGGAGATCTTGAAGAAGTATTTATAAAGCTATTTATAAAAATTTTATAATAAGTTTATGGACGCTTTGATGTGAAGCGTCCTTTTTCGTGCTATACTTAAATACATATGATATCCGAAGTGTGAGGCACAAAGATGAAGTTAAAGACGAGACTGATCATAGCTTTTCTGACGGTGATCCTGATTCCGATCGTGCTGACAGTTATGCTGGCATATCTGTTTGGCAAATATCAGATGAGCGCCATTGAGAAGACCTATGAGATCACGGGGATGACGACGGAAAATCTGTCGAATTCTGTCGGAGTAATGTCCAGGCTCACGGAGCGTTTTTATAAAGAACTGTCCCAGATGGTAGAGGAGAATCCGCGTCAGATGGAAGACGCTACTTTTCTGGAGGATTTTAACCAGAGCCTGAGAAGAAAGAATGCATATCTGTTGGTGCGTAAGGGGCATATCCTGGTCTATGTCGGTACGGCTATGGAGGATGCTCAGCCGGTGATCGACCGCCTGCCGGGGTACGGAGATACGGAGATGATGTCGGAGAGCGGTATTTATCTGGGAGGCGAGGCTCAGGCGCTTGTGAAGCAGGTGGATTTTCTATATCCGGATGAGAAGGAAGGCAGCGCGTTTGTCGTTGTAAATGTTAACGGCGTGATCCCGGAGGTGGAGCGGTTATATATGGAGGTTGTCGTGGGAATCGTCGTGGTGCTGATTCTGACGGCGGCAGTTCTTATCTTATGGATATACAGAGGAGTCATGGGACCGCTCGGGAAGATGCAGGTCGCGGCTCAGAATATCAAGGATGGGAATCTGGATTTTGAGCTTAAGGCAGAAGCGGACGACGAGCTTGGGAAGCTCTGTCAGAGCTTGGAGGAGATGCGTATGCGGCTCCAGGATAACGCGGAAGAGAAGATCAGATTCGACAAAGAGAACAAGGAGCTGATCAGCAATATTTCCCATGACTTGAAGACCCCGGTCACAGCCATCAAGGGATATGCGGAAGGGATCATGGACGGAGTTGCGGATACGCCGGAGAAGATGGAACGGTATATTCGGACGATCTACAATAAGGCCAACGAGATGGACACGCTGATCAACGAGCTGACCTTGTATACGAAGATTGATACCAACAGGATCCCTTATAATTTTAACACGCTGTCGGTGGAGGCGTATTTTGAAGACTGTGCGGAAGATCTCTCCGTGGAGCTTGAGTCCCGGGGCGTGGAGTTCGGATATTTTAATTATGTGGAAGCGGATGTGAAGATAATCGCCGACGCAGAGCAGGTCAAGCGTGTTGTTCACAATATCGTGAATAATTCGCTCAAATATATGGATAAGCCCAAAGGAAAGATCAATCTTAGGGTCAAGGATGTGGGAGACTTCGTGCAGGTCGAACTGGAGGACAACGGCAGAGGGATCGCGGCGAAGGATCTGCCGAACATCTTCGACCGGTTTTACCGCACGGACGCTTCGCGGAATTCATCCAAGGGGGGAAGCGGTATCGGGCTTTCGATCGTGAAGAAGATCATCGAGGAGCACGGAGGCAAGATCTGGGCTACAAGCAGAGAAGATACGGGGACGACGATGTATTTTGTCCTTAGAAAATATCAGGAGGTGCCGATTTATGAGTAAGATATTGATTGTAGAAGATGAAGAAGCGATCGCCGATCTTGAGAAGGATTATCTGGAGCTGAGCGGATTCCAGGTGGAGGTGGCGAACGACGGGGCGACCGGCCTTCAGAAGGCGCTGAAGGAAGACTTTGATATGTTTATCCTGGATCTGATGCTGCCGGGCATCGACGGCTTTGATATCTGCCGCCAGGTGAGAGATGTGAAGAATACCCCCATCATCATGGTGTCGGCGAAGAAGGATGATATTGACAAGATCCGGGGGCTTGGCCTTGGGGCGGATGATTATATGACGAAGCCGTTCAGCCCCAGCGAGCTGGTGGCAAGAGTGAAGGCGCACCTGGCCAGATATGACCGGCTGACGGGAAGCGCGGTGGAGGCCAATAAGGTGATCGAGATCCGCGGGCTCAAGATCGACACGACGGCGAGACGGGTGTGGATCAACGGAGAGGAGAAGACATTTACCACGAAGGAATTCGATCTTCTGACCTTCCTTGCAAGCCATCCCAATCATGTGTATACGAAGGAAGAGCTGTTCCGTGAGATCTGGGATATGGAGTCGATCGGGGATATCGCGACGGTGACGGTGCATATCAAGAAGATACGCGAGAAGGTGGAGATGGATACCTCGAACCCGCAGTATATTGAGACGATCTGGGGGGTCGGATATAGATTTAAGGTGTAAGATGTATTTTACAAAAGGAGGTAAAGGATTTGTTAAAAGGAAAGGTGGCTGTCGTTACAGGCGGTACAAGAGGAATCGGTTATGCGGTAGTGAAGAAGTATCTGGAGAACGGTGCGAAGGTCGTGCTGTTCGGGTCCAGAGAGGAGACGGTGAATAAGGCGCTCTCTTCGCTTAAGGCGGAGAATGCGGACTGGGAAGTGGAAGGGGATTACCCGGACCTGTCCGATGCAGGGGCAGTGAAGGCTGCCATCCAGAAGGTAAAGGATAAGTTCGGAAGACTTGATATTCTGGTCAATAATGCCGGAATGTCCGATAGTACCAAGGTCGAGAAATACGAAGAAGGGCAGTTCGACAAGGTTATGAGGCTGAATGTCAATGCTCTCTTCAATGCGATCCAGCCGGCGGTAGAGATTATGAGAGAGCAGGGCGGCGGCTGTATCCTGAATACCAGTTCCATGGTCAGCATCTCAGGGCAGCCTGGCGGCGTGGCATATCCGACGAGCAAATTCGCTGTCAACGGTATGACGCTTTCACTGGCAAGAGAGCTTGGCCCAAGCAATATCCGCGTCAATGCGGTAGCGCCGGGAATCACCAAGACGGATATGGTCGCGGCTCTGCCGGATCAGATGATCCAGCCGATGATCGCCGCGATACCGCTTCGCAGGATCGGTGAGCCGGAAGATATCGCCAATGCGTTCTTATTCCTGGCAAGCGATATGGCAAGCTATGTGACGGGCGAGATCTTGTCTGTGGACGGTGCGATGAGGGCATAGGGATATACAGAGATACCAGAGATACCTTTAGCGGGTATCTCTTTTTGCATATAGCCGCCGGGTATACGGAGGGTATCATTATTTTTGCATGTAGAAGTATGGATGCGGATGCAAAAGGAGTTTTATGTAGATATGCCGTATGAATTGTGTTATAATATGTAGCACGCTGATGCATGCCCTGATACACTAGCGTGAGCGTGCATCAACTCTAAATATTATTCGGTGAGAGAGGGCAGAATGTTACATGATAACAAGTACATCGAATGCGAAGGTTAAGCGTCTGGTAAGCCTTAAGAAGAAGCGCAAGGCGAGGGACGAAGAGAAGGTATTTCTGGTAGAAGGAATCAGGATGTTCAGGGAGATGCCGCTTGAGATATTAAGAGAGGTATATATGTCGGAGACATTTTACCGGAAGGACAAGAAGACGGCCAGGGAAGTTCTTGCGGGCAGCGGGATCGTACCGGAGATCCTGTCGGATACGGTGTTCGGCTATGTATCGGATACCAGGACGCCGCAGGGGATCTTGTGCGTTGCCAGACAGTCGGAGCGTAAGCTTAGGGAGACGGCCGGAGGGAACTGCCCGCACATCATTGTGCTGGAGCATCTGCAGGATCCGGGGAATCTGGGTACGATCCTTCGGACGGCGGAGGGCGCCGGAGTGACAGGAATCGTGATGGACAGGGAATGTGTGGATATCTATAATCCCAAGACGATCCGTTCCACTATGGGCTCTGTCTATCGTATGCCCTTCTGCTATACGGAGGATCTTCATGACGCGGTCACGGAGCTTAAGGGAATGGGGATTCATATCTATGCGGCGCATCTTGCGGGACAGCGTTTTTATGATGAGGAAGATTACAGCATGCCCTGCGGGTTTCTGATCGGAAATGAAGGAAACGGACTTACAGAGGAGACGGCAAGGCTTGCGGATACTTATATCAGGATACCGATGGAGGGACAGGTGGAGTCCCTGAATGCAGCGGTCGCGGCGTCAGTGCTGATGTTTGAGGCGGCGAGGCAGCGCCGGATGTCAGGAAGGCGGATATAGATATATATAAGAAAGGCGTGGTGATATGAAGCCTGTAATTGACCTGTCAAAGGAATATGGTCTGGTACTGGACGGAGGCGGAGCACGCGGAGCATACCAGATCGGCGCGTGGAAGGCTCTTGCGGAAGCAGGTGTGAAGATCAATGCGGTGGCGGGAACCTCTGTGGGAGCGCTGAACGGCGCGCTGATCTGCATGGGCGATATCGGGAAGGCAGAGAAGATCTGGAATGAGATGACATTTTCAAGGGTCATGGATGTGGATGACGAGTGGATGGAAGGATTGTTCCAGAAGCAGACAAGCATCAGGGAATTCCTGAATGAAGGCTGGAAGCGGCTTAAAGAGGGCGGGGTCGACATCACGCCTTTGCGCAATCTGATCCACGAGACGGTAGACGAGGAGGCCATACGGAACTGCGGCAAGGAGTTCTGCCTGCTGACGTTCTCGCTGTCGGAGTTCAGAGAGCTGGATCTCAGTATAGAGGATATCCCGGAGGGTCTTCTGGAGGATTTTCTTCTGGCAAGCGCATATCTGATCGGTTTCAAGAATGAGAAGATTCAGGGGAAGAAATATATTGACGGCGGCGTGGTGAATAATGTACCATTGAATTCACTGGTGAAGAGAGGATACGAGACTATCATAGAGGTGCGCATCTACGGCCCGGGCCGTGAACCGCGCGTCAAGATGCCCGAGGAGGGCGAGAAGCTTGAAATCGCGCCGCGGGTGAAGCTTGGGAGTATCATTGAGTTCTCGGGGAAACGCAGCCGGCAGAATCTTGTGATCGGTTATTATGACGCCTGCAGGATGCTGTACGGTCTGGAAGGGACGATATATTATCTGGAGCAGTCCCATGAGGATGAGTATTACGAAGAGCTTCTTGCGGATATCCGGGAGATTGAAAAGGCAGAGATCGCATTCGTGCTGAAGCTGCCGCTGGGATATAAGGGGAAGGAGCTGTTCATGGGTATGCTGGAGGCGGCGGCCAAATTACTGCGCATCCCCAAGTATCAGATATACACGGTTGACCAGTTGTATGATATAGTATATAAGAAATATGAAGCATTGGGTGATCAGATGAACCTTCCGAGGTTCGTCCATGTATTGATTGGATTGAGAAAGGGATTGACGATGAACTTAAAAGGAAGAAATTTTTTGACATTGAAGGACTATACACCGGAGGAGATCGCGTATCTGCTGGATCTGGCGGCAGATCTGAAGGAAAAGAAGAAGAACGGCGTGCCTGTTGATAATTACAGGGGAAAGAACGTTGCGTTGATATTTGAGAAGACCAGTACCAGGACCCGGTGCGCGTTCGAGGCAGCCGCGCACGATATGGGGATGGGGACGACCTATCTTGACCCAAGCGGCTCACAGATCGGGAAGAAGGAAAGCATTGAGGATACGGCGAGGGTGCTTGGAAGGATGTATGACGGGATCGAGTACCGGGGCTTCGGACAGGAGATCGTGGAGGATCTGGCCAGATACGCCGGCGTTCCGGTATGGAACGGACTGACCAATGAGTACCATCCCACACAGATGTTGGCGGATCTGTTGACTATACGGGAGAATTTCGGGGAGCTTAAAGGCATAAAGCTGGTGTACATGGGAGACGCCAGATACAACATGGGTAATTCCCTGATGATCGCCTGCGCCAAGATGGGAATGCATTTTGTTGCCTGCACTACGGAAAATTATTTCCCTAACGCAGAATTAGTGGAGACCTGCCGGGGCTATGCGAAAGAGAGCGGCGCGACCATCACGCTGACCTCAGATGCGGCGGCAGGAACGAAGGATGCGGATGTGATCTATACGGATGTATGGGTGTCCATGGGAGAGCCGGACGAGGTATGGGAGGAAAGAATCCGGGAGCTTACGCCTTATAAAGTGACTTCCGAGGTGATGGCCAATGCGAAGGAGAGCGCGATCTTCCTGCACTGTCTGCCGGCGTTCCATGATCTGAAGACGAAGATCGGCAAGGAGATCCATGAGCGTTTTGGGATCGAGGATATGGAAGTGACGGATGAGGTGTTCGAGTCTGAGCAGTCGAAAGTGTTCGACGAGGCCGAGAACCGGATGCATACCATCAAAGCAGTCATGGCTGCGACGCTTGGGGAGAGACAGGGTTAGATATTATGAAGTCAGAGATTCTGCATCTTTTGAAAGAGAATGAGGACTATCTGTCCGGGCAGCAGCTCTGTGACCGCTTCAAGGTGTCGCGGACTGCCGTGTGGAAGGTCATGGAGCAGCTCAAGAAGGAAGGCTATGAGATAGAGGCTGTGAGAAATAAGGGCTACCGTCTTGTGGACAGTCCTGACGTTATGTCGAGGGCGGAGATCGAGAGCCTGACAAGAGGCGGCTGGGCGGGAGCGAAGGTGGTCTGTTTCGAGGAGACGGATTCGACGAATACCCGCGCCAAGGAAGCCGGTGATAAGGGCTGCGGGCACGGAACCTTATTCGTGGCGGAACGCCAGGTGGCAGGGAAGGGCCGCCGGGGCCGGGGGTGGGAATCACCTGCCGGGACCAGTATCTATATGACGCTTTTGCTCCGTCCGGCTATTCTGCCGGCCAAGGCGCCCCAACTGACGCTTCTGATGGCGGTTGCCGTGGTACAAGGAATCCGCAAGGTTACGGGGATCAACTGTCAGATCAAATGGCCCAATGATATCGTGCTTCACGGCAGGAAGGTCTGCGGGATCCTGACGGAGATGAGTACAGAGATTGACTATATCAATCATGTGGTCATCGGGGTTGGGATCAATGTGAATCAGGAGACATTTCCGGAGGAAATCAGGGACCGCGCCGTATCGCTGAAGTCAGAGCTTGGCGTCGGTATCCGGCGTTCGGAGCTGATCGCGGCAGTGATGAAGAGCTTTGAAGAGTGTTATGATATATTTATTAAGACGGAAGACCTGTCGGGAATGCGGAAGCTCTATGATTCTCTTCTGGTAAATAAGGACCAGAAGGTGAGGGTGTTGGAACCTGGCAATGAGTATGAGGCCCATGCCCTGGGGATCAGCGAGACGGGACAGCTGCTGGTGAGGACCGGGGACGGCAAGGTGAAGTCTGTCTTTGCGGGGGAAGTATCTGTGAGAGGAGTATACGGATATGTATGACGGTAAGGTGGTGCTGTGCGGCGCCAATTCTTATGAGGAAAAATATTATCTGAATCCGGATTTTGAGCAATTGCCGGAGGCGGTCCGGAATGAGCTTAAGATCATGTGTGTTCTCTATGTCAATGATGTGGGAGGGATTCTGACATTGGTATACGAGGAGAACGGGGAGCTGTGCTTCGAGGTGACGTCGGAAGAATTCGATCCTATGTTTGATGAGATCGGGAGCCGACTGAAGATCAGGCAATTGCAGAGAGAGAAGCAAGATCTGCTGGAGGCGCTGCAGATGTATTATAAAGTCTTCTTCATGGGAGAGGATCTGTAGATTAGGCAGGAAAACAGGCAGGAGGAGAGATATGCTGTTAGTAATCGACGTAGGAAATACCAATATTACTATGGGGGTGTTCAGGGGTGAGGAGCTTCTTGGAACATTCCGTTTGACGACGAAGCTGCCGAGAACCTCGGACGAATATGGAATCGTATTAAAGGAGCTGGTAGAGCGTCAGGGAATCCGAAGCGGTGATATTACCGCCGTGATCGTTTCTTCTGTGGTGCCGGATATCATGCATTCTCTCGGAAGTGCATTTATCAAATATTTCGGGATCAAACCAATGGTGGTATCGGCAGGTATCAAGACAGGGATCCGTATTGTGACCGAGAATCCCAAGCAGGTGGGTGCGGACCGTATTGTGGACGCGGTAGCGGCGTATACGCTGTACGGCGGGCCGGTGATCGTGATAGATTTCGGTACGGCGACGACCTATGATATCGTCGGTGCGGACGGTACCTTCGAGGGAGCGGTCATCGCGCCCGGGATCCGTATCGCTGCCCATGCCATGACGGAGCAGGCAGCCATGCTTCCTGCGATCGAGATTAAGAAGCCGGATTCTATCCTTGCGAGGGAGACGGTGGCAAGCATGCAGGCGGGCCTGGTCTTCGGACAGATCGGGCAGACGGAATATATTGTGAAGAAGATCAAGGAGGAATCGGGATATCTGAACGCGAAGGTGATCGCAAGCGGAGGACTTGGGAAGATGATCGCGAGGGAGACAGATGTGATCGACGTCTATGATTCACAGTTGACGCTGAAAGGGCTGCGCTTTATATATGAGAAAAATAAACGGTAGAAAATGATAAAAATATAACGGGGACGTAGTAGAATTGAAGTTTGCTACGTCCCAAATTAGCTTAAGGGGTGTACCTAATTGTGAAAATCAGTGATATTGAACTTGAGAATCCATATATTCTTGCTCCGATGGCAGGAGTGACGGATCTGCCGTTTAGGCTGCTCTGTAAGGAGCAGGGGGCGGGATTGTTGTGTATGGAGATGATCAGCGCCAAGGCGCTGCAGTATAAGAATAAGAATACGAAAGCACTGCTTGAGATCCATCCCGGGGAGTATCCGGTATCTCTGCAGCTCTTCGGGTCAGATCCTTATATCATCAGTGAGATGGCAAAGGAGATCGAGGAGCTTCCGTTCCAGATTCTGGACATCAATATGGGGTGTCCGGTTCCCAAGGTGGTGAAGAACGGGGAGGGGTCGGCGCTTATGAAGGATCCGGGGAAGGTATACGAGATCGTGAACCAGACGGTAAAGGCAATCCGCAAACCGGTCACGGTGAAGATCCGCAAAGGATTTGACGACGGACATATCAACGCGGTGGAGATCGCGAAGGTGATAGAAGAGGCGGGCGGGGCGGCGGTCGCCGTTCACGGAAGGACGAGAGAACAGTATTACTCGGGCAGGGCAGACTGGGAGATCATTCGGCGGGTGAAGGAGGCGGTATCCATCCCTGTGATCGGAAACGGGGATGTGGTTTCTGGGGAGACGGCGCAGGCTATGATGCGGCAGACGGGCTGCGACGGTGTGATGATCGGCAGGGCAGCACAGGGGAATCCGTGGATCTTCCGTGAGCTTGCGGAATACGAGAAGACAGGGAAGCGCCCGGCAAGGCCGTCGGGTGGGATGATGAAGGAGGCAATGCTCAGGCACGCCAGGCTGCAGATGGAGTTCAAGGGTGATTATATCGGGATCCGCGAGATGAGGAAGCATGTGTCCTGGTATACGAAGGGGATGGAAGGTTCTGCGAAACTGCGGGATGCGGTCAATCGGGTGGAGAGCTATGAGGAGCTTAACGAGCTTCTGGATTCGGTGTTATATTGAGGGATGCGAAAATATACTAAGTATTAAGAAATGAAATCGTGCATATACTGTAACGGACCGGAGATCTGTGATAGTTTCAGCGGATTTTCGCGGGATTTCACTGTCAAAGTCATTGACATAATAATGCCGTTTCGGTATAATAATTGAATTGTGAATGTTGAGAAGGAAAGGAAGCAAGACACATGGAAGCAAAGAAAAGATTACTTACTTATGCGGGCTTGAAAGCACTGGAGGACGAGCTGGAGCACTTGAAGGTGGTTAAACGTAAAGAGGTAGCCGGTAAGATCAAGGAGGCGAGAGAGCAGGGCGATCTGTCAGAGAACGCCGAGTACGATGCAGCGAAGGATGAACAGAGAGATATCGAGGCGCGTATTGAGGAATTGGAAGGTATTCTTAAGAATGCGGAAGTTGTAGTCGAGGATGAGGTAGACTTTGATAAGATCAATGTAGGCTGTACGGTGAAGGTTTATGACAAGACCTTTGACGAAGAGATGGAGTTCAAGCTGGTGGGATCCACGGAGGCCAACAGCCTGGAGGGCAAGATTTCCAATGAATCTCCAGTAGGACAGGCATTGATCGGATGTAAGGTAGGAGACCAGGTCGAAGTAGAGACTCAGGCAGGAGTTATGGAATACGAGGTATTGCATATCAGCCGTTCATTATAAGGAAGGAGAGGGAGACGTGGCTGAACAGCAGAAGAAAGCACAAGAGCAGGATATTAACCAGTTGAGGAAGGTACGCCGCGAGAAGCTGGCAGACCTGCAAGATAACGGCAGGAATCCTTTCGAGATCACGAAGTATGATGTGTCATGTCATGCCATGGACATCAAGGATAATTATGCGGAGATGGAAGGGAAGCAGGTAAGGCTTGCGGGGCGTGTGATGCAGAAGCGTATCATGGGTAAGGCGTCTTTCTGCAATATTCTTGACCAGAGCGGCAATATTCAGTCTTATGTAGCGAGAGACAGTGTAGGCGAAGAGGCTTATAAGGATTTTAAGAAGTTAGATATCGGTGATATCGTGGGTCTTGCGGGCGAGGTTTTTACGACGAAGACAGGAGAGATCTCTGTTCACGCATCCGAGATTACTTTGCTGTCCAAGAGCCTTCAGATACTTCCGGAGAAATTTCACGGCCTGACTAATACGGACATGCGCTACCGCCAGAGGTATGTGGACTTAATCATGAACCCAGAGGCGAGAGATACATTTATCAAGCGTTCGAAGATCTTGAGCGCGATTCGGAGATATCTGGACGGACAAGGCTTCTTGGAGGTGGAGACGCCGATGCTGGTAAGCAATGCGGGAGGAGCGGCGGCAAGACCGTTTGAGACGCATTTTAACGCATTAAGCGAGGATTTTAAGCTGCGCATTTCCCTTGAGTTATATCTGAAACGTCTGATCGTGGGCGGATTGGAGAGAGTCTATGAGATTGGGCGTGTGTTCAGGAACGAAGGACTGGATACCAGACATAACCCGGAATTCACCCTGATGGAATTGTATCAGGCATATACGGACTATAACGGGATGATGGATCTGACCGAGAATCTGTACCGTCATGTGGCGCAGGAAGTGCTCGGAACGACTACCATTACCTATAACGGTGTGGAGATGGATCTTGGAAAGCCGTTTGAGCGGATCACGATGATAGATGCCGTGAAGAAGTATGCGGGCGTCGACTGGAATGAGGTAGAGACGCTTGAACAGGCACGGACGCTTGCAAAAGAGCATCATGTAGAGTTCGAGGAGAGGCATAAGAAGGGCGATATCTTAAGCCTGTTTTTTGAAGCATTTGCAGAAGAGCATCTGATCCAGCCGACATTTGTTATGGATCATCCGATTGAGATCTCACCGCTTACGAAGAAGAAGCCGGACAATCCGGATTATGTTGAGCGTTTCGAGTTCTTCATGAATGGATGGGAGATGGCGAACGCTTACTCTGAGCTGAATGACCCGATCGACCAGAGAGAGAGGTTCAAGGCGCAGGAAGAGCTGCTGGCGCAGGGTGATGAAGAGGCGAACACTACGGATGAGGATTTCCTGAACGCGCTGGAGATCGGTATGCCGCCGACAGGCGGGATTGGGTTTGGAATCGACAGGATGTGTATGCTGCTGACAGATGCGGCGGCGATACGTGACGTGTTATTGTTCCCGACTATGAAGTCGTTAGATGGTGTAAATAAGAAAAATGATGTAAAAAAATCAGCTTCTGAAGCACCTGAAAAAAATGTAGAAGAAGCACCGGAAAAGATTGATTTCTCCAATGTGAAGATTGAGCCAATCTTTGAAGAAATGGTGGATTTCGATACATTTGCAAAATCAGATTTCCGTGCAGTTAAGATTTTAGCTTGTGAAGCAGTACCGAAGTCAAAGAAGCTTCTCAAGTTTACATTAGACGACGGTGAACGCAAAGACCGTGTGATTTTAAGTGGTATTCACGAGTATTACGAGCCGGAAGAACTGGTTGGAAAGACTGCAATCGCAATCGTAAATCTGCCGCCGAGAAAGATGATGGGTATTGACTCCGAGGGTATGCTGATTTCAGCTGTACACGAAGAAGATGGTCGTGAAGGACTTAATCTTTTGATGGTAGATAACCGCATTCCGGCAGGTGCAAAGCTCTACTAATTTGATGTAAGGATGTACCGTTTTGCCTGACAAAACGAGATATACTTCATTTGATGAATTTCATAAAAAACAGCGATTTACATCAAACTTACATCAAATGATGCAGAAAACAATGCAGAGCAGAAAAAATCGCATAATTAGCAGAAATAATGGGCAGTCCTTAATGGGGATTGCCCATTTTTAGAGGGAAAACGAAAAAACTCTTGACCTGTACGCAACGTACACGCTTATACTATCATCATAAATCATAAGGAGGTGCATCCGATGTTATTGAATGAAATTATAAATGAGGTCGGAATGACAAAGCGTGCAGTTAAGTATTATGAAGAAAAGGGATTGTTGTCAGTAGATAAAGATAACAATGGTTATCGTAACTATTCCGCACAGGATGTTGAAATTTTAAAGAAGATTTCAGTATATAGAAAACTCGGCATTAGTATTAAAGACATACAGAGTCTTTTGGAAACGGGCGACAAAAGTATTCTTCTTCGTATTTATCAAGAAAAAATGCAGGAAAAAGTTTTACAAGACTCAGAACTTGAAGCTTTGAAGCAATTTATAGATGATGGTGACGCAGATAAAGCAAATGAGTTACTTGATTATCAAACTGTTGAAAATGCGATTGAGTCTTTGCTGCCGGGAAAAGAATGGGGGGATTATTTAAAAAGTCATTTCAAACCATTTCTTAATGTAAGGTTGAAGACTTTGGAACAGAAGCAAGCCCTACGGAATATATTAGAGTATTGCGATGAAACGACATTGAAAGTTCCCTTTATTATGGGAATAGGTGTGAAGATGGTAGGTGGGATTGCACAAGAAACAAGAACCGCAGATGAGATGATAGCCTATTATCGTGATATGAGTGAAAACGAATACGAAAGATTAAAAGAAAAAGTATGGAAAGGTGCTAAAATGAAAACTGGTATAATGAAATACCATCCGGCATTTGTTGCACAGAGAAAAATGCAGAAAGAGTTACAAAATAAAGGCTATAACGATATATTCATTCCTAATTTAATGGTTTTGTCTCCAACGTATGCAGAATATAAGAAAGCGTTAGATAATGTGAACGATAGAATGTGTAGAGAACTTGGACTGTATTATGATAGCAATTACAACTTAGTTATTAAAAAAGATAATTCTAAGTAAAAGTTAAACTACCCTTTGAGAGAGGAGAAATCCTTTTCTCAAA
>Ga0137308_101217_pt1 | contig 27891 bp, 23 predicted proteins | sample Inofrocosms_June_FD_97181 | JGI IMG/M metagenome (GOLD analysis project Ga0137308, IMG submission 97181) | Mouse cecal microbial communities from Vienna, Austria - N-Acetylneuraminic and N-Acetylglucosamine D2O microcosms_June | ecosystem: Host-associated > Mammals > Digestive system > Large...
AAGAGCAGAAAGTGGTTTTTCAGGAAACACTGCAAATACCCATATACTTTATTTAAAAAAATTCTTTGAATGGGGACAGCTTTTTAGAATAGAGTATATGCCTAAACGAACTTTAATCCTTGCTCAAGATTATGCTTTTAAAACTCAAAAAGATAGCAGATATTTAACGGATGCGGAGATGGAAGGTATTTATTCTGTTATACCTAAAATGCCGACAACTTACGCAAAGATAGTCTATCTTTTGATTTTTATAGGAATGAGAATTTCAGAAGCCTTACATCTTCCAGTAGATTCATTAACAAAGTCTTCTGATGGAAAATATCTTTTAACCATCCATCAATATAAGACTGAAAAAGACTATGTAAAACTACTTGCTGAAAGTCCTGCAAAAGTTATTCTTAGTGAGATTGAAAGAAATAAGAAGCGTTTTCGTGATGTGAAATATGTATTTGTTTCCGATAAAAACAAGCCTATTTCGGCAAGTGTAATCAATAATAATTTAAACATGGCACTTAAAGAGAATAACATTAAAGGGCGTGATGGAAAGATTTTGCACTGCACCACCCATATGTTTAGAGCAACATTTGCTACGAAACTGATAAGTAATGGCAAAGAGCCTGAATTAGTTGCTAAATTATTAGGGCAAACAACATTACATTCTCTTAGCCACTATGCGGCGATAAGCCCTAAAGCAGTTAAAGAACAGCTTGCTCCAAGAATAAAAAAAGATGACATTATTATTTCTAACCTCTGGAAAACAGGAGATGCAAAAGAAGAAATTCCAGAAACTGCGATTCCTTTATGTAATGGATTTTGTTGCAAGCAAATAGATACAGGAATTTGTAAAAAAGCAAATACCTGCCTTAACTGCCCGATGTTTATACCAAGCATACAGTTTATCAGCAGCTATATGATACAGCTTCAAGAAGTAGAAGCCACAATCGCTATTGCTAAGAATTGCGGATACACAAAAATGCTTGAAAATTGTATGGAGACAAAAAAGATATTGGAAGATATTATCAAAAGATTGGAGGAGAAAAGGAATGAGTAAAAATATTAGTGGACTTAAAAAGAGAAACGAGGAGTTAAGCGCACAAAAAGAGGCGGCTTTAAAGAAAGCACTTGATAAACTTCATCGTTCTGGAATCAAATTTTCCATAGCACAACTTTGTAAAGAGGCTGGTGTTAGCAGACAATTCCTACATAATCATAAAGACTTATTGGATTTGGTTTATAAATACACATCCACCACTTCAAGGTCAGGCACAAGAAATAAAGATTCGATAGAAACACATATAAGTATGCTTAAAGCTACGATTAGGGAGAAAGACAGAGAAATTGAACGAGTAAAAAAAGAATACGAATGTAATGAGAATTACAAGAAAAAGTATGATGAAGCATTGCTAAAAATCAAAGAATTGGAAATGCAGTTAGAAGAAGCGTATTCTATGAATCTTCCAACAACGTTATAATCAAGCAATGCCCGTATGGGCTACACACCGCAGGTGTACAACTATGTTGTATGGTGTTTAGCATGTAGTGCTATTGATAAGGCGAGCCGAAAAGCTTGCCTTATCACATTTGTATCTCGATTACAGGAAACTGATAAAACATCGAAAATAGGCAGAAATGCAGAAATTAAACCACTTAGCACCGTGTTACCGTCCACACGGTAGAAATGCCTGTTTTATGCGGATTTAGAGGGATGTCGTCCAGTTATTACCATATTAATACATATGCCATCTTCTTTTACATTTGTAATAATATTATTGGTGATATTATTGGCAACTGCACCAACACGCATGTAAATTCCATGTAGATTTGATTTTGTAATTGTATTGTCACATATATTTCCATATACTCTTGAATGTGAATCTAAATAAATTCCAACTTGTGCACCAAATCTTCCACCTTTTTGGATTTCTTTTTTCCAGTCTTTGCTATGTTTATATGTACCAATATTGTAAAGTGTATTTCCTTTTATGTCTTTTTTAATATATGCTTTATCCTGGTTGGCTTTACTGTTATCATTGCCGCTAGGTCCGGCATAAAGCTTAATTCCAGAATATGTAACATTTTTAATAGTATTATTAGTAATGCTTTTAACATAAGTTGGATATGCTTTTTTTCCAGAGCCTTCATCAGCATTTATCATAATGCCACAGTCGCCATTACCACCATTATTTGCCCCTCCTATGTCATCCATATTATTGCTGTCAATGGCATTGACATGAGAACCATGGTAAATACCAATGCCATGCCCTTTTACACTTTTAATAGTATTATTAGTAATATCACCATTGATTGGAGTGCCGCCAGCGTATATAGCCGTTTTTTGGCAGTTTTTAATTGTATTGCCAGATATATTGCCTTTTAATGTTGAATTATACAAATATAATGCAATATCTGATGATTTTGTAATTGTATTTTTTTCAATATTGCCATCAAATTCTGCTCACATAAAAGCGATTGAGAATTTTTTTGAGTTTGTAACAGTATTTACTTTAATAGAGCCCTGTTTATTAACACCTTTAACAAGGATACCACATTCAGAGGGATTATTGACAGTTACATTTTCTATTGTAATATTTTCTGAATCTTTAACAAATATACCAGCACCTTGGAAAGTTCCTCCATTAATAGCAGAATTTTCAGTTCCAGAGGTTATGCGTATTGCATAGTTATCTGATATGCCATCACATGAGATTTTGGTGCCAGGTTCAAAATTAAGAGTTGTATAACTTGGTATATTAATTTCTTCATTAAGCTCATAATTACCTGTTTGTACCGATATTGTATATGGGTTTGTTTTAGAAGCATTATCTTCCGCTTCAGATAATGCTTCCCCAATATTTTCAATATCTGTGATTTTAATTTCTTCTGCCATTGATTTGCGGCTTGCTGTGTTTAGTGAAAAAAAAGTAATAGTACATAGAATAAATAGTTTAGATAGCTTGGCTGTAGATGTTCTTTTCATTTAAAAATACCTCCATATATTAGTCTGGATAAAATTCTAACATGAATATAAAGTAAAATCAATAAATATAAAAGAACATTATATTAAAGCCGTTTGATTTAATTGACACTATAGTATGCCATTAATATAATAAAAGTGTACAAAAAGGTAAAAAATTTATTTAAATTAAGGGGAACATAATGTTTAATTATATTTATCCAGTAATTGCCAGCCAGGCATGTTATCCGTTTTATTTATCTGGTATAGGAATTGCATCACCAGAGTACCATGTTATAAGGGAAGAGGGGCTGGTTTCACACCAGATATTATTTACTATCAAAGGTGAAGGCGGGTTAAATATTGATAATAAATCATATATAAATAAAAAAGGAACAATATTTTATGTGGCATCAGGTGTTCCACATGAATATTACCCTTTAGACAGGGAATGGACTTTTATTAAATACAAGTGCAAGCGCTAGTATTATTAAGGATGCAGTTACTTATATTGATAAAAATTACAGTAAAGATATTAGTTTAAAAGAATTATCGGATATATGTGGTATTTCGAGACAGCATTTCTGCAGTGTATTTAAGAAAGAATTTGGTATGAGACAACTTGAATATCTGGCAAAAAAGAGAATATCAGAAGCAAAAGCCATGCTTTGTAATACTGGTAAAAGTATTTCTTTAATAAGCCTTTCGCTTATGTCAGGATGTGCTGCATGTTCTGGGCAGAAAAAGGAGAATAAAGCCAAGGATACATATTCTATAACATCTGGACCTAAAGAACAGCCAGATGCAGAAAAACAGCCAGAGAGGACAGTGCCAGTGGATACTAAGGAATATGGGATAACTATAGATGGCGGTAATATCCGTACAGAGAATAAAAACGGGCTTACATATAAGGGTTTTAGTATTTTTAGTGGAAATTCGTCAAGTGACCTTTTAATGGATTATAAAGCATAGAATCCAGAGGCATATGCACAGCTTATGCAGTATTTATTTGGCGGGGAGTATCCACTTATGAACCATGTAAAGCTTGAGATGGGTAAAGACAGGCAAAGATATTTATAACTGGTATAAAGAGGAAATTTACGTGTTACAGTTGATGGAGAAGTGTATAAAGAGTCTGTAAAAACCCAGGAAGCAGGTAATATGAATATGATATATTCATTAAATGGACTTGAATTTGTTGAACATACAGTAACACTTGAGTAACACTTGAATTAATTAAGGGTATTTTCAGAGTTAATATGGCTGGTGTACTTGGTGATGTATATAAATAAATATTTATAAAAGGTTGTATATAGTTAAAGTGGGCACTTAAGTGCCCGCTTTTTACAGGGTTATAATAATTATATTCCAGATGTTATTTGTATTAAAAAGTACAGAATATGGAATATGTTATATTTATTCTTGTGAATACAAAGTGAGAATGATATAAGTATACTTGCATCATATGGACAGATACATCTATGGGGCATACAAGCTAAAGAAACCAGGTTATGCCCTGTTGTCATGCTGAGGGGTATCTGGCTGTACTGTGTGGCATAATATAATATCAGCATTATTATATTTTTCTTTTGCTTTTTTGTATACAGCACTTGCTTTTTCTTTATTTTCAAATATTCCAAATACTGTTGGCCCGCTTCCGCTCATAAGTGAACCTGATGCCCCGTTATCTGTTAGAAATGTTTTAATTTCACTGATTAAAGGATATTCTTTAATAGTAACTGTTTCAAGTACATTTGAGAGGCAGGAAGCTATTCCTTTAATATTTTTAATATTTATTGCATTAACCATGCCATCTATGTCAGGATGGTATTTAAGCCCAGGGAGGTCCAGGTGTGTATATACATAAGCTGTGCTTACAGATATGCAAGGTTTAACAAGTACAAGCCATATTTCAGGCAGAGGGGATAAAGGAGTAAGTATCTCCCCAATTCCTTCACAAAGTACAGTTCCTTTTTTAATACAAAAAGGAACATCTGCACCAAGAGTAACACCAATCTTGCATAGTTCTTCTTCTGATAATCCAAGACAGCATAATTTATTGATGCCTTCAAGGGTAGCTGCACAATCGGAACTTCCTCCTGCAAGTCCAGCAGCAGCAGGGATATTTTTATCCAGGTGTATAGCAAAACATGTTTTTATATTAAACTTTTCTTTCATAAGCATAGCAGCTTTGTATACAAGGTTTTTGCTTGCAGGGATTTTATCAGGGAGTTCCTTATTCATTGTAAAGTTTACAGGATTATGGCTGCCAGTACCTGTTATGGCAGATATAGTAATAGTATCATATACACTTATAGTCTGCATAACCATTTTCAGTGTATGGTATCCGTTACCAAGTTGTCCTGTTACATCAAGTGAAAGGTTTATTTTAGCAGGAGTATTTATATTAATTGTGTTATCTGGTATAATATCCATAATCAGCCTCCATATAGTCCAATAATTTTTATAGTACCATAATACCATTTTATTTAAAAAAAGTAAAAAATTCTTGGAGATTTTTTTGGCTGTTCGTGTTATACTTATAAGAGCTGGGATAAAAAATTGTTTATTAGCGGAAGAAACCAGCTACAAACTGAATAATGATTAGAGGATTATATATAGATTATGCAAGATAAACAGGACAATGAAAATACAGAAAAAAGCAGGAATTATATTAAATACGCATTTATAGTGCTTATATGCCTGGTAGTTATACTGGTTTTTCTTATTGCCAGCCAGCCTCCAGGAATTGGCAGTACAGATACTGGTGTATCTTCTGGCACAATGGACAGCTCCGGGGAATATTATAATAATAATGATGATGAACCTGGAGAAGAAAATATGGAAAATATAGATAACTTTAGTACGAGTATACCACTTATTAAGGTAAACACTGACCCAGCCAGCTATACTGTCCTTGTAAACAGGGAATATCCTATGCCTGGGGATTATGTCCCTGATGATTTAATGATTCCTAAGGCTGATTATAGTTATGAAGGTATTTATGAAAAGAGTTATATGCGTAAAGTAGCAGCAAAAGCTATTGAAAAGATGTTTGCTGAAGCAAAGAAAAGTAAAAAGTATGAATTTAAGATAGTATCTGCTTACAGGTCATATACAAGGCAGAAAGCTATTTATGAAAATAATGTTAATACACGTGGTTCTGAAAAGACAAATAAAGTGTCAGCCCAGCCAGGATGCAGTGAGCACCAGACAGGACTGGCAATTGATGTGTCATGTGAAACAGTAAATTGTGCTATAGACAAGACATTTGCTTCATGTCCAGAAGGAAAATGGCTTGCAAAGAACTGCCATAAATTTGGTTTTATTATAAGGTATCCAAAAGGAAAATCTGATATTACAGGGTATTCATATGAGCCATGGCATATAAGGTATGTAGGTGTGAACCTTGCAAAATACCTTAATAAGAAAGGTCTTACTTTAGAAGAATATTATATGGTTACTACTGTTGATGATAAAGTTCCAGAAGATGAGTATATTAAGGATACAGATATTGATGCACCAAAGGAGCCGCAGATGACAGCAGCACCTACACCAGCTACTACTGCATATGCTGCCCAAAGTGCTATCCCCGTACCAGAGCCTACAGATACTCCAGTACCAACATCCAGGCCAACAAGGACAAAAGAACCTGTAAGAACAAAGGAACCAGTTAATACTAAGAAGCCAGAAGATACAAAAGAGCCAGAAGATACAAAAGAACCAGAAGACACGAAAGAACCAGCAAAAACGAAAGAACCAGCAAAAACGAAGGAGCCAGTTAAAACACCAAAGCCTTCAAAATCTCCAGTGCCAGTAAAAACAAAAGAACCAGTAAAGACACCTTTGCCATCAGATGAGCCTGGTATAACAGAGCCTCCTTCTGAAACAGAACCTCCACAAGAGGATACACCAGAACCTTCTGAAACAGAGCAGGCAGCAGAGGATGGACAGTTGGAAGAACCGCCTGTACCAGGTGGTTCTGGTGAAATGGAGTAGAATAAAAGGAAAAGGAGAAATAATTACTTATGAGGTTAATATTAGTAGCAATATTTTTAATATTATATGGTATTTTTACTATTCCAATGTGTCTGGTAGAGTGGGTAGCAGGCAAGATAAGTCCTATTAAGAAAGCAGTTATTGCCCAGAAATGTGTGGCAGCGGGTTTTAAAATAATACTTTTTATTTCGGGTGTAAAGCTTACTGTTAAGGGAGAAGAAAATATACTTCATGGCCGTGCAGCGCTTTATACATATAACCATAGAGGATTTTTTGATATACTTGTTGGTTATGCGACAGCGCCATTATGTTCATCATATGTGTCAAAGAAAGAGATTGAAACTGTGCCAATGATATCATGGTGGATGAAATGTATGAACTGCCTTTTTCTTGACAGAAAAGATATTAAACAAGGAATGAAAACTATATTAGAAGGGGTCGAACTTATGAAAAATGGGACTTCAGTATATATAGCTCCTGAAGGTACACGTAATAAAGGAGAAGGTGTACTTAAGTTCCATGATGCAAGTTTTAAGCTTGCTGATAAGTCAAAGTGCCCTGTAGTCCCTGTTGCAATTAGCAATACTGCTGAGGTTTTTGAAAAGCATCTTCCATGGATACACGGCCAGCATGTAATTATTGAATACTGCACCCCTATTTATATGGAAGATTTAGATAAGACAGAGAAAAAGCATATAGGAGAAACAGTCAGGCAGATTATATCAGAAAAACTACAGCAAAATGCCAATGAATTATAATTAATATTTGCATAATATGTAAAATGTGATATTATTATTATGTTTGCGTTTTATAATATATTGCAGTAATGCGGATTTTAATTATGGAGGTTAGTTATGAGTGATAAGATAATGTTCATTCCTGTATTTGGCATACATCCTCTGACAATAGTAGTAATAGTAATACTTGTGCTTCTTATCGCAGCACTTGTTGCACTTACTATTTATGGAAGGAAGCTGCAGAAGAAACAGGAAGAAACACAAAAAGAGATGCAGGCGGCTTCACAAAGTGTATCAATGCTTGTAATTGATAAAAAACGTATGAAATTAAAGGAATCAGGGCTGCCACAGCTGGTTATAGACCAGACACCTAAATATATGCGTGGGCAGAAAGTGCCAATAGTCAAAGCTAAAGTGGGCCCAAGGATTATGCCGCTTATATGTGATGAGAAAGTTTTTGAACTTGTTCCAGTTAAGAAAGAGATACGTGCCATAGTAAGTGGAATTTATATTATGGAAGTCAAAGGGCTGCGTTCAAATCTTGAAGCAAGACCTAAGAAAATGAAATTTTCTGAAAAGGTCAAATCAAAATTTTCTAAGAAAGATAAATAAAGGCAACTAATAAAACCATACAAACTAAATGTGATTTGTATGGTTTATATTATGGCATGGAGGCTGAATATGGCAAAGAGCATGACTGAGGGGAAGCCATTAAAATTGATTTTACAATTTGCGCTTCCTCTTTTAATGGGTAATATTTTCCAGCAGACATATAATATAGTTGATGCTGCAATAGTTGGGAATTATCTGGGGACAAAAGCACTGGCAAGTGTTGGTGCATCAGCAAGTGTCCAGTTTCTTGTAATGGGTTTTTGTATTGGAATATGTTGTGGGTTTGGTATCCCTGTGGCACAGCGTTTTGGTGCAAAGGATTATAATTCAATGCGTTCCTGTATATTCCATGCAGGCCTGCTGTCAGTTATAGCAGCAGTTATACTTACCGTGACCTGTGCATTGCTTTGTCCATCAATTTTACATATACTGTCTACACCAGATGATATTTATAGTAACTCTTATAAATATCTTTTAATTTTGTTTTTAGGAATACCATTTACAATACTTTATAACCTGTTATCAGGAATACTCCGTTCAGTAGGTGATAGCAAGACCCCATTTGTATTCCTTGTAATTTCTACTATACTTAATATACTGCTTGATTTGTTCTGTATTATAGTTATGAAATGGGGCTGTGCGGGGGCAGCAGCAGCAACAATTACAGCACAGGCAGTAAGCGGGATACTTTGCTTCATTTATATGTGGAAGAAGTTTCCTATACTCAGGCTTTCAAAAAATGATTGTAAGATAAAAGGAAATGTAGTAACCAATATGCTTGTAATGGGTGTGCCTATGGGATTACAATATTCTGTTACAGCTATTGGCAGCATGGTTATGCAGTCTGCGAACAATGGACTAGGTAGTGTATATGTTTCAGGTTTTACTGCTGGTATGAGGATTAAACAGTTTGCAATGTGCCCGTTTGATGCAATAGCTACAGCAGTTTCAACATTCTGCAGCCAGAACCTTGGTGCAGGGAAGCATGGGCGTATAAAGAAAGGTCTGTGTGAAGGTATTGTAACAGGGGTATTGTATGGGATTTGTGCAGGTCTTGTACTGGTATTCTTTGGAGGCACTCTTTCAAGAATTTTTATAAGTGCAGAAGAAACAGAAGTCCTTGCGGCATCTGCAAAATACTTGCGTTGTCTGGGATATTTCTACTGGTCTTTGGGGATTTTAAACGTATGCCGTATGACAGTACAAGGGCTTGGATATCCAGGACGTGCAATATTCTCGGGAGTGGTGGAGATGGTTGCAAGAATTGCAGTAAGCAAGATATTTGTACCACTTTATGGTTTTACAGCAATATGTTTTGCAGACCAGTCTGCGTGGGTAAGTGCAGTGTTGTATATTGTGCCAGTGTGCTATTTCTGTACAAGGTTTGTACAAGATAACAGCAAAAAAAAGAAAGAATAATTAGTTCTGGAAACTAGGACGTGTCTGGAAATTAAATATTGCACAAATTTATTGGCTCTGATGGTAATTGCCTGGGTGAAACGTGGAGTAATTTTTTCAAAGAATTTATTCCACAAACAGGTTATACACAAACCGATGATACTGACTATGAATTATATTTTGAAAATGGCCTTTTCTGTGAGTTATGGGTTTCTGTGAAACAAATTTAAAAAATTGCAAACTATAAGCAATCAAGGAGCAATAATTTAAAGTACTTGTTGCTCCTTGGGTTATATATTATATTCCAGTCTGCAGCATTGAAACATGCCTTTAAAGTGCTTTCTTGGTGAGGTTAAATGGAATGTATATTTATATAAACTGTATATCCGGATATATGGCTATGGTTAAATTCAAGTTCATAATCTATCTGTATATCAATAGAATCTGGTTCTTCTTTTATATCAATATATGAAGTTACAATCCCTGTCTGTAATGTACCATATGGGGTTTCATAAAATCCAGAATGGTGGTGTCCTTTTTTAAAAAACATATCTGTAGAGGTCTGTCCACGTTTTGAAAGTGAAATTGAATCTCCACTTATTTTTAAAATGTTCTTAACTGGCATAGGGGTGCCTTCACTGGTTTCACCAGATAATTCTTCATAAGTTATTATATGTTTATCTTGGATGTGTTTATAAATGCCCTGCTGGATAGTTTGTATTTCTGTATCAGGGCAGTTTCTATATTCATGCTGCAGGCCCCTTACTGTGACAAGTACTTTTTTATTCATATCTGTAGTCCTTTGCTATGGTAGTTTTTAAAGATTATACCATAATCTGGTTATTATTCAAGGGCAGATAATGTCATGTTGCTTATAGCAGGTTATTTGGTTTTATGTGGTTATCTTGGTGTCATGCATATAGAACACGCATCGTATATCCCCATATGAAAAATATAAATATAACAGGATATTACCAGGTGTAAAAATGTAATCATAAAAGTTTTATAAACCAGTTTTATTGCAAAACCAGTCGTATATTGCTGAATGTATGAAAAAACTATCTTTTTTGCTGTCTTGTGAAAGGCTCTCATATTCCTCTTCACTTAAAGTTTCCTTAAGTTTTTCCTTGGAACTGTCAGGCACAACTGCATAAGTTTCGTCTACAAAGCAAAGGCTTGGGAAAAGCACACACCACCAGTTCCGGCCCTTTGCTTCCCCTATTTCCACACATAAAGCCTTATAATTGCCAGCAGGAAATATAAGGTCACCATAAGATTTTACAGGAAAATATCTTTCTTCAAGGGAAACATTAACAGGATAATTATAACCATTGCCAGAGATGATATCCAGGGCAGAATTTTTAATATTGTCCTCCTGTGATGCCAGCAGCTTTTCAGCACCAGCGGCACTTGAAGTTCCTGCAATAGTGTCCTGTAACTGTTCTATAATGCCATCACGCACCTTAAGCTTTAGTGACTGGTCAGTATCTGTGTCACTATTGGCTATTACATGCAGCCTTATTATATTATCTGCAATATTTTCCTGGATTTCTTCTGGGCTTTCTGTTCCATCTGGATGGAAGTATTTTATACCTGTAAGAAGCATTGAAAATGATATTGCATAAATAAATAAAAGAAAAGGAATTTTAGCTGTCTTTGATAAATTGTTAAAATATAGTTTCATATGTTACCTCTTTTCTACGCACATTATATGTAAGTACGGTTTATTTGATGAATAATAAAATTCTTTATATGGACATTATTCCCTGCAAATATATAAATATTCAGTTGTATAGTTCTTATTTTTTTATTAATAAATGCCCAAAAGGTGCATTTAGGCATAAAATGTGGTATTATTATTATCGTGGTTATCACGGGACAGTGTTTTTAAGCATAAAAACAGGAGGTGCTTTATGGATAAAAAGAAAAGTACAAATCCAGAAAAGGGCGGCAAGCCTGTAAAGAATAAAAAGAAACATAAGAAACATAGAAAATTCTGGTTTGGTATTAAGATATTTTTATTATTGCTTTTACTTGGGATATTAGCAACCCTTATAGTATTTTATTTTAAATTTGGTGATGAACTGTTGCAGTGGAGGAATGAAGCAAAAAAATCTGTAAAAAATTCTACAGTTGAAACTTTCCGCTCTTCTGAAACCAGTATGGTTTATGCATCAAATGGTTCTGTTATAGCTAAATTAAAAGGTGATAAAGACTCATATTACCTGACATATGACGAAATACCACAATATGTAAAAGATGCCATGATTGTAACAGAAGACAGGGACTTTTTTGAACATGATGGTGTAAACCTGCTTTCAACATTTAAGGCGGCAGCACTGCTTGTTAAAAGCAAGATAATGGGGGAAGATATAAAACGTGGTGGAAGTACGATTACACAACAGACTGCAAAACTTGTATTTCTGACTAATGAACAGACATATGAAAGAAAAATAAGGGAAATCTTCATAGCATTTGAAATGGAGAAAAAATATACTAAAAGCCAAATACTTGAATTTTATATTAATAATATGTATTTTGCTAATGGTTATTATGGAATAGAAGCAGCAGCAAAGGGATATTTCAGTAAACCAGCATCAGAGCTTACATTGCCAGAAACAGCCTTTTTATGTGCAATACCTAATAACCCAAGTCTGTATGACCCTTTTGATAATTATGATAATACAATTAAAAGGAAGACACGTATATTAGAGCAGATGATGGAAGCAAATGTGATAACAGCAGCAGAATACACTGATGCAAATTATGAAGATATAATACTTAATCCAGCAGAAGCTATTAAAACCCAGAATTATATGACAACATATGCAGTAAGATGTGCAGTTAAGGCACTTATGCAGTCGCATGGTTTTGAATTCCAGTACGGATTTGACAGTAAAAAGGAAGAAGAAGAGTATAATGAGAGATATGATGAATTGTATAATGAGTGCCACAGTGCCTTATATACAGGAGGTTACAGGGTTTATACTTCATTAAATAAGAAGAAACAAAAGTTATTGCAGAAATCAGTTAATGAAAAACTTTCTTCTTTTAAAGAGAAGAAAGATGGAGTATATACTTTGCAAGGAGCAGCAACTTGTGTAGATAATAAAACAGGTTATGTTGTAGCAATAGTAGGAGGACGCAAACAGAAGTCAATAACTGGATATACTCTTAACAGGGCATTCCAGAGTTACCGCCAGCCAGGAAGTTCTTTTAAACCGGTTGCTGTATATACCCCACAGTTAGAGAGGGATTACACACCTGATACAATAGTGGATGATACTTATTTTGAAGATGGACCAAGAAATTCAGATGGTACTTATTCTGGTAAAATTCCTTTGAGATATGCAATAGAAAAATCAAAGAATGTTATTGCATGGAAATTGTTTGAGGAACTTACGCCAAAAGTTGGTTTGTCATATGTATTAAAAATGAATTTTAACAGGATTGATGATAATGATTATTACCCAGCAGCATCTCTTGGCGGACTTACGAATGGTGTTACAACAGTAGAAATGGCTTCTGCATATGCTACTATAGCAAATGATGGGATTTTCCGTGAGCCTACATGTGTGAAAAAGATTACTGATTCAGAAGGTAATACTGTTGTAAATAATAATAAACTGCGTAAGGAAAAACAGGTATATGAAGAAACTGCTACACGCATGATGACAGATATACTTACAGGTGTTTTAAAGACAGGAACAGCAGCAGGCCATGCCCTTAAAGATATGCCATGTGCAGGAAAAACAGGTACAACAAGTGATAAGAAGGATGGCTGGTTTTGTGGGTTCACACCATATTATAGTACAGCAGTATGGGTAGGTTATGATACACCTAAGACACTTTCAAATTTATATGGAAATACTTATCCATTGTCTATATGGGAAGAATTTATGAATATAATCCATGAGGGGCTTGAATATGAAAGCTTTAAACCATATAGCAATGATACTAACAGTGGCAGCAGTGGAAATAATTATGGTGATGATGATAATACATGGACACAGCCTCCTGTAGAAACAGAAGAACCAGATATGCAGTTTGAACAGCCACCAGAACCACAGAAAACAGAAGAGCCAGAGGAAGAAGAACCAACTATGGAACCTGAACCACAGGAAACAGAAGAACCAGATTATGAAGAACCAACCATGGAGCCGGAACCAGAGCCTGATGTGCCAGAGAATCCAGATGATAATGGTGGTGAACCAGATGATGTGGGTGTTGATGACCAGCCTTTAGATGTAGGTGAAGATGATTTAATGGAGTAAATAAAAATGGTTACAATAAGCTTATGTATGATTGTTAAAAATGAAGAGGCTGTATTAAGAAGATGTCTTGACAGCCTCACAGATATAGCAGATGAAATTATTATAGCTGATACAGGTTCTACAGATAATACAAAGAATATTGCACTTGAGTATACTTGTAATGTATATGATTATAAGTGGACTGGGGATTTTGCAGCAGCAAGGAATTTTGTGGCTTCAAAGGCAACAAAGGAATATATATATACTGCTGATGCGGACGAATATCTTGATGAAGAAAACAGGGAAAAGGTAAAAAGGCTTAAATCAATACTTCTTCCTGAAATAGAGATAGTACAGATGTTGTATTGTACACCACCAGAACTTAGTACAGTCTATAATTATGAAAAAGAATACAGACCAAAATTATATAAAAGGCTAAGGGAGTTTACATGGATTGATCCAATACATGAAACATTACGCATTGACCCTGTTGTTTATGATAGTGAAATAGAGGTCCAGCACAGACCTGTTAGTAACCATGCAGGGCGTGACCTTGATGCATTTGCCAGTATGTTTAAAGAAGGCAGGAAGCTTAGTAAAAAACTTCATCATATGTATGCAATGGAATTATTCCGCTCAGGTACAGATAAAGATTTCTGTAATGCTGCTGGTACATTTATGCTTACAATGGAACAGGATGGAAGAAGCATGGATGAGGTTAAGGAAGCTATGTGTGTTCTGGCAAGGTATTACAGGATTAAAAATGATATAGCTGGTTTTTTTGGATATGCACTTAAGGATTCAATAACAGAACCTTGTGCAGAAATCTGCTGTGAGCTTGGAATGTATTATGAAAGCACAGGGGATTATAAAGAAGCATCAATCTGGTACCAGAATGCTTTGTCAGAACCAGAAAGTATTTTAGATATAAGGACTTCTGGAGAGATTCCTGAGAATGGGCTTGAAAGGTGCATTAGGCAGACAGGACATGTAAATTGACAGGAAGTTTTGTGTTATATTGGCATGCTCTGGATAAAAGGCGGTGTAATGATGGAAGAAAAAACTGGGTATATGACTATTGATGAAAAAACGGCAGAAGAAATAGAGAATAAAATGCCTGAGGAAAGTGAATTGTACGAGCTTGCGGATTTGTTTAAAGTATTTGGGGATTCTACAAGAATAAAAATTCTTTATGTTTTATTTGAAAATGAAATGTGTGTATATGATATAGCTAATATTTTAAATATGACACAAAGTGCAATTTCCCACCAGTTACGTGTATTAAAACAAAACAGGCTTGTGAGGTACAGGAAAGAAGGTAAAACTGTGTTATATACACTTGCAGATGAACATGTTTTTACAATTCTAAGCCAAGGTATAGAGCATGTGGAGGAGTAGACAAGATTTTTAGGGGACACGGGGGTGTCCTCTTTTTTAGTGGGGTATCTGGGGAGAATTCCAGATAAGTTTTAATAATAATAGAGAAATTTTTAAGATTGGGTATTGCTTTTTAATAGATATTATGGTATATTTTAAACAAACATATGAATAACTGTTCATATGAACAAAGGAAATATTACCAGTTATATATTTGCAGACAGGCAGAAATGAGGTATATATGAAAAAAAAATATTCAATTAGCGGGATAGATTGTGCAAATTGTGCGGCAAAGCTGGAAGCAAAGATGAATGAACTTCCAGAGGTAGATAATGTAGTGCTTACGTTTGCAACAGGACAGCTTTTAGTAGAAGCTCCTGATTTAGATAAGGCTCTGGTGGCTTTAAGGGAAATTGCTGATAAAATAGAACCAGGTACAATAATAGAAGAATTAAAACGTATCAGGAGGAATAAGAATATAGTAAGTGGACATGGACATACGCATGGGAATGATAATGGTCATAACCATGAACATACAGAGTGTGGCTGCCATATGCATGGACATAACCATGAAGATGATAGCGGTCATTGCCATGAGAATGCAGAGTGTGGCTGCCATGTGCATGGACATAACCATGAAGATGATAGCGGTCATTGCCATGAGAATGCAGAGTGTGGCTGCCATATGCATGGACATAACCATGAAGATAATGGTGGACATAGCCTTGATTTAGTGGGAAACATGGCTTTGATTGCTGAAAAGAAGGAAGAGTTTATTAGTATAGGGGCAGGTATAGTATTTTTTATTGCAGGTCTTGTTATAGGGCATTTTGCAGATAAGGGTCTTTTATATGCAGGTGTATTTATTATATCATATCTGGTGCTTGGTGGTGAAGTGCTGTTTACTGCTGTTAAAAATATTTTAAGAGGAAAGATTTTTGATGAGAATTTCCTTATGGGAATTGCAACTATTGGTGCGCTGGTTATTGGTGAGTATCCAGAGGCAGCAGGAGTAATGTTATTTTACAGGATTGGTGAGTTATTTGAAGATATTGCTGTTGGCAGAAGCCGTAAGCAGATAATGGAAGCTGTTGATATGAGACCAGAAGTAGTAAGGCTTGTAGAGGGTGACAGAATTGTCCAGTGTAGCCCGGAAGAAGTTAAGATTGGCAGTATTATAGAAGTCCGTGTGGGTGACAGGATACCAATCGATGGGGAAGTAGTAAAAGGAGAGAGCAGAATTGATACATCAGCTGTTACAGGTGAGCCTGTGCCTGTAGCTGTAGAGGAAGGAACGGCTGTATTGTCAGGATGTGTAAATGTATCAAATGTAATATATATAAAAACTACTAAATTACTTGAAGAATCAATGGTAAGCCGTATCCTTGAAGCAGTTGAGAATGCGGCAGCGTCAAAACCAAAGATTGACAGGTTTATTACAAAGTTTGCAAGTATTTATACTCCTTTGGTAGTTTTGGCAGCAGTGCTTACAGCTGTGGTTCCTTCTTTAATAACTGGTAACTGGGAATATTGGATTTATACAGCACTTACATTTCTTGTAATAAGTTGTCCTTGTGCATTAGTTCTTAGTGTGCCATTGGCATTTTTTGCAGGAATTGGAGCAGGTTCAAAGAGGGGGATACTCTTTAAAGGAGGAGTTTCATTGGAAACCCTTGCAAGTATTAAGGCTGTTGTAATGGATAAGACAGGAACAGTTACAGAAGGAAACTTTACAGTAGCAGAAATTATACCAGATGGTACAACTGAGGAACAGCTGCTTGCATATGCAGGCTCAGCAGAGAAACTTTCTACACATCCTATAGCGGCAAGTATAATGAAGGAAGTGGAGGGTAAAGGTATTAGCATTAAAGAAGTGCTTGATACTAGAGAAGTTCCAGGAAAAGGAATGGAGGTGTCTTTGCAAGATGGAAAATTATTGTGTGGCAACAGACAGCTTCTTGAAAATAATGGTATAAAAATACCAGCTGGCAATAGAGATATATATGGTACAGAAGTATTTATTGCATTTAATGGAAAATATTCAGGATGTATAATTATAAATGATACAATTAAGAAGGACTCAGAACAAGCAGTAGCAGATATGAAAAAATATGGGCTCTGGACTGCAATGATTACTGGTGATTCAGAAGAAAATGCCAGGAATGTGGCAAATATTACAGGTATAGATGAAGTATATGCAAAGCAGATGCCAGAAGATAAAATAAATAACCTGGTTAAGATACGTGAGAAACATGGAGCTGTAATGTTTACAGGTGATGGTATTAATGATGCACCAGTCCTTGCAGGTGCAGACGTAGGTGCTGCTATGGGAAGTGGTGCGGATGCAGCAATAGAGGCAGCAGATGTAGTATTTATGAATTCTGGTCTGGGTGCAGTTCCTGAAAGTATAAGGATTGCAAAGGAAACTAAAAGGATAGCTATGGAAAATGTTATTGGTGCACTTGTAATTAAAGCTGCTGTAATGGTGCTGGGATTTGCAGGGATTGCTTCAATGTGGATGGCAGTATTTGCAGATTCAGGGGTTGCAATGCTTTGTGTGGTAAATTCAATAAGGATTTTATTTAGGGATAAATGATGAAAGATTTTATAAGGATAAAGTCAAGCCAAGCAGATTGCTAATATCTGCTTGGCTTAATACTTTTTATAGGAGCTGTTATTAAATTTGTGGTATAATTAAACAGGTTTAATAATATAATTCATTTTTGATAGGAGAAAACATATGAATATAAACAAATTGTGTATTGGGTCAGGATTAGATGAAGAAGTTACGGGATTGGTTCTTAAGTATAATTCCATGTTTGAGTATGATAAAATTAGCGATAAATGTAATAAATTGTATATGCCTGCAACATGGGAAGAAGGGATAAGGGAATTACAGGAGTATTGTGGAGAAGATGAAGATGGTATAAAGATGCTTACATTGTGTCTGTATTGTTTGATACATACATATGATATGTACCAGGAAAAGGGAATACCAGATATAATATTTTGGGACACGATAAAGTTTATACCAAGATTTATGGGAAAACATAAAGAGTTATATGGCAAAAATGCATTTACCTGGGCATGGTGGTTTCCAAGGCAAATATCTATGTATGAATACAGAATAGGGGAATATGAATATGAATTTATAGAAGAGGATAGTATAAAAAAAATATCTTTACATATTCCTTCAGATGCTAATTTAAAATCAGGAAATATTGCTGCTGTATTCCCTTTTGTACAAAAATATTATCCTGAATATATAAATGCAGATATAGTTTGTGATTCATGGCTTATGGTTCCTGCTTTAACTGGACTTCTGCCACCAGGGTCTAATATTGTACAGTTCCAGAAACAATTTAATATTAAAAGTGTTGATGAAGACAGCTTAGCTTTTATGGACTGGATTTACCAATCAAGGGATATTGCATATAATGACCTTCCAGAAAATACAAGTTTGCAGCGTAAAGTTAAAGAACATCTTTTATCAGGTGGAAAGATAGGCTGGGCTTATGGTATATATAAAAAGCAGGATATAAGTTAAATTCCAGCAGAGTCCATATACCCCGCAAGGGAGTTGCAGGGTATATGGATTAACTTTGTTTTGTATATTTTACAATAAACAGGTTAGATTGTGTCCCATCAAATTCATTTCTTTTTGTTATAGGCCAGTCTTTTGAGTATACTATATAAAATTCATTCTCATTTTTGGCTTTCATATTTAAAACCATATATTTTGTAAAAAATTCGTTATCTTTAATTGTTCCAAGGCATTTTGTTGTATTATTATAAATATCTTCTACAATAAAGTTACCATTATTTTCAATCCAGAAAAATTTTCCATTGTTAAAAGATTTATTAGGACTTTTTGTACTATTAATGGTTCTGTTTTCTGTTGTATGTAGTATTTTACCAGTTTTTCTATTAGCAATATAATATTTGGTAGCAGAATTATCATCAAAATATTTGCTGTTATCTCCATAAATATAATTATCATAAATATACATTATACGGAAATCTGTTTTTAATTCAGTTTTTATATTTCCAGTTTTAATATTAAATATTGCAATGCCACCATATCCCTGCTCTGAATTATAAATTGCACGTATTTTGTTTTTTCCTATAAATCCAATAATATTTACAAAAAAATAATCATTTTTATCTTTTAATAATTTGGTCATATTAAATGTTTTTGATTTTGATAATTTTACTTTTTGTCCATTTTGTTTATAGATTTGGAAGATACATGCAGGTTTATATTTTAGTGGTGAATCTTTAAAATAACCTGGGTCTATAAAGTAATCATCTAGGAATATTTCTTTTGTTTTTTATATATAGTTGCCATTTTTTATAGTATCTTGGGAGTAAAAGTGTTCACCATTATCTGTTTTGTAATCAAAGTATTTTATTCTCTTTTTTGCTCCGTATGTTACCAGCGCTTCTATATTGCTTGTGTTCTTGGAGTTATTATTATCTACTCCAAGTTCTGTTAAAAATACTTGCAGATTGCCTTGGTTATTAAAACTTAAAGAACTGTTTCTTACATGTGTCATGCAATCTACAATTTCATTATCAAGTTTCTCTGGTTTAAATACTGTTAAATTTTCTTGTTTATCCTGGACCTGGTTTTCTAATTTGTCTGATGAAGTAATTTGTGTTTTGTTATTGCCAGGACTTAAGGGGGTATTATTACATGATGTTATAAATAATGAAACTAAAGTTTGTTTTTTGTTATTTTATTGCATTTTGTTTGTAACTTTGTTAGTATTGTATAAGCATATTTAAAACTTTTAACTTAGGGAAAATATTAAAATATATTTTAGAGAAATGAGGGATTGTATGTTAAAAGAGGAGTTTGATGGTTATAAGTATATTGAAGGTGGTGTATGTGCAGCACGTGGCTTTACTGCAAATGGGCTTAATTGTGGTATAAATCCTGTAAAGGAAAAGAATGACCTTGGAATTGTGTATAGTGAAGTACCATGTAATACAGCAGCTGTATATACACAGAATAAAGTAAAAGGTGCTCCGGTTATAGTTACACAGAAACATTTAGAGAAGAGCCATGGCATATCAAAAGCAGTTATTGTTAATTCTAAAAATGCCAATACATGTAACCCTGGTGGAGAAGAGATTGCGGAAGAAACAAGCAGGCTTGTGGCAAATGAACTTGGTATAAAGCCAGAGGAAGTTATTGTGGCTTCTACAGGTGTAATAGGACAGCCACTGCATATTGGACCATTTGCAGAACATATGAACCAGCTGGTATCCGGGCTTTCTGTAGAAGGACATACAGAAGCGGCTAATGCAATTATGACTACAGATACTGTGAGGAAAGAAGTTGCTGTGGAATTTGATATAAATGGCAGTATATGCCATCTTGGCGGAATGGCAAAGGGAAGCGGCATGATCCACCCTAATATGGCAACTACTTTGAATTTTATTACAACTGATGTAGCAGCATCACCAGAAATAATACAAAAAGCACTTTCTGATGTTGTAAAGGTAACATATAACTGTCTTAGTGTTGACGGGGATACTTCTACTAATGATATGGTTAGTGTTATGGCAAATGGTCTTGCAGGAAACAGCATTATTACATCAGAAGGAGAAGAATTTAAGATATTTAAACAGGCACTTTATATTGTTATGCTGGATATGGTTAAGATGCTTGCAGCAGATGGTGAAGGGGCTTCTAAATTTATTGAGTGTACATGTAAAGGTGCACCTGATATTAATACAGCAATAACAGCAGCGAAAAGTGTAATACGTTCACCTCTTGTAAAATGTGCAATGTTTGGAGGTGATGCTAACTGTGGCCGTATTCTTTGTGCAGTAGGTTATGCGGATATTGATATTGATGTCAAGAAAATTGATGTGGAACTTAAGTCCAGTGCTGGCAGTATCTTAGTGTGCAAAGATGGAATGGGGCTGCAGTTTTCAGAGGAGAATGCAGCAGAGATACTTGCACAGAAAGAAATATATATAGATATAAATTTAAACCAGGGAGATGCCAGTGCCAGAGCCTGGGGCTGTGACCTGACATATGATTACGTAAAGATAAATGGTGACTACCGCTCATAAATCTTTCCAGAAGTTATTTATACATGTACCCATATAATTTCTTGTTACTATATTATATGGGTACCATTCACGTGGAAATAATTCCTGGTATCCTTTTTGAAGGAATCTTTCATCAAGCAGAAGTATTGCCCCTTTATCTTTATCTGTCCTTATAACTCTGCCAGCTGCCTGGAGTACCTTATTCATGCCTGGGTATTTATATGCATAATTAAACCCAGAGCCTTTGTTTTCTTCAAAATATTCAAGGAAAAGTTCATTTTCTGTACAAACCATAGGAAGTCCTGTGCCAACTATAACAGCACCTATAAGCCTTGTGCCTTTTAAGTCTATTCCTTCACCAAATATTCCGCCCATAACACATAAACCAGCTGTGGTATAACCAGGGTTATCCATAAACTTTGAAAGAAAATCTTCACGTTCTTGTTCACCCATAGATGCAGATTGTGGATAAATACAAATTTTATGGTTGTCATTGTTGGTATATTCTTTATTTACGTTAACTGAATAGCCATTTTCATACAGACATTCATTTATATATGGGTTTAAGTCATCCATCATTTTGTAAGATGGGAAAAATACCATATAGTTGCCAGTTTTGGAAGTTATAAAGTTATAAATATATGTGGCTATTTTTCTATATTCATATGGGTTGCGTCTTGTATATTTTGTACTTACATCTGATGCCACCATTAAAAGCCTGTTATTTACAGGAAAGGGGGATGGTGCATATATTGCATAATCATCTGCCCTGCCTGCCAGCTGTTCCATATAGTAGCGTACAGGTAATAAGGTTGCAGAAAAGAAAATTGCAGATGTACCTTTGTTTAAACAGTTGTCAAGGTTGGTGGACGGGTCCATGCATTTCAGGTGAAGGCAGAAGTTACCATTTTCATTATAATCGCTGTATATAATATATTTGGAGTCAAGTATTTCATATATATTTAAAAAGTTATATATTAAAAAGTAAAACTTTAAAAATTTTTCACGTACTTCTGCACTTACAGGATGCAGGGAAGCAGACACATTTTCAAAAAATTCATTAAAAGCAGCGGACAGGTTCATAAGTTTTAAAATAAATTCTTCAATATCTTTTTGTGAATATTTCTTTATATCATCACATTCCCTTTTAAGTGCAAGAAGGCACTGGTTGCATTTATCAAGTGCTTTGTAAAGTTTTTTACTGGTGGTTTTGGCAGTTTTCCTTATGTCAATAAAGTCTTCTTTTATTAATAATGCAGAGTACATTTCACGTGCCCTGTCTACAAGGTTATGTGCTTCATCAATAAGAAAAATATAGTTATTTTGTTTCTGGTTTGCAAAGAAACGTTTAAGGGATGCAGAAGGGTCAAAAACATAATTATAATCACCTGTAATTGCATCAGCCCATACTGCAGTGTCAAGACACATTTCAAAAGGGCAGACATTATATTTTTCAGAGTATTTAAGGATTATATCCCTGGAAATATTATCTTCATGTGTAATAATATCAAATACGGCATTATTTACACGGTCAAAGTGTCCAAGTGCCCTTGGACATGTTGCAGGATGGCACTGTGGTTTGTCAAGTATGCATATTTTCTCTTTGGCAGTAATTGTAATATATTTTAGTGACATCCCATTGTTTGAAAGAATTTTAAAGGTTTCTTCTGCAACAGTCCTTGTAATAGTTTTTGCAGTAAGATAAAATATTTTTTCAGTAATATTTTCCCCCATTGATTTTACTGCTGGAAATATAACGGATATAGTTTTACCTATACCTGTAGGTGCTTCTATATAAAGCCTTTTCTGGCGGAGTACAGACTGGTATACACCTTTTACCAATTTATCCTGTCCAGGACGGTATTCAAATGGAAATTCCATATTGTGTATTGATGCATTCCGTTTTTCCTGCCACTTTATTTGCCATACAACCCATTTAGCGTATTCATTAATAAGATTATCGAACCATTCTTTTAATTCTTTATAATTAATGGTTTCATTAAAGTAGCGTACTTTTTCTGTGGGTATATGGCAGTATGTCATACGTATGCCAATCTGTGCAAGTTTGTGTTGTGATGAATATATATACCCATAACAAAGAGCTTGTGCACGGTGTACTGTAACAGGTTCTTCCATTAGTGAAATTTCACTATATACACCTTTTATTTCATCAATATTAATACCTGTTTCATCAGTAAATATTCCATCTGCCCTGCCTTCAAGACATAATTCAAAGCTGGTTCCTTCATATGTTATATTAAGAGTTTCACACAGTGGTACTTCAGGATTATATCCAGGTCCCATACGCTGTTGCAGCATTTTGTGTATACGGTTTCCTTCCTGCATTGATTCAGGGTCTTTTATTCCAGATGAAGTAGTAATACTTCCAGAACGCATTATAAATTCAACAAGGTTACGTACTGATATTTTTATTGTATACATAAAAGTTTCCTTTCAATCTGGTTATAGGAGGCTGTACAGCATATCCCTGTCCCATAGGACTACACCTATTTTATCAGCAAGTTTCTGGGCACTGTTTGTAAAATACTGGTTGGTAAGTACAACCGCAACATGGCATTCATAATAAGCACGTCCTGCATATACTTGCTGTACTGCCTCAATTCCAACAGGGCTGTTATATCTTTTACACTGGATTGCGTATGTGATATTGTCTTTTATTGCAAGTACATCTACACCAAAGTCATAGCTTGCCTGTGTATTTTCTGCAAGTTCAAAACCATTAGCAATTAACAAGTCACATGTAAACTTTTCAAAACCTGTACCATCCATATTGTCTAAATCATATAAAGAATAAGTACCTTTATGGAACCTGTTCTTTCTGTGTTTAATTCTTATAATTTTGTATATGCAGAAAGTTACAAAAAGAACCCATGCTGTTATAAATATAGATATAGAACCAGCCTCTTTGTTTTTGCTGCTTGCAATTACTAATATAAGCAGAAGAAGCCCTATAATAATAAGAGAAATATAAAATATTATTTTAATTATAGTTTTATCTGGTTTTATCATTTATGCAGACCTTTCTTTTTATATGCAATATATGGATTATCTACTGCTAGTCTTTATGTTACATGATTTTTATATCTATTACAAGAACAAATGAATGTTATACCAGATTGTAAAGGTCTATCCCTCTATAGGTGGGATATATACATATATATAGGTTTTCTAAAGTAATATTTTGACACTGTAAGTTCTTTATGGTATCATATATAAGCATATACAGAATATAAATGTGCAAATAGTAACCGTAATTTTCCACTATGTGAGGAGAAAAAGATGATTGTTCAGCCAAAAGTAAAGGGTTTTATGTGTACAACGGCGCATCCGGAAGGATGCAGGGCAGCAGTAAAAAAACAGATAGATTATATTAAGTCACAGCCAAAAGCAGATGGTTATAAAAAAGTTCTTGTAATAGGTTCATCAATGGGATATGGGCTTGCAAGCAGGATTGCTGCTACATATACTTATGGTGCAGATACTATTGGTATTATTTTTGACAAGCCAGGCAAAGAGAAACGCACTGCTTCAGCAGGCTGGTATAATACAGCAGCATTTGAAGAGTTTGCCCAGGCAGATGGATATTATGCCAGGACTTTAAATGGAGATGCATATTCCCAGGAAATGAAAGAAGAAACTATACAGCTTATTAAAAAGGACTGGGGCAAAGCAGATATGGTTATATATAGTATTGCTGCACCTAGAAGAAAAGCTCCAGATGGTGTAACATACCGTTCTGTCCTTAAGACAACAGATAAAGAGTATACTAACAAAACAATAGACCTTTTAACAAATGAGATTTCTGAAATTACAATTCCTCCAGCAACAGAAGAGGAAATTAATGATACAGTTAAAGTTATGGGTGGTGAAGACTGGAAGCTCTGGATAGAAGCATTAAAAGATGCAGATGTCCTTGCAGATGGTGCTATAACAGTTGCATATTCTTATATAGGGCCAGAGGTTACACATCCAATTTATTATAATGGTACAATAGGCAAGGCAAAAGCAGATTTATATAAGACAGCAGACAGCATGGATGAAATGTATCCAGATTTAAAGGCATATGTGTCTGTTAATAAGGCGCTTGTTACACAGTCAAGTTCAGCAATTCCAATTGTTCCATTATATATGTCACTTCTTTTCAAAGTGATGAAAGAAAAGAGGCTGCATGAAGGCTGTATTGAGCAGATGTACAGGCTTATGCATGACCGCCTTGGCAATGGGGCAGATATACCTGTGGATAAAGACCGTTTAATACGTATGGATGATTATGAAATGAAAGAAGAAGTACAGAAGGAAGTATTTAATCTTTGGCAAAATGTTTCAAAAGATAATATAAAAGATATTGCAGATATTAATGGGTACTGGGATGAGTTTTATGAAATATTTGGTTTTGGAATTGATAGTGTAAACTATGATGCAGATGTAGATATACAGATAAAAATACCTAGTATAGAAGAATAAAATTATTATTTTAAAAAGTTTCTGGCATATATAAAATATTTACTATATTTTGCCAGAAGCTTTTCTATTTGTTAGAAAATTGGTTTTAATTTATCTTGTAGAAATTATATTAAGAGGTTATAATATAAAGTAATAAAACTAATTTTAAATTTATATAAATCTATATAAAAAGTTAAAGAAATTTTTGGGAGGAGGTATAATAATGGATAAGGTTATAACAATAGGAAGGCAGTACGGAAGTGGAGGAAGGGAAATAGGACAAAAGATAGCAGAGCATTATGGTATACCCTTTTATGATAATGAATTAATTACCAGGGCAGCAAAAGAAAGCGGGTTTGCAGAGGAAACATTTGCAAGGGCAGAGGATAAGGCAACTAATAGCCTGCTGTATTCTCTGGCAATGGGAATAAATGTATATGGGAACCAGGATTTTGGGTTTAACGGGTTATCACTTGATGACAGGATTTTTTTAGCACAATCTGATGTAATCAGAAAAGTTGCAGATGAAGGACCATGTGTAATTGTTGGAAGATGTGCAGATTATGTGTTAAAAGAATATGATAATGTCTGTAATGTTTTTATCCAGGCAGCAATGAGTTTTAGGATTGACAGGGCGGTAAACCAGTATAATGATAATGAAAAATCGGTAGCAGATATAATTGTTAAAAATGATAAACGGAGGTCAAATTATTATAATTACCATGTAGGAGAGAAATGGACAAATCTTAATAATTATGATTTAGTAATAAGGAGTGATTTGACAGGCATAGATAATGCTGTGGCATGTATTTGTGCATATCTTGGAAAATAATCATAACTAATGATAAGATTTGGGAGAGAAAGGGGAGTGGCGGCTATGCAAAGAAGTCTTGAAACAATTAAAAACATAATACGTAATGGTGGAAACATTGTTGTTCTGGGTGGAATTGAAGTAATGCTGGAAGCAGGGCTTAATGGGGTAAGAGCTGAACATATAGCGTATGATATAGAACAAAAATATGGTTATCCAAATGATGATATTGTATCCTCTTTGTTCTTTTCAAGGCGTGTAGATATTTTTTATAAATATTATAAAGAAATAATACTTAATAAGGATGAAATAAAGCCGTCTTCTGTCCATGAGGGGGTTGCAAAATTACAACGTTATGGGAAACTTGATACAGTTATTACTAGAATGGTTTACAGCCTTTACCAAAAAGCAGGATGTGACAGGGTAATTGAACTTCATGGTTCAGTTGAAGAAAACCGTTGTCCTGCATGTGGTAAGGTTTTTGATTCTGAGTATGTAAGATGGGCTAAGGGTGTGCCAGAATGTGATGTATGTAATGTACCTTTAAGGCCTGGTTTTTCGCTTTTAGGTGAAATGATAGATAACGGAAAGATAACAAGGGCTAGTTTAGCAGTGGAGAGGGCAAATATATTGCTTGTTATTGGGGCACCAATAAAATCTCCACTATGTAAATATATGGTTAAATACTATAATGGTGATAAGCTGGTTTTGCTTAACAGGGAAGAGATGACAGGGGATGACAGGGCAAATTACAGGGCATATGGCAATATTGGGGAAATGTTCAGTTATATAATGGATTTCTGATATTGTGTATTGATACAGATTAATAAAACATATTTATAATTTTATTTTTGGTCTGCAGTATTGTGTCATGAAACAGGTTTCTATAAGGTATTATATATATTTTCCGTGAGACATGTACTTTGCACCATTAAGTATGTCATATTAACAGAAGCATGCTTGCTGGTGGAAAATATATATAATGCCTTATGGAACTGTTCATGTCCAATCAGGTCTCAATATAAAGGATAACGTGGGTTTATTGGCTGTTGAAAAATAATTTAAAAAAATTTCAAAAAAGTTGTTGACAAGTTTAGACATGTATGTTAGTATTTAACACGTTGGCGCAAGCAAAGGCGCAAACACAGGAACCTTGATAACTGAACAGTAAAACAACCCTGAAAATTCTAAAAGAAATAATAAGTAAAGACTTATTAAAGG